>Ga0208244_100117_pt1 | contig 110146 bp, 79 predicted proteins | sample SubbioCR12Aug_5A_FD_184828 | JGI IMG/M metagenome (GOLD analysis project Ga0208244, IMG submission 184828) | Serpentinite rock and fluid subsurface biosphere microbial communities from McLaughlin Reserve, California, USA - CR12Aug_5A (SPAdes) | ecosystem: Environmental > Terrestrial > Deep... | reverse complement strand
CTGTATAAACTTCTGCATTCAGATATATACGTGCCAGAACTGAATAGGCAAAGCCTTTGGTCACGCCAGTTTTTGTAGTACTGGCAGGAATTATTGGTGCTTCATCTTCAATATCTTTTGTGATTTTTGCAAAAATATCTTGTCTGAAGTTTCGACTTGGTGTTTCATCTGCAAATTCATATCTGGTTTCATAAGGGACATCTTTATAATTATCAATCAATAGATAATAATAATATGCCCTTAAAACTTTTGCTTTAGCAATCGCTATTTTCACAGGTAATGCATCGCCAAGAGCTGATTGAGCTTCAATGAATTTATTCGCTTCAATTACTCCGTTATAATAGCGACTCCACATACTGTTTACTGCTTCAGTATTATTGTCCCAGGTATGCTGATGTAAAGAGCGCCATTTTCCACCGTCATCCCAGTCTTGTCCGCGGGTTGGGCCTACAGCTCCATCACCAGTGATTTCGTTGGCAAACCACCAACCACTCCAGTCCAGAAAATCACGCATTGGTGCATAAATAGGACTCATCAACAAAACAGGATCTGCCACATAATCAGTAGGAGGAACCCTGTCGTATAAAACTGTATCAAGTTTGGTGCATCCAAACTGAACAGCTACTAAAATTATTAAAACGATTAATATTTTTTTCATGACTTTACGCTGTTATAAGTTTACATTGACTCCAAAAGTGAAAGTACGTGTCTTGGGATACACGTTGTACTGATCAAGACCAAATGACAGGCCGGAGAAGGAAATCTCAGGATCAATGCCACTGTAATTAGTGATTGTGAGTAGATTGTTTGAAGCAAAATAAATTCTGATGTTTCTTACCGGTCCTACGTTCTTTATGTTGTAACCTATTGTAAGATTGTCAAGACGAATGAAAGATCCATCTTCAAGATAATAGCTGCTGAGTTTAGGATTGTCATTCAGACCTCTTGCAGCTTCATCCAATGCTGATTGTAAAACGTTAATTTCTGGCAGCCAGACAGGATTTCCGAAAATCAAACGGGTTGTATTAAAGATTTCATAACCATAAACAGCACGGACGTTGAAGCTGAAGTCAAAGTTTTTGTAGAAGGTAAGATAGTTGGACCAACCAAGTTCAAAATCGGGCTGTGCACTGCCAACAACTCTGCGTTCGGCATCAGCCAGATTTCTTGTTACACCGCCGGCGGCAGTATGGAAGAGGAATTTTCCATCGCTTGAAAGGCCTGCATATTCTGGCATGTACCATGTTCCCAGAGCTTTTCCCGGCTCAACAATTTGTGTCCAGTTTAAATCGCCAACCAATCCACGACCTGATAGCCATCCTTCACGAAGTTCTGACCATGGATATTTCTCGTTTGATAAGTTGACCACTTCCTGTTTGTAGGTAGTGAATACAAAAGATGTTTTCCAATCGAAATTGCGTTTGCGAACAGGATAGTACTGAACAAAAATTTCCAGTCCCGTAACTTTGAACTGTCCAACATTGGCCCAAATCCGGTCAACCGGATTTGGTGGTACAGGCACACTGTAACGTCCTAAAAGGTCATAAGTGTTCTTGATATAATAATCGATTGAACCCGAAACCTTATCATCAAAGATGCCCCAGTCAAGCCCGAAATTTATTTCTGAGTTTTCTTCCCATTTAAGATCGGGATTGGCATTATGGGCAAATTGGAATAAAATTGACTGTTCACCAGTTTCAAAATTGATTGTGTTTCCCGCAGATTGATAATAGGTAATGGCTCTGTAATTATCAAATTCTTGATTTCCAGTTATACCATACCCAACACGTAATCTAAGATTGTTGATCATATCGAGTTCAGACATAAAGTCTTCTCCTGTAATATTCCACATGGCTGAAGCAGATGGAAACCATCCCCATTTGTTATTTGCACCAAACTTAGATGAACCATCCCGGCGAATGGTTGCAGTGAGGAAGTATTTTGAGTCAAAGTTATAGATACCACGACCAAAAAATGAAATCAAACGGTTTGAGCCTTTGTACGAACTAATATCTCCGGGATTAACCGTCTGAAGCATTGAAAGGTCATTGGATTGCGTAAAATTGATGAATGGTTTTCTTCCCTGTGCCGAAAAACCTGTGCTGAAATCTTCTTGAAAAGAATAACCTCCAACAAGGTTCAGATTTCCTTTACCAATATCTTTGGTATATCTGAGGGTAGTTTCAAGTACTCTTGACTCAAAATTGCCATAGCTCCTTCTGCCATAACCTTCAGAAGTTCCCAAACGAATAGTTGAAGGTTCAAAATAGAAACTTTCAAAGTCATCTCTTGTATAGCCAAGATTGATGCCGGCAATAATTCCTTTGTAGATATCTAAATCTGCTTTAAAGAAACCAAAGAAACGCTTTGCATCTCTTATATTCTGAATATCGTCAATGAGGGCAAGTGGATTCCAGTAATTAAACTGTCTCTGAGTTTCGTAATACTCATTTTTGTCGTTAAAAACTGGATCGGTAGGGTTTCTTTGAAAAGCCTGATACAAAATATCATTAGGACCATTGCCTGAATAACTGATGTAGTCGTTGTTTTCAAATGTACCAGACAAACCTGCAGAAATAACCAATTTGTCATCAAAAGCTGTCTGGTCAAGATTGATACGACCGATGGTACGTTTTTTTTGTGTTCCTTTAATTACACCACTAAAATCCTGATGTGAAAGTGATGCCCTGTAAGATGATTTTTTATCCCCACCTGCAACGGACAAATTGTAATTTTGAGAAACTCCTGGCCTGTATATTTCTTCCTGCCAGTCAACATTGCTGCCGCCATCCTGAAAATTGAAGTTGTTATCAGCTACATATTTTCTAATTTGGTCAGCACTTAACAAATCAAGTCTGTTTGAGACAAAATCCGTTGAAAGATAAGTGTTAAAATCAACTGAAGCATCTCTGGTTCCTGATGTTGTACCTCTTTTAGTTGTAATAATAACAACACCATTTGCACCTCTGGAGCCATAAATAGCAGCTGCAGAAGCATCTTTCAAAACGTTCCAGGATTCAATATCTTCCGGAGCAATGGTAGTTGCGTCAACTCCCGGTACTCCATCGACAACGAAAAGTGGAGAAGTGCTTGTTGTTAATGAAGATGCACCTCTGATTTTGATATCAAAGCCTGCATTTGGGTCACCTCCTTTTTTTGAAACCATGACCCCTGCAATTTTTCCCTGAATCCCTTGAATAGGGTCGGTAAGCACACCTGCATTCATTTCTGAGGCATTGATACTTGCAACAGCCCCTGTACGATCGCTTTTCTTTTGAACTCCGTAACCAATAACAACTGTTTCCTCAAGCACAACAGCATCGATAGTAAGTTCAAAATTTAAAGTGATGGTTTGGTTAGAAATAACATTTATTGTTTTCGTTGTTGGAAGAAACCCAACAAAACTTGCCTCAACAGTGACTTCGCCTACGGGCACGTTCTCAAGCGTGTATAATCCGTCAAAATCTGTTGAAGCTCCAATGAGTGTCCCTTTCAGGATAACATTGGCTCCTGGCATTGTTTCACCTGTGGATTTGTCCTTGACAACTCCCTTCAGCGTTCCAGTCTGACCAAAAGAAATAGAGTAAATAAATACTCCAAGAACTAATGGCAGTAACTTTTTAAAATAAGTGTTCATACTCTGTTCATTTAGCGTTAGTGATTTTATAAAAAATGCGGTTAGATAAGTGTTAAAAATTTAACAAAAATTTATGTTTTTAGGTTCACACAAAATTAACGATTCTTTATTGCAATTAACAAAAAAAAGAACATTATTGTTTTTGAAATCAATGCAATCGATTGAAATTTATTTTTTAATTTTGACACATGTTAAGCAAGCTACAATTTTTGTATCTTTAACCCTTGTTTGGCTAAATGATTAGTTATACGCAAACTTTCCAAAAATAATGAAGCGACAGATTACAATTAAGGATATTGCAGTAAAACTTGGACTCTCAACTTCCACAGTATCAAGGGCTTTAAAAGATCACCCTGATATTAGTCCAAAAACCCGAACTGCTGTGAAAGAACTTGCAGCTTTGCTTGGCTATCGTCCGAATCGTATTGCACTTAACCTTCGAAACAACTCTACACGAACAATTGGACTAATTATCCCTGAAATTGAGCATTACTTTTTTTCAGCTATTATTAATGGTATCGAAGAAATCGCATACAAGAATGATTACAGCGTAATGGTTTTTCAATCAAATGAATCATACAAGCGTGAAGTAATAAACACTCAGGCGGTGCTGACAAATCGTGTGGATGGCGTACTTGTATCTTTTTCAAAGGAGACAAATGATTTTTCTCATTTTCAAAAACTGATAGAAAACGAAATTCCGGTTGTATTTTTTGATCGCGTTGTTGATAGTTTACCGGCTGATCAGGTTGTCGCCGACGATTATCAGGGCGCATTTATTGCAGTAAATCATTTGATTGAGAAAGGTTGTCGAAGAATTGCTCATTTTGCAGCACCACAGAATCTTCAAATTGGAAAAAGTCGCTTGTCGGGCTATCACGATGCATTACTGAAGCATAACATTCATTTCGATCACGAATTAGTTTTCCTTGCTGACACCTATGAAACAGCGAAAAAAGCTGCACACGACATATTGCGTAAACCAAATCCACCAGATGGCTTTTTCGCCGTAAATGACATGTCGGCTATTGCAATTATAAAGGCTGCAAAGGAACTTGGAAAAAGAGTGCCTGAAGATTTAAAAGTTGTCGGATTTGAGAACAGTAAATCGGCGGGTTTGATTGAACCCGAGTTGACAACCGTTGATCAGTTTGGTTTTGAATTGGGACGTGAGGCTTGCCTGATGTTGCTCAAGCGTTTAAAAGAACAAATGCCTGTAGAACTTTTCAAACCAATTCGAAAAGTAATTAAAACAAAGTTGGTTATAAGAAGTTCTACCTGAAATAGATGAAGTAAGCTTTTGCTAAGAAGAAAGCTCTTTGGAAGGATCCCAAAATTTTTCTGAGAAGTTTATAATTTGATCATTTTCCACAATCAAACCTTCGTTTTCAAGCAACTTTGCCATGATATCGGAGCCTCCGAAATGTCCTTTTCCTGTAAGCATCCCATTTCGATTTACAACACGATGCGCCGGAACAGAAATCTTGCTGTGATGGCTGCTGTTCATTGCCCAGCCAACCATACGGGCTGATCCTTTAGTTCCAAGAAAGGCGGCAATGGCACCATAAGAAGTTACACGGCCAAAAGGTATTTGCTGCGCAACCTGATAAACAGCCTGAAAAAAACCATCCTTATCACTCATTTTTCAATCCAAAACGAATATACTTAATCTTGAGACCTTGTCCCAGCCATATCTGCTCATAAAAAGTCCGGATTTGCTTCACTTCCATTTCTTCTGCAATGGCATATAAATCCTCAGTATGATACTCAACTGGATTTGAGTGGGCTTCAAGCGAATCCATTGTATACTGATAAAGCAGGTCGCTGTCCGTTTTTAAATGAATGACTCCATCTTTTTTCAAAAAGTGTCGGTATCGCTCAAGGAATCTTGGTGAGGTCAACCTTTTTTTTTCGCGTGAATTTCTTGGTTGGGGATCAGGAAAAGTAATCCAGATTTCTGAAACCTCATTTTCCGAAAAATAATTGTTTATCAACTCTATGCGTGTTCTGAGAAAAGCAACGTTTTTCATGTTTTGCTCGTGAGCAGTTTTTAAGCCTCGCCACAAACGGGCACCTTTAATGTCAACACCAATAAAATTGCAATCGGGTTTTTGCCGGGCAAGACCTATTGTGTATTCTCCTTTGCCGCAGCCTAATTCCAAAATTATTGGATTGTCATTTTTGAAAAACTCCTTGCTCCATTTTCCCTTTAAATGGAAATCTTCCTGATAGAGTTGCTCGTAACTGAGTTGGAAAAGATTGTCGAATGTCTCGTTTTCAGCGAAACGTTTTAGTTTATTTTTTGATCCCACGAATGAAGAGTTAATTTTGACTAAATTACAAGCAACCAGGCATTTTCGTTTTCGTTTTTCTTTATTGCCTGAAGTCGTAGCATCGCTTGCTGCTCGTTTTCGAGGCTTTCGAAACAAACACGCCATAAGCCTCCAGAAGTTTGTCCGGCATAGTCAGATTCAAAATTTTTGGTCTTAAGTTCTCTGATAAGCTTCTCGGCATTTTGCTTTTCTCTGAAAGCTCCGGCAATAATGTAGAATTTTTTTACTTGCGGTTTTTCTGTTGGCACGCTAACGACAACAGGGGAGGAAACGATTTCGGAAACAATTGTGCTTTCAAAAGCAACGCCTTCGTCAGAAGTTTCTGAATCTTGCATTTCAAAATCATCAAAAATATCTGCTGAGTCTGCAGCAGGTAAATTTTCTAGTTCGTTGGTTTCAACTTCTTTGCTTGTTTCTTCCAGGGGAGCCTGATAAGGCTTTGCCGGAACAAGATCATTTGATGCGGGTCGAAGCAGATTAGATATCCGTGCTTTTTCAGGTAGTTTTTGATCTATGATCAGCTTTTCTAATGGAATCTTATCCATGTGACGGATCATAAATTCATTTGGACTGGCATAAAACATTGGCACTAATGATGCATAACCTGAATAATTTTGATAGTAATATTGAACGGTATGTTTGTTCATAATTGCCCAGGCAGCAAACATCACAACAGCCGCGGTGCCAATAATCAGCAGTTGTTTTTTCAGTCTGCTGGGGCGGCGCGAAGCAATGTGGCGATGTTTGTTTACGATTGGATTGGGATCTGTTTCCGGATGAGGGGTTCTAAGAGGCTCAGTTTTATTTAGTGGAGGTTTGCTGAAAACTTTTTCAACTTTTTGCTGAAACTCTTCTCTTTTAATTGGTGGAGAAACAAATCCGCTGAGGCCAAAAGATTCAGCGAGGTAATTTTGAGTTTCGTCTGGTTCAAAAACCAATTGCTGATCTTTATTATAATAAATAGAACCAATATTTCTGAAACTTATCCGCTTACCTTCTTCCATAACCGATATGCACTTGAGAACAAACCGGTCAAGTCTTCCTTTTGCATCTTGATAGGAAAGCTGCTCGGAGCGTGCAATATGGTTTAACAGCAGGCCATCGTTGGTGCGTAACAGCGGGTTGAAAACAATTTCTCTGAAGGGAGGTTTAAAATAGTGCTTCAAAGGATGCACTGATGCAGCATGATCGCGTGTGAGAAATCCACCAAGGCCGGGGATAACGACACACTCATACTCATAAAGCAAATCAGCTATGTATCCTGCGATTTTCATTTTTATAATAATTTTAATCCTTCGATTTAGCCTGCTAAGGTACAAATTTTACGGCCAATTTCAAAAAAGGTTCGCGATTTTTTTAAGATCTTCCGGGCTGTCGATACCAAAACTTTCTTTTTCAGTGATGCCAACCGCAATTGAATATCCATTTTCGAGCCAGCGCAACTGCTCCAAAGACTCAGCTTTTTCAAGTCTGGATTGAGGAATATGGGTAATCTCGCGAAGGGTATCTATATGATAACCATATAAACCAATGTGTTTATAAAAATCAAACTTTTGCAGCCATTCAGCTTGGTCGACCCCTCTTAAAAATGGTAAAGGGTTTCTGCTAAAGTAAATTGCATAGCCATTAAAGTCAAAAATCACTTTAACAACATTTGCATCAAAAAGCTCATCACCGGAGGTAATCTTTTTTGCGAGTGTTGCTATTGGAACAAGCGGGCTATTAAGTAATTCAGCAAGCTGGTCAATTTGTGCGGGATCGATAAATGGTTCGTCACCCTGAATGTTTATAACAGCATCAAAAGACTCGCCAAAGGTATTGCAAGCTTCCAGACAACGGTCGGTTCCGCTTGGATGGTTTGGATTGGTCAAAACTGCTTTGCCACCAAAGGAAGATACTTCGTTTAAAATTCGTTCATCATCCGTTGCTACCACTACTTCGCTGATCATTCTTGCTTGTAATACCTGCTCATAGACACGTTGTATCATTGTCTTTCCCTGAATCATAATAAGCGGTTTTCCGGGAAAGCGCACAGATGCATAACGTGCAGGTATTACACTAAGAATTCTCATAATATATTATTAATGAATGATTTAAAATAAACCATGAAGTTCGGCATTCACTTTTTCGATAACAAAACTCAGATCTGCTGGTTTTTCGAGGTCGATATCGTCAACCTCAACAATGAGCAACTTGCCAATATCATATTTCGTTATCCAGGCTTCATACCTTTCATTGAGATGCTTTAGATAATCCAGTCTGATCGAAGCCTCATAATCGCGTCCGCGTTTTTGAATCTGACTAACTAAGGTTGGAACGGTAGAGCGCAAATAAATCAATAAATCCGGTGGTTGAATGAATTTACTCATTAACTCAAAAAGAGAACTGTAATTTTCAAAATCGCGGGTCGACATCAGATTCATAGAATGCAGGTTGGGAGCAAAAATATGTGCATCTTCATAAATAGTGCGATCCTGAACCACTGTTTTTCCACTGTTTCTGATATCGATTACTTGCCTGAACCTGCTGTTAAGAAAATAGACCTGCAGATTGAATGACCAACGCTGCATGTCATCGTAGAAGCTATGCAGATATGGGTTGTTTTCAACATCCTCAAAATGAGGTGTCCATCCGAAGTGTTTTGATAACAAACGGGTAAGTGTAGTTTTTCCGGAGCCGATATTTCCTGCTATTGCAATATGCATGGGTTTAGTTTTGATGCAAATTTAGTTTTTTTTGCATTGTTTTATGAACGAATCATTTCAAGAATTTCATCAATTATTTGGCGGTCATTTGAAAGCCGGGGAACTTTGTTTTGCCCACCCAGTTTCCCTTTCTTTTTCAGCCATTTGTAAAAGGTGCCATTTTCGAGAATTTGAATGACAGGCGGTCTCAGAATCATGTTGTGGTACCTTTTGGCTTCGTAGTCTGAATTTAGAGATTTTAGAGCATTGTCAAACGTTTCAGCAAAATAATCAGCATTTTCCGGATTCGTTTCAAACTCAATAAGCCATTGGTGAGCAGCTGATTCTTTATCCGTAGAGAACAATGGTGCTGCGGTATAATCAGTGATAATAACACCGCATTTACTGCAAGCTACAGTCAAGGCCTTTTCTGCATTGTCAATCATCAATTCCTCCCCAAAGGCATTGATGTAACTTTTTGTGCGGCCACTTATTCTGATGCGAAAAGGATTGAGTGAAGTAAATTTAATTGTGTCGCCAATCAAATAGCGCCAAAGACCGGCATTGGTTGTAATAACAAGTGCATAATTGCGGTCAATTTCTACATCACCCAAGGTAATAGCACGTGGTGAATCATTTTCAAGCTCCTCAACCGGGATAAATTCATAAAATATTCCGTAGTCGAGCATCAAAAGTAAATCACTGTTATTTGATTGATCCTGAATACCAAAAAAGCCTTCAGAAGCATTGTATGTTTCCATATACTGCATTTTAGCCGATGGAATCAATGCTTTAAATTGTTCGCGGTAAGGCACGAAACTAACTCCGCCATGAAAAAACACTTCAAGATTTGGCCAGACTTCAGAGATATTGTTTTTGCCAGTAATATCTAAAATTCGTTTGAGTAAGACCATTGTCCAGGATGGAACTCCCGAAATACTTGTCACATCGTGAAGCATGGTTTCACGCGCCATAGCCTCAATTTTGGATTCCCATTCGTCCATTAAGGCAATGGTGAGATTTGGTGTTTTTAGAAATTGTACCCAAAATGGAAGGTTTTGAATAAGAATAGCCGATAAATCGCCATCGTAATAAGATTCGTTTTTCACTTCCGTGATGTTGTGGCTGCCACCCATCACCAGGCCTCTGCCATCAAAAATTTCTGTGTCTGGAAAATTATTCACATAAAGTGAAAGCATGTCTTTTCCCGCTTTAAAATGACATTCTTCGAGTGAGGAGTTGCTGACAGGAATGAATTTACTTTTACTTGAAGTGGTGCCTGATGATTTAGCAAACCATCTGATTTCTTCAGGCCATAAAATGTTTTGTTCGCCGTTTCGAAGCCGGTCAATATAAGGTTTGAGCATTTCATAGTCACTCACCGGAACCCTATTGGCATAATCCTGGAAGGTATTAATCGATTTATAATCATATTTTTTGCCCCACTCTGTTGTTTTTCCATTTGAGATAAGTCTTCTGAACCACTCCTCTTGCACATCAATAGGGTATTTGACGAAAAGTTCGATCTGATGCATCCGTTTTTTCATCAACCATGCTAAAACTGTGTTGAAAATCGCCATATGATTTATTTTGGGGCTTTGATTACGAGGTATATGCTTAACAATGCAAAAATTATATTTGGAGTCCAGGCTGCAACAGTTGGTGACAGACTTCCAAAAGTGGCAAAAACAGATGAAACCTGCATAAAAAGGATGTACGAAAAAGTGATTGCAATACCAGCTCCCAAATGCACGCCTATGCCGCCACGCACTTTACGGCTTGAAAGGGCAACACCAATTAATGTAAGTATCAGTATAGCTACCGGAGATGCCAAACGTTTGTTCATTTCGACTTCGTAGAGTGTAACCCCTGCATTGCCTTTAAGCTTCTCGCTATCAATATGTTTTCTGAGTTCCCAGAAATTCATGACTTCAAAATCTTCCTTTACGTTGTATAAATCAGTTGGGGCAAGATTAATCGTGGTATCCATTTTTACTCCTTTTCTGAATGTCTCAGTGAGGCTGTCGATTCTGCGTTCAACGAATCCATGAACAACCCAGCCAATGCCTGTAGAATCAAGTTCGATGCGATCGGAAGTCAGTTTGTAAATCATTTCCTGGCCTTCATATTTTTCAAGGGTAAACCGATATCCAACATTCACCGAGCTGTTGTAGTTTTCGACATAAACAAAAACACCTTTTTCAATTTGAAGATGAATGTTTCGATCCCTGTCTTTGTAGAGGTTCTCCATGTATTTATTTTTAAAATCGCGCCGAACCTCATTGGTTTGCGGGATTAAAATATTTCCAAGATAAAGTGAAAACAAGGCAAGCAATACAGATGCAAGAAAATAGGGTCTCAACATTCTTTTAAAACTTATTCCACTGCTTAAGATGGCTATTATTTCGCTGTTGCCTGCCATTTTGGAGGTGAAAAAGATTACGGAAATAAAAGTAAACAGGTAAATAAAAAGGTTGATGAAATATGGAATAAAATTGAGGTAATAGTCAAACAGAATTTCTTTAACGGGAGCATTCTTTTTTAGGAAATCCTCGATGTTTTCAGAAATATCAAAAATGATTACTATAATAATAAGGAGTGAGATGGCATAAATAAATGTGCCAATATATTTTTTAAAGATGTACCAGTCAATCAGCTTCATGGGTTACAAACGCCGCATCAGTCGAGGGGTTATTTCATTTTTCCATAGGGCAAAATCGCCTTTGAGAATGTGTTCACGCGCTTCTTTTACAAGCCAAAGATAAAATCCAAGATTGTGAACACTGGCAATCATGCTGCCAAGCATCTCTTTGGCTACGAACAAATGACGTAAGTATGCCTTCGAATATTGTGTATCGACGTAAACTTGTCCATTTTCATCAATCTGGCTAAGATCCGACTTCCATTTTTCGTTTCGTATATTGATTATCCCTTCGCTGGTAAACAACATTCCATTTCGACCGTTTCGGGTAGGCATCACGCAATCAAACATATCAACTCCAAGCGCAATGCTTTCGATAATGTTGGCCGGCGTTCCAACTCCCATAAGGTAGCGTGGTTTATCATCGGGAAGAATACTGCAAACAAGCGCAGTCATTTCATACATCATTTCGTGGGGTTCGCCAACTGAAAGGCCGCCAATAGCATTTCCTTCTGCCCCGGCAGCAGCAATTGTTTCAGCTGAAATTTTTCTCAAATCACCATATGTGCTGCCTTGGACGATAGGAAAAAGTGTTTGAGAATATCCATAAATTGGCTCAGTTTCTTTCAGCCTGTTGATGCATCTGCCAAGCCATTGATGTGTAAGTTTCATCGATTTTTCAGCATAATTATAGTCGCATGGATAAGGTGTACATTCATCAAATGCCATAATGATATCTGCGCCAATGGTTCTTTGAATGTCCATCACATTTTCAGGTGTGAAACGATGACGACTACCATCAATATGAGATTGAAAGGTTACACCCTCCTCGGTGAGCTTGCGCCGATCGCTCAACGAATAAACCTGATAACCACCGCTGTCAGTAAGTATTGGCTTTTCCCATCCGTTGAAGCGATGCAGACCTCCTGCCTTTTGTATAAGATCAAGCCCGGGCCTGAGATATAAATGATAAGTGTTTCCCAAAATGATTTGCGCCTGAATGTCGTCACGCAGCTCCCTTTGATGAACAGCTTTAACTGTACCGGCAGTGCCTACAGGCATAAATATCGGCGTTTCTATTGTGCCATGATCTGTTGAAATAAGTCCTGCACGCGCTGAACTTGCTTTGTCTCTCCCCTGAATTTTAAAATCCATCCAACCAAAATTTCGGCAAAGATAATCCAAATCCCAAAGATTGGATATTTTTGTGAACTCAAATTACCAGCACGTGTTTATAGATATTGATTTTAAAAGTTTGACATTCATTGTTTTAGTTGTACTTGGACTAAGTACTATCATCCAATTGCTCTATTATTGGTGGTATTTTTCCCGGCTTTCTTTCCTGAAAGAGCGTGGTCCGGCAAATACAAACCCACAATTGCCACCTGTTTCTATGATTATTTGCGCAAGAAATGAATATAGCAACCTTGAAAAAAATATTCCTTTGATTTTATCACAGGACTATCCCGATTTTGAAGTGGTTGTTGTGAATGATTGCTCTGATGATGGAACAGATGAATTGCTTTCTGATTTTGCAAGGGCGGACAGCAGGCTTAAAGTTGTACACTTAAGACAAAGTCTGAATTTTTTTCAGGGAAAGAAGTTTCCGCTTAGTATGGGAATCAAGTCGGCTAAGAATGATATTTTGCTTCTTACTGATGCAGATTGCAGGCCTCTTTCCAATCAATGGATCAAAGCTTTTGCCATGAGGTATGGAAGAAGCACTGAAGTTGTGCTTGGTTACAGTCCCTATGAAAAGAAAAAAGGACTGTTGAATCTGTTGATTCAGTTCGAAACTTTCCAAACGGGAGTGCTTTATCTTTCTTTTGCATTGGCAAAAAAGCCATATATGGGAGTCGGACGAAACCTTTCATACCGAAAAAGCCTTTTCATGAAGAACAAAGGGTTTACTTCTCATTACAGCATACCTTCAGGCGATGATGATTTGTTTATCAGCCATGTTGCTGATAAGAGCAATACAACAATTGAAATCTCGCCTGAATCATTGGTTGAGTCATTGCCAAAAACAAGCTTTGTTTCATGGACACGTCAGAAGCGCAGACACCTTTCAACCGGAAAATATTATAAATCAGGTATTAAGTTTTTACTGGGCACCTATACATTTTCACAATTGCTGTTTTATGCTTCTTTCATCTGGTTATTGTTTCTGCCAATCGTTTACTTTATTCCGGTTGGGATATTTGTTTTCAGATCTCTTAACCAGTTTCTCATATTTTATAAAGCAGGGAAACAGTTAAATACAAAGTTTCCATTTTTCTTTACATCATTTGCCGAATTGTTTTTTATTATCTTTAGCCCTCTGCTTTTATTCTATAATTTATTTAGTAAACCGGCTAAATGGATGTAAATCAAAACCTTACTGAAAAAGGTCAGCGCGATTTTTATTTAATTCAGCGTGCATTAAAATTTGGCGACCAGCAGGCATATGCTGAGTTGCTGAACTGTTACCGCGATGCCGTATATTTTATGATGCTCAAAATGACTTCTAATCCTTTCGATGCAGAAGATCTTACAATTGAGGCTTTCGGTAAAGCCTTCCGAAATTTGCATCAATATTCCCCAGACTATGGATTCAGTACATGGTTATTTCGCATTGCCTCAAATAATTGCATAGATTTTCAGCGAAAAAACAAGATAATTCCTGTTAGTTTTTTTACAGGTTCCGCACGTGATAAAAAAGCAGAAACAGGCTTTCAGTATGTTGCTTCTGATCCTGATCCGGAGGAGCAACTGATCCAACAGCAAAAAATAAAAACTATGCGACAGGTAGTTGAAAAACTGAAACCACATTACAAAAGTCTGATAGAGCTCCGGTATTTTGATGAATTGAGTTATGAGGAAATCGCCGATAAACTAAATTTACCATTAGGAACCGTCAAGGCACAGCTATTCAGGGCTCGTGAATTTCTTTTTAATATTCTGAAAAGACAAGGAGACGGAATCTAGAATGACTTTTTGTAGTCAAAATCATAGCAAACCTTACCTTTGCAAAAAAAATCAAGTTATGACAGCATTATCTGCTTTTCAGCTAGCTATTTTAAAGGGTATTCCAGAAGAACTTCCATCGTCAAAGCCTTTCGACTCAACGATCAATCATGCTCCGCGCCGAAAAGATATTCTCACTACTGAGGAAAAAAGGCTCGCACTGAAAAATGCGCTGCGTTATTTTCCGGTAAAACACCATGTAGTGCTTGCTGCTGAGTTTGCTGAAGAACTTCGTGCTTATGGCAGGATATATATGTATCGTTTCAGACCTGATTATAAAATTTATGCGCGAGATATTGAAACATTTCCGCACAAATCGAAGCAGGCCGCTGCAATTATGTTGATGTTAAGCAATAACCTGGACGATGCCATTGCGCAGCATCCTCATGAGTTAATTACTTACGGAGGAAATGGTGCTGTTTTTCAAAACTGGGCTCAGTATCTGCTTACGATGCAGTATCTTGCCACAATGACAGATGATCAAACTCTGGCAATCTATTCTGGTCATCCGCTTGGATTGTTTCCTTCCCAAAAAGACGCTCCGCGTGTTGTTGTAACAAATGGTATGGTAATTCCAAATTACTCTAAACCAGATGATTGGGAACGTTTTAATGCCCTTGGAGTAAGTCAGTATGGACAGATGACTGCAGGTTCCTTCATGTATATCGGACCTCAGGGGATTGTTCACGGCACAACAATCACAGTACTCAATGCTGCAAGAATGCAAAAACACCCTAACTATTCAGGAGGAATAAAGCTTTTGATAACCTCAGGTCTCGGAGGAATGAGTGGAGCTCAGCCTAAAGCTGCAAACATAGCCGGAGTAGTTAGCATTACTGCCGAAATAAATCCAAAAGCTGCCTATAAGCGTCATAGTCAGGGCTGGGTTGATGAAGTGATGCAGGATGTAGATCAGGCCATTGATGCTGCGTTGCAATGGAAAGAAAAAAACACAGCTCATTCTATAGCATTCCTTGGAAATATCGTTGATCTGTGGGAAAGATTAAATGAACGCAATATCGATGTCGATATGGGTTCTGATCAGACATCCTTGCACAATCCATGGGCTGGCGGCTATTATCCGGCAGGTCTTACCTACAATGAAGCAAACGAAATGATGTCTGACAAGCCTGTTTTATTCCGTGAAAAAGTATATGAATCGTTAAGGCGCCAAATTCTGGCAATTAATTCTTTGACCTCAAAAGGCATGTATTTTTTTGATTACGGAAATGCTTTTTTACTTGAAAGCAGCAGGGCAGGTGCTGATGTCTTTGACACAAACGGACGTTTTAAATATCCTTCTTACGTTCAGGATATCATGGGACCTCTTTGTTTTGACTACGGATTTGGACCCTTCAGGTGGGTTTGTGCATCATCCGATGCTAAAGACCTTGACACAACTGACTTGATAGCGTGTGAAGTGCTGGAAGAGATTGCTAAAACTGCTCCAAATGAAATTCGTCAGCAACTGGATGACAACATACTTTGGATCAAAGAAGCGAAAAAAAATAAACTGGTAGTAGGTTCTCAGGCACGCATACTTTATGCTGATGCCGAAGGGCGGATAAAAATTGCAGCTGCATTTAACAATGCCATTCGTGAAGGTAAAATATCAGGGCCTGTCGTGTTAGGGCGTGACCATCATGATGTAAGTGGCACAGATTCACCTTTCAGGGAAACTTCCAACATTTATGATGGTTCAAGTTTCACAGCTGACATGGCTATTCAAAATGTAATCGGCGATTCATTCAGGGGTGCAACCTGGGTTTCAATTCACAACGGAGGTGGCGTTGGCTGGGGCGAAGTAATCAATGGAGGGTTTGGGATGCTGCTTGATGGAACTGAAGATGCTGACCGTAAACTAAAAAGCATGCTTCATTGGGATGTTAACAACGGAATTGCCAGACGCAGCTGGGCACGCAACAAAGAAGCTGTTTTTGCGATAAATCGGGCAATGGAAAGCGAACCTCTTTTAAAGGTTACGATACCAAACTTTGCAGATGAGGATCTGATTCAGACTTTCTTTTAAATTCAGAAAAGTATCTGTTATTGCCAGTCACAGTTATTTAGAATGATTCTAACTTCCTAACAATCATTGTTGTTGAGTGGTTTTTTAACTATTTTTGGTTGAAATAAACTTCAAGTAGTAAGAAAATGTCAATAAACAGAAAAGAATTTCTTTCCTCAATTGCCTGGGGCTCCGGCAGTTTGGCACTGTTCAGCAGCTTTGGTTTTGTTACATTTCCAGTCAGCGACGGAAAAAGTTGGAAAGCCATTGTAATTGATTATTCCAAATGCGCCGGCTGTCGAACCTGTGAAATGGTTTGTTCAGAAAATAATCACAGGCTGCAAATAGAAGGCACAACAATAAATGGACAAGGCAATCCTGAGCTATCTAACATCAGGGTATGGCGGTTTCATCCACCTTCAGATGTTGCTGTTACATGTTTTTTGTGCCATGATGCCCCATGTGTGGAAGCCTGTCCTGTGAAGCCTCATGCTGAAACCGGGCGCAAAGCACTCTATCGAGATGAAATTTTGGGCACAATAAAAAGCGACTATGACAGATGCATTGGATGCCAGTCATGTGCCACAGCATGCCGATTGGATAGGGCGGGTATAATTTATCCTGATGATGAAGGCTCTCCAACCGGAATGTGTACTCTTTGTAACGGAGATCCTTCTTGTGTTAAATGGTGTCCGTTTGATGCATTGGCTTATCTTGAAATCACCGATGATATGTCAATGCGCAATATGAAACCTGAACAGATTGCCAACATGCTTTTTGAGAAGTTCTATGATAAAGAAACAATGGAAAAACATAAGTTATGAAAGGAGTAAACGGCAGAATACTTGAGGTTCAACTGAGCACGGGTGCCATTAACGTTAAGCAACTTCCTGAAGAATATTATAAATTATATTTTGGAGGGAGAGGTCTGGGTATGAAGTTGTTGTATGACTATCTCCCCGAAGCCGGAGCTGATCCTATGGGTGATGAAAACCCATTGATGTTTATGCCAGGATTGTTTTGCGGATTTCCAATTCCATCATCATCTCGCACCTGCATGGTTACCAAATCGCCAATAACAAGCACTGTTAATGGAGCATCATCTTCTGCCTCAACAGTAAGCTACAGCAATATGGGCGGTTTCATAGGTGCTGAAATCAAATATGCCGGTTACGACGGTATCGTATTTATTGGGAAGTCTGAAAAACCAGTATATCTTTTTGTTGAAAATGATACTGTAGAATTGCGCGATGCTACCAAATTTTGGGGCATGGGAACTAACGAGTTTGACGAGGCCATCATTCGTGAAGTAGGAGACCGTCGATTTGAATCAGCATACATTGGCCCTGGCGCAGAAAATGGAGTTCTTTATGGAAGCGTTATCAACACTGCTGCCCGTGCGGCTGGCAGAGGTGGTACTGGATGCGTAATGGGAAATAAAAAATTAAAAGCAATTGTCGTAAGAGGCTCGGGCGTTGCTAAAGTTGCTGAACATAAGAATTATCTTGATATCCTTGAGAAAGTACGGCTCACTTTTGGTGCTGATTCTGAAGCGAAAACAAACTGGCGTTATGGAGGAACTGCCAATGCGCTGCAGTCATCTTCGGACCGGGGCAGTCAGGCCGTTAAGAATTTTAGCGAGGGAACGTTTACAGGCATCGAAAACATCAATGCCCATGCTGCAAGAAAACAAGTCTGGAATCGTGACTTTGCATGCTTTTCATGTCCTTTGGCATGTAAGAAAAGTGGTTTTGCCAAAGGTGCTTATGGAGGAGTCGTAAATGAAGGGATTGAGTACGAGACAGGAACGATGCTTGGAGCTAACCTGATGATTGATAATCTGAATGGATTGAATAAGCTTATTGAAATTGCTGATGATTATGGGATTGACATAATTTCTCTTGGCAATGTGATTGGCTTTCTGATGGAGTGCTACGAGAAAGGATTGATTGATATTGAATTTCTTGATGGCATTGACTTAAAATGGGGTAGTGTAGACGCAAGCATGGCCATGATACATAAAATAGGAAAACGCGAAGGTGTCGGCAACCCAGCTTCAAAAGGCGTGAAATATCTTGCAGCGCTCATTGGAAAGGGATCTTCTGATTTTGCAATTCATGTTAAAGGTCATGAACTGGCGGCATGGAATGTGCAGGGATATGCAAAAGGTATGGGAGTTTCATACACCACTGCCAACAGAGGTGCTTGTCACATGACAGGTGGAGAAGTTCCCCGACAAAATCAGTCGGCACTTCGCGATTCATTGGGCGCCTGTAGTTTTGCTGCTTCTTTTTATAAGGAAGACCTTGATTACAGACATTTTGTGAAAGTTATTACAGGATTTGATTTGACCGAACAGGACATAAATCAAGTTGGGGAGCGTGTTTTTAACCTTGAGAGGATGTTGAATTGTCGCGAGGGATTTAGTCGAAGAGATGATATGTTGCCTGAAAGATTTTTCAAAGATGCATACACTTTAGGTCCTCAAAAGGGTAAAGTAGTTGATAGACAGGAGTTCACGGAAATCATGGATGATTATTACAAAAATCGTGAATGGGCAGTAGATACAGGTGTTCCGGGAGAAGAAAAATTGAAATCCCTTCAGATTATTTGATCTGATTATTAAGGTAATCCTTGTATAAGTAAATGATAGGATTGGCGGGCTGAGTTAGATCAGAGAATTTTTAGAAATAAAGTCTGATTTAATGCAACTTTTAGCACATTTTATATGTCTAGTTTATGATTGTTAAAATTTTTCTTAAAAAGATTACTTTTGCATAATATTTGTAGTGTTAAAGTAAAATACGCAGCAATGAAAAAAATATTACTTTTTATTTTCTCCCTTATTGTTTCAACGACTGTTTCGTTTTCTCAGTCGTTGACTATAATTTATGAGGGTGCTCCTATTTCGAACGAAGATACAGTGCAGGTGAACGGAGAACTGCCAAATATTGCTTTTTATGAAATTGTATCTCATGCCCGGATTAAAAACAACACTGACCGGGAGGTAAGTGTAAAGGTCGAGCGCATTACTTTAGATACAGTTCCCGGGTCAATGAATCAGTTTTGCTGGGTTCAGTGTTTCGCTCCCTGGATTAGTGTCTCGCCATTGGCATATAAGATTCCTGCATACGACACCACAGCTGATGAAGTGTTTTCAGGGCATTATTTACCTCAAAATAAGATGGGCACATCAATATTAAAGTATGTGTTTTATTTGGAAAATAATCCTGATGATAAAGTCTCTTTTGTTGTACGATATGTTGTATCACCAGCATCAATTGAGGATATTGCATCAAAAATTAAGTTTGGAAATGCCTACCCAAATCCAGCAAATAATAAAGTGTCATTTAACTATGATTTTCCTATTGGTGTTACTACAGCTTCCTTGAAAATATATAATCTTTTGGGTCAGGCAGTAGCAGAGCAATCAATTTCAGAATCAACGGGAAGGCTTGAGATGCCTGTTAATAATCTAAACGAAGGAGTTTATCTTTACTCTTTGACAATCAATAACAGTGTAATAGTTACAAAAAAGCTGATTATCAGAAGATAAGAATTGTTTTTTTCTTCTTTACACATATTTTAACAAGTAAATTAATTTGATCAACCATATCATTTATTTGAATGGTTGATATCTTTTTTAGTTTTTTTACGCTTATTTTTCAGGCCTATCTAATTGAAATTCAATCTTTAAAGTAAATTTCGACTGATTACTATGGTTATAGTTTGCTTGAACAAAGTTGAAAATATCACAAATTGACTTATTTTTGCAAGTGACAGATAAGCTGTTTTGAACTAATTATGTCATAACTATATGACAATCAAATGGTTAAAGATGCGGCTTGTCTGTTTCATGCTCAAAATAAGAATCAAAAAGAACCATTTATGGGTATTAAACAGAAAACCTCTGATTTGCAGCAACGTATGCGCGATGCATTGATGGGTGGTGGCCAACAGGCTATTGAAAAGCAGAAAGCTATCGGAAAACTTACTGCCAGAGAGCGGATTATCGCTTTACTCGACCCCAAATCGTTCCATGAATATGATCTTTTTGTTGAACATGCCGCTAAGGATTTCGACATGGACAAAAAGTATTTGCCTGGAGATGGTGTCATTACAGGAACTGGAACTTTAAGTGGACATCCTGTTTGTATATATGCACAAGACTTTACTGTTGCTGGTGGGTCTCTTGGTTGGATGCATGCAAAGAAAATCACAAAAATCATGGATCATGCCATGAAGCTCAAAGTGCCAATCATCGGAATTAATGACTCTGGTGGTGCCCGAATTCAAGAGGGTGTAAACTCGTTGGCAGGTTATGGCGAAATATTTTATCGCAATACGCAGGCTTCTGGCGTTATACCTCAGATATCAGTAATTTTAGGACCATGTGCTGGTGGTGCAGTTTATTCACCTGCACTTACTGATTTTGTATTTGTTGTGGAGAATATCTCAAAAATGTTCATCACAGGGCCCGAGGTAATCAAAACCGTATTGGGTGAAGAAATATCGATGGAAGCTTTAGGTGGAGCGCTTGTACATGCTGAAATAACCGGTAACGCTCATTTCTTTGCCAAAAGTGAAGAAGAATGTTTTGACCAGATTAAGCAGCTTGTTAGTTTTATTCCATGGAATAACATGAAAAAGGCTGAGCGTTTTCCGAAAAAGGCACCGAAAACCAGAGAATATAAAATAGAAAACATTTTACCAACTGATCCACGTTTACCATACGATGTGAGAGATGTCATAAAAGCCATCTCAGATAATTCAGACTTTTTTGAAGTCATGGAGCTTTTTGCTGCAAATATTGTAATAGGTTTCGGTAGAATCAATGGCGATACTGTTGGTTTTGTTGCCAATCAGCCTGCTGTGTTGGCTGGGGTTTTAGATGTTGATTCTTCAGATAAGGCGGCTCGTTTTATTCGTTATTGTGATGCTTTCAATATTCCTTTGGTTACACTTGTTGACTTGCCTGGTTATTTGCCTGGAGTTGATCAGGAGCATGCCGGCGTAATCAGGCATGGTGCAAAGATTTTATATGCCTACTCTGAAGCAACAGTGCCAAAAATGACGGTTATTATGCGAAAGGCATATGGTGGAGGATATATTGCTATGTGCTCAAATCATTTAAGAGCCGACTTTGTATTTGCATGGCCAACAGCAGAAATCGCGGTGATGGGGCCTGAAGGCGCTGCAAATATTATTTTCAGAAAAGAAATTACGTCAGCAGAGAACCCTGATGAAATGAGACGACAGAAAGTCGAAGAGTATAAAGCTAAATTTGCAAATCCTTATGTAGCAGCTGCTTATGGGTATGTTGATGCAGTTATTGAACCTGGCGAAACAAGAAGAATGTTAATGCACTCACTTGAAATTTCAAAAGATAAAATTGTTGAGGTACCGATGAAAAAGCACGGAATCCCACCATTCTGATAGTTTTATAAAACAAATTTGTTCTAAATGTAATTGCGTAATTCATTAATAAATTATGAATTGCATCTAGAATTTGGTTGAAATCAGGTGAAATAAAAAACTCAAATGAAAAAAGCAAAGAAAATTGATCCAAAAGCTATTAGCAAGCCTGAACTTGATACGCTGGTTATTGATAATGTTATCTATCAGACTACTTTAACGAGAAAGTATATCAGTAAGCCTGTCTATAGTGTTTTTAATCCTAATCTTTTGGTTGCATTTATTCCGGGAACAATAACAGAAGTATACGTCAGTGAAGGCGAAAGTGTGACAAAAGGTCAACAGTTAGCCGTGTTGGAAGCTATGAAGATGTTAAATGAAATTGTAGCCCCGTTTGATGGTGTAGTCAAAAAGTTAAATGTCAATAAGGGAGAAAGAGTTACTAAGAATCATGTGATTATAGAACTCGAATAATTTACAAAGTCTTGATTTTGAATATCAATTAAGTCAAGAATCTCATCTCTGCCTAAACCCGTAGAGGATGATGATGAAAACATAAGAGGCAGCTCTTCCCAATTTTGGAGGAGCTGTTTTTTGTAGGCTGCAAGCGCTTTGTCAAGGCTTGTTTTGCCAAGTTTATCCGATTTCGTAAAAACAATAACAAAAGGGAGCGTTTTTTCGGCCATCCATTCCATAAGTTCGAGATCTGATTGCTGGGGCTCGATTCGCACGTCGATAAGTATAAAAGTATAAATGAGGTTGGTTCTTTCAAGCAGATAGCGACCCATTAGTTTTTTCCATTTCTCGCGCTCTGTTATCGCGCGTTTGGCATACCCATATCCGGGAAGATCGACCAGATACCAGTTTTTATTAATCATGAAGTGATTGATAGTGATTGTTTTACCTGGTTTTCCTGAAGTTTTCGCAAGTCCTTTTTTTTTCGTCAGCATATTAATCAAGGAGGATTTTCCAACATTTGATCTGCCAACGAAGGCATATTCAGGATAGTCAGGTTTGGGCAATGCTTCAATCTTTGTATTGCTCATAATAAAAACGGCTTCGGAAATTATCATATCAGATGTTTTGGTATTTGTCCTTTGATGTAGGTATTGAGATAACGATCTTTTTTTGACTCATACAAATCATTAATTGTGATGATGATGCCTGTTTCCTCAACTTCACCAAAAGATGCATTCAGTGCAGTTCCAAAAGTTCTCATTGTGGCAGATAAATTCATATATGCGTTTACAAGCGGAGGTATATTTTCATTCTTGCTGCGAACCAGTTGAATCAAATTTTTGTAATCAGTTTCGTAATTAGCAGAATTTAATGCGCTTTCTAGTTTTGAAATTTCAGTTTTAAATTGGAGTGGCTCGTGAGGAAATACAAGACGGTCAGGATCAGGGAAGTGTTTGTGCAAAAAGTACAAAATCAGATCTCGGGCATATACATCGAAATGCCCATACATTGTTACTTTGCCAAAAAAGTATTTTGTATCTGGATAATCCAAAACCAGTGCACCTAGACCATCCCATAAATTATCAAGAGAGTACATCCCTTTTCGCAGGTTCTTTGATGGTTGATAGGCAGGTTGAACAAAGGATCGTCCAAGCTCGATTGTATATGGGAGGTATTCTTTGATAAATTTTTCAGAATAACCAAAAAGTTTTGCTGTTGGGGTGTGCACATGGCCTTTCTCATCAATGTGCAGATTTTTACAGTCGATAAACCGGTAACCTCCAATAATTTCATTCTCCTCAGGGTTCCAAACAATTAGCTGCTTGAAGCCATTATCGCCTAAATCATGATCATCGATGTCTGTAGATTTTCCGGTGCCTCCGCCAGAATCGCGGAATGAAATCTCACGCAATCTACCAATTTCCAGCATTAAATTCGGTGAATCAACTGCGGAAATAACATATATTTCATTGTTTCCGTTGTTGGTTTTTCTGAGAAATCTGTCTTTTGTAAGTTCCGAAATCAACAATTTTTTGTCGATTGGAAGAATCACATCTTCAGTATTTAGCGCATTCATTACTATTTATTTAGCATTTTTATGTAATCTGTTTCCGGATCAAAAACAGCTTCAGGGTTGTTTTCAAGATAGTAGACAAAACCTCTCATTTTTTCAGCCCAAACCACATCATTGTTTCTTCGGTCAAATAGTTGCCATGGTATCGGCTTTCCAAAAGTGATTTTGAGGTGCTGATTTTTTTGTTGATAGAATTCATCTACGAGGTAGAGCATCTCAATATTCGCTTTAATACCTATCATTTTTCTAAAATTTGAAAGCTTATAAAAGAAATCAGAATTTCTTCCACTGATATGGGTAGGAACGATATCACGATGAAATTTTTTAGCTTTCGATAAGAATGTTTTTTTCCAGTCAAGGTCGCGAATGATTCCTTTATTTTTGCGTGAAACCAGTCCGAAGGGGAAGTAGCTTACTACCGCCTCTCCAAGAAAAGTGTCATTAAAAATTCGGATATTCTCGGCATTACTGCCATGTTTATTGATTGGAACAAACAATGGTTTCAGGTTATCAATGTAGAGAAGGATATCGTTAACCGGAAATTGTATGTCCTTTCTTACTCTGCCAATTGCCTGCATAAGTGCAAGACCGTCAAGTCCGCCAAGAGGATGATTACTGGCAACAACAATGCGGTTAGATATTGTAAGATTTTCGAGACCAACCAGACTTATTTGTGGTTGAAACACTTTTAAGGCTTCATCAACAAAATCAAGCCCCATCTTATCAACAGCCTTCTGAAGAAAATCGTTGATTTCATCCTGATGAATAATGCGTTTTAGGTAGCGCAAAATGAATCCGGGAAGCACTTTCGCCAGATACGGATTTTTTTCCTTGATTACACTTTCTATATCAATCCGCTTTTCTGCCGGTCTTGCATTGTTATCTTCCATCAATCAACAGTTGCAGGTTATCGAATAAATTATACACAAAGATAGCGTATTTACTATACAATCATATAGCTAAATGTATTCTTATGTGCCTGACTTTTCATCAATCAAATAATCAACGTTTTAAGCTTTCAGTCAGCTTTTGTCTTTTTAACTGATCCCATATTTAATAAAATGTTTATAACTTTTATTTGTTCATATAATACAGATAATCAATAAGATAACTATGTAAAGCAAAATATTTTGACTAAAAGTGTAACCAAAATGCTATAATTGTGGTAAAATGTGGTGAATTGTGGGAAAAAATGCAGTAATTTTACCTCATTAAAAAGCAAATTTTTTGAACTATCCTATTGGTGAATATCAGTGTAAGTTAGATGCAAAAGGGCGTTTGATGATACCTGCAGATTTCAAGGAACAACTTGGAAATCTCGCGGATCAGGGATTCGTTATGCGGCCCGGGCTATTCAACACTTGCATTGAGCTCTACACCATGAACGATTGGATGGAAAAACAAAGTAAGCTCAAGAATCTGAGTCAGTTTGTAAAGGCCAATGTTGACCTAATGCGCAAGTATAATGCAGGCGCTAAGATGGTTAAACTTGATGCTTCCGGCAGGATGTTGATTCCAAAAAATCTCATCGAAGGGGGTGCTCTGAATAAAGAAGTGGTAATAAATGCATTACCGGCATACATGGAAATCTGGGATAAAGATGCCTACAGAGCAAAACTGAATGAATTGGATCAGGAAAGTTTGGAAAAAATGCTTGAAGAAAAACTAGGGGTTAGCGATAATTAATTTTAAACTGCGGCAGGATGTACCATAATCCGGTTCTATTGCACGAAAGTGTTGATGCATTGAATATACAACCTGATGGGGTGTATGTTGATGTTACTTTTGGCGGTGGCGGGCACTCAAGGGCAATTCTTGATAAACTTGAAAACGGTCATCTTTATGGATTTGATCAGGATTTAGATGCTGCAAACAATGCTTTCGATGATCCCCGTTTCACATTTGTCCCCCATAATTTCAAATACCTCAAAAACTTTCTTCAACTATACGGAGAGCAACAGGTGGATGGAGTTTTTGCTGATCTTGGTGTTTCTTCATTTCAGTTTGATATGCCATCCAAGGGTTTCTCAACCCGCTTTGACGGAAAACTGGATATGCGAATGGATAGAAACAATCCAACCAACGCCTCAGTAATAATAAATAATTACTCAGAAGCTGAACTGAAATCGATATTAATTCAGTACGGCGAGTTAAATCAGGCAGGCCGGATGGCCTATGCATTGGTTGCTGCGCGTGAAATTAAACCAATCAAAACGACTTTTGAACTTAAGGAGGCGGTAAGAAAACTTTTGCCTTTTGGAAAAGAAAACAAGGTTTTGGCTCAGCTTTTTCAAGCTTTACGCATTGAAGTAAACGGAGAAATGCAAGCCCTCGAAGCTTTTCTGCAACAGTCGATACAGGTTTTAAAGCCAAAGGGGAGGCTTGTTGTTATTTCTTATCATTCACTTGAAGACAGGATGGTAAAGAACTTCATGAAATCAGGCAATATCTCCGGAGAAATAGAGAAAGATTTTTTTGGCAATAACCTGAGTCCGCTTTCGCCCGTTTTTAGAAAAGCTATAGTCCCTGAAGAAGTAGAAATAGCTGCAAACAACCGTGCGCGTAGCGCCCGACTGCGCGCTGCTGAAAAAGTTGAGCGATGAAACAGGAAGCCAACTATATCAAAAGTGAACAACAGGAGAAGGTTTCACAACCATTACCTAAAAAGAAGTTAAAGAAGAATTTCTTTAACAAATTATTTCTTGATATTCTGGGTGGCGATTTTTTGGCGCAGGATTGGGCCAGAAGACAAGTAAGTTACATTCTTTTCTTAGCAATTATAGCGCTTGTTTATATCGCAAACAGCTATTACACCGAAGGAATTGCGCGCAAAATTGATATCATCAGCAGAGATTTAAAAGAGTTACAGTTTGAATATATTTCCAGTAAGTCAAAACTTATGCACGAAAGCAAGCAATCAGAACTTACGCGAAAACTGAAACAAACCGGTCTGAAGGAATCTGTTGAGCCTGTAAAGAAGATTGTAACAAATAAAAACAGCAAGAAATGATAGACGCCAGAGCTGACATATTATGGCGTGTGTATTTGCTTTATGCAATGGTACTGATTTGGGGAATCGCCATAATCGGAAGGATTGTCTATGTCCAGATTTATCTGAAGGACGATTTGCTTGCCAAAGCCGAACAACAGGAAATCAGGGTTTTTGGTATAGAGGCCATGCGTGGCAATATTCTGGCATTTGATGGCAATATGCTTGCTACAACCGTGCCTGTATTTGAAGTGCGTATGGACGTAGCATCCTCATTAATAGATGATCAACTTTTCAGTAAAAACGTTGATTCATTGGCGCTTGGACTGTCAAAAGTATTGAAGAATAAAACGCATAGTCAATATCTTACTGATTTGAGAAAAGCCAGAAAAGGTGGAAACAGGTATTATCTGCTAAAAAATAATGTAACCTATACTGAAGTAAAAGCATTGCGAAAACTCCCGATTCTCAAATTCGGAAAATATAAAGGAGGACTGATACTAATTCCCGGAAGCAAAAGAGAAAGACCTTACAAAGAGCTTGCTCAGAGAACGATAGGTTATGAAAACCAAAGAGAGAAAATATTTGTTGGCATCGAAGGTGCATATCATGATCTTCTAAAAGGCATAGATGGCAAACAGGTGAAACGTCGGATTAATAACGGAGACTGGAAACCTCTTTTTGACGAAAACACGGTTGAGCCATTAAATGGCAATGATATTATAACAACACTTGATGTAAATATCCAGGATGTGGCTGAAAGTGCATTAAGACGCAACCTTACTGAAAACAATGCCGAACAAGGTTGCGCAATTTTGATGGAAGTTGAGACAGGTTATATTGTAGCCATTTCAAATCTGACTCTGGACAAAAAAACAGGACAATACAGGGAAACCTATAACTATGCAATCGCAGAAAGTGTTGAGCCCGGGTCTACATTTAAACTTGCCGCACTGATGGTTTTGCTTGAAGATAAGAAAGTGCGGCCATCTGACAGTATGAATATTGGAAATGGTCAGATTAAGTATTTTTCGCGCACAATGAAAGATGTTTATCCCATCCGGAACGGACGGATTACGGTGAAGGAAGCATTCGAAAAATCTTCAAATGTGGCTATTTCAAAGCTTGTCTACAACGCCTATAAGGATCATCCTGAAAAGTTTGTAGATAAACTCCATGCAATGTCTCTGAACAAAATGAACGGTCTGGATATTGCCGGTGAAGGGAAACCTTATATAAAACATCCTTCTGATAAAAAAAACTGGTATGGAACTTCATTGCCGTGGATGTCGATTGGATATGAAATTCAAATGACTCCTCTTCAGATGTTAACATTTTTCAATGCTGTTGCTAATGGCGGACGAATGGTAAAACCACTCTTTGTGAAAGAAATAAGACAAGGAAATACTGTTAAGAAAAGATATGAGACTGTTGTACTCAACAAATCAATCGCATCAAAAAGTACAATTGATACTGTAAAAAAACTGATGGAAGGGGTTGTGGAAAACGGCACTGCAAGATATCTTAAAAACAGTCCATATAAAATTGCAGGAAAAACAGGTACTGCACAAATCGCAGCCGGAAAGGCCGGATATAACAAGCAAAATTATAATGCATCCTTTGCAGGCTATTTTCCTGCTGGAAATCCAAAATACAGCTGCATTGTTGTTGTCAGCAATCCATCAGCCGGGAAGATTTATGGGGGTGCAGTAGCAGCTCCGGTTTTTAAGGAAATTGCTGATAAAGTATATGCTACAAGGCCAGGAATTCATGACGGAGTTGCTGAAGATGACAAAACATTTCTGGCAAATATCCCTGCCTTAGATGGGCCATGTTTTACTGAAGATGCAAAAAGTTTGTATACACTCCTTGGTGTCCCGTCAGGGAGAGCTACCAAACTGCCTGAATGGGCTTTGGTGCATCCAAACGGAGAAAGTGTTGAATTTGAGGAAGTAAAGCTTGCAGAAAACACTATTCCGAACGTAATGGGCATGAATGCACGAGATGCTGTCTTCCTACTTGAAAATATGGGTTTAAAGGCTGTAATAAGTGGTAAGGGCAAGGTGATCTCGCAATCTGTTTTGCCTGGAAACCCCATTACAACAGGTCAGAGAATTGAATTGAAACTTTTGAATTTGTAATGGCAAAGAAATTAAACGACATATTGACCAATTGTCCTGTGCGATCCATTGTCGGCTCAACAGAAAAGGAAGTGCATTCAATAACTTTCGATTCGCGCAAAGCTCAGGCTGGCACTGCCTTTTTTGCAGTTAGAGGTCAGTTGGTTGATGGCCATGCTTTTATTCAAAGCGCTGTTGGCAATGGTTGCAACATTGTCTTTTGTGAGTTGTTGCCTGATACCTTGCCATCAAACTGCACATTTATTCAGGTTGAAAATTCAGCTTATAGTTTGGCCATGGCTGCAGCCAATTTTTTTGATCATCCTTCTAAGAAATTAATCTTAGTGGGTGTCACGGGTACAAATGGAAAGACCACCATAGCAACGCTTCTTCACCAGCTGTTTGATCTTTCTGGTTATGCAACTGGCCTGATATCAACAATTTGTAATAGAATTGGACATAAAGAGATCCCTTCAACACACACCACACCTGACCCAATTGCTTTGAACTCGTTGCTTCAGCAAATGGTTCTTGCCGGATGCACATACGCATTTATGGAAGTAAGCTCACATGCGATGGCTCAGATGCGCACTTTTGGATTGAGTTTTAGTGGTGGAATCTTTACAAATCTTACCCACGACCACCTCGATTATCATGGAAGTTTTGCGGCTTATCGTGATGCAAAAAAATTATTTTTTGACATCCTGCCTAAAGACGCCTTTGCACTAATCAACGCTGATGATAAAAATGGCCGGTTTATTATTCAGAACACAAAAGCTTCGGTATATAGTTTCGGGCTTTTGAATGATGCCGATTTCAAAGCAAGAGTAATTGAAAACCAATTTGAAGGCCTGCTGATGAATATTCAGGGAAAAGAGGTTTTCACAAGACTTATTGGCCGTTTCAATGCAAGCAATCTATTGGCCATATACAGTGCAGCAGTGCTGCTGAAGTTAGATCAGTCAGAGGTACTCCGGCAGATGAGTTTGCTTGAAAGTGCCGAAGGACGATTTGAATTCGTTCGATCGTCCAATCAGATTGTTGGTATTGTGGATTATGCACACACACCCGATGCACTTGAGAATGTTCTCAAAACAATCAATGAAATACGCACACGCAACGAAAAGCTCATTACAGTAGCAGGTGCAGGCGGCGATCGTGATCGCTCGAAAAGACCCGAAATGGCAAAAGTTGCTGCTGAATTGAGCGACATACTTATCCTAACATCTGATAATCCACGTTCGGAAAAGCCTGAAGAGATTATTGCAGAAATGCGCAAAGGAGTTCCGCCGCTGCACTACAAGAAAACTTTGGCGATTACTGATCGGAGAGAAGCTATTCATGCCGCAGTATCAATGGCAAACACAGGAGATATTATCCTTGTTGCCGGAAAAGGACATGAAAAATATCAGGAAATTAATGGTGTCCGATATCAATTTGATGATAAAAAGGAACTGTTTGAGCGATTACTTGATTTATAAAATAAATAGGAAAAATGTTATACTATCTGTTCACATATCTACATGAGACCTTTAACTTTCCGGGTGCACAGGTTTTTCAATATATATCATTCCGGGCTGGAGCTGCTGTAATCACCTCCTTGCTTATTTCGCTTGTTTTTGGCAAAAAGTGGATCAATTATTTAAACAAAAAGCAGGTTGGTGAAACTGTCAGAGACCTTGGACTGGAAGGACAACTTGAAAAGCAAGGCACACCAACAATGGGTGGATTGATTATTATTGCGGCTATTGTTGTTCCGGCACTGCTTTTCACCAAACTTGATAACACCTATATCTTGTTAATGATTTTTACCACCATCTGGCTTGGCGGAATTGGATTTGTTGATGACTATATTAAGGTTTTCAAGAAAGACAAAAAAGGTTTGTCAGGTAAGACAAAAATCATTGGACAAGTAGTTCTAGGGCTTATTGTAGCTGTTACAATGTATTTTGACAGCACTGTCATGATTCGGGAAAAAGTTCAGATTTCAACAGAAATCATTCAAACTTCACCTGAAGCCGGGCCTGCTTCCCGTTTTTCAACTTTGGACACAAAGGCTACAAAAACAACAATTCCTTTTATAAAAAACAATGAGTTTGACTACGCCGTACTGCTTAGATGGTTGGGGCCAGGCTATGAAAAATATGCATTTTTGATTTTTATTCCTATTGTCATTTTGATTATTACTGCTGTTTCCAATGGCGCTAATCTTACTGATGGAATGGACGGGCTGGCTGTAGGCACTTCAGCAATTATAGGTGCAACACTGGGGATTTTGGCCTGGGTTTCAGGCAACATAATTTTTGCTGACTACCTTAATATAATGTACCTTCCAAACACAGGTGAACTCACAATATTCATCAGTGCATTTGTTGGGGCCAACATTGGATTTCTTTGGTATAATTCATATCCGGCGCAGGTTTTTATGGGCGATACCGGCAGTCTTGCAATCGGCGGAATAATTGCTGTTTTTGCCATACTTATTCGTAAGGAGCTCCTAATCCCTATCCTTTGCGGGATTTTTCTGGCGGAAAGTCTTTCTGTAATTATGCAAGTAAGCTATTTTAAATATACCAAAAGAAAATTTGGGGAAGGCAGGCGTATTTTCAAGATGTCACCTTTACATCACCACTATCAAAAGAAAGGTTATCCGGAACCAAAAATCGTCCTGCGTTTTCAGATAGTAGGCATCTTCCTCGCAATATTAACAATTATAACACTGAAATTAAGATAGATAAGTATGAATTCGAAAAGAAACATTTATAACAACATTGTTGTGCTTGGTGGCAGTGAGAGCGGCGTTGGAGCTGCTTTGCTTGCATCAAAGCATGGGGTGGATGTTTTTGTTTCTGATGCAGGAAAAATTAAACCTGATTACTCATCAACCTTATTGAACTACAAAATTCCTTTTGAAGAACTTGGACACACCTTCAATAGAATTCTTGAAGCCGATTTGGTAATTAAGAGCCCTGGCATTCCCGACTCTGCTGCTGTTGTGCAATTGGTGAAACATTCCAAACCCGTTATCTCTGAAATTGAGTATGCAAGTTGGTTTACAGACGCAAAAATTGTTGGGATAACAGGAAGCAATGGAAAAACCACTACTACCCTTTTAACCGGTCATATTCTTAAATCTGAGGGTTTGGATGTTTGCATTGCAGGAAATGTGGGTCAGAGTTTTGCTGGTCAGCTTGCAGATGCTGATCATGATTTATTCGTTCTGGAATTAAGCAGTTTTCAACTTGATGACATTGTCGATTTCAGGCCTGACATTGCTGTAATAACCAATATCACACCTGACCATCTTGACCGGTATGATTATGATTTTTCAAAATATGCCGAATCAAAAATGCGGATCACAATGAATCAGCAAAAAGAAGATGCCTTGGTTTATTGTGCTGATGATGCCGAAACGCTAAACCAGCTTAAAAAGCATAGCATTAAAGCCAAGAAATATCCTTTCTCGCTGAAACCTCTGTCAGAGGCAGCGTGTGCATTCACCGAAGGTGAAAAACTGAGTATTAACATTTACAACAATCCATTAACCATGACATTAGAAGAACTAGCACTTCAAGGAAAACACAATACTTACAATTCATTGGCTGCCGGTATTTCAGCCAGACTTATTAACATCAGAAAAGAGACAGTCAGACAATCTTTGTCAGACTATCAGAATATTGCTCACCGACTTGAGTTTGTGGCAAATGTGCATGGAGTGTCCTATTACAATGATTCTAAGGCAACAAATGTTAATTCAACATGGTATGCATTGGAACATTTTGACAGACCAATCATCTGGATAGCCGGTGGTGTTGATAAAGGGAATGATTACAGTTCTCTTTTGCCACTCATCAGACAAAAAGTAAAAGCAATCATTTGTTTAGGGACAGACAACATTACTTTACACAAAGTATTTAGCGAATTTGTTGATACTATTGTTGATGTTGATTCAGCTGAACAAGCAGCAGCTGTTGCGTCCATTTTGGCAGCCAAAAATGATATTGTGCTTTTATCACCTGCATGCGCAAGTTTCGATCTATTCGAGAACTTTGAAGAAAGAGGAAATAAGTTTAAGGCAGCCGTAAAATCATTATAAAAAATTAGTAATGGGCCTGTTGTTTAAAGATATCAAAGGAGATAAAGTCATTTGGGCAGTAGTTTTGCTGCTTTCGATGTTCTCATTGTTAGCTGTTTACAGCTCAACAGGTACTTTAGCCTATAAGTTTCAAGGTGGAAATACAGAGTATTATATGTTGAAACACTTTGTGATTCTGTTTCTTGGACTTGTGTTCATGTATCTGGCTCATAAGATCAAATATGTGTATTTTTCTCCGCTGTTTCAGGTTGCACTTTGGGTGAGTATTCCATTACTGCTCATTACGTTAATTTTTGGGTTGAACCTTAATGAAGCCAAACGTGTTTTGCCTCTTCCATTTAATTTGACATTTCAAACAAGTGACCTTGCAAAACTTACTCTAATAATGTATCTGGCCAGACTTTTAACGAAAAAGCAGGATAACATAAAAGATTTTCGTTCTGCTTTTGTGCCTTTGATGATACCAGTTTTGCTCGTTGTCTTTTTGATTTTTCCAGCAAATTTGTCAACTGCAGCCATGTTGTTTTCAACCAGTTTGGTATTGTTGTTTATTGGACGTGTCAACTTAAAGTTTATATTTTCACTGATAGGCTTAGGTTTGGTTCTTTTGGTGATATTTATCTTTATTCTGATGCAAATGCCTGATGACAAGCAAGGTAGGCTAATGACCTGGAAGAACCGGATTGAGAATTTTGCGAGTGGAGAAGGTGATAATTATCAAAGAGATCAGGCGCAGATAGCGATTGCCAGCGGAGGCGTATTTGGAAAAATGCCGGGAAACAGTACTCAGCGTAATTTCCTGCCTCACCCATATTCCGATTTTATTTTCGCAATTATTGTTGAAGAGTATGGGTTGTTAGGAGGCAGCTTCATGGTCTTGCTCTACCTCATTTTGCTTTTCAGGGCTGTCGTTATTGTCACAAAAATACCGCAGACTTTCGGTGCTTTCTTGAGCATCGGTGTCGCATTTAGCCTAGTGTTTCAGGCGATGATAAATATGAGTGTTGCGGTAGGAATATTGCCTGTCACAGGACAACCATTGCCGCTGGTGAGTATGGGCGGAACTTCTATCTGGTTCACCAGCCTTTCATTGGGAATTATTTTAAGTGTTAGTAAAGAAATTACAAAAAAGAACGAGTCAAGAACCGAAGATGTCATTGCAACCGTTGAAAATAGTCATTAGCGGTGGAGGTACTGGCGGGCATATTTTTCCCGCTATAGCCATAGCCGATGCCATCAGGGCAAAATCACCTGATAGCCAGATTCTCTTTGTTGGTGCAAAGGGAAGAATGGAGATGGTGCGCGTTCCTGAGAGTGGTTATGCCATCATGGGTTTGTGGATTAGTGGTTTTCAACGAAAACTCACATTGGATAATTTTGCTTTCCCCTTCAAACTGATTTCAAGTCTTTACAAAGCACGTAGAATTCTGAAAGATTTTAAACCAGATGTTGTGGTTGGTGTTGGCGGTTACGCAAGTGGACCAACCCTTAGAATGGCTATTATGCTGGGAATAAAGACGTTAATTCAGGAACAAAATTCATTTCCCGGCATTACCAATAGATTGCTTGGCAAGAAAGCGGATCGTATTTGTGTGGCTTATGAAAGCATGGATAAGTGGTTTCCGGCACACAAAACCATTCTTACAGGTAATCCATTGAGGAAAACCACGATCAATATTGAGGGAAGAAGAAAGGAAGCATTGAGCTTCTTTAACTTAAATGAGAATAGTCCAGTCGTTCTAATCGTTGGTGGAAGTCAGGGTGCAAGAGCAATCAATGAAGCCATTGCAGAAAGTATTATAAAGCTTAGGGATTCTTCTTTGCAGATTATTTGGCAAACTGGTCAAAACTATTTCAATACAGCCAATGAAGTTGTAGAACAAAACGAAGCAGAATCTTTCATACATCCTTTTGACTTCATTAATCGTATGGATCTTGCCTATGCAGCAGCCGATATGATTGTTTCGCGCGCTGGAGCCATGTCTATTGCTGAAATAGCCATGGTTCGTAAACCTGCAATTTTTGTTCCGTTGCCAACTGCTGCTGAAGACCATCAAACTAAGAATGCCTTACGTCTGGTAGATAAAAATGCAGCATTACTGGTCAAAAATTCAGAAGCGTCAAAAAGTTTGGCAGATGAAATAATCCAATTGGCTTTCAATGAAGATTTGAGGAAGGGACTGAGTATAAATATTGGCCAATTTGCAAAAGCAGGGGCTACAGAAATGATTGTAAACGAGATTTTTAAACTTGCAGGAAGATGAAGTTCGGGGCTAAACATACAATTTATTTTCTTGGCATCGGAGGAATTGGGATGAGTGCACTTGCGAGATATTTTCTGTTGCAAGGCGCCAGAATTTTTGGATATGACAAAACCAGAACTGCCCTTACCCAGCAATTGGAGTTGGAAGGCATGACCATTCATTTTGAGGATGATATCAGTTTAATTCCATCAAGAATTGATCTAGTCATTTATACACCTGCAATTCCTCCTGATCACAAAGGGTTTCAGTATCTGCTTAATCAAGGTGTGAAAATGATGAAAAGGGCTGAAGTACTGGGAGAATTATCTAAAGATTTGCCTACTATAGCCATTGCTGGCACACATGGGAAAACAACCATAACCTCAATGCTTGCTCATATTCTTGCTGCTTCGGGGAAACCTATTACAGCGTTTATAGGAGGGATTGCCAATAATTTTAACAGCAATTTTGTTCAACGCCCACATGCTGAATGGTTCGTTGTTGAAGCAGATGAGTTTGATAAAAGTTTTTTGAACCTTAGGCCTGACATTGGTGTAATTTCATCAATGGATGCCGACCATCTGGATATCTACGGAAGCCATTCGAAGATGTTGGAAAATTATGCAAAATTTGCTGAAAATGTGAACCAGAAGGGTTGTGTAGTGCTTAAGTATGGTCTCAATCTATCTCTGAATACACATAAAATCACCTATGGCTTAGATGCTGATGCGGATGTTTTCGCTCAAAACATCAGGGTTGAAAATAGCAGGTTTGTTTTTGAACTCTGTGCTTCTGGTCAAATAACAGAAGTGAGAATGCTTGTTCCAGGCCGGCATAACATTGAAAACGCGCTTGCTGCATCTGCTGTTGCACTTCATATCGGCATTGAAATAAAAGTAATATCGCACGCATTAGACACTTACAGAGGTGTATACAGACGGTTTGATATTCGGATTAACTCACCTCAAATCGCTTTTATTGATGATTATGCACATCATCCCGAGGAGCTTCGCGCTTGTATTTCGGCTGCAAGAGAACTTTTTCCGGATCGAAAAATCACAGGAATTTTTCAACCACATCTTTTCACACGTACCCGGGACTTTATGGATGGATTCAGCGAAAGTCTAAGTCTGTTGGATGAACTGATATTGCTGGATATTTATCCTGCCAGAGAGTTGCCAATTCCGGGAGTAACATCCAATATTTTGCTTGAAACCGTAAAACTTGAAAAGAAATGTCTGAAAAGGAAAGATGAACTCATCGCATATCTTGAAAAAAATAGTCCCGATGTTTTGCTTACACTTGGAGCTGGAGATATTGACCAATTGGTAGAACCGATTCAAAAACTTTTTACAGCATGATTAAGCGAATACTCAGCATAGCAACATGGATTTTGACTGCCCTCGGAATGATGGCATTGCTGGGATTTGCACGTTATACGCATTTCAATATGCCAGTAAAAGGGCTCGAACTCAGTATTGAAGCTCCTGTTGATGGTGGGTTTTTGAGCCAGGTAGAAATGCAGGGCAGAATCAGTAAAATGGTTGGAGTAAATGAAAGAAAATCATTAAGGTCAATCAATATCAGTAGATTAAAGTTGGACATAAATACCAATCCTTATGTACAGAAAGTGGATGCTTTTACAAGTATTAATGGCTTTGTAAAAGTTAAACTATACGAACGTGAACCATTTATAAGATTTTTTACACGAGATGATCAATCATTTTATCTTGATCATAATGGAGTTGTATTTCCAGTACATCCAAAACATACAAAGCGCGTACTTGTAGCAAATGGATATATTGATCCTATCATCATGCCAGTTAGTAAAACGCTGCACGTAAATGATTCATCTATAAGAACATCACATATAAAATCCATTTATGAAATAGCTTCGGTAATTGAAGAACACGCACTGCTTAAATTATTAATTGACCAGATATATATCAACAGCCTCAATGAAATAGAGCTTACTCCCAGAATTGGAGACGCATTTATTTTACTTGGCGACAATTTAAACCTTCGGGAAAAGCTTGAAAATATTTCCATCTTTTACCAGGCAAAAGCAACGACGAGTGAGTTGCCAAAATACAGTAGGATCAATGCTAAATTTATGAATCAAATAGTTTGTACAAAAAGAGATACGTTATGAAAGCTTCAGAAATAATTGTTGGATTAGACATTGGAACAACGAAAATTGCCTGTATAGTCGGGCGAAGGAATGAAAATGGAAAGATTGAAATTCTGGGGTACGGCCGAACCGAATCTATTGGCGTAAAAAGGGGCATGGTATCTAATATCGAAGACACTGTCAATTCAATCCGTAAAGCAGTTGAAGAAGCTTCTGTGCGATCCGGAGTTGATATTAAATATGTTAATGTAGGGATTGCAGGTCAGCATATTAAAAGTCTCCAACATCGTGGCAGCCTGATTCGTGAATCGAGCGACAAAGAAATTAATCGTATCGAAGTTGACAAATTAAGCAATGATATGTATAAGCTGAGTATGGCTGCGGGAGAAGAGATTATTGATGTAATTCCGCAGGAGTATATCATCGATGGCGAGCAGGGAATTAAGCAGCCTGTAGGAATGCTTGGAAGTAAGCTTGAGGCCAACTTCCATGTAATTATCGGACAAACTGCCGCTGCAAAAAATATTCTGAAATGTGTAAAAAGAGCGAATTTGGAGATGGTTGACCTGATACTTGAGCCTATTGCCTCTGCTGAAGCTGTTTTGAGTGAAGAGGAAAAAGAAGCCGGTGTAGTGCTTGTCGACATTGGTGGTGGAACCACAGACATCGCAATTTTTTATGATAAAGTAATCCGGCATACTTCGGTTATTCCTTTTGGTGGCGATATTATCACAGAGGACATTCGCGAAGGCTGCACAATAATTAAAAAGCATGCTGAGGAAGTAAAAATCAAGTTTGGTTCAGCACTTGCCAGCGAAAACCGTGATGATGAAGTCGTATCAATTCCTGGAATCAGAGGACGGCCTCCAAAAGAAATATCCTTCCGCAATCTTGCATCAATTATTCAAGCCCGCATGGAAGAAATTGTTGATCATGTCTATTATGAGATCAAAAACTCGGGACTTGAACGCAAGCTAATTGCTGGAATTGTTCTCACAGGAGGTGGGGCATTACTAAAGCACATCGACCAGTTGTCAGCTTTTTTAACTGGAATGGAAGTCAGGATTGGGTATCCCAATGAACATCTTGCCAAAGGAACTCCCGATGAACTTGCAAGTCCAATGTATGCAACAGGAATAGGACTTGTTATTGAAGGCATCAAACGCTTTGATTTTGAGATAGAGATGGAGAGGATGAAAGAAACAAATGAACTTAGTGCAGATGGAGAAAAAGCAGGATTAAAGAATAAAAAGGACGATTCAAAAGAAAAGAAAAGACAAAGTTATCTTGACAAAATAATAAAAATGTTTGATCGTGATTTGATCGAATAATGAAGTTAAGGTTATCAACTTTAGTTTGTTAACAAATAAAGAAAAGAACACTCACCAGTTTAATACAAGAATGTAATTTTAAATCATATAATTATGCCTGAAATGTTGAAATTCGAACACCCAAAAGAGCAGTCAAACATCATCAAAGTCATTGGTGTTGGTGGTGGCGGTAGCAATGCCGTTACACATATGTATCATCAAGGAATCAAAGGAGTTGATTTCATCTTGTGTAATACCGATGCACAGGCGCTGGAAATTAGTCCTGTACCCAACAAAATACATCTGGGGAAAAGGCAGTTAGGCGCTGGAAACGTCCCTTCAGTGGGCAGAGATGCTGCATTGGAAACCATTGAAGAAATTAAGGAACTGCTTGAACCGCACACAAAAATGTTGTTTATCACAGCAGGAATGGGGGGCGGAACTGGAACAGGTGCAGCACCTGTAGTAGCCAGAATTGCAAGTGAACTCAACATTCTAACAGTTGGTATCGTAACACTTCCCTTTAGTTTTGAAGGAAAAAAGAGAAGACAGCAGGCTATTGAAGGAATCGAGGAACTGCGAAAACATGTTGATACCTTATTAATTATCAGCAACGATAAGCTAAGGGAAGAATATGGAAATATGCGTCTGACCGAAGCTTTCAAAAAGGCTGACGATGTGCTTACCACAGCATCAAAAGGAATTGCAGAAATAATAACTGTTACCGGCTATATCAATGTTGATTTCGAAGATGTTAAAACTGTAATGCAAAAAAGCGGAAAAGCAATCATGGGTTCTGCTATTGCTGCAGGTGAAAACAGGGCTCTTAAAGCGATTGATGAGGCCATGCGGTCGCCACTTCTCAACGATTCCAATATTTCCGGAGCTCATAATATTCTTCTTTATATTACTTCTGGTGAGGAAGAAATATCTCTGGACGAAGTGCATGAAATTACAGATTATATTCAGCATATATGCGGAAACTCAGCCGAGGTTATCTGGGGCAATGGGGTAGATGAAACGCTGGGCAATAGTATTGCTATAACAATAATTGCAACAGGTTTTGATAATGAAGAAATGATGAACCTCAATTCCGGTCAATCTGCTGTAGTAGTAAATCCTTTGTATCCAGAAGAATCTGAAGGAAACAATCTGCTAAAAGCAAAGCCATTTACTCCTCAACCTTTAAGAGTTCATAAATTGAAAAGTGAATCTGAGGATAAAATTGAAGAGTCTGCCGAAGAATCTGTTTTATTTCAGGAAGCAGCAAATTCTTTGCAGTCACAGCCCTCGAAGATTCATCAACTTTTTGAAGAGACCGAAACTGAACACGAAGATATGATTCAAAAAGAATCTATCGAAGAAAAAATGAAAGCGGAAGTTTCTGTTAAAAGCATACGTGAATTTGATGATATTTCGCTTGAGATTACAAATCCAAGTCCTTTAAAGAATGAGGAACACGTAATTCAGCATTTCAATTTCCAGCATATTAAAAGTGAGTCGGAAGATGAAAAACTGGAAATGGAAAGAAAGTCTCTCGAACGACAGGCCCGACTAAAGGCAATGAGCTTAAAGATCAGAACCAACGAAGGAATTGAAGAGCTTGAAAAGCAACCTGCTTATCTGAGAAAGGGAGCTGATATGAAATCAGAACCAAACGAAATGGAGATTTCCCGATATAGTCTGGGTGGCGACCAAGGCAGAACTGCTTTGCGGTCTGATAATTCTTTTCTTCATGATAATGTTGATTAATCTACAAAATAATGGAGCTTGAAAAGAAAATAAACGATGATTTGAAAGATGCAATGCGTGCCAAAGACAGCCGTAAATTGGATGCTTTGCGAGCTATTAAAGCTGCACTTTTGCTGGAGAAAACGGGAAAAGATGTAAGCAGCGGCATCATTCCGGATAGCGTTGAGGTAAAACTTTTGCAAAAACTTGTTAAACAACGCAAAGAAGCTGCTGCAATTTACACCGAACAGCATCGTGCTGAATTAGCAGAAGAGGAACTCTATCAGGCTGATATTATTCAGGCTTACCTGCCTGAAAAGCTATCTGATGCAGAAATTAAACTGATTATTAAAGAAATCATATCCGAAACTGGTGCCACAACCATCAAAGAAATGGGCAGAGTTATGGGACTTGCATCTTCACGAATTGCAGGTCAGGCTGAAAACACAACCATAGCTCAGTTTGTGAAGGAGTTGCTTGGTCAGTAGTTTTATATTTCAAGGGGGGATATGAAAAAAGGAGCTCATTGAGCTCCTTTTTTATTTTAGTTTGGATAATAATCTATCCTAGCATCACTCTTTTAAAAGCATTTACAGTCAACGCTTTGTCTGATTCACTCAGATATTGACGTACTGATTTCTTGTTTTCACGAACAAAATCCTGATTCAACAGGGTGTTTTCGCGATAGAATTTATTCAGTTTACCACGAGCGATTTTTTCAAGCATTTCTTCTGCTTTACCTTCGTTGCGTGCCTGCTCCATTCCAATCTCAATTTCACGTTGAATGGCTTCCTGAGGAACGTCTGATTCATCAATTGCAACCGGATCCATTGCGGCAATTTGCATTGCCAATTCACGGCCTATCTGGGCAACATTTGGTGCTTCAGCTTTATTTAAACCGATAATGGTTGCGAGTCTGTTTCCAGGGTGGATATAAGCAGCAGTTATTTCTGACTCAATCTTAAAGAATGCTCCAAGATCAATTTTTTCACCAATCACGCCGGTTTGGTCTGTAATAGTATCTTCTACTTTACGGCCATTGAGCTCCAAAGCTTTCAACTCTTCAATAGTTTCAACTTTATTCATGATTGCTAAATCGAGGATGCTATGAGCATATTTTACGAAATCATCATTTTTAGCAACGAAGTCAGTTTCGCAGTTTATCATAACAACTGCGGCATATTTTGCGTCTGCACTAACCTTTGAGATCACAACACCTTCGGTGGCGTCTCTGTCAGCACGTTTCGCAGCAACTTTCTGTCCCTTTTTACGAAGGTAATCAATGGCTGTTTCCATCTCGCCGTTACTTTCAACGAGTGCATGTTTACAATCCATCATTCCGGCTCCGGTGAGCTTTCTTAACTCATTAACTTGAGAAGCGGTAATATTCATTTCTTATACTAACTTTTGGTGTGAGTAATTTATTTTTTTGATACAGGACGGCGTGGTCTTTTTGCACGATTTGCATCATCTGTTGCTGGTTTGCGCGCATCTTTATTATCTTCATCCTCAACATCAAATGACCTTGTGCCACCTTCAGCTGCATCATCGTCCTCGTTACTATCTTCCTGACTCTTGTCTTTTGCAAGTTTTCTGTCGCCTAATCCTTCTTCAATGGCCTGAGTCATTAAACGTAAAATCAATGAAATTGATTTTGAAGCGTCATCATTTCCTGGAATAGGAAAATCGATGAGGTTAGGATTGGTGTTTGTGTCGACGATAGCAAAAGTAGGAATGTTTAACTTGCGGGCTTCAGCAACAGCAATGTGTTCTTTGATAATGTCTATGATAAAAAGAGCTGATGGGAGACGGCTTAAGTCTGCAATACTACCAAGATTCTTGTCAAGTTTTTCGCGCTCACGCTGAATCTGCAGGCGTTCTCTTTTGGAAAGATTAAGGTAAGAGTCGCTGACCATTAATTTGTCGATGTTGGTCATTTTGCGTACTGCTTTACGAATTGTTGCAAAGTTGGTCAACATACCACCTGGCCAGCGTTCTGTCACGTATGGCATGCCAACTTTTGATACTTCTTCAGCAACGATATTCTTTGCTTGTTTTTTTGTTGCTACAAACAACACTTTTTTACCTGAACGGGCAAGTTGACGGAGTGCATTGGCAGCTTCCTCAATTTTCGCCTGAGTTTTGTATAAGTCAATGATGTGGATACCATTGCGCTCCATAAAAATGTAAGGAGCCATATTTGGATTCCATTTTCTTTTAAGGTGTCCGAAATGAACTCCTGCGTCTAATAATTCTTCGAATGTTACTCTTGACATAAAATAATTTTAAAAAATGTTTACTTTCACTGGCACAATTGATGAGTAGATCTGAACAGACAGATATCTCAGCAATTTGGATACTAAACAAAATCGTTTGGCCTGTGGTCTAACGTTTGCTGAATTGGAATTTCTTACGCGCTTTTGGCTGACCTGGTTTCTTGCGCTCAACCATACGTGGGTCGCGACGAAGAAGACCTTTAGCCTTTAACACTGGGCGAAACTCTGGATTGATTTCGCAAAGTGCACGGCTGATAGCTAGGCTTAAGGCTTCCGCCTGACCATTGATACCACCACCGGCGAGATTTACCTTTAGATCATATTTACCCAAATTGTCGGTAAGCGCCATTGGCTGCTCAACAACAAAGTGCAAAATAGCTGTCGGGAAATATTCTTTGTAATCTCTCTTGTTAATCACTATACTACCAGTGCCAGCTTTCATGTAGATGCGGGCAACAGCAGTTTTTCTCCTACCTAAGGTGTTGATTACTTCCATTTTAACTATTTAATTGTATTTAAACTGATTTCCTTGGGTTGCTGAGCTTCGTGTTTATGGTCAGGTCCGGCATAAACATAAAGATTGCGAAATATTTCCGCTCCAAGTTTTGTCTTTGGCAGCATTCCTTTTACAGCATGCTCAACAACAGCAATAGGTTTTCTTTTAAGCTGTTCTTTTACCGGGCGGAAACGCTGACCACCAGGGTAACCTGTGTGGGTAATGTAATATTTGGTCTCCATTTTATTTCCTGTAAGAGCGATCTTTTCAGCATTGATCACAATCACATTGTCGCCACAATCACTGTGGGGAGTGTACGAGGGTTTATGCTTGCCTCGCAGGATCTTGGCAACAGTCGACGCTAAACGGCCTAAAATCTGGCCTTCAGCATCTATCACCATCCATTTTTTATCAGCATTTTCTTTGTTGACGCTGATTGTCTTGTAACTCAGTGTATTCATTGACTTATAAATTTCTGCTTTCGAATTAGCACATACTTTTCCCAAAACGGGGTGCAAAAATAGAAACAATTTTTTATACCAACAAATTTACTAACAACTATTTGTTAATAGTTTTTATGGCAGCAACAATATTTATTAAAATTTGGAAATCAAATTCATGTTGGAGATATTATTTTTGTATATTTGCACCCTCATTTTGAAGACCAGTGATTGGCTGGTAGCACCACGCGGATGTGGCGTAATTGGTAGCCGCGCCAGACTTAGGATCTGGTGCCGAGAGGCGTGGGGGTTCGAGTCCCTTCATCCGCACAAAGCCTTATTCAAGCCGGATCACTCACCTGATCCGGCTGAATATTTTAAATGGTAAAAATTAATTTTAAGTTCAATGCAAGTCTTAAAAGAGCAAACAAGCGATTCAACCGCAACTATTGAAATCAAACTGGTAAAAGCTGATTACGAACCAGAGGTTAACAAAGCCCTTCGTGAGTATCAGAAAAAAGCCTCCGTTCCTGGATTCCGCCCGGGAAAAGTTCCTTTTGGAATGGTAAAGAAGATGTATGGACATTCTATTTTGGCCGATCAGGTGAATAAAATTGTTTCTGATTCTCTTAATAACTACATCCAGGATAATGAAATCAGAATCTTGGGTTATCCCATGTCTGATGTTGAAAGAACAGGAACTTTTGATTTCGATAAGGATGAAGAATTTACTTTTTATTTCAACGTGGCATTGGCACCTGACATAAACATTGATCTTGCTGAATTTAATCTAACATATCCGAAAATTACAGCTGATCCTGATGAGGTTCAAAAAACAATCGATAAACTGTTGGCCGACTATCCAAGAACAACATATCCTGAGTCAGTTGAGCAAGAAGATGAGCTTGAGCTGAGGGTTTCTGAATTAAATGATGAAGGAGTCGAAGTTCAGGACGGACATCAAACGATTGTAAAACTCAAGTTTACTGATATTACTGACGAGGATTCAAAAAGTCTTCTTTTAAATAAGGTGTTAGGATCTGAATTTGTTTTGAATCTTAATAAGGCCATTGGTGAAGACGAAAAAACCAAAAAACTTCTTAAACTGAATGATGAGCAAACGCATCTTCTGAATGCTGATTACAATGTAATTATTGATGAAATTGTTCGAAAAGAACCTTCTGAGATGAATGAAGACTTTTTCAACACGATTTTCCCCGAGCAAGATGTTGCTACAGAAGAAGACTTCAAACAAAGAATTAAGTCTGAAATAGAAAAGCAATTTGATCAGCAGGCTGATTACCTGGTTTACAGCATGGGCTTGAAGAAAATTCTAGAAGAGACTCCAATAAGTTTTCCGCGCAAGTTTATGATGAATTGGATCGTTGAAAACTCGAATGGCAAGCTTAGTCCGGAAGAAGTAGATGAAAACTATCATGAATATGAGAAGTCGATGCGCTTTCAATTGGTTGAGGAGTATCTTATCGGCAAATACCCTGAATTGAAAGTTGAATCGCAGGAAGTAAGGAATTTTGTAATGAGTTATTTCTTTGGTCAGATGCCTCAGGGCATGGAGATTGATGAACAAATGGAAAAATCACTTTCATCCACAGTTGATTCAATACTTAAAAATAATGATGAAAAACAACGCATAATTAATCAATTGCGTGAGCGCAAAATGGTAGCGCTGTTTAAGAACAAACTTACTTTAACTGAGCAGGAAATGACTCCTGAAGAGTTTAAAGACTTTGTGTCAAAAAATCAACCCGAACAAACAGAAGCAGACGAAAATGAATAACGAATTTACAAAATATGCCACGAAGCATTTAGGCATCAATAGCCTGACCCTGGATCGTTACAGCAAAGCAGTCAGTGGATATATTTCTCCTACAATTATTGAGGAGCGACAGCTAAACATAGCCACTATGGATGTTTTCTCCAGGCTCATGATGGATAGAATAATTTTTTTAGGAGTGCCTATTGATGATTATGTTGCCAATATTATTCAGGCCCAACTTCTATTTCTGGAATCAGTTGATTCAAAGCGCGATATTCAGATTTACCTCAACACTCCGGGAGGCTCAGTTTATGCCGGACTTGGGATTTATGATACGATGCAATATATAAACCCTGAAATTTCTACCATTTGTACCGGAATGGCAGCTTCGATGGGTGCTGTGTTGCTTTGTGCCGGTGCCAAGGGAAAACGTACTGCGCTGAAACATTCACGCATTCTTATTCATCAGCCTATGGGCGGTGCTCAAGGCCAAGCCTCAGATATTGAGATAACAGCACGTGAAATCCAAAAGCTTAAAAAAGAACTTTACGATATTATTGCAAGCCACAGCGGGCAGACATACAAAAGGATATGGAAAGATTCAGACCGCGATTATTGGATGACTGCTGAAGAAGCCAAAGATTATGGTATGATTGACGAAATCCTTGTTCGCAACAAATCCTCGATTTAGATATGGCAAGAAAAAAAGACGAATGCTCCTTTTGCGGTAGTAATCGAAGTGAGGTTAAATTGCTTGTGAGTGGAATTGATGCACATATTTGTGATCGGTGTATTGAACAAGCTAATTTGATTATTGCAGAGGAATTGCCTTCAAAAAGAAGTAAGGAGCTTAAGTCTGATTTCAAAGTTTTAAAGCCATCTGAAATTAAAAACTTTCTTGATCAATATGTAATTGGTCAGGATGAGGCTAAACGTATTTTAGCAGTAGCTGTATACAATCATTACAAACGTATTGATCAGGTTCAGTTAAAAGACGATGTTGAAATCGAGAAATCGAACATTATTCTCGTGGGTGAAACTGGTACTGGAAAGACTTTGCTTGCCCGTACAATAGCCCGTATGTTGCATGTGCCATTTGCGATTGCAGATGCTACTGTGCTCACAGAAGCCGGTTATGTAGGTGAAGATGTCGAAAGCATTCTTACGCGGCTTCTTCAGGCTGCAGACTATGATGTTAAGGCAGCTGAAAGGGGCATCGTATTCATAGATGAAATTGATAAAATTGCCCGAAAGAGTGATAATCCAAGCATCACAAGGGATGTTTCAGGTGAGGGTGTTCAACAAGCGCTGCTGAAATTGCTCGAAGGAACGATCGTTAATGTGCCTCCGCAAGGTGGCAGGAAACACCCTGAACAAAAAATGATTCAGGTAAATACCAAAAATGTACTTTTTATTGCAGGAGGTGCTTTTGATGGAATTGAACGAATCATTGCCGCACGACATCATACAAATGTAGTTGGTTATGGCAGAGAGAAAATGCACTTTGTAGATAAAGATAATTTGCTACAATATGTTGCACCCTCCGACTTAAAGAAATTTGGACTCATTCCTGAAATCGTCGGACGATTGCCAATCCTGACTTTCTTGCAACCATTGACAACAGAAACGCTAAAACGAATCATTTCTGAACCTAAAAATGCACTTGTAAAACAGTTTATCAAGCTTTTTGAACTAGATGGAATTAAGCTTGTGTTTGAAGAGGATGTGTATGATTATATTGTTGAAAAATCTCTTGAATTTAAATTAGGTGCACGTGGCTTAAGATCAATTTTTGAAGCTATTCTTACAGATGATATGTTTGAGCTGCCTTCAAAAAGTGGCGTGAAAGAACTTGTGATCTCTCTTGATTATGCTGAGTCAAAGTTTAACAAATCAAGCATTTCTAAGCTTAAAGTTGCCTGAAAATTTGTTTAGAAGTAGAACAATAGCCTTTTATTTTTATCCTGTTATCTTTTAGTGGTCTTTTGTTTCTGTGGCACAATACTTGCTTTTAAATGCCGGCATAAATCATGAAGCATAATATTTCAATGGATTTTGTCATAAAAGTATTGTTTTTTGAAACATAAGAATGAAGTCAGTCCTCCTTATATTATTTACCTTTTTTTCACTTATATCTTGTTTGAATGCCCAGGTTTCAAAACAAGATCTGAAGAATCCAGGATTTGGAAATGATACAGTTATTGTTGCTGCCAAGGTACTGAAAAATGATACCATTCCTGTAATTCAATTGCCCGAAGTTTCTGTGTATGCCTGGAGTTTATTTGATAGCAGGCGCGACTCAAGAAAGATTGAAAGACTTATTTATCATGTAAAGAAAGTTTATCCTTATGCAAAGCTTGCTGGAATTAAGTTAAGGGAGTACGAGGATATGCTTCAGGCGGCTCCTAACGACAGGGAGCGGCGAAGGATAATGAAGAAAGCCGAAGAAGAGATCAACGAACAGTTTGGCGCTGAGCTGCGGGATTTGACTTTTACTCAGGGAAAAATATTGATTAAGCTTATTGACAGAGAAACAAAAGAGACATCATTTACGCTGTTAAAAGAAATGAGGGGAGGAGTCACCGCTTTTTTCTATCAGGGTTTTGCCAGAATCTGGGGATATAATCTAAAAACTAAATATGACCCTCAGGGAGAGGATGAATTGATAGAAACAATCATATTTATGATTGAAACGGGACGCCTTTAGCTTTTGGAAAATTTACAGGAATAGTTGAATTATTAGTGGCGGCAAGGTGAAGTTTGATGTCAGAACCCAAGATCAGCAAATGTTTTGGCTTATTTCCCTCTTCCCTGAAGTACGATAAGAATGGTATAGATCAGTATTTTTATGTCCATTGCTATGCTCATATTTTCAATATAGAGAATGTCATACTTCAACCTTTCAATCATTTCATCCACATTGGAAGCATAGCCATATTTAACCTGACCCCATGAGGTAATTCCCGGTTTAACTTTCAACAAAAGCCTGTAATGTGGAGCTCTTTTAACGATTTGATCAATATAAAAATGTCGTTCCGGACGTGGGCCTACCAATGACATATCGCCTTTGAGCACTGTGTAAAACTGAGGTATTTCATCCAGGCGCACTTTCCTGCAAAACCTGCCAAAAGGTGTGATGCGTGGATCATTTTCGGAGCTAAGCTGTGGGCCGGCATTTTCAGCATCTGAAAACATGCTCCTGAATTTATGCATTTTGAAAGGCTTACCCTTCAAGCCGATTCGTTCCTGAGAATAAAGGATGGGACCTTTTGATGATAATTTAACACCAACTGCTGTAAAAATATAGACAGGAATCAATAGCACCATCGCGATAAGAGACACGGCGATGTCCATAATACGCTTAACAGATTGTTGCCACGCAGGCATCAGATCAGGTGAAATTTGGATAAGCGGCGCATGCCAGATACCAGATTGTTTGACAGAGCCAAACAAAATATCCTGCATAATCGGAATGATTTTTATTACCACTGAAGTTTCTTCAAGTTTTGCAATGATTTTATCAATGGTATCGGTTTCAGTTCTCTCAATGGCAATGATAACTTCCTCGATTTGATATTCTGCAACGATCCGTTTAATGTCTTCGTACGATCCCAAATGTGGCAAAAATTCACCGATGCGGTAATCGTCTTTGTCATAAACACTCAAAAATCCAATAAAAAGATTCCCTGCCGACCGCTCTTGTTTTTCAATTTCATTGTATATTCTGGTTGCGTTTCCATTACTTCCAACAATGATGGTGTTAAAACCAATTTCTTTGTTGTGAATTTTTCGCACAGTAACTGAGGTTAGCGCCAGACGGCCAGCATAAGTCAGAATAAAGTGAAGGCTAAATACTACGGCAAACGATTGGTAATAAGATTTGTAGGTTACTATAACATCGTCTAGTATAGCAACAAAGAAAATGACTGTAAGCCCAATTAAAGTGATTACGAATGTTTGTCCAAGTTCGCGTAAACGTGCTTTTCGATATATTTTTCTGTAGGTGCCTACGATAGCATAAAGCAGCAGCCATCCTAATGGAATCAGAATTATGCCATACCAGAAATTGGGATCACTAAAAACAATTTCAAAATTTTCATAAAAAAAGGGGTCTTCGCTCTGTTTCCGAAAAATATAGAAGAGCGACCAGGCAAAAAGTGCGGCTATCCAATCGAAAAGTATATATTTTGTTACCTGCAGTTTCCAGTTCATCACAAATTATTTCGGTAGATAAGTTTGATATTATCAAAATAGAACCTGGCATTCTCATCATCGCCCTTTTCCGATTCAAAGTAAACTTTAAAGTCACGTGCAGTGTTGTATTCAGTGACTATCGGGCTAAGATTGATGTATATTTTGTTCCATACATTGCTCTGATTTACTACAACCAGAGGTAAACTCACAACCGAGTTGTCGACATTCGCAAACAATCCAACGCCAAAATACCTGCTACATTTATAGTCTATCTCAAGAAAAACAGGCGTTCCTTTTCCGGGTAAATCATATCCATTAAAAGAAGCTATCTGAAATTTTTTTTTATCATTTTCAAGGTGCACATATCCCGAATAAGATGAATATTCCGAAAGCAATGCTTCGGGATGGTTTGATGGTTGGGTTTTGGCGATATTTGTATCACTTTGAGGCGTTTTTTCTATGGACAATCCAGTGCCTTCAAAATCTTCAGTCCAAACAAAGTTGATATTGTCGTAATAGGATACAGTTGGTTTCAATGAAACAATTGAATCTTGAAAAAAAGTAAAACTATTGTTTATATAGGGTTTTATGAAAGGGTAGGGCGCTCTTGTAGCTGAAATGCCATTTAATTTTATTCCTGGCCTAATTTCCAGCTTTTGACTTCCTGTTATCAAAATGGGAATCGTTACAGGCATTTCGAAGGCGCCGATCAGCTGGTCATTTACATAAACCCAAACATCGGTAAAATTATGTGTTTTACTTCCTTGAGTAGGATAATTGGTGCTAAAAAAAACTGTATCTATTTTAAGATAAGACGGAATAGTCTGTTCACCCTCAAACTTATTGCATGCAGCAAAAAACATGGGAAGGATAAAGAAAAATACATAAAAAGATCGCAAGCGTAAAGGTCGATCCATAGATTTTGTTTTGATCTTCGGTTCTTTTACACAACGCTTGAAATCGATTGCATATTGTGCTAAAAAGGAATTATTCCTCTATGGAAAGTGATTGCCTGACGCTTTCCAGAATCTGGTAGGCCACGCGCAAAACATGATAACCATCATCGATTGTAACCATCGGAATTTTATCAAAGGCAACCGCATTATAAAAGCTTTCTAATTCTGCTTTTATTGCATTTGTTGGCAATACTTCAGGCTTTTCAAAAGTTATCTCTCGCATGCCTTTACCGTTTCCAAGGTCAATGACCATTGCCATTGGATCATCTGGTTCGGAATCCAGAGATTTCATGCGTACTATTTCCGTTTTCTTTTCCAGAAAGTCAACCGTGATATAGGCGTCTTTCTGAAAGAATCTGGATTTTCTCATGTTTTTTAGTGAGATGCGACTGGCAGTAAGATTGGCGACACATCCGTTTTCGAATTCAATTCTTGCATTGGTGATGTCAGGTGTCTCGCTCACGACAGCGACGCCACTTGCGCTGATTTTACTTATTTTGGAATTCACAACGCTCAGTATGATGTCGATATCATGCACCATCAGATCAAGTACAACCGGAACATCAGTGCCTCTTGGATTGAATTGGGCCAAACGATGCGTTTCAATAAACATTGGGTTGGAAATTGAGTTTTTAGCTGCAATGAATGCTGGATTAAACCGCTCAACATGCCCTACCTGAACTTTAACTGAAGCCTCTTTGGCAAGCGCAATAAGTTGTTGCGCTTCTTCTGGCGTGGCAACAATCGGCTTTTCAATAAAAACATGCCTGCGTTTTTTCAAGGCTTTGGAAGCGCAACTGAAATGAGAAATTGTTGGTGTAACAATGTCAACAATTTCTACCGCATCAATTAAGGCATCGATACTGTCAAATCTTTTGAGATTAAACTCGTTTTCAACTTTTTTTGCAGTTTCTGCATCCTGATCGTAGAAGCCAACAAGTTCATATTCTTCTATTTGCTGAATGCATCTGATGTGAATTTTACCAAGGTGTCCGGCACCAAGAACGCCAATTTTAAGCATAAATCATTCTTTTTGCAAAAGTAAAGCTTTTTATGTCTTTTTGAATTGCTAATTTCGCAGTGTTTGAATTTAGAGGAATTCTAATTTCAGGCATCTATTAATGGACATAAATTATATGCAAGACACATTCAGGCACAAGGGGTTGCGAAAACAACTTGTGGAAGAAATTCGTAGAAAAGGGATTACAGATGTTAGGGTATTAGAAGCAATGGAGAAAATTCCACGCCATATTTTTATGGATTCTTCTTTTTTGGAATTCGCCTATCAGGATAAACCATTTCCAATAGGATCGGGCCAGACGATTTCACAACCCTATACAGTTGCTTTTCAAACGATGTTGCTTGAGGCTTCTCGTGGCTTAAAAGTTTTGGAAATCGGTACAGGCTCTGGCTATCAGGCATGTGTGCTTGCTGAAATGGGCGCAAAGGTTTATAGTATTGAACGGCAGCGTAAACTTTTCGCAAAAACAAAGTTATTGTTGGAATCTTTATCATGGAAAGTTCAACTTTTTTTGGGAGATGGGAATCTGGGCCTGCCAAAATTTGCACCCTTTGATCGCATTTTGATAACTGCTGCTGCTCCCTCAATTTCAACAGCTTTGGTTGATCAGCTAAAGGTTGGCGGTTTAATGGTTGTGCCTTTTGGCGAAGGCGCTGATCAAACTATGAAACGCCTTATTAAGCTGGAAGATGGAAGTCTGAAAGAAGAGCAGTTTGGCATCTTTCGTTTTGTTCCGCTTTTAGGAAATATCGGAAACGATTGAATTCAATATTGTTTTTGAAAATCATGCTTTTTTGGGGATGAAGGAATAAATATTTTTTCTATTTTTGGTAGTTTATAACCATTCTAAATAACTTTACCAAATGTTAGAAAACAAAGTTCTTAGCCGGCTCCCTCGTCATCTGTTAAAACTGGTAATTGATCAGCCATATAATAGTTACACATGGCAAGATCATGCGGTATGGCGTTTTGTGATGCGCCAGAATCTTGATTTTCTGAAAGAAAGGGCGCACCCTGCATATATTGATGGTTTGCGGCGCACGGGGATTAGTATCGAACAAATACCTGATATTGAGACCATGAATCAGATTTTGGAAAAAATTGGCTGGGCGGCTGTTACTGTTGATGGCTTTATCCCTCCAGCTGCTTTCATGGAGTTCCAAGCATACAACGTTTTAGTTATAGCAGCAGATATCCGCCCAATTGACCAGATTGAATATACTCCTGCACCAGATATCATCCACGAAGCAGCTGGTCACGCTCCAATACTGGCCAACCCGGATTATGCTGAATACTTAAGATATTTTGGTGAAGTCGGCTCAAAAGCATTTTCATCAGCTGCAGATTATGACTTGTATGAAGCCATCCGATACCTGTCAATCGTAAAGGCTGACCCACACTCACCAAAAGAGCAAATTCAAATGGCTGAGTTTTTATTGGAAGAAAAAGAAAAAAGCCTTGGTATACCTTCTGAAATGGCACTGATTCGAAATCTTCATTGGTGGACTGTTGAATATGGTCTTGTTGGAGACTTGAAAAATCCAAAGATTTATGGTGCCGGTTTGCTTTCATCCATTGGCGAGAGTAAAGGAGCTATGAGCGATAGCGTAAAAAAATTACCTTATGATATAGATGCTGTATATTACAATTTTGATATTACCAAACCTCAACCCCAACTTTTTGTAACCCCTGATTTTGCTCATCTTACTACTGTTCTTGATGAGTTTGCAAGCAGAATGGCCTTAAGAAAAGGAGGTATCGAAGGAATACTTAAAGCAATTGAATCAGCTTCAACTGCAACCTGTGAATACAGCTCAGGACTTCAGGTTTCGGGTACTTTCACAGATTATTTGTTGCATCAGAATCAGGCAATATATTTGAAAACTACCGGCCCAACTTTACTAAGTTATCAGAATAGAATGCTCAAAGGTCATGGAAAGGATTCCCATGCAGACGGTTTTGGCTCTCCAATTGGCAGGATAAAAAATGCGTTTAAACCACCGCGATTTCTTGAAGATTCAGACTTGCTTGAGCTGGGAATTGAGATGCATAAAATGTGCGAAATTGAGTTTGAATCCGGACTTATAGTTAAAGGTATTCTCAGATCTTTAACCCGATGTCAGGGAAATCTGGTAATGATGAGTTTTGCTGATTGCCTTGTAAAATATCAGGATAAAGTTCTTTTTGAACCCTCTTGGGGGATTTATGATATGGCGGTTGGAGAGTCAATTGTATCTTCATATACTGGTCCGGCCGATGCTGATGGATTTGGGCTTGAATATCCATTGCCAAAGGAAAAAACGCATAAAATAAATTATAATAGCACACAAAAGTTTTTGCATCAACTGTATGGCAAGGTGAGAAATATTCGTGAAAGTAAATCTGGTTTGGATCAACTTAGCCTGATATTAAAAACGCTAAAAGATGATTTTTCTGATGACTGGCTGTTAAGCCTTGAAATTGCCGAGTTATGTGCAGTGCATAAACTTGATTCAAACTTGACAAACGATGTAGCATCATTTTTAATGAATCAAAAAGCAAAGTCATCTGAATTTTCCAGACTTATTGAAAGAGGTCAAAAATTAATTTCTTGAAGTAATACCTTCTTGCTTGAGGATCATAAAAAAAGCTGACTCGTTTTGAGCCAGCTTTTTTTATGAAGTGAATCATTTTATTTTCTGATTGTTATGCGTTGTACAGCAATTGATTTAGCATTTTCAACGGTTATCATATAAACGCCATCAGGCAGGTGTTCAAGTCCAATTTCTCTGGATAGTTTCCCGGCATTGGCTTCTGTAGTTTCACTATATACCAGTTCTCCAATGATATTGTTAACCCTTATAGTAACTGACTGGGCTTTGAGCTGATCTATTGCCAAAATGATACGGCCATTCGATGGGTTGGGATAAATGCGCAGATTTTGTAAATTCTGCTCATTAACGCCAACTGTGCTGCGAACAACAATTTCTGATTTCTGTGACCATTCACTTTGTCCGCAAACATTAACTGCTGCAACTTCAACCTCGGCAACACCAATAAATTGATTATTCCAGTTTATTGTAGCTTCAATCCCATTGTTTGAAATTGTTCCGGCTTCGGATGGAGTAAGTTGCCATACATAACTATCTGCATTGACTACAGCCTCAATTTGTAAATTACTTGAGCTTACAAACGCATGGTCGATAGTATCAGGAGCTGCTGGTTTTAGAGGTGCTATGGGTGAAAAGTTCATTGAAATATGAGCCTGACCTTCTGCTTCATTTATACATCCATTGGCATCGCTAACACTTACAAGTGCATAAGTTGTGGCCTCACCTGGTGTCATCGACATTGTGAAAGGTGAAGTTGGAATTTCATGTGAGCCCATTCCGTCAGCCATTTCAATTGTCCAAGGGGCTTCGCCAGTAAGGGTAATCGAAACCTCAGCAGTCTGACCATGGCAAATTGTTTGGTCACCTGTCAGCAATGCGGTAGGTAAACTATGGAAATTTAAAACAATCGTTGAGGAATTATCAGCACATGAGCCAATCCCTGTAGCTATAAGATTAAGTTGAACCTGACCTGCAGCAAAATCAGCTGCATCTGGTGTATAAACTGGATGTAAAGCATTCGTATCACTAAACATTCCAGATCCTGACGACATCCAGAGCAAAGAGCTGTAGTTTGATGCTGTAGCAAGATTGAGTTCAAAGGCTGTTCCGACACAAATAAAGCCATCTTCTCCGGCAAATACCTCAGGCATATGGTTTATATTAAGTGTTTTTGTGCTTTCCACTGTTGCACTATTGCCTGTTACAGTGAGTTTCAAATCAACACTTCCTGATACTATATCCGCTTCACTTGGCGTGTATACAGGGTTTAGAATAGCAGGATTGCTGAATGTTCCTGTTCCAGAGGTTGTCCAGATAAGCGAGTTATAATGTGTAGCGGTACCATCAAGCTGGTGTGTTTCGCCTTCGCAAATTGTTGCACTGTTACCTGCCCATCCATTTGTTGTTAGCGCTGGTGGCAAAGTAATATAATCTACCCAGGCACAATCATCACCACTTGAAACAGTGAAATCTTTCATGTATTCCCATTTGAAAGTGCGCAAACCAGCTGCAACAGGATAAGCAACTTTGCTCCAGGCAACGTTTCCGGCCCATTCACCAACCTTCACATTATTGATGTAGAAACGCATGTAATCGTAGCCTGATTCTGAGGAAACTTTACGATAAAATGAAATAGAATCATTGTTACTTACCTCGTACTGAAGAATCATTTGTGATGATTGGCTATGTGTAATAGCTCCGGATTTGGCCGAAAAAACGCCTTCATAAGGGTTAACATTTGTAATTACCCAAGGAAGATTTCCTGCAAAAGTATATGGATAAGCGGTAAAATCACCTGTTTCAAAATCGTCTATAATCAATCCAATTTTTGAGGAGAATGATTTTTCTGCCTGATAGGCCCCAGCTGCAACCGAAAAACTAAACTCGACTGCCTGACCAATTGGAGTTCCTCCACTGACTGAGATATTGAAAATTGCTGAAGTAGATTCACCTGCTGCTACTACATCGGTTTCAAAAGTTCCCTGATTTACTGTAATATAAGGGTTGTTAAATGTTAGCAAAGCAGTAATGTCATTGGCATCACTAAGGCCGGCATTTGAAAAGTTTACAAAAAGATCAACTGTTTCACCCGGATCGAGCATTCCGTTTCCATTACCTGATGCATCAGAAATGCTGAAGTTTCCAATACTAAATGAAGGAGCAAGCGCTTTAAGATTGAAAGTAGCCTCCCAGGTTGCTTCATCTCCTGCCATCGTAAGGTTGAATAAAATGGGTGTATTATTCGGAACATCGTCACTAACGGTAAAGCTGAAAGCGTCATTTACCATCATAACCTCGTCCGGCTGGATTGTTCCATAAGATGCTGAGCTTGTCACTAGAGTCACATAAGGTGAAGAAGTTGTAATTGTAGCAATAACATTTGATGCAGGTTCGACTCCAAGATTTTTCACTTGAACTCCAAGAGTTACATCCTGACCATAATGCACCTGACCTGTAGAAGCGCCGTTTACAGTACTGGAAACATAAGCCATAAAAGGCCCTGAGGCGGGTATAATATCAATTTCCTGAATGTAGGTGATTGTATTGAAACCAAAAACAGCAATTTTCAAAGAGCCTACATTATTTAATGCTGGAAATGTAACAAGCGCAGAGCCATTTGAGATTGTAGTTGAGCCAATGATTTCACCATCAATTGTAAGTGCAACCAACGCTCCTTCTGCATTAGCATTTACTGTGAATTCTGACATTCCAAGGAAAATAGCCGGTAAATGAGAAACTGTAACAGGCATTGGGGTTGCAGTACGTAATGTGAGCGTTGGATCTCCAAACAAAATCCATGTATCATGTGTGCTTTTACCACTTGCTCCATGGAGATCAACCATTTTCATGCTTCCATTGATGGAAGTGCCGCCAAAAGTACGTTTGATATTGTTTTGGTATCCTTCAACCAATATTGTAACCATTTCATCCTGACCAGTCATTGGTGGTTGCCATGGTTGTGAAATCCATGACATCATTGTTCCAATTGCACCTGTTGGTTGTCCGTTGTGCGTTGCTCTCATCCAGGTTTCAGCAAAACAAGTTCCATTCGTAAATCTGCCATTGTCACAGGCAACAGCCCAAACTATTGGCCAACGATCAGTGTTGGTAAGGGCATCAACATGGCTTGTTGAATAATTAGCAACGCTCCAGCTGTTTTGTGAACCATGATTACAGTAATTAATCACACTTGTACCAGCATTAATTCTTTGTGAAATTTGCGCTGCTGTCGTGTTTGGCATGCCCGGAACTCCACCGTCATATTCGCGATGAACAGTAGTATAAGTGAAATTCAGCAGACTGTCACGGATGTAATCCATATGCACGTAATCTGCTTCTCCACCATTGTGTCCGTTGCCGGCACCTTCATTGCGTGCAACACCTGTTCCAATACTTAACCAAGTTGCATTTTCATCCAGATCACGTTCGTAAGTGATAATTTTTTGAATTTGAGTTTCAACATGGGTTGTAGTCTCAGCTGAAATACGGCCAACGAAAAGTTCATTGTAAGAATCATTACCTGCCAGATAACCATAATAATTATCTGAATATCCGCCGGAAGCTGTGTTGTTGAAACTTGGAACGTGTTGATGGTCGCCCACAAGCAAAAGATGCGTCAATCCATTTGTATTGTAATAGTTTGTTACATAATCTTTGATAGCTTGTGGCGTTGTTCCGACAGAAGTAATGTTTACTATTTGTGTCGGACGACCGATTGTTTTTTTCCACTCTACAAAAGGCTGCATGGCTTCCATATATGGGCCATGACTGATAATTAACAAATTTCCCTGTTCCTCAAGAATTGGATATCTTTGTTGGGTTTCCTGAAAATTGATAAAATGATGGTTATAAATGTGACTGAATTCAGGATCTTCCTTAATTGATGAGCCAGAACGACTAAATTGATTTTCCCCGCCATTGCCAGATTTAAACATTTCAACTACAAGTTCGTGATAAACCCTGAGTGTTTTTGTTTGAGGATTGTATACAAAAGGCATAATCGTTAGAGCTTGTCCTCTGAAATTGCGCAAAATGTATGGTTCCTGCAATGCAGTTGAAGTTTCTGGGTAAAATGCATTTTTGTTATACATTTCACCGTAAGTAAATGGAACTGTCGCCGGATCAATTTTTCTTGAAAAGTCGCCTTTGGAAGGAGCTATTTCAATATCATTAAAATCTGTAAATTTTGATGAAACAATCCGTACATCCATAGCTGCGTGGTCACCAATGATTGCTGAAACAGCAAATTTGGGAACATCAGGTGCCCCGACTTCACTTAGTGAAACCATCTTTGGAACACTTAGAATTACTGACTTTCCTCTGGGGGTTTCAACAGTATTAGTGTAAAAACCGGAAAGATTAAACTGAATTACAATCTGATCTTCACCAGAAGTAATCAATTTTTGACTGATTGGTGATGGACTATCACTCTTAATGCCGTTCCATTCCTGTCCGAAACTAAATAGGGATAGGAAGATAATGGAAAAAAGTAAAAAATACTTCTTCATAATTATTAGTTTGTAGGTTAAAAAGAAACTGCACCAAAAGTAAGTAACATTTTACGATTGGTGCAGTTTTTTAGTTAAAATTTGAACTATTGAATGACCACTTTTCTAACTGTGGAAGTGTTGCCTGAATTCAAACGCAGATAATAAATACCCTTTGCGTATCCTGAAAGGTCTAATTGTTCGTTGTAGGAACCGTTAACACTAACATCACTGCTGGTATAAAGAACCTGACCCTGATAATTCAAAAGGTGATAGGTTACTTTGTTTGATTTACCATTTAACTGGATATTCAAAACATTTGTTGCGGGATTTGGATGGATTAGCAAACGCAGTTCGGTTTCGTTTTCACCTATGAAGGAACAAATATCAATGGTTATTGTGATCTGATCACTTACAACGCAACCATTATTATCTGTAACAACAACAGATACAGTATGTGCACCAACTCCCATATCATTTCCGACACATGTAATTGTAGGTGTGGTTTCACCACCTGGAGACCAAAGATAAGAGGCAGCGTTTGGAATTGTTGCATCAAGTGTAATTGATTCCCAAATACACATCGTAGAATCCTGGCCTAAAACTACCGGATTAATAGAGTGAACCTGAAGTGTGACTTCACCATTCATTTGGTTTGTGCCGTCAGAAACAACAACAGTGTAGGTAGTAGTTTCACTTGGAGAAGCAATTGGATTGGCAATGCCTGGATTGCTGAGGCTTGCTGCAGGACTCCAGGTAAAAGTGTAATTTCCAGTACCGCCTGTTGCATGTGCATTCAGCATTGCTGATGTGCCTTCGCAAATTTCACCAGGATAAGATGCAGGTGCAATGGCCATTTCACCGAGCATCATAAATGAAGCTGCCCAACCTGCTTTAACCACAGAAATGTCTGAAATAAACACAAAAGTTATTGCGCCACTTGCATGGGTTGAAGTGATTGAACCAGGGCTGGTTGTTCCCATGAATGGACTTCCGGGGAATGCAGGAGACGTAGCATTTGGCCCGTTGTAGACAAATAGTTTGTCATAGTTATTTTCTGTATCAAAGAAGGAGAAATCAAATTTCATTGGAGCACCTTCAACAGGTGGCATGAAAGTCATCGTTAGGTTTTCATTGTTTGAATAGTTTCCGGTGGCTCCACCTGTATCATAAAACATTCCATTTGATGCAGTTACAGTGGTATTAGCCATTAAGTATTCAGGGCCGCCTGTTGTAAACGACCAAACTTCACAACCAACGGCTGGTCCAAACTGATTCTTGGGAACTACTTTCCAGAAGTAGGTAGTGCTAGGTTCCATCGATGGAGTGTATTGATTGACAGCGACAGTGCCTACCATAGGAGGGTTGGGAGTAATGCCAAAATAAACGTCATAAGATGTAGCATCAGAAGCGGTCCAGGTAAGGATGGAAGCTATTCCGGCACTTGTTGCATTATTTGCAGGGAAAGGATTGCTTGCGCACCCAGGAACTGTTGTTGGCATATAGCAGGTGATGTTTGCCGTCCAACCGGACTTTACAACAGAGCCATCAGATGTGAATTTGAAAGTTAGCGCGCCTGAAGCATTAAGTGCAGTAATTTGTCCTGGACTAGTAGATCCTTCAAAAGGACTTCCGGGTAGCTGAGGTGAATTGGCGTCAGGACCGTTGTAAACAAACAATTTGTCATATCCACTTTCAGTATCAAAAGCAGTGAATGTTGCTCTGATCATCGATCCTTCCGTTGCAGGCAAGAATGTGAAAGTAAAGTTTTCATTGTTGCCATAATTACCGGTTGGTCCACCTGAATCATAGAATGTACCAACACAGGTTGTAGCTGAACCGTTGGACATCATATAGTCTGGAATTAAACCAATTACAACCATTGCAGTCTGATCGGCAGTATAAACCTCTGAAGGGCCAGCAGTTGCATTTAAAGCGAGGTTTACCGGATAACCTATTGGAGATGAAGCTCCTGCAGTCACATTAAATAAAAGTTCAACATTAGACTGACCATCTAAAGATGCATGGCTTACTGTGGCAGTGTTTACAACCAATAAAGGATCTGGAGAAACCATGCTTACAATTATGTTGCCAACAGCACTGCTTCCGGTATTGGAAAGGGTAACACGGATATCAGCTGTTTCGCCCGGATCAAGGATTCCATCGCCGTTACCTGTAGCAGTATCAATGATAAATACATCAGCACTGATTGACAAAACCGGAGCTTGAATTGTTATACGCAATGTTGAAACCCATGTATCACCTCCATCGGTAATACTTATAGGGAAGCTGGCCACATGCTGGTTTGGAACAAAATCAGCGATGCTGAAAGTATAAGCATTGTTGACAGTGGTTGTGCCTCCATTAGGAATAGCACTGAAATTTTGAACAGCTGCACTGGATAATGTCACATAGCTGTCAGTTCCGGAAATAGTTGCTGTTAAAGCAGCCGACGGATCAGCGCCAACATTTTTGAGTGTAACATTCACAGAAATGGCTTCACTATAGTCAGCCAAGCCATTATTGTTTCCGCTTTGATCATTGATTGTATATGAATCAAGAACAACATAAGGACCAACTAGTGCAGCAGCCGGAACTTGCATCATATAAGGAACATGTTGTGGTTTTGTAACAACGATATCAACGTTTCCGGAAGAAAGAACAGGTTCAATAGCAACCTCAACCACTCCTGAAGGACCAACCAAAGCTGCACCGTGTAGAACGCCATCTTTAGAAATTGCAACATATGAACCTGGCAAAGCAGTTACCTCATAAGTATTCAATCCAATGGGCAGAATCGGCATATGTGAAACAACATTATCGCTGCCTTCAGTGTGGTAAATTACAAGTGATGGATCACCAAGAACATTGTATGCCTGCCAGTAATAGGTTGGACTTGAATGACTTGGATATCCCTGTACATGTACTTCAGTTACTGCTAGGTTACCAACAAAAACACTTGCACCGGTGGAAACATAGTCACTGTTAAATGGTGCATCGTAAACACCCAGCGTTGTTTCAGCTACAGTTGGAACATATCCGTTGTTTGTACCAACAATTGGAAATGCACCAACAGCCCAATAGAAATCTTCAAACCAATAGGAGCTTGGTGAGGATCCAATGTATGCAACAGCGCCTTTATTTGGAGCGCGCATCCATGTTTCACCAATACATTCTGCATAACCGAAATCAGCAGCAAGACAGCAGTTGCCAACAGCCAACGGATATTTATCCTGATTGGTGAAAGCATTTACAGCAGATTGCGTTAGACTTGGGTCGCCCCAAACAGTTTCAGCACAGTGAGCTGTATAATTGATGAAACCAACAGCGATTCTTTCAGGACCATAGCATCCGGTATATGGACTCGTCAAATAGGTATAAACATTTGTAAAGCCATTAGCAGCATTATAGTAATTCTGTGTGGCATAATGGATAGTAGGCTGACCTACGCGTGGATTCCATGTGCCATCTGATCCGGCGATGAGAGTTGTACGATTGAGATAAGTAGGATCAGAGAATTGGTATTTTTCGTAGTACAAAGTTTTTTCAATCTGAGGAATCAATTGTGCTGAATTTCTTGCTGAAAAACGACCATAATACATCTCAGGGAAATAGTCGCCATCAGTACTTGCATAATAAAGGTCAGTCATTTTTTGTGAGGAAGAACCTTGAATAGCTGGAATCTGTGGTGTGTCACCAACGAAAAGTACAAAGCTTGGAGCAGGATTTTCAGGAGTTCCAGCATTATACTGTGCATGAACCCATGTTTGAATTTGTGCATAAGTAGTGCCGATAACATCTGTGTATGCAACAACTACTTGAAATCCTTTTTTGGTTTTCCATTCAATGAATGGAGTCAGGTCGTTTTCGAACATTCTGTCAGAAACGATCAGATATTTAACCGGATATTTTGTGAGGTCAGGATGCTGAGGGTAGTCACGTCCCGGATTATTGAGCAGTTTATTTTGAATGGCATCAAAATAAGGCGAATAGGTTGAGGCTTTTACATAGTCTGTAAGCGCTTTATCAACATTGGAATAGGTTACTTCGATTTCGATATCATTGTAAACTCTGATAATTCCCTGAACCGGGTTATAGCTTACCGGAGCAACTGTAAGACGGGCAATGCGATAGCTGCGCAATACGCCTAAAACTTCGATAGAAGCGAGATCATGGCTGATAAATGCATCTTTCTGATACATCTTTTCGAGGTATTCAAAATCAACATCTTCTGCATTTTGATCCTTACGCAATGAAGGTTGCACTGGCATCACAAGATGTTCGATACCATAATCGCTTAATGTATATTCACTTACATTATAGTTTAATACTTTTACCGAAACATCGGCTCCAAAAGGGATTTCAATGAGATGCTTTGATGCAGGAAGCTTTGGAGTTCCGATTTCACCGATGGCATAAGTGCCCGGAATAATGAGTTCATTGAAAAGACCACGATCAGCTTCAACGCCAAAGGTGCTCAATCCTGAATAAGTGTATGTAACTTTTGTCTTGCTGAGGTTATCCTCTGTTACAAGAACCTGACTTGAAGCACGACCAAAATCGATCGTCTGTGCCATTGTCTTAACTCCAAAAAGCATAACTGCAAAAGCAATCAGACTAATTGAAAACAATTTTTTGCCCGGGGCAAAAAGTGCGTAATTTTTCTTCATTTTGAATTGATTAAGAATAAATTTAGTTTTGGTTTCCCAATTAATGGGTTTTTTTTTCGAGGCAAATTTAAGTTTTATTAACAAGATAGACATATAAAATGACTAAATTATTTATCATTTGTTCATGATTTTTTATTCAAAAAATGTTGGAAGTGATACTTTTGCAAAATCGTTTTAGGTCAAAAAATAAAATCCTTGACAGTCTTTACCAGACATGACAAGGATTTCATAAAATAACTTGTGTTGCTATAATTGCGATAGTAGCATACAAAGCGCATCAAAAGGTTTGTTTTCGGATAGAGTTTTTTTTACCTGATCAAAAAAAACTTGCGGTTGATTTTGATAAAGTTTTTTCATTTCAATATTTAATTTGAAATCTATTAGCTGATTTTCAACGGGAAATGCTTCTAAATTTCCCAACTGTCCAAGATCGTTGCCGCTCAAATATGGATTGAATTTTATTGCTTCGGGCAATGCATCGATTCCAATACCGGTGTTTGCAACTGGTTTGGGAACAATAAATCTCGCCATTTCATTGGTTCTGACGTAAAAATCTCCTCCCATGCGCCCGACAAGATCAATTTTTCCCTGATCAATTTCATTTTTTTCGTCCAATACATCTTCCGAAATATGAATGAGCAAAATATCACAAATCACCAAATTTCCTGCACCGGGGCCATCGCCTGTTTCTATGATCTGGCGCACTTTACACTCGTATTGAACAGGTGATTCTTTTACGCGAAAAGGACGAATGAGCTCAGAAGCTAACTGGGTGAATCCTGCTTTAAGAAATTCGTTTACGCCTTTTGGATATTCACAACTTGCCAGACTCATCTGCTGAACCATGTCGTAAGTCACAACATTGATAACAACTTCGGGTACTTCAAGCAGGTTCTCAAAGGTGTTCTTGGTTGTATTGTCGCGTCCTCTGCGCGATGGGGAAAAAACCAAAGTACCAGGGTTGACGCCAAAAGCATTAAAAAAGCTGAAAGGCGAAAGATTTGGATTTCCTTCTTTATCTATTGTGCTTGCAAAAGCAATCGGACGCGGAGCAATGCTTCCGAGCATGATTCTATGCAAATATTGTTGTTGGATATTTTGAGCATCTAATGTGATCATACATATTTATTTAGCTGGTAGAATTTTGGTTGTACATTCTCCAAAACCAATCCGTAAATCTTTATTCTGAGCATGTCCGTTCATTATGATCGTATCATTATCGTGAACAAATATTCTTGAACTTTCATCTTTCATTGTGAGTGGTTTTGTACCTTTCCAGCATATTTCGAGCATCGATCCATACGAGTCAGGAGTAGGTCCACTAATGGTTCCTGAGCCATACATATCACCCGGATTGATATTGCAACCTGCTACAGTTTGATGTGTAAGCTGCTGAACCATACTCCAGTACATGTATTTGTAATTTGATTTACAGATGAGGGAGCTTTCAATATTTTCTGGTTTCAGAAGTACTTCAAGATGAATATCAAAATTGTTTTTTCCATCATGCTGAAGATAAGGAAGAGGCTTTGGTTCTTGCAAAGGGCTTTCAGTCCTGAATGGCTCAAGTGCTTCAATCGTAACAATCCATGGGGAAATTACCGAGCCAAAACTTTTTGAAAGGAAAGGTCCTAAAGGCACATATTCCCATTTTTGGATGTCACGGGCAGAAAGGTCGTTAAAAAGCACAAGGCCAAAAATAAATTCTTCTGCTTGAGAAATGTCAATTGCTTCACCCAGTTTTGTCGGCCCCGATGTAATGAAAGCCATTTCAAGCTCAAAATCAACCTGTTTGCTGGGGCCAAAAACCGGAGGTTGTTTGTCGTCAGGACGTGTTTGACCTTTTGGGCGGTGAATGTTTGTGCCAGAAACAACGATTGAAGAAGACCGTCCGTGATAGCCAACCGGCAAATGACGCCAGTTAGGTAAAAGTGCGTTGGCAGGGTCACGAAACATTACGCCAACATTGGTTGCGTGTTCAATGCTGGAATAGAAGTCGGTATAATCACCCACATTGACGGGAAGCAGCATTTGTACTTCTTCGATGGAAAGAATTGCTAAATCACATGCTTTTTGGTTGTCTTGCAGCTCTCTGCATTCAACCGAAAAAAGCTTCTGAAGATGTTGCCTGACCATATTGGTCTTTTTTTTACCTAATGAAATGAACTCATTCAAAACAGGTTGATAAAAAACACTCAGGTCTTCGATGTCTAATTCGTCAAAAAATCCAAAATCTGCCAATACAGAAAGATCGATTGCTTTATTGCCAATTCTTGTTGCCGGAGAGACTGTTTGTCCGTAACTGATAATTCCGAAAGGGATGTTTTGTATTGGAAAGTCGCTGTTTTCCGGAACTTCAATCCAGGATTTCATAATTTCTGTTTTCATAATCAAAGTGGTTATTTGACTGAATAACCTTTTTTTGTCAAAACCGGATTAAAGGGTGCCTCTGCTGGCTTGCTCAAGTTCTATTGCTTCAAATAGAGCTTTGAAATTTCCTTTGCCAAAAGATTTGGCTCCTTTGCGTTGAATTATTTCAAAAAATACGGTTGGACGATCTTCAACAGGTTTTGTGAAAAGCTGCAGAAGGTAGCCATCTTCATCGCGGTCAATCAGTATTCGAAGTTTTTTCAGCGTTTCCAGATCTTCTTCAATCTCCTTTACCCTGTCGATAACCGTATCATAATATGTGTCGGGAACATGCAAAAATTCAACACCTCTCGCCTTTAGTTGTTGAATTGTTTCAACGATATTATCTGTAGCCATTGCAACATGTTGTGCGCCCGCACCCCGATAGAATTCAATATATTCTTCAATCTGAGATTTTTTCCGACCTTCAGCGGGTTCATTGATCGGGAATTTTATGCGCATATTGTCGTTGGCCATCACCTTACTCATGAGCGCTGTGTATTCTGTAGAAATATCCTTGTCATCAAACGAAACAAGTTGTTCAAATCCCATCACTTTTCCATAGAAATTGACCCATTTATTCATTTCGCCCCAGCCAACATTTCCGACAATATGATCCACATATTTGAGTCCGGTTTCTGCAGGACGATATTCTGGCTCCCATTTTCTGAATCCCGGCATGAAAGCACCGAAATAGTTTTTTCGTTCAACAAAAACATGCACTGTTTCACCATAAATATGAATTCCGCTTAAAATAATTTCACCATATTCATCAATGATTTTTTTTGGCTCCATACACGAACGCGCACCTCTTGAAGTGGTTTCTTTCCAGGCTTTTGTGGCGTCATCGACCCAAAGTGCGATTGTTTTGATTCCGTCACCGTGTGTTTTCTGATGTTCGGCAATGGGCGATTCAGGGATGAGTGCGGTTGTAAACACAAACGTGATTTTCCCTTGTCTCAGAGCGTAGGAAGCGCGATCTTTCAAGCCTGTTTCCAACCCTGCATAGGCCAATGGCTGAAAACCAAAAGCTGTTTGATAATAATGGGCGGCCTGCTTGGCGTTGCCCACATAAAATTCAACATAATCTGTTCCTTTGATGGGAAGAAAATCTGTATTGCTCATTTTTGTCTTTTTTCGTTTTGATTTACTTTCTAAAGGTTTATTGCTGTCTGTCAGTGCATTATTAATAGATCCAACTTTTATGATAATCGGGATCTTCAATTTCAAATGCTTCTATAGTTAACATAAGCGGTTTAAAAGTATCAACCATCACAGCTAATTCTTCTGTTTTTGTTTGTCCGATACTTCTTTCAGCAGCTCCCGGATGTGGTCCGTGTGGGATTCCTGTTGGATGCAGTGTTATCATGCCTTTTTCGATATGATTGCGACTCATAAAATCGCCGTCAACATAATAAAGCACTTCGTCTGAGTCAACATTGCTGTGATGATAAGGTGCCGGAATTGCCTGCGGATGATAATCGTAAAGCCGTGGAACAAAAGCACAGGTTACAAATGTATTTGTTTCAAATGTCTGGTGAACTGGTGGAGGCTGATGGATTCTTCCTGTAATGGGTTCAAAATCGTGAATTGAAATGGCAAAGGGATAATGACATCCATCCCAGCCAATTGCATCAAAAGGATGCGACCCATAAATATAAGGAAAGATCGTATCGCTGCGTTTAATTTTAACGAGAAACTCACCTCTTTCATCGAAAGTTTTTAGGTTGGAAGGCGTTTTTATGTCACGCTCATGAAATGGAGCATGTTCAAGAAGCTGCCCTGTTTTATTGACATATCTTTTCGGAAAGCGCAGTGGTAGAAAGGATTCAACAATGAAAAGCCTGTTGTCTTCATTTTCAAAATGCAGCTGATAAATTGTGCCTCTCGGAATAATAATGTGGTCGCCATACTCAAATGGGATGCTTCCAAAAATCGTTAAAAGTTCACCTTTTCCGCGATGAACAAAAATCATTTCGTCGGCCTGTGAGTTTTTGAAGAAATAATCAGTCATTGACTTTTTGGGTGCAGCAAGTGAAATATACACATCGCTGTTCACCAGAACTGCTTTTCGGCTTTCAAGGTAATCTTCTGATGGTTCAATATTGAAACCTTTAAAACTCCTGTGCTGCATATTTTTTGCAAGCGCAATTTTTGGAGCTACATCAACAGGCTCACCGATTTCATTCACTATTGTAGGTGGAAATGCGTGATAAATCAATGAATAAACATCAGAAAAACCTTCTGTTGATACCAGTTCTTCGGCATACAAACTGCCATCAGGTTTCCTGAAAATCGTGTGACGCTTGCGAGGCACGTGCCCTCTTGAAAGATATTGTGGCATTTTTATCTGGATTGATTATAAATAATAGTCAAACAAAATTAACAACTTTTTTGTTTAAAGGGACGATTCAAAAATTACTTTTGCATAAATTATGATAATAAATGATAAAAGATAAGCCGCTTTCAAAACCGCTTTCGACGCCTCATTTTGATTTAACCAACAGGTTTGTTATGGCGCCACTCACCCGACAAAGGGCAGGATCTGGGTTGGTTCCACATGCTTTGAATGCATTGTATTATGGTCAGCGATCGAGTGCAGGCCTCATTGTCAGCGAAGCCAGTCAGATTTCTCCCCGGGGATTAGGTTACGCAAATACACCAGGTATTTACAGTGAAGAACAGATAGAAGGCTGGCGTTTGGTAACCGATGCTGTTCATGAAAAAGGCGGAAGAATTTTTTGTCAGCTATGGCATGTTGGCCGTCATTCTCATCCCTTTTTGCAGGAGGATGGAGGACTTCCGGTAGCGCCATCAGCGGTTGCTGAACCTGGCCATATAACCACCCCTCGTGGAAAAGTGGAAACTGTAGTGCCTCATGCATTGACAGTTGAAGAAATTGAGGAGATAATTAATGATTATCGAAAGGCAGCCTTAAATGCAATCAAAGCTGGTTTTGATGGTGTCGAAATCCACGCAGCAAATGGTTATCTGATAGACCAGTTTTTAAATGATAATTCTAACATCCGCACAGATAAATATGGAGGCAATGCTGCCAATAAGTGCCGTTTTGCCATTGAAGTCACGCAAGCCATAACAGAAGCAATCGGGTCTTCAAAAGTTGGCATCAGGCTATCTCCTTCCGGTACAAATTTTGGCATCAGAAACGAAAACCCTGTCGAAACATTTGAGTATTTGGTTAATGAGCTGAACAAATTTGATCTGGCATATATTCATTTAATTGAGCCGAGAACCGAAAGTTTGATCAGATTGCCTCAATATTTGAAAAAAGTGACGCCGCATTTCAGAAGCCTGATAAAAACAACACTTATCACAAGTGCAGGTTATGATTTTGCTTCTGCTGATAAAGTAATGCTGGATGGTCATGCTGACCTGGTTGCTTTTGGCAAAATGTATATTTCAAACCCCGATCTTGCCGAAAGATATGCGCTGGATGCGCCGCTGACACCCTATGATGAAAATACTTTTTATGGTGGAGGTTCTGCCGGCTACACTGACTATCCTTTTTTTAAATAAACATGAAATCTTTTGTTCACTCCGAGGATGCCATAACAATGCTTTTCAGACTGGCTGAAAGCTGGTTTGATCAGACTTTATCTGACGGAGGCCCGCGCTATGCTGAATATCATCCTGAGTATATTATTGTTGAGCCATGGAATGCCTTCAGCTCTGTTTTTATGATGATTCCGGCCATTATTTTCTTTTTGAAGCTTCGTAAAGATTTGGCTTCGATGCCATTTATGGGATTTTCTGTGCTGATGATTTTTTTAGGAGGCTTAGGAAGTACTCTTTTTCATGCTTTCAGAATGAGTGAGTTTTTTTTGATGCTTGATATCATTCCTTCGGCCATATTAACAATAGCTTTAGCTGTTTATTTCTGGCTTAAAGTTTTGCCAAAATGGTGGCACGTATTGTTGATATTCATTCCTGTTTTCGGCTTGCGATTTCTATTGTTCAGAAATCTCCCTTTGCATATCGGAATCAATTTGTCTTATGCTTTCTCAGGTCTGCTTATAATTGTTCCTTTATTAATTGTTTTGTATAAGACCAATATGCAGCAATGGTTGTCTGTGGTTTTGGCACTCTTGAGCTTTGGATTAGCACTTCTTTTCAGGCAGCTCGACGCGCACCAATGGGTTTTTTTGCCTCAGGGCACACATTTTTTATGGCATCTTTTCAGTGCCATTGGATCGTGGTTTATCCTGAGCTACCTATTATTCATTCAGGCAAGCTATGAAAAGATAAAGCTTCAGGAAAAAGCAATAAGCCAAAAAGAAATATAAAATCCAGATTCTATTCTATTCCGCTAAAATGCTTCATAAACTGAACGCGCTCATACGCAGCGGGATTTTCAGCTTCTTTCACACTCATTTTGCCAATAAACTGATCCAGATTTTTGAAGTTGTGCTGCACCATCCATGTTTGAATTTCATCCAGCATTATGGTGATTTCTTTGAAGCCCTTTTTGTAAAGAACAGAGGCAATATGCACAGCTTTTGCACCCGCCAGCAGTTGCTTTACAACAGCTTTTCCGTCGTGAATGCCTGTTGATGCTGCTATATCGCAGTGCACTTTTGTAGAAAGCATTGCTACCCACCTGAGTGAAATGGACAATTCTGCCGGCGTACTGAAAACATTGGTTGCTTTCACCTCAAAGCGGTCGATATCGATGTCGGGAGAGAAAAAGCGATTGAACAAGACCAGCCCTTTGATGCCTGTCCAGGAAAGTTTGAGCGCCATTTTCGCCATACTCGAAAAATAGTAGCTGATTTTAGCCGCAACAGGAATATTTATTGTTCTCGTTATTTTTTCAAGAATTTCAAAATATATTGCTTCATTTTGTTCCCCCGTTTTGAGAGGGTCGGAGGGTAAAATGAAAATATTAAGTTCCAAAGCATCTGCACCGGCTTCTTCAATTTTTTTTGCAAAATCCATCCATTCGTGCGATGAAATACAGTTTATACTTGCAATGATTGGAATATCAACTGCTTTTTTACTGTCGCGGATAAGCTTCAGATAGTTATCTACATCATTGGCGCGTGTATAATTCCTGATATAATCTTCCGCTTCCGGATAATAATTTGCGGACTCATTTTGAAGGATCGTATGGCTGGCAGCATGCGTAATCTGCTCTTCAAAGAGTGATTTCAAAACCACCGCAGCAGCTCCGTTTGCAGCAGCCTCTTTGATATTTTCTACTGAATTGGTCAAGCCCGAACTACCAATAATGATAGGGTTTTTGAGCTTAAGTCCCATATAGGTTGTGTTCAAATTTACCATGATAAGTCAGTTTTATTTCATCGTTATTTCAACGGGTAAAAGTAGCATATTTTCAGAAAGACTGTTAAGTCCTTTATTATTCAAAATGATTCTAAATTATTTTTCACAATGCTTTATTCAGGTTGACACTTAAGAGTGAATTTCATGTTTAGTTACTTTTTAACACCTTAGTTTTAAAAAAAAGCGGGGTCTTAATCACGTAGAAGCCTTGGGGGTATTATCTTTGGCTTATTATTTGTGGTACAAAACAAATTAATATTTTTAAACAACAGCCATCTTCAAAATGTTTGAATTTGTTGCCAATTAAAAGCTTTCTAATCAATGCTTTTGGTTTTGGAGAATTCATAAAAGCAAAAAGGTATTGTTTTCGTTTTGAGAATATATGTATTAAAAATGAGACAAAAAGTGATTTTTGGTAATGAGTAAAAAATGATGCCACCTAATTTTGGAAAGTTTTTTTCTGTTTTTGCAGTTTTTTTGTTTTCAGGCATATTTGCACATGCCAAACCTGTAATTATTGGTCATCCTGCAGATACTTCTGTGTGTAGTGGAAGCAGGGCTGATTTTTTTGTTTTGGCAATAAATGCAACTGCCTATCAATGGCAGGAAAACGATGGAGTAGGCTGGTACAACATTGATGAATTTATTACTTATGCATCTGGTTACAATACGCAAATTTTGACCATCAATGATGCGAACCTGGGATTGGATGGTTACCAATACCGATGTCTGGTTTATGATATTCAAAACACCAGTGTGGTAAGCAATCCGGCGATTTTAGGAGTGAATGAACCGCCTGTGATTACACAGCATCCGATAAATATTACAGTTTGTAAAAATGAAATAGCGCGATTCAGTGTTACAGCATTAAATGCCGATTCATATCAATGGCAGGAAAGTGTAGGACAAGGTTGGGTAAATTTAAGCGACAACGCCTTCTTTTCTGGTACAAACACTTCTGAGCTGAGCATTTTTACAACTACAGGAATGAATGGATTTCGATATCGTTGTCGCGTGATCAATGGAAATTGTCCGGTAATTACATCTTTTGGCAGATTATTTGTAAATCCAACTCCCACGCTGCAGGAAGTAACCGGCGGTGGAGCTTTTTGTGCTGGTGGGGCTGGAGTAGAGATTGGTTTAGCAAGCTCTGAATCAGGTATCACTTATCAATTGATCCGCGATAACATTGGAACTGGAATAATTATGCCTGGTACTGGCTCAGCCCTAAATCTTGGCCGTTTTACTCAGCCTGGTATTTATCAGGTGCGGGCAACAAACGGGGCAACCGGGTGTGGAATCAATATGCTGAATACTGCTATTGTGAGTGTAAATCCCTTGCCTTTGCAGCAACAATTACTGGGAGGTGGTAGTTTTTGTGAAGGTTCACAGGCTCCCGAAGTGTTTCTTTTGGCATCAGAGCAAGAAGTCCGTTATGAGTTGTTCAGGAATGGCATTTCAACCGGAATGAGCCTTCCTGGAAACGGCTTCGCATTATCTTTTGGAAATATTTCTCAAACTGGTTATTATACAGTTAGGGCAGAGAACACACTAACAAACTGCAATATACAGTTAAATGGAAATGTACAGATATTACAAAATGCAGTTCCTCAGGTTTTTGCAGGCAACAGTCAGACAATCAATGCAGGTGAATCAACAATTATCCAAGCGCAGGCATCAGGTGGTTCCGGCAATTATGGCTTCAACTGGCAGCCTTCAGCTTTTCTGTTAAACCCCCAAACGGCTTCCACAGCTACAATTCCTCTCTATCAATCCCGTTTGTTTTCTGTTCGGGCAAGTGATCTGATTTCTCAATGTGTGAGTTTGTCAGACAGTGTTTTGGTCTTTGTAGCAGGCGGGCCACTTTCAGCAAGTATTGTTGCAAGCGAAACTGCAATATGCCCTGGCACAAATGTTAATCTGATCCCAACGGTGAGTGGCGGAAGTGGAAATTATACTTTCAGCTGGTCATCAACCCCAGCTGGATACACATCAACAAGCGCTCAGATAACAGTCAGTCCAACCGAAACAACCAACTACCATTTGCAGGTTTTTGATGGAATTTCAAGCGTTTCTATTTCTGTTACTATAACAGTATTTCATCTTCCTACAATTTATAATATTACAGGCGGAGGTAGTTATTGCTTTGGATCTGCCGGACGCGAAATAGGACTTTCTGGTTCAGAAATCGGAGTAATTTATACACTTTTTCGTAATGGGCAATTAGTTTCAACAGCAGAAGGTATTGGGCAAGCCATCAGTTTTGGTACATTTAATGAAGCAGGAGTTTACACTTCAACAGCCAAAAATTTTTCAAGTCAATGTTCAGGGTCGATGGCAGGTGCTGTTGCTATAGCGGTTCTTGAAAGACCATTAGCCAGCGCCGGCAACAATCAATATGTAGAATCTGGAACTTCAGTAACTCTTTCAGGTAGCGCTTCTGGGGGAACCGGCAACTATCACTATTCATGGTCACCTGCATCCTTATTGATTAATCCAAACGCTGCAAATGCCGCAAGTCTCCCTTTATTTGAAACAAAACTTTTCTCATTGGCAGTCACTGATCAGGTTACAGCCTGTAAAAGCAATCCTTCTGAGGTAATTGTCTTTGTTACCGGAAACACACAAGTGACTGTTGATTTAACTGCATCTTCTTATTTAGTTTGCCCTGGTGAGTCGGTTCAACTATTGGCGCTGGCATCTGGCGGCACAGGAAATTATGAATATTACTGGGAATCGACACCGGCCGGATTTCAGTCATCAATTTACAATCCTTTAGTAACGCCGTCCGAATCAACGAAATATAAAGTTACAGTTACCAATGGCTTCATTACAGCATCAGACTCCGTTACTATTCAGACAAGGGAATTGCCTCAGGCATACACACTTTTGGGGGGTGGTGAATACTGTTTTGGCGGTCAGGGAAATGAAATTTATTTAACAGGCTCTCAAACACAGACATTTTATAGTTTATGGTGCAACGGATCAGAAACAGGGCAGGTTCGCACAGGTACGGGAGGTGTTATTTCTTTTGGAAACCAAACCCATCAAGGGATATATGAGGCAAAAGCATATAGTCTTTCAAGTCTTTGCTCAACAGCAATGACGGGAAACCCATCGATTGAGGTATTAGTTCCACCAATTGTTAATGCAGGAAATGATGTTACAATAGAACAAGGCACCTCAGTGCAACTCTCGGCCACAGTCACAGGAGGTTCAGGAGATTTTAGTTTTAGCTGGAATCCTGCTGTTGCATTGGTAAATCCAACAGAACAGACTACGATGACATTGCCCATGCAACAAACCTTAGCGTTTAATGTAGTTACCACAGACAATCAATCCAGCTGCCAAAGTGCTCCTGATGAAGTAATTGTCTTTGTTACAGGAAGCACACAAGTGACTGTTGATTTAACTGCATCTTCTTATGTAGTTTGCCCTGGTGAACCGGTTCAACTATTGGCGCTGGCATCTGGCGGCACAGGAAATTATGAATATTTATGGGAATCGACACCTTCCGGATTTCAGTCATCAATTTACAATCCTTTAGTAACGCCATCTGAATCAACGAAATATAAAGTTACAGTTACCGATGGCTTCATTATAGTATCAGACTCCGTTACTATTCAGGCAAAGGAATTGCCTCAGACTTATACGCTGTTGGGCGGTGGTGAATACTGTTTGGGCAGTCAGGGAAATGAAATTTATTTAACAGGTTCTCAAACACAGACATTGTATAGTTTATGGCGCAACGGATCAGAAACAGGGCAGGTTCGCACAGGTACTGGAGATGTTATTTCTTTTGGAAACCAAACGCAACAAGGGATATATGAGGCAAAAGCATATAGTCTGACGAGTCTTTGCTCATTGATAATGGCAGGAAATCCATCAATTGAGGTATTAGTTTCACCAATTGTTAATGCAGGAAATGATGTCACAATAGAACAAGGCAACTCAGTACAACTCTCGGCCTTGGCTTCCGGAGGTTCAGGAGATTTTAGTTTTAGCTGGAATCCTGCTGTTGCATTGGTAAATCCAACAGCACAGACTACGATGACATTGCCGATGCAACAAACTTTAGCGTTTAATGTAGTTGCTACAGACAACCAATCCAGCTGCCAAAGTGCTCCTGATGAAGTAATTGTCTTTGTTACCGGAAGCACACAAGTGACTGTTGATGTAACCGCATCTTCTTATTTAGTTTGCCCTGGTGAATCGGTTCAACTATTGGCATTAGCCTCTGGCGGCACAGGAAATTATGAATATTACTGGGAATCGACTCCATCTGAATTTCAATCAATAATTTACAATCCTTTAGTAACACCATCTGAATCAACGAAATATAAAGTTACAGTCACCGATGGTTTCATTATAGTATCAGACTCTGTTACTATTCAGGCTAGGGAATTGCCTCAGACATACACGCTTTTAGGCGGTGGTGAATATTGCTTGGGTGGTTTGGGAAATGAAATTTATTTAACAGGTTCTCAAACACAGATATTTTATAGTTTATGGCGCAACGGATCAGAAACAGGGCAGGTTCGCACAGGTACTGGAGGTGTTATTTCTTTTGGAAACCAAACCCATCAAGGGGTATATGAGGCAAAAGCATATAGTCTTACGAGTCTTTGCTCAACAGCAATGACGGGAAACCCATCGATTGAGGTATTAGTTCCACCAATTGTTAATGCAGGAAATGATGTTACAATAGAACAAGGCACCTCAGTGCAACTCTCGGCCACAGCCATCGGAGGTTCAGGAGATTTTAGTTTTAGCTGGAATCCTGCTGTTGCATTGGTAAATCCAACAGCACAGACTACAATGACAGTGCCGATGCAACAAACTATAGCCTTTACTGTGGTTGCCACAGCCAATCAATCCAGCTGCCAAAGTGCTCCTGATGAAGTAATTGTATTTGTTACCGGAAATACTTTGGAGGCACGAGCTTCAGCTGAAAGTCATTTTATCTGTACGGGTGAATCGGTTTCCCTTTCAGGATATGCAACCGGTGGAAACGGAAATTATACGTTTAATTGGAAATCAGTTCCTTCCGGATTTTACTCATGGGAGCAAAATGCTATTGCAGTTCCTGTAACTTCAACAAAATATGTGCTTACAGTTACAGATGGAATTCATACAGCCACAGATACAGTTTTTGTTCAAGTGAATGAATTGCCTCAAATATTCAGTGTTTCCGGAGGCGGAAATATTTGTCAGACTGGTTCAGTTTTGCCTGTTGGATTATCAGGGTCGCAGACAGCTGTGTTTTATTCGCTGCGTTTGAACGGAGATGAGATTGCTGTCATCATCGGAACCGGAAATCCAATAAGTTTTGGACTTTTTAATGCATCAGGCACTTACACTGTTTATGCTTCATTCGGACCAAATGGTTGTGGACGGACAATGGCAGGAAACGCTGTGATTACTAACGGGGGATCAGTGATTGCATCGGCTGGCCCTGATAAATACATTTTTTTTGATGGACAAACTACCCTTGAGGGTGAAGTTATAAATTCAAATACAACATATACATTTAGTTGGTCTCCGGCAAATAAACTACTCAATCCTAATGCTTTACAACCAACAACAGTAAGTCTGGAAGAGACAACACTGTTCAAGTTGGAAGCAGCCCCCAATGGAAGTGGATGTGCTGTTTCGGAAGATTATACTGCCGTATTTGTTGGAAATGGGACAAGCACCATGCAGCTCAAAATTGTCGCTACACATGATATAGTTTGCCCTGCCTCTCAAATCAAACTATTTGCCTTGCCATCTGGTGGATCAGGAAATTACATTTATTCATGGACATCTGAACCCGCCGGTTTTGAATCTTCAGTTTTCGACCCAGTTGTTTTCCCTGAAGTTTCTACAAAGTATAAATTGGTTGTAAATGATGGAATCTCTTTGGTTTACGATTCTGTTTACATTGCGGTAAATCCAGCTCCTGTTCAGTTTCAGTTTTTCGGTGGAGGAATATACTGTCAGGGAAGTGCATTTGTAAATCTTGGTTTGAGTGGTTCAGAAATCGGTATTCAGTATGTGCTCCACAGGAATGGTAATCCAACGGGAAATATTCTCAGCGGTACAGGCGGAGCTCTGCAATTTAATGGCATTGATGCCAGTGGACTATATACAGTAATGGCCGAAAATCCAGCTTCGCAATGTGTTTCCATTATGACCGGTGAAGCGCAGGTACAGCTTTATCAACCACCGCTTGTGTTAAGTTCAGCTGATCAGAGTATTGGTGTTGGTGAAAGTGCATTACTTTCTGCAGTGGTTTCAGGTGGTTCGGGTTTCTACAATTACCAATGGATACCACCTTCATTACTGCTTCAACCAAATTCATTATCAAGTTCAACATTTCCACTGCAACAAAGTACCGTTTTTCTTTTTTCTGCTACTGATCTGGAATCAGGATGTCAAAGTAATATTGACTCAACAATTGTTACTGTGACAGGTGGGCAGCTTCTGGTCAATATAATTGCATCTTCGCAGCAAGTGTGTCACGGTGAAGCAGTTATTCTAAGCGCTTTTTCGCAAGGAGGAAATGGAGCAAACAGTTACGAGTGGAAAGATTCAGATGGCGTGCTGCTTGGTACCGCTCAGACAATCCAATTAAATCCAACGTTTTCACAAACATTTTATTTGTCAATCAGTGATGGTGAACAAATGGCATCAGCTGAAATATTTATAGAGGTTGGTGAGATACCTTTAGGTTTTCAAGTAACGGGAGGAGGTGCTTTTTGTGCCTCAAACACAGGGATATCTGTTGGTCTGAGTAACTCAGAAATTGGACTGCTTTACACGCTGTATCGAAATTATACACATGCAGTTTCTCAAGTTGTTGGACAGGGAGGTCCCATCAATTTTGGACTTTATAACATTTCCGGAAACTACACTGTAAAGGCAACACGCCCCGGATTTGGGTGCGAAACACTCATGGCCGGATCAGCGCTGATTCAGCAATTTCCTGCGCCATTTGCTGATGCCGGTGAAAACCAATCTGCAGCTTTTGGCTCTTCTGCACAGTTAAATGGGATTGCGACCGGAGGCACGGGCTCTTATATTTATAACTGGGAACCTTCTTCATTGTTAATAAACTCTTCCGCTTTTAATCCACAGACAGTCCCGCTAAGCAACAGTACCTTGTTTAATTTTACAGTTACTGACCAACAAAGCGGATGTCAGGCAAGCGATCAAACCATCGTTTTTGTGAGCGGAGGTGCTTTATCGGTAAATATTTCAACTTCGGATTTTTCTGTTTGTCCTGGTCAGTTGGTTCAGCTAACAGCCTTGCCACAAGGTGGATCTGGGAATTATACCTGGAGCTGGACAGCATACCCACCTATTTCACAACATTTTAATCCAATTCTAAGGGTTTACCCACAGCAGACCACAAAATATTTTGTGAGTGTTTTTGATGGTTTTGTGCATGCAGAAGATTCTGTTATCGTTACAGTTTTGCCATTGCCGCAACAATTTGAAATTACCGGTAGCGGGTTTTATTGTCCTGGTGAACAGTTTCCTGATATCGGCCTTTCTGGCTCACAACAAGGTGTCAGTTACGCTCTTTTACGCAATGGAATTCTAGCTGGTCTTGCTTTAAACGGAACGGGCAGCCAAATTAGTTTTGGGAGTATTAGTTCAAATGGAACATATTCGGTTGTTGCTTCAAATCAAAACGGATGTACATTAGCAATGTCTGGAACAATCCAGATTCAGCAATCAGCATTGCCGGTTGTGTATACATTGCTTGGCGGGGGAGCATTTTGTGCAAATGAGGCTACAGCGGGGCTTTATCTATCAGGTTCTGAGGCTAATGTTGCATATCAGTTAAAAAGAGACAATTCAGAAATAGTACAGACCTTGAGTGGTACAGGTCAGCCGCTAGCCTTCACAAATCCATCGATATCTGGCAACTATCATGTTGAAGCTTTTATGATGGCTTCAAATTGTTCAAAACCAATGCAGGGAACTGTTTCATTGCTGGTATTTCCCGTTCCTCAAGTCATAATTGAGGGCGAAAATCAGATTTGTCACGGTGAAAGTGTTTATTTGGAAGCCTCAGGAGGAAGTACTTATAGCTGGCAAACGGAACCACCGGTTTCTGGGAGTATTTTTACAATTGTGCCCGAAAGCAGCGCATCTTACACAGTTACTGCATCAAATGAGTTTGGGTGTTCATCATCTCAAACGGCATTTGTTGAAGTAGTTCCAATGCCATCATTCAGTTTACGTGCAGACGCGGTGCAGCAAATATTATTTGTAGAGGAACCAAATCAAGTGCATCGTTTAACTTTTATGAGTGGCAACACCATTTTACAAGATGGTATGTCAATGCAATTTTTTTATGGAAACACACACTTATTCAATGATTCTCTGACTGTTGAAGCCATAGGTTTAACAGGTTGTAAAACAAAGGAAACAATATTGATTTTGGGTGAAGGTAGTCGAATAAACGCATTTTCCCCTAATAGTGATAATATCAACGATCGGTTTATGCAGGGAAGTTTCATCCGTCTTTACAATCGCTGGGGGTTGGAAATTTTTGTTGGCACCGAAGGCTGGGATGGTAAATACAAAGGAACAATGGTGGCTCCCGGCACCTATTATTATATACATGAAATAAAAGATGTCAACGGGATGGTGGTTCGCACAGACAAAGGATCAGTAACATTGGTGAAAGAATGAGAAAGGCTGTTTTATTTCTGTTTTTGTTTCTTACAAGCAGTGCAATGATTGCGCAAAAGGCAGTGGTCAGACAGGCTGATAAGCATTTTGCTGTCCATAACTTTGCCAAAGCCGCAAAAATGTGGGAGCGGGCATTCCATCGCACTGATGATCTAAGAGAAAAACAATTGCTTGCCTTCAGAATTGGAAGTTCTTATCACAGAATGAACCGTTTCGAAGAAGCTTTGCAATGGTATGCAGATGCGAATGGTGAAGAACCATCACAGGTGGATTGGATGCTGGCACAAACGGATGCATATTTAAGAGCAGGAAATATTCAATCGGCTAAATTGTCGGCTATTCATACTTTGAAACTTAACCCTGTTTCAGCTGAAGCGAAAAGATTTCTGGCAATGATTAATCAATATGAGACCCAATCTCAATTAGCGGAAAATTTAGTCGTGGCTGCTACAGGTATCAATAGCCAATGGAGTGATTATGCACCAGGCTGGCTGAACGGTGATTTAGTGATTTCTTCTTCAAGAAAAGAAAATGGAGGTAATGATTCTGATGGTCGCACAGCTGAAGGCTTCTCAAGGTTATATCTGTTTATTGCCAATCTTTATGGCGATTTTGGAAATGCAATTCCATTGCCGGTGGGAGGAAATTCAAACACTGGAACGCTGACTTTTGATAGGGCAAACGAAAGAGTATTTTTCACCCGTTGCAACAACCGTAAACGCAGGTGTACCATTATGGAAGCCAGTTTCAATCCGGAAACATTTGCTTTTTCAAGGGCAAAACCAGCTTCATTTGTAAACCGCAAATATAATTTCGGTCATCCTCATGTTCGGGAAGATGGAAAAAAGATGTATTTCATTGCTAATTTACCAGGAGGCTTCGGTGGAAATGATATCTACAGCATAACAATAAAATCTGATGGAAGTTTTGGACTTCCCATAAACCTGGGGGCAGTTGTAAATACATCTTTTGATGAACTTTTTCCTACAACATCGGGTGATAGTCTGTTGTTTTTCTCATCTTACGGCCATCCCGGATTTGGCGGACTTGATATTTTTTATGCTTTCGATCGTGCCGGAAGTTTCAATGAAATTGGCTTGCTCACTGCACCTTACAATTCAACTTCTGATGACTTTGGCCTTGCTGTAAAACCCGGAACAACTCAAGGTGCCTTCAGTTCAAACCGCAACAGGGCAAGCGGTGACGACATTTTTTTCTTTGATGATTATCCGATACGTAAGATTATTAAAGGACGTGTGCTTGATGCACAGACGCTGAACCCTGTTGCCAATGCTGACATACAAATACAGTATAATGACAACAAAATTTATGCTTTGCAAACTTCTGTCAATGGTGATTTTGCAACATCTGTTCCAACGTATGCATCAGGAAATGTGACAGCAGCGCACCCGGATTATCTTACAGAAGTAAAAGATTTTCTCAATACCGGAAGCCATCCAAAAATTCCTGAAATTGAATTTTTGTTAAAACGCCGCAATCACACTGCCGGAGTCAGTGGTAAAGTCACAGAAAGAGAAACAGGCAGAACAATTGCCAACCAAGTGGTATCTATCAATAGTTCAGGAGGTTTTCTGGCAATGACACGAACGAATGACAAGGGTGTTTACCTTTTTGATTCGTTGAAAGTTGATTTTTTATATAGTCTGAAGATTGAAAAAGATGGCTATTTCACTGAATCGCGGGTGGTCCGTATTCCGGAAATTGATAAACCAATGATTCTGCAGAAATCAAGCGGATATGATCTGGATTTTGAGTTGACACCTATCGTGATGAAAAAGGAAATAGCGCTGAACGATATTTATTATGATTTTGATAAAGCAACTCTGCGGGAGTCTTCAAAGCTTGAGCTTGACAAGCTGGTTTCTATGCTGAGGGAAACACCAAAAGTGAGGGTTCAGATCAGCTCGCATACTGATACTCGTGGGACAGATAAATACAATGACAAGCTGTCAGCCGGAAGAGCAAAATCTGTAGTTGACTATCTTGTTTTAAGTGGCATATCCAAGTCGCGACTGGTTTCCAAGGGCTTTGGAAAACGCAATCCTGTAATCAGAAATGCAGGATCAGAAGCTGAACATCAAGCCAACAGAAGAACAACTTTTCAGGTTTTGGACATGAATGCTGCCGTTGAAAGCGTCTCATCAAATAATATTATTGCTGAAAATAGAAGACTCGTATACAGGGTTCAAATCCTTGTTTCTTCTGTGAAACGCAATGCTGACAATGATTTTGGAATCCTGAAAGGAATGCTGGATAACATTCGGTTTACAGAACATCAGCAAGCTGGGGTTTTCAGATATGAAGTTGGTGACAGATATAGTATTTCAGAGGCAGAAGTATTGCGCAACCGCATACGCAATGCAGGTTTTCCCGATGCATTTATTGTACCTTACATTGACAATGAGCGCGTTTCTCTTCAACAAGCCAAAGATTTCAGACCATGAAAAAGTTGAACTACATTTTCATTTTTGTGCTGATTTTATTTTTTGGAAGTCAGGTGCTGAAAGGGCAAACAGATGTTCTTTATAGCAATAGTGGCATGAATGCTGAAGTTTTCAATCCTGCCCTTATTGAGAATAATAATATGCTCAATATGCAGATGCTCGCCCGAAGACAGTGGGTTGGATTTCCAGATGCACCTAAGGTAGAACAGTTTAGCCTTTCAACTTTTTTTGATAATCGGTCAATGGGGTTGAAGTTGACGGTAAATAACCAAACCGTTGGAAAAGAAATCACGAGAAAACTCAATCTTGCATATGCTTACAGGATTTATCTGGACTCTGAAATGAGTCTCGATATGGGGCTCTCTGCCGGAATGTATCAGCGACTAATTGAATTTTCCAAACTTGTATTTTTTGATGGAAACGAGCCGCTTATCCGGCCAGACGAGAGTTACCTGCGACCCGACTTTGATTTCGGGCTTCATTTTATTGCTTATGATTTTGCTTTTGGTTATGCCTCCAATCATATAACCACACTTGGCCGCGACGCTTCAATTTCCCGCATCCCGATTCATCAACATATCTATACATATTATCTTTTTCGCCTTTCTTATGAAGCTCAGCTTCGGGGAGGATTATCTTTTCACCAACAAGGCCCAATTCAATACCTGCATGCTGATTTACAACTTTTTGTGAATAAACTTCAGGCTGGAATCGGCTGGAGAAATAAGGACGCTTTTATCATCAAGGCAGGGTTGCGTACCTCTGAAATCATCGAAATCGTATATAGCTATGATGTTGGAGTCAACCGTTTTGCGAATTTCAACTCAGGCACCCATGAGTTTGGTGTAAAACTTCGGCTTGCCAGAAAAAGCAATGCTTATCTCTCGCCGCGTTTTATGGATTATTAGGGATCAATTATAACTTCTTTTTCTTAGGTATTTGGATTGATCTTTATAATCATATCGGGTTTACATCGAATCGAGATAGGTTGCAAGATTTTCGAAAGCGAAACCAGTCAATACCACAATAACAACAAATAGTACTGAAAGCAGAATGCTGATTATTAGTAATATACCAGAAATAGTAAAGTAATTATTGATGTTTTGGAGCGATTTCATCAACATAAATTTATCGCCAGTAAGGGTAGCCGTCTTTGAGTTTTTAGCTGCCTGATAAACAATTATTCCAAGCCAAATTGGCAACCATGCAATGATAATACCGACAATTGTCAGCGCCATCATTACACCATAGATTATCATTACAATGCCCAGAAACTTCATCCATCCTGAAGCATGGCTCAGCGAATTACTGATTTCTCGCACCAGATTTTCTTCCACAAACGTTTTTTCTTCCATCAGATGTTTTTAATTTAAGCGTGAATAATGACAGTGTTTGTTTGAAACTGCTACTTTCTCTGGTTTAACAGACATAATTGTCCGTAAAATTAGTAATTTCGCGGAGATATTTAATATATTTTCATGACTTCAGAATCTAAAATCAAGGTTGTTTCAGTGAACATTTCCGAAAAAAAGGGAACAGTGAAAAAGCCAGTACCTTTCATTGAGCTAACGACTACAGGTGTTTTAAATGATGCGCATGCGGGCAACTGGCATCGCATGGTGAGCCTGCTCGGCACAGAGAGTTTCCGTAAATTTGAGATGGAAGCAAAACGCGAAGTGCAATATGGTGAGTTTGCAGAAAATATTACTACTGAAGGCATTGTCTTGTACGAAACGGCTCCGCTAGACAGACTTTTGATTGGAGAAACTGAGCTCGAAATTACACAGATTGGAAAGAAATGTCATGGCAAGGGTTGTGCAATTTACAATGAGGTTGGAAATTGCGTGATGCCAAAGGAAGGAATTTTTGCCAGAGTTTTGAAAGGCGGTCCGGTAAAGTCGGGAGATAATGTTGAGTATCTGCAAAAAGTTTTTAAGGTGATGGTGATAACACTATCTGACAGAGCCAGTAGTGGTGTGTATGACGATTTGAGCGGACCTGAAATTATCAATAATCTGCAACAGTTTTTTTCTGAGAACAGATGGAAATTTGAAACTGACAAACAATTGATTCCGGATAGTCCAGAAATTTTTGAATCACTATTGCTAAAGGCGCGCTCAGAGAATTATGATATGGTTTTTTCGACCGGAGGCACCGGAATTGGCCCACGTGATTACAGTCCTGAAGTAGCGAAAAAGTTGATAGATAAAGAAATCCCGGGGATTATGGAGGCAATAAGGATGAAATTTGGTGCAGAAAAGCCAAATGCGCTTTTAAGCAGAGGTGTCGCCGGATTGATGGGAAATACGCTCACTTATGTGTTGCCGGGCAGTGTAAAAGCAATAAAAGAATATATGGGTGAAATTAAAATTACACTTCGACATTTAATTTTTATGCAAAAAGGCATAGATATTCACTAAGCCTTGAAAGTCAGTGGTTATCGCTTTAAAATAACAGCGTTTTTTTGAAATACCTGAATTATGAAAAGGATTCTCCAGCATCTGTCGCGTTTCAAGTACGTATACACGCTTCTTGCTTTTGGCTTGTGGATGATGTTTTTTGATCAAAACAGGATTTTGAATCAGATCAGTCTGCAAAAAAGTCTTAGAGGTCTTCTGAAACAAAAGAACTTTTACGAAACCGAGATCAAAAAGAATCAGAAGCTGAGCAATGATCTTGTTTTTGATTCAGTTTTCATGGAAAAGTATGCGCGCGAAAAGTATCTGTTGAAAAAGGACAATGAGGTGATCTATCTTATTGTCAAAGAAGAGTAATTAAATTACTCACTTTCTTCAGTACTTACATTCTGAAATTTTCCACTTCTTCAAAGACTCTGAGAAAATTACCAGACCAGATTTTTTGAATTTCTTCTTCAGAATATCCCCTTCTTACAAGTTCAAGTGTAATATTGCCAATCTGACTGACATCAAAACAATCTGACAGTCCGCCACCACCATCAAAGTCGGTTCCAATCCCGACATGGTTGATGCCCGCAATACGCACGATATGGTCAATGTGGTCAACAAGCTCAGAAACCGATGCCAATGGAGTTGGATACTTTCTTTCAATTGCACTCCACTCTTCGCGTGCAATATTTGATTTTTCTTCTGAAAGACCGATAAAATGGTTGTACTTTTCTCTTAATGCCTCACGTGCTGCTTCTTTTTCAGGATTTGGCTCTTGTTTTGTAACATAGGCACTGAGGATGCAAACCTGAACAACGCCACCGTTATTTTTAAGAGCCAGAAGCATGTCATCAGTAAGATTTCTGGGATTGTCGCAGATTGCCCTGGCATTGGAATGAGATGCGACCACAGGTGTCAGACTGGTTTTAATTACATCGTAAAATGCTTTATCAGATAGGTGACTCACATCCACCATCATACCAATCCTGTTCATTTCATTTATTACCTTCCTGCCAAAATCCGTCAAGCCTCCATGCTCTTCCTTATCATTTGAAGAATCGCAGATATCATTGTTTTTTGTATGTGAAAGGGTAATGTATCGCGCGCCAAGTCTGTAATATTCTTCAACCATATTTATGTCGTTACCCAATGGATAACCATTCTCAAGCCCAAGGTAAATAGCCCTTTTGCCAAGTTTTTTCAGTTTCATTGCATCTTTTGAAGTCAGCGCAATCTCAGCTTTTTCAGAATACATTGAAATTGTTTTGTGAACCTTTTCAAAAACATCCAACGCCCTTTCTTTAGCTTTTTGGTTGCCTTCAGCTGTGCGGTCACCCTGTCCGACAAAAACAGCAAAAAATACTGCATCGAGGCTTCCTTCTTCCATTCGTGGAAAGTCGATTTTACCGCCGCGGTTTCGTGGATCGTTTTTTTGATTTATATCAAAGCCGGGCCGGTAAAGCATTAAAGGTGTGTCGGTATGACTATCCAAAGTCAGTACTTTTTTGTGAATGGCTGCAGCCTTTTCTTCTAAATTTTGAGCAGTGGAAGAGAAGATTATTAAAGAGCATAATAGCACTAAAAACGTTTTTTTCACCATTTTAATCGATAGGTTAAAGTTTATTTTTTTAAAGAGAAAAGGAATAATGTGTGCATTCTATATTCTGATAATCCTGGATGAAGTCATCTTTTGCCCGGAAATAATCTGAACCACGTAAACACCTTTTGGCGCAAGTTTTCCGTTTTCATCTTTGCCATCCCATCGATTTACCAGCTTTTCCGATGATACTTCACGAGTAATTAGAATTGTCTTGATCAATCTGCCGTCAACAGAATAAATCTTCAATTCCTGTGAATCTATCTCTGAAGACAGAAATTCAATTTCAACAATTCCATTGGATGGATTTGGCCTGATTGATAAATGGAATGAATTTGATGCATCGGTTATCTCATTTTCAGGGATTGAAACCATAAACTGTTCCAGCTCAAAGAACGCAAGAATTTCTTCCATCAGATTGCGTCTGCCTGCAAAATCCTCCGGACTTCCAAGGCTTCCAAATTCAAATAACGAACCGATTGTTTTATAGCCAGGCCCTTCAAAGCCAATCATTGTGTAAGCTGTTGGAGAATAATCAGTGTAAAACAAAGGAAATGCAGGAGGTTGAAATGTTAGATGATAAAGCAGAACATTGTACAATCCTGAAAATGGTAAATTCATGTTTTGGGTAAAAGACCCATTCACACCAATAAAATTGTTAAAATAGGCTGCCTGGGTAATGCTGAGCCATTGAATGTTGAATTTATTATGGACTGCAGTTTGTGGATCATTGCGCCAGGTTCTGCTGCCTTCCATGTACAACTTACCTCCATTCAAAAGGTAATTTGAGAGGATGGCTCCTTCATCTAATGTCAGCACAGTATTCGTATAATAGGTGCCTAGGCAGACAATTGCGGCCCTGTAAATATCCAGATTTAAAGGAAGTTCAGTTGTATAAACGTATTGTATTTGAAGACTATCCAGCGCCGCAGCAATGGCTGAAGCTGACAGATTATTCTGGGCTTTATTGAACACTAGCAAAGGGAATTGACCAACCGACAAACTTAAAGTATCATTCCACTGATTATTGTTTGCGTCAGTTACTGAGACACTAAAACCAATTTCATGCCCTATCGGACAATCAGGTGAAATCGTAAGAGCGTAATTTGCCGGTCTGATATGTCCTGGTGGAATATCTCCGATTATTGCGCTGTTGCCTTCATTAAAACTAACGTAAGTATCATTTGTAGTCAAAATCGCTGAAGCAAACTGCGCTCTTGCTCCACCCTTATTTCTGAAGTTCAGAATCAGATCAAATGTTTCGCCGGGATCAGGTCGGTTATTCTCATCATCATCGATGAATGTTCCAGCCAAATTCACTTCAGGTGTGCCGGAAACAAAAGTCATCTTTCCGTTTCTGATCATTGAATTTGAAACAAAGCTTAAATCAGTTATAATGTTGTGCTGATCCGGACAGTCGAAAGAAATACTGAATTCAAATGCCTGTGGAATTGTAATGCTTGACATTGCCTGAAGATTTCCAACAGCAATCTGATTTGAAACAATTTCTAGATAAGGATCATTTGAAGTAACTGTTGACACAATATTGTTGATGTCAGTGCTTGAAACATTGGTAACAGTCAATTCGGCCCAGACAGTGCTTCCGTTTTGAGGAGGGGAGTCATCTGCCTGAACTACCTTGTAATCAAAGCGTAAATCATTAGAAATCTGAAATATTTTTTGATCCGAAATTCCAAGGTCATCGATAACTTTAATGCATAGATTACTAATATTTTCAATATTTTCAATCATTCCGCTCAAAAATCCTTCTTCACTTATCGAAATACCTTCAGGAGTATTTTCGGGGACAAGTCTGAACGGATTTTGTGGCAAATCTCTTTCATTGGAGCCTTTTACAAGTTGAAAATCACTGTTGTTTCCTGCCGAAACACCCGAATACCAAAGGACATTTTCATTTACGAGAATATCATTGAAATAGTATTCGATCTTTCCATCGGGAAAAAGAATCACTGCAAATTCTCCATCACCAATGTGTTGATCGTAATACATAAGTGGCTGTTTCCACCTGAATGCTGCCTGATGCTCGTTTCCTTCATACCAAATGCCTTCAGCTTGTTTTGTGCCCGGATAGTATTTTATTGGGGTGAAAAGGAAAACCGAAATGTTCTTCATTGATCTGAACAGAAGATAGGTGTCTTTGTAGTATGGCCATGGAAAAATACCTTCTTCAAAAAGAATGAAACCATCTTTGTGAACAAAGACCTCATTATATGTTTCTCCATAAAAAGGAAAACTGAAATCGAGTGTTTTGCGTGCAAATTTCATATTTGGGGCTTCTAGTACAAGCTGCTCAGAACCAACTTCAGGAAAACTATCTTCAAAAAACTGCTGATGATAGGGTGTTATAAGTTTCCAGTTTAATGGTTCGCTGCCGCCTGTAGCTTCCATTTGATAGCCTGCATCAAAAACAGGAATCTGCTCTGTTTCAATCTTGACTTTGTTGAAAGTTGGATTGTGCCTCACGCGCAAACGTGTAATATCATTGTCTAAAAGATGCACATTCTGTTGTTCGCAGGAAATTTCTTGTGCTTCATTTCCGTTGTAATCAATTATAGAATAGTGTATTATCTCTCCAGAACCTTCTGATAGCGGATCGTTTTCGTGTATTTCAAGATAAAAATCGGCAAATTCACCAGATTCAACATAAGCCAGAAGTGGTGTAATATCCAGACCGATTTCAATTGTTTTTTTGTTTGGATCTGATGAGCCACCTTGCATATATCTGGGGCCACCCTGAAAGTTAAAAACAGGAAAACTTAAAAGATGGTCCGGGGCAAAATTGGCCGTATCAGTGGAAACACCTGCCATAATTCGTATTTGTTCACGACGGTCATGTTGAATGGTGAGTTTTAGTGTTAGCAAAGGTTCGTATTCTTCTTTTACATTTAAAATGTCCACCTGATGATTCCAGATTCCCCCATCTACAATGTTTTCTGCAAGCAATTTATACATCATATAGAAGTATCCTGCATCGCCCCAGTTATCGCCATAAGAGTTGGCGACTTTTAAACCGCCGATTTCCCAGTCGCGCATATCAACAATGCCGTCTCCATTGATGTCGAGGTGGTTTGTAAATTGTCCGTCGGAATTGTAATCGTAGCGAATACTATCATTATAACCTACAATCGTCATTGCATGTGTTGCATAATTTCCCGGAAACTGAACTATAACTTTTTTGCCTGCTTCAGGAGTGCCTTCGGGCAAAGTAACCAATGACCACGGACTTGCCGAATTGAAATTGGCAACACCTCCTGTAGATGCACCTTCCAGATGATGCGCTAACCAGTGTTTTAAAGTAAGTAAACCTTCAGGCGTATCAGTTTTTATTTTTTCCACTGACCGAATTCGATTTTTCATCGCCTGATAATATTTGTCATAACCAGAAATCCAAACCCTTCCATCATCAATGGCGATGCCGCCGTAATCATGTACTGTAGGTGTTCCAAGTGTTTTGAGGATTTCAAAACTATGCAGATAATTCACGCCATACCAACCTTCATAACTCATAAAATTGTATACAAAATGGCTCGGAAACTGGTTTGAGGAATCACTTGCAGAGACATCACGTTTTCGACACATTTCGTAGGTAAAATTATACGCTACACCGGAAGCCTGACCACAAGATGCTCCAGTCTGATTAAAGATCGGCCTGAAATAGGGGAGGGTGGAGTTGTCAATTACGGCGGGAAGACTCATTGATCTGAATTCTTCAGGTAGTTTTCTTTCGTTGAAGGAATTTAGTCTGAGCGAATCGGAAACATCTATGTATTTTGAAATTTCAGAACTTTTGGAATTTATTTCCTGTCCCGACGCAATGAAATGCAAAACAGACAAAATTGATATCAGAAAAAAGTTCCGGCAGAATTTATGGGTTTTCATCAGGGGAGATTTCTTTAATGAGATTCCAAAAGTAGTAAAAAGAGTAAAAGAAGGGTTTCGTTGATTCAATTTTAGGGTCAACCATTAAAAAACGGTCCTTTCGAGAATGCAGATTGAAGAAGGTTGAGGTCTTTAGCTATAAATTTCTAAAATCTCACCTCAGCTTCACCGATAGGTATACCTATTCTAAAGCCGGTATAGCTGTGTTTGCCGCCTTCAAAGCCTGTCACAACTTCGATATTGAACATCAGAAATATCTGGGAAACGCCATAACCAATTTCAAGATATGGCTTGGAATCTTTTGTGATAAGATGGTTCACAAAGAGATTTTCGCGCATCAGGCTGTTCCCTAAAAATGGGAGTCTTTTAATGAGAATCCGGCTGTGTTCGTAATTCAGATGGGCTTGGATATAATCAGTTTTTATACTGCGGTCATAGAACTGTAAAGTCCTGAACATCGAAAGTTTTTTACCTGAATTAATCCATAAAGGATTATTGCTGAAATGTTTATAATCTGCAAAAAAGATGTTGGAGGTGTTTAAAAAGCTGCCGGCTGAAACTGCGTAATTAATATTGCCATAGAGTCGCATGTCAAAACCGTGCTTTATGCCAGCCTCAATATGCTGAAACTGACTTTCACTGTCGCCAATGCCTTTAATACCCTGTCGCCAAATCGCTGTGACAGTCGGATAGCGCGAGTAAGCCATTTGTTTCCTGCCGTTGTTAATTCTGTAAAAATGACGATAGGTCCAACTCAGTTCGGCTTCGAAAATGAAAGCCTTGTTGTTTGAGATCAGTTCCGGATGATCAGCAATTGGTGGGGGAATATTGGCCGTAAATTCTTTACCAAGCCAGTTGGTGAGATAAAAATCAGTGTGATTTTCAAGTTTTTCTCTTTTGGCATATTCTGTGCTTAACTTAAAAACAAGCCCATTTGTAATATCTGTCTCGTGGCTTAATTTCAAAAAATCTTTCTCATAAAGCTTCAAAAAATTTTGTCTTGCAAAAAGTGTTGTGAAAACATTAAAGAAGGGGATGATGCCATCATCAGCATTAAAGTCAGAAGTGGTTTGTCCTCCGCTGATTTTAAAGGATGCTCTTTTCATCGGATCATATAAATATTTTGCGGAGACAACTCCTCCGATGCTTTTTCGGGCAAATGCAAAATGGATATTTCCATCAATGTTTAATTGTTTGCCTGAAGTGGCATCGTACAGCAATCCAAGCTTTTTATCATACAGGAATCCATCGACTGTGTTGTAGGAAAATGAACTTAAACCTGCAATGCCATTGTGTTTAAGTTTGATTTTAGGCCCAATCTTTCTGTAGGTAGAGCCAAAAAGTATTTCATTGAATAAGCTGCTTTTCTTTTTGCTAAGTGTATCAGCATTTGAGCTATCTGCCGGTTTCTCATTAAAACTTTCCAATTCACCTGTTGTTAAGGGGACGGTTCTGGCTTGATTCCAGAAATCCGGGGTTCTTAATTTTGCGCTGTCAGCTATTTCTGTATTTCTTGGCTTAATTTCCAAAGGCGGCTTGTTTTGAGAGGCCGTTGCTTCCATGCGAATCAATTTGTTAAGTTCGCGCATTTCTTTGTTTGAAAGGTCTGGCTGTTCGGCGAGCTCAGCCACTCTTTGCTGCACCTTTGTAGCTGGCTCATTCTTTGTGCTTTGTGATGTTTTTTTTGAGTTGGCAACAAGGTCTTCAAGCGCTTTTAGCTCGGATTCTTCTTCAGCAAGCATCTTTGCATAAAAACTGTGGTCCACCTCAGGATTCAGTTTCACATTATAGTCGTTCACAGTCACCACATAGCGAAAAGTAGCTTTTCCACCCAATGCCTCAACCAATATGTCAAAATCATGGCTCAAAGGCATCCATACCAAAGGCTTCACTTCCTGGTAAACTTGTCTGAGCCGTATTTTAAACATATTTTGTTCTACCTTCAAATCGACTGAATGGATGTTCCAGCTTCCTTCCCGGATAAAAATTGTTCCACGGTAAAGATCCTGCCCTTTTCTTCTGGGAATAACACTTATTTTGTTCACTGTCCGCCCGTTCTCCACGAAAGTGCCGTCAAGTTTGTAACGATAAACTGAAAATGCATCTCTGCTCAAAGGCGAAATAATGCCATTGATATCGTTATACAGGCTTAATGTCACAAACTCCATTGGGTTGGTATCGTTGTCAGGCCCGGAGCTGCGTGTGGATAAAACTTTCGTCTGCAGTGGTTCTCCTTTTTTAAAACTTATTTCTGAAAGTGTTTCTGTGACAAAATATTTACCTTCTTCGATGCCTTCTTTTTTCAACTGGCGTCGCATCAGGGCAGGAATTTTCACCGGCACACCTGTTCCTTTCAGATAAACTTTTGCTGAATATTCAGAAACCTGGTTGCGGTAATACTGGCTCATTCCAATTGCTTTTCTCATAACGAAATAGGCAGGGTCTTCTCCGCTTGCTGTTACAATAACCTCGGCCAGGTTATAGTGTTGTATGTTTAATGTCACATCAAGCGTAACAACTTTAGCGTCCAACCTAATAAGTTCTTTGTGTGTCTGATATCCGAGATATTGAAATAGTAATTCATGCTCGCCGACAGGCAAAAAAAGCTGATATTCTCCCTCCATGTTTGCTGTAGTGCCTTTTTGAAGCTGAGGGTTGTAAATAGAAGCAAATGGAATAGGTTGGGAATTTGCATCACGAATTACTCCTTTTATCTCTTGTCCAGATAGCAAAGTTGGCAAAAGAATCAAGCTTATCAGCAAAATACTTAAGGTTGGAATTCTCATTGGTGTTGATTTAAAAACAAAAATAGTTAATCCCTAAAGTGAAAAGCCATTCTTGACAAACCTTAACATATATTTCAATTCAACTTTATAGATGTATAATTGAACTAATTATCAAATGTAGGTTAATTATTTCGGCCATCAAAAAGTAAAAAGCTACTTTGGAACCAATGAGAATGTTGTTTTTTGCAAAAAAAAAGCCCGGACATTCATTGATCCGGGCCTTTTCTGATTTTGTAAATCTGCTTATATGAAAAATCAACTCCTCATTTGAATCAAAATATCAAGCATTTTTATTGCAGCCTCAGAAATGATGGTGCCAGGGCCAAAAATTGCCACAGCACCTGCATCATAAAGATATTGATAATCCTGATGTGGAATCACGCCACCAACGATGACCATGATATCTTCACGACCAAGCTTTTTGAGCTCTGCAATCACTTGCGGAACCAGCGTTTTGTGTCCTGCAGCAAGGCTCGAAACACCTAAAATATGCACGTCGTTTTCTGCAGCTTGTCTGGCGGCTTCTGCTGGTGTCTGAAATAGTGGTCCGATATCTACATCAAAGCCAATGTCAGCGTAGCCTGTTGCAACAACTTTTGCCCCTCTGTCGTGACCATCCTGACCCATTTTGGCAATCATTATACGCGGACGGCGGCCTTCGAGTTTTGAAAATTCATCTGCCATTTCAGTGGCTTTGATGAAACTTTTGTCTCCACGGCTTTCAAAAGAATAAACGCCGGAAATGGAACGTATAACAGCTTTGTACCTTCCAAAAACTTTTTCGCACGCCGTGGAAATTTCACCAAGTGAAGCACGTTTGGATGCAGCTTCAACAGCTAGTTCCAATAAATTTCCTTCTCCTGTTTCGCAAGAGCGGGTAATTTTATCAAGGACTTCAACAACCTCAGCTTCATTGCGGTTTGCACGCAATTTATTAAGGCGTTCAATTTGTGAAAGACGAACTGCAGTATTGTCAATATCCAGAATGTCTATCGGATCTTCTTTTTCGAGACGATATTTATTCACGCCAACAATGATGTCTTTGTTTGAATCAATGCGGGCTTGTTTGCGTGCAGCTGCTTCTTCGATACGCATTTTGGGCAAACCTGTTTCGATGGCTTTTGCCATTCCTCCCATCGCTTCAATTTCCTCGATGTGAGCCCATGCTTTTTCGACGAGTTCGGCTGTAAGTTTTTCTACATAATAAGAACCGGCCCAGGGATCAACAGCTTTGGTAATATTGGTTTCTTCCTGAAGGTAAATCTGGGTATTTCGGGCAATGCGCGCCGAAGCATCTGTCGGAAGTGCGATGGCTTCATCAAGTGCATTTGTATGCAGTGACTGTGTGTGTCCGAGTGCAGCACCAAGTGCTTCGATGCAAGTACGGGCAACATTGTTGTATGGATCTTGTTCTGTAAGGCTCCAGCCAGAAGTTTGTGTGTGGGTGCGCAAAGCCATAGATTTCAATAGTTTAGGTTCAAATTGCTTAACAATTTTTGCCCAAAGTAGTCGACCAGCCCTAAGTTTGGCTATTTCCATAAAATGGTTCATACCCAGCGCCCAGAAGAATGAAAGGCGCGGTGCAAAAGCATCCACATCAAGACCGGCTTTCAAACCTGTTCTTATATAATCCAGACCGTCTGCAAGGGTGTATGCAAGTTCAATGTCGGCTGTAGCGCCGGCTTCCTGCATATGATAACCTGAAATAGAAATAGAGTTGAATTTTGGCATCTTTTTCGAGGTGAACTCAAAAATGTCTGCAATGATCCGCATCGAAGCATCCGGCGGATAAATATAGGTGTTGCGCACCATAAACTCTTTCAGAATATCATTCTGAATTGTTCCGGCCAGTTCTTCCAGTTTTGCTCCTTGCTCTAAAGCTGTAACGATATAAAATGCCATGATGGGCAAAACTGCACCGTTCATCGTCATTGATACCGACATTTTGTTGAGCGGAATCTGGTCGAAAAGTATTTTCATGTCCAGAATAGAGTCGATAGCAACGCCTGCTTTACCAACATCGCCCTCAACGCGTTCGTGGTCTGAATCGTAACCGCGGTGTGTTGCAAGATCAAAGGCTACTGACAAACCTTTTTGACCGGCAGCGAGATTACGGCGGTAAAAAGCATTAGAATCCTCGGCAGTCGAAAAACCTGCATATTGGCGGATAGTCCAGGGTTGCATCACATACATTGTGGAATAGGGGCCATGCAAAAACGGAGGGATACCTGCCGCATATTGCAGATGCTCAATCCCTTTGAGATCTTCTTTGTTATAAGCTGGCTTCACCTCTATATGTTCGGGGGTTTCCCATTCCGAAACGACTTTATTTTTCAATTCCCATTGTTCGGTTGTAAGTCCGCTGTCGGGAATATTTTTTATGTTGATATTTTTAAAATTCGGTTTCATCGCTTTCTTTTTCGTTGTAATTCCTATTGATTGATGCCTAATTGTTGTTGGAAAGCCTGAAGCGTTTCCAGTACGTTCGACCTGACATGGATAAAATGTTTCATGCCGGAAGCTTTGAGTTCATCCGCTAATTCTGTTGGATAGCCTGCAAGTGCCACAACTGCTTCTCTTTTAAGCGCTTCAAAGATGATGGCTGCATTTCCGGCATATTCTTCATCTGAGCTGCAGATGACAACAATTTCAGGTTTTTGTGCCTGTGCTGCTTCAATCCCTGCTTCAATGGTTTTAAAACCCAAATTGTCGACCACCTCAAAACCTGCACAAGCAAAGAAATTGGATGCAAAAGTTGCTCTTGCCTTTCTCATGGCAACATTGCCAAAAGTGAACATCCAGGCAGTGGGTCTTTTATTGGTTTTACTGAAAACGTCAGTTTTGTAGCGCAACATTTCAAAAGCCTGAGCACCACGGTATGTTTTTATAGTTTCAATTTCGGCTTCAGCTGAGGTCTTATCCATTGCGCTGAAAATGTCAGATGAAAGTGCTTTTTCAATTTTTTCATTGAAATTTGGATATTGATTTGTTCCAAGCAGAATTTCACGGCGCATAGCAACATTCAGGTCACGTTTTTGGGCGCTCTCATTGATCATGCCTTGAATAACTCCTTTTTTCAATGCTGCGATATAGCCGCCTTCTTCATCAATTTTAAGGAAAAGCTTCCAGGCTTCATCCACAAGCATCCGGGTTAGGTTTTCAATATAGTAGGAACCTGCAGCAGGGTCGGCAATTTTATCAAGATATGACTCTTCTTTTAAAACCAGCTGCTGGTTGCGTGCGATTCGCTCAGCAAAATCTGTCGGTGTCTCGTAGGGAGCGTCAAAGGGCAAAACCTTAAACGAATCAATACCGCCGAGAACGGCCGACATTGTACTTGTTGTAGTGCGCAGCAGATTTACATGCGGATCGTAAACAGTGAAATTCCAACCAGCATTTTCTGCATGGATAAACATTCTGCCATTGCGTGCATCGTTAAGTCCGTAGGCATTCACTATTTGCGCCCAAAGCAAACGGTAGGCACGAATTTTAGCCATTTCCATAAAGTAGCTGGAACCAACTGCCAGATTGAATTTCATTTTTGGAGCTACCTCGCCGATAAATAACCCTTTATCGGTTAAACGTGTAAGGTATTCGCTGCCAGCTGACAATGTGAAAGCCATTTCCTGGGCAATATTTGCGCCGGCATTTGCAAAAATATGTCCGTTTACAGCGATGACACGAAAGTTTGGAAGCGCATGCGCAGTTTTGATCAATTCATAGGCTGTACAAAAATCGGCCTCTTCATTGTCATACCAACGGCCGCGGCGGCTGAAACGCGAGATGGGATCGAAGTTCACCGAACCGCAAATCTTGTCAAGTGGACGATTATACTTTCGAACGAGTTTATCCATCATCCCAACGATTTCCATTTGTTGAGAGGTTCCCATAAAGTTGATCTCAGCAATATCTGCGCGAATGTTCTTCAACAGGGCTTCAATATCATCAATGCTGTAATTTTTTTTACAATCAAGTTCGAAACCTAATGCATCAACGCCTTTCATTAGAATATCCAAAGCTTTTTCATTGGCTGCCTTGATGTCGTCTACACGGATATCTTGTCTGACAAGCCATTCATTTCCCGTTGCTTTATTTCCTCTTATAAACGGAAAATCCCCTGGAAAAGATTTTAACCAAGGAATATTTTCAAGATGTTCGGCTCTGTAATATGGCTTTACAGCAATGCCCTCATTGGTTTTCCAGATTAGTTTTTTTTCGTAATCAGCTCCTTTCAGGTCTTTCATAATCTGTTCTTCCCATTGTTGGGTTGTAACAGGTGGGAATTCGCTGAAAAGCTTTTTAATTGTGTTCTCCATATCCTGAGTTTTTGTGAACTTACAAATTTTAAAATAGAGCTGTATTCATTAACAATTTTAACAGCTATAATTGCCGCAAAATTAAGACAAAAAGCAAAATGAGTGTCAGTGTGACTGAAATTATTGTTAACAAATTAACAGAAGGTATTGGTCAAGATAGTTTTTGAAAGTATATGCAGCGTGAGAAGATGCTGATCACTAATAAAATGCGGCATAGAACTACAACAAATTCAGCTGTTTATGATAAAAAAAGCCTGATTGCATATTACAATCAGGCTTCCATGTTGTTTAAAGTTATAATGGATTTTAATCAATCATTACGACAAGATAGCGCGATGCACTCCAGAAATCATCCGGATGAAGGATAATCAGACTGTCGATGCTTTTTTCTCCGACAAACTCATAACTTGCAGAAGGGTGAATGCTTAACAGACGGGCTTTTTTACTGAAAACAGGCAAAGCTTTGAGGTCGCGCAGATCGGCTCTTGTAAAGAGGGAGGGATCAAATTCTTCACTTATTTTACGTGTTGATCCAATGCCGATAAAACCACCTTCTTTGGCAACAATATTTTTTTCCTCAAGATTTTTCTTGTTGCCGATAATGTACCAAACCGTATTTTTCTCGACAATCTGTTGCTCGATAACGCTGGCTTTCTCGCGGCTCAAAGCCTCCATCGCATCAAGGTTTTTTTCAAGATTTTCGATTGCTACATTTTTTCGGGCAAGATCCTGTTTGAGCTCGCTTATTTCAAGGTCTTTCTGTTCGATTTGAGCGCTGAGGTTGGCAATCATGTTTTCGAGTTCTGTGTTTTTAACCCTTGATTTACCCATCTGTGCTTTAAGATCATTCAGTGTTTTTCTGTTTTGAAGCAATAAATCGTAAATGGCATTGATATCCTGATTTATCTCATCCTGTTTGCTTTTGCGCGTTTCAGTGTCTCCTTCAGAAATTTGTGTGATCAGCCGCTCTTTCATTTTTATCTCCTGAAGATTTTGTTGAATAGCGTTAAAAGCCTTGATATACCCCATGGAAACCGTGTCTTTTTCAACTCCAACATTTTCGAGGCTGTCAGCATAAATTGAAAGACGCTCAATCTCTTTTTTATATTGCTCCGTACAAGAAGTGCTGAATATAATCAGCGCTCCAAAAGTTAGAAAATAGATGATTTTTTGCATTGTAGTTAAAAGTTAAATTGTGTTGCAAAGGTACAACCAGAAAAGTCATTTACATGGTCATACAATAAAAAAAGATTTCATCATTATCAAATCGTAAAAACCCGTATTTGACTAGAATTCATGATATATAACGCTGATTTTAAAGAATTAGTTTTCAATGTGGCAATTGTTTTTATATCAGCATCAAATTACATTTTGAACATGAAAAAGATGTGCCTTTTGCGTATGAATTTAATTTCAATTAGCTTTAATTTCATTTTGCAGTAGAGGCAGCTTTTGGGAAATCTATATCTTTGACAATTCTGAAATTGACTCATCAGGGATTATATTCCAGAATCAAAATTATTTTTACAATGGAAAAGAAGATTTTAGCCATGCTTATTTTAATGGTGACGACCAATTTCTCGTTTTCTCAACAGAAATTCAATGAAGATGCTGCATTAGCCCTTGATCAAAAAAAGGCGCAGTTTCTTTACCATTTTGCCTTCGACTGCATACAAAAGGAATACCCGAATAAACTTGGACAAGTTCTGGGTGATGATAGCTATCTTGCACCACCTAGGGTTTTGCATCCTGCTTTTTATGGTTGTTTCGACTGGCATTCTTCAGTGCATGGACATTGGACTCTGGTTACAATTTTGAAAGAACTGCCAGATTTTGAACACAGTGAAGCGATACTTGAAAAGCTTAAAACCAATATCACCAAAGAGAATATTCAGGCGGAAATTAACTTTTTTGATGATGTGCATAACAAGGATTTTGAAAGAACATACGGGTGGGCATGGTTACTCAAACTGGATGAAGCTTTGCGCGAATGGGAGCATCCGGCCGCTTCAGATTTACATCGAAACCTTCAGCCACTTACACAATTATTGTCGGAAAAGTTTGTTGGGTTTTTGGATAAGCTTAATTATCCAATCCGGGTGGGCGAGCACTCAAACATTGCTTTCGGGATGTCGTTTGCCTATGATTATGCAAAAAAGTATGATGCTGTTTTAGCACGTAAAATCGAAGAAAAAGCAAAAGAGTATTTCCTTAATGACAGAAATTGTCCACTTGGATGGGAGCCATCTGGCTTTGATTTTTTATCCCCATGCCTTCAGGAAGCTTCCCTGATGCTGAAAGTGCTGCCTGAAAATGAGTATAAGGGTTGGCTAAAAAAATTTCTTCCCGGCTTTGAAAAGCAACCTGAAAAGTACCTGAAGCCTGCAGAAGTAACAGATCGAAGCGATGGAAAACTGGCGCATCTCGACGGACTGAATTTCAGCAGAGCATGGTGCCTTTTTGAAATGGGTAATGCATTGCAAAACAAAAAAATGTTGAATCTGGCTGCAACGCATTTCAATTTCAGCTACGAAAAGATGGATTCCGGCGAATATGCCGGATCTCATTGGCTTGCATCTTTTGCAGCTTATGCTTTAATAAAAGCTAAAAAGTAGCTTTTTCAAAACCTGATGGAATTAGTAAGTTTATTACAGGCATCTTTCCCATAATTCGCCTGTTTCCGCAATCCTTTCCTGATTCCTTTGCGTGTTTTACTGAAAATGCTCCGCATTCCTCCCATTCTAGCCTGGGCTTTTCAAAAGCTATTGTTTGCTTTGATAAATTTGGTTGAAAATTCATTTTTAACCCAAAATAAAAAATATCATGGCTACACATTATGAAAAAAAATTGAACGATTTCATGGCAAAGGTAATTGCCAAAAATCCAAGTGAAATCGAATTCCATCAGGCAGTGCACGAAGTAGTTGAGTCGCTGATTCCCTACATTGAGGAACATCCTCATTACAGCGAGGCCAAAATTCTTGAACGTATGGTTGAACCCGAACGTGTGATTTTATTCCGTGTTCCATGGATTGATGACCGCGGTGAGGTTCAGATCAACAAAGGATTTCGCATCGAGATGAACAGTGCTATTGGACCTTACAAAGGTGGATTGCGTTTTCATCCCACAGTAAATCTTGGAATTCTTAAATTTCTTGCTTTTGAACAAGTGTTTAAAAATTCTCTCACAACACTTCCAATGGGTGGTGGCAAGGGTGGTTCAGACTTTGACCCAAAAGGCAAATCAGACAATGAAGTGATGCGTTTCTGTCAGAGTTTTATGACAGAGCTTTGTCGTCACATTGGGCCTAATACGGACGTACCAGCTGGCGATATTGGTGTTGGCGGACGCGAAATCGGATATATGTTTGGTCAGTACAAAAGAATCAGGAATGAGTTTACAGGCGTGCTTACAGGCAAAGGCCTTGAGTGGGGTGGTTCTTTGATTCGTCCTGAAGCAACCGGTTATGGCGCTACTTATTTCGCTGAAGAAATGCTGAAAACCCGTGGTGATAGTTTGAAAGGAAAAATAGTAACAGTTTCAGGTTCAGGCAATGTTGCACAATATGCCACTGAAAAAGTGACTGATATGGGCGGTAAAGTAGTCACTTTGAGTGATTCAAATGGTTTCATTTACGATCCGGATGGAATTGATGCTGAAAAACTGGCCTATGTAATGAATCTGAAAAATGTTCGTCGCGGCCGTATGTCTGAATATGCCGATAAATACGAAGCTGCTTCTTACCATGAAGGTGAAAGACCATGGTCAATAAAGTGTGATGTGGCTATGCCTTGCGCAACACAAAACGAAGTGAATGAAGAAGAAGCCAGAATACTCATAAAAAATGGTTGTTTTGTTATTTCTGAAGGCGCCAACATGCCTTCCACACCTGAAGCAGTTGAGGTATTTCTTCAGGCGAAAATCCTTTACGGTCCTGGCAAAGCTGCCAATGCCGGAGGTGTTTCAACTTCCGGACTTGAAATGAGTCAAAACTCATTGCGTCTGTCATGGACACGTGAAGAAGTGGATGCACGTCTGCATCAGATTATGAAAGATATTCACCAAACCTGCGTCAAATATGGAACACAGCCCGATGGCAAAATCAATTATGTGATTGGTGCCAACATCGGAGGCTTCGTGAAAGTGGCCGATGCAATGCTTGCTCAGGGATTGGTGTAATTCAATGTCAGTGAACAAAAAAAGGCGGGAAGAAATTTCCGCCTTTTTTGTTGTTTTCTTCAGACAATTATCGATGCCTTTTCTTTCAGAAAGCTATCTAAATCATATTTTCGGGAGCGAGAATCCTGTCAAGTTCTTGTTTAGAAAGCAATTGTTTTTCAAGTACAAGTTCGTAAACACTTCTTCCGCTCTCAAGCGCCTGCTTTGCAATAAGTGTTGAAGCTTCGTAACCGATAAATGGGTTCAGAGCTGTCACGAGCCCAATTGAATTCATCACCATCGACCTGCAATGCGATTCATTGGCTGTGATTCCGGCAATGCAGCGTGTTCCGAGCACCTTCATGCCATTTTTCAGCATTTCTATCGATTCGAAAAGACTTTGTACAATTATGGGTTCCATCACATTCAACTCAAGTTGACCTGCCTCAGCGGCCAATGCAACTGTGAGATCGTTTCCAATGACTTTAAAGGCGATCTGATTGACCACTTCCGGAATAACGGGATTTACTTTTCCAGGCATAATCGTGGAGCCGGGCTGCATGGGAGGCAGGTTAATTTCATTGAAACCGGCTCTTGGCCCGGAGGATAATAATCTCAGGTCGTTCGACATTTTTGAAAGCTTTGTTGCCAAACGTTTTAAAGCGCCGGAATAGGTAATAAAATCTCCTGTATCCTGGGTTGCTTCGACAAGGTTTTTTGCCAGTCTGATGTCCATTCCTGTGATGATGCGTAGGTAAGGAATCACTTTGTCGCTGTATTTTGGATCAGCGCAAATGCCTGTTCCTATGGCCGTTCCTCCCATATTTACTTCCAGAAAGAGTGCTGAAGTGCGGTTTAACTGCTGAACTTCCTCCTCCATAGTTACTGCAAAAGCTAGAAATGTCTGACCTAAAGTCATTGGCACAGCATCCTGAAGCTGGGTTCGGCCCATTTTTATGATGCCTGAAAATTCTCTGGCCTTTTTATGCAAAACTTTAATGAATTCCTGCAAAACATCGACTAATTTTTCATTGGCTTTGATCAGTGCGATTTTTATGGCAGTAGGATAGGCATCATTTGTACTTTGCGAAAGATTCACATGATTGTTTGGGTGACAAAATTCATATTCACCACGTTCTTTTCCGAGGATTTCCAAAGCGCGGTTGGCAATTACTTCATTGGCATTCATATTTGTTGAGGTGCCTGCGCCTCCCTGTATCATGTCGACAACAAAATGTGAATGAAAACGATTGTCCAAAATCTCCTGACAGGCCTGAAAAATTGCATCTGCAATATCTTTCGGCAAAAGTCCGAGTTCATAATTTGCCTTTGCAGCAGCCATTTTTACGATGGCGAGCGAGTTGATAAAATCAGGATAGAAATTGAGCGTGATGCCGCTGATATTAAAATTTTCGAGCGCACGCAAGGTCTGAATCCCATAATAATATTCGTACGGAACATCACGGTCGCCCAGTAAATCATGTTCCTGTCTGGTTTTGCCTGATTCATACTGTGTTGTTGCTCCCAGCATTTTGGCATTGGCATAGCGCATTCTCCGCGAAACAACCTTGGTAATATTTGACAAAATTACCATTGCTATGGAGCCGGATAATCTGAAAAGATCCTTGTCGATTGTCAGTACTGTGCTTTTCTCTGTTGAACGGGCTGAAGTTGAATGAGGAGAGTCTTCCATGAGTGAGCCTTCGCCCAGAAAATCGTATCTGGAGAAGAATGTGATCCTTTGCTCCTCGCCAAATGCTGTACTTTTAAACAATTCTACTTTGCCTGCTGCAATCAGAAAAATTTCCTTGCGTGGGTTATTTTCGGAGAACAACATTTCTCCTTTGTCAAATATTCTTTCTTTTGCCTCCTCGGCAATCACATTTATTTCTTCCTTACTCAGTCCGCGAAAGATTTCAATATTGTTTATCAGGACTATTTTTTCTGCTAGTTCCATGGTATGAATTTGTTTAAAATACTTCTGTTAAATATTTCACAAAATTAGTGTAATTCTTCGCCTTGTTTGTAAACGGACTGTTAATAATGATAAATTCATTGATTACAGCATGAAAAATATCAGAAAAAAGCGCCATTTACAGGCAGATTTAATGCTAATTGTGAAATTATTATCAATACTTTTGTGGGCTCAAATAACAACGAAAATATCAGCATGAAAAATGTACCAATGGTTGACCTTGCAGGTCAGTATAAGAAAATAAAAACTGAAGTTGACAGTGCAATTGAACAGATCCTGACGAATACCAGCTTTATAAACGGGCCTGCCGTAAAGCAGTTTCAAACAAATCTTGAAAAGTATCTTGGTGTTAAACATGTTATTCCCTGCGCAAACGGAACAGATGCATTGCAGGTTGCAATGATGGCGCTCAATCTGAAGCCGGGCGATGAAGTTATAACCACCTCTTTCACTTTTATTGCCACAGCCGAAGTTATTGCCCTGCTCCAGCTTACACCGGTTTTGGTGGATGTTGATCCGCAGACTTTTAACATAGATCCTGATGCAATCGAACGTGCGATTACTCCAAAAACGAAAGCGATTGTTCCGGTTCACCTCTTTGGACAGAGTGCCGACATGGACCGAATTATGGAAATTGCAGAAAAACACAATCTATATGTGATCGAAGACAATGCGCAGGCCATTGGCGCTGACTTTTATTCGAAAGATGGCAGCATAAAAAAAGCCGGAACCATTGGCCATATTGGATGTACATCATTTTTTCCATCAAAAAACCTTGGTTGCTATGGTGATGGCGGCGCAATTTTTACCAATGATGACGAGCTGGCTGAGCAGTTGCGTATTGTTGTAAACCACGGAATGAAGGTTCGCTACTACCACGATTATGTTGGCGTCAATTCAAGACTTGACAGCATTCAGGCTGCGGTACTTGACATTAAACTCAAGCGTTTGGATGAATATACTGAAGCCCGCCGCTTTGCAGCCAACTATTACAATACTGCCTTTGCTGCATCAGATAAGCTAAAAACGCCTGTGACAGCAGCTTTTACAAATCATGTTTACCATCAGTACACACTTGTTACGCATTGTGTGAACAGACAAAAATTGATGGAACACCTTCAATCCAAAGGTATTTCAAGTGCAATTTATTATCCGGTTCCTTTGCATATGCAAAAAGCATACTTAGATCCAAGATACACACGCGGCGATTTTCCGGTAACAGAAAATTTATGCAAAACTGTAATTTCTTTGCCAATTCACACTGAATTTGATGTTGAAACCCTCGAATACGTTACTTCAAATGTGCTTGAATTTGTAAGGGATTAGCTGCTAAGTAGAAAAAATATTCTTTGAAAAGCCATATTTCCATTCCCATAAACTATAAGTGAATCTGGCTTTGAAAACATCCTGACCCCGGCTAAACCGGGGTTTTTATTTTCATGTTTTCCTGTAAATAAATTGGTTGCAGTATGCAGAAATATACTGTATCTTGCATGCCATTAGTGATCAATCAGTTCATAAAAAATCAAAGAAATATGTCTGCTGAAAAAGAATACTTTGCACATGAAACAGCCGTAATTGATGAAGGTTGCACAATCGGAAAAGGAACGAAAATCTGGCATTTTTCGCACATCATGTCACGATGCCTGCTTGGCGAAAATTGTAATATCGGCCAGAATGTCGTTGTTTCACCGGAAGTTGTTTTAGGCAAAAATGTGAAGGTTCAGAACAATGTTTCCATCTACACCGGAGTCATTTGTGAGGATGATGTTTTTTTGGGACCTTCGATGGTCTTTACCAATGTCATTAATCCGCGAAGTGCAGTAAACCGCAAAAATGAATATGCCAGGACTTTAGTGAAAAAAGGCGCTACAATTGGCGCAAACGCTACGATTGTCTGCGGATATGATATTGGCGAGTTTGCCTTTATCGGCGCCGGTGCTGTAGTTACCAAAGAAGTTTTGCCCTATGCCCTTGTAGTAGGAAATCCGGCAAGGCAAATTGGCTGGATGAGCGAATTTGGACAAAGGTTGAATTTCGATGATAAAGGTTTTGCAACTTGTTCTGAAAGCAATGAATTATACAAGCTTGAGAACGGACAGGTTTCGAAAATAAGTCGCTGATAAGCGGAAGCAACCGCAAACTTTTATTTTTGATTAAATTTCGACATTACTTTTAACTAAAAGTGCAATCTGATGATCTTTTTTTTGATTTCTGACCGCACAATTTCTATTTTTGAAAATTAATACACCTCCAAATGAAAATACTCGTTACCGGCGGCACCGGATACATTGGCTCGCATACTGTAGTTGAACTTCAAAAGCAAAATTTTGAAGTCGTAATTGTTGATAACCTATCCAATTCGCAGGCAGAAGTAGTCGATTCTATAGAAAAAATTACCGGCATCAGGCCACATTTTGAAGAATTTGATCTGGTGAACAGGGAACTTACAGAGGCGTTTTTTAAAAAACATAACGACATAAAAGGCGTTATACATTTTGCCGCATTCAAAGCTGTGGGCGAATCTGTAGAAAAACCATTGATGTATTACCGCAACAATCTTGTTTCCCTAATGAATATTTTGGAATCAATGATTTCAAATGGCATCCCGAATCTGGTATTTTCTTCATCCTGCACAGTTTACGGGCAGCCAGATGAATTGCCGGTTTCAGAAAAAGCTCCTATCAAAAAGGCTGAATCTCCTTATGGAAATACAAAACAGATTTCGGAGGAAATTCTAACAGACACTATTCATTCTTCTTCAGTTAATGCAATCGCACTTCGCTATTTTAATCCAATTGGTGCGCACGACTCAGCTTTAATCGGAGAATTGCCATTGGGTGTTCCAAACAATCTTGTTCCATTTATTACACAAACTGCCATTGGATTGCGCAAACAGCTCAGTGTTTTTGGTGAAGATTACAATACGCCTGATGGGACTGCAATCCGCGATTACATCCACGTTGTTGATCTCGCAAAGGCGCATGTTGTGGCTGTGAAAAGGATGATTGAAAACAAAATGAAGAATAGTTTTGAAGTCTTTAATCTTGGCACAGGCAACGGATATTCAGTGTTGGATGTGATTAAATCATTTGAACGTGTATCAGGCCTTCCCCTCAATTATAAAATTGTTGGCCGGCGCCCCGGAGATGTTGAGCAGGTTTGGGCTGACCCTGCATGGTCAAATGAAGAACTGGGCTGGAAAGCCGAACGCAGTCTGGACGAAATGAATGCTTCAGCATGGAAATGGGAGCAGGTTTATCGGGGTAAAAACAGTAGTAAGTAAAAATATAACGGATCATTTTGGTCTTTTTTAGCCATTTAAAAACACCAGGCCATGAAAAAAATTTTAATTACCGGAGGTGCCGGTTTTATCGGATCGCATGTTGTTAGGTTGTTTGTGAATAAATATCCGCAGCATCAAATCTATAATCTGGACAAGCTGACTTATGCCGGCAATCTTTTCAATCTGACAGATATTGAAAAAAAGCCGAACTACCATTTTATCAAAGCTGATATTGTGGATGGCGAGCACATGATGAAGCTTTTTGAAGAGTACAAATTCGATAGTGTAATTCATCTTGCTGCCGAATCGCATGTTGACCGTTCAATTTCCAATCCGATGGAGTTTGTTTTGACCAATGTGATTGGCACGGTAAATCTGCTGAATGCGGCGCGCCATAATTGGCAAAACGATTTTGAAGGCAAGCGTTTTTACCATATTTCTACCGATGAGGTGTATGGTTCGCTGGGTGCCGTTGGGTTTTTTACAGAAACTACTTCATACGATCCGCATAGTCCTTATTCAGCTTCAAAAGCAAGCAGCGATCATATGGTGAGAGCCTATCATGACACTTACAATTTGCCCATTGTTATTTCAAATTGCTCCAACAACTACGGCCCGAATCAGTTTCCTGAAAAGTTAATTCCATTGTTTATCAACAATATCAGGCATAATAAATCGCTTCCGGTGTACGGAAAAGGTGAAAATATCCGCGACTGGCTTTATGTGGTAGATCATGCACGTGCGATTGATGTGATTTTTCACAAAGGCATGGATGGCGAAACCTATAACATCGGTGGAAATAATGAATGGAAAAACATTGATCTGATAAAGGTGATGTGCAAAATAATGGATGAAAAACTTGGTCGTCCCACAGGAACTTCCGAGCGCCTTATTACTTATGTGAAAGACAGAGCAGGTCACGATATGCGATACGCCATAGATTCCGGAAAGCTTCAGCGTGAACTTGACTGGACGCCCTCACTGCAGTTTGAAGAAGGAATCCGCATTACCATTGAATGGTACCTTACAAATCAGGAATGGCTGGATGAAGTGACTTCAGGAAATTACCTGAAATATTATGAAGAACAATATGTAGAACGTTGATCTAAGTAAAGGATATTCCTTTATTAACTTAAATCAAAGGGTATTAACTAAATCTCTTGTCATGACGATTTTCGGGAAACAGTTATCAGGGGGAAGAAAATCTCTGATTGTTGTTGTAGCCCTAATATTAATTCTTGGAACACTTAAATTTAGTTTCAGACAGAATAACATACTCAGCTACGATTATTTTGGCCTTTATCTTTATCTGCCGGCAACTTTTATATACCACGATCCTGGTATCAGTAATCTTACGTGGCTGCAGGAAATAAATGCTACTTACAACAATACTCCAATGTTGTATCAGATTCAGCCTGAAGGATCTTACAACCTGATCAGGTTTTTCTGCGGAATGGCAATTCTGCTGTCACCTTTCTTTTTTATTGGGCATGCAGTGGCAATGCTCACGGCTTTTCCGGCAGATGGTTTCTCGTTGCCCTATCAACTTGCGATGATGCTGGCAGCATTGTTTTATGTGGCGCTAGGGCTTGTTTTTTTAAGGAAAGTCTTGCTGCGGTATTTTGATGACCTAACGACTTCCTTGACAATTATAGCTTTGTTCCTGGCAACCAATTTATTCTTTTGGTCAACTTTCAATGCCGGCGCACCGCACACAATTTTGTTAAGCCTTTATGCAATGCTTCTGTGGTATACAATCCGCTGGCACGACAAACCCAACAAATTCGATGCGGCTGCCGTAGGACTTTTGCTTGGATTGATAATTGTTTCGCGCCCAAGTGATATTATTGCCGTTTTTGTGCCATTGCTTTGGAATATATATGATAAGGAAAGTCTGCAAAAAAAGCTTTTGTTCATACGGAAGCATTATCTGCATGTAATTATTTTGGTGTTTTTTACTTTTCTGGCTGGTTTGCCACAGCTGCTATACTATTATGTTTATACCGGTAAATTTTTTCTAAGCACCTATAATGATCCCCAATCAGGTTTCAATTTTTCAAACCCCCGCTTTGCCTGGGTGCTGTTCAGTTTTCAAAAAGGATGGTTCATTTATGCACCTTTGATGATTTTTTCTATTGTTGGTCTGCTTCCTTTATGGAAAAAGCATAAATCAGTAAGTCTTGCCATTACGGTGCATCTTTTGTTAAATATTTTTCTTTTAGCCTCTTTCACAAGTCTTATCAGCTATGGATGGCGTGCTTTCATTCAGTCGTATGCCTTGCTTGCGCTTCCTTTGGCTGCCTTCATCTCGTTCATTTTGCTTAAAAGATCTGTTGTTCTAAAAATCTTTGCAGGACTGGTATTGCTGTTTTTTATCCCTTGGAGTGTGCTTCAGGGATATCAGATTATGACCGAAATAATTGATCCATCGAGAATGACACGCGAGTATTTTGTCAGGATCATTGGAAAAACGAAGAAAATCCCTGCTGACAGGGAGTTATTGCGCATTGACCGGTACTTTGACGATAACAATGGATATCGTATGCCGCAAAACATGGAATATTGGCAAAATGAGCTTCAGAAATTTGATTTTGATGAGCCAATACAGTACCATGAAAGATTCATGATTGCTGACCCTGTCGACAGTACAAACGGCGTTTATCAATTAAGCTCCGAAATGCCTTACGCACCGGGAGTTAAGGTAGCTAACAAGGAGATTTCCAAAGCAGAATACTATTGGGCAAGGATGTCTTTCAGAGTTTATTCTGAAACACCTGTTCAGGATAGAGAATTATTGTTGGTTGCAACTTATTCTTACAAAGGGAAGAAAGAAAAATTTAAAGATGTTTTGTACAAATACCGTTCTATTCCGGTTGTCATCTCCGAAACCGGACAATGGAAGACTTATGTAATCGATTATCTGGCACCTGAAGCCGTAACACCTGATGATTGGCTTGAAACCTATCTATGGTATCGTGGTTCAAAAAATGTTTTAGTGGATGATTTTGCTGTAACAATTTACGAACCGGTTTCACGTTAAAGAAAGTCTTCTTACTTTTGCACCCTTTATTGAATTTCATGAAAAATCCCTTACTAAGCATTATCATTCCTGCATATAATGAAGCAAATACAATAGCTGACGTTCTTCAGAAAGTATGCAATAGTTTGACCAATAATCATATTGAAGGCGAAATCATTGTGGTTGATGACGCTTCAAAAGATAAAACGATTGAAGAAGTTCAGCGATTCATCGAATCCCATCTGACACATTCCGTCAGGTTGTTGACTTCTAACCCTAATCGTGGCAAGGGATTCGTAATCCGACAAGGAATCATGGCTGCCACCGGGAGCTATGTTTTAGTTCAGGATGCCGACCATGAATATGATCCGCGTGAATATCCTTCTTTGCTGGGGCCAGTGAATGATGGCATGGCAGATGTAGTTTATGGCTCACGTTTTTCGGGAGGCAATCCACATAGAATTCTGTTTTACTGGCATTCGATCGGAAATAAATTTCTTACAGGTCTCTCAAATATGTTTACAAATTTGAACCTGACCGACATGGAATCGGGTTAC
>Ga0208244_100116_pt1 | contig 110278 bp, 98 predicted proteins | sample SubbioCR12Aug_5A_FD_184828 | JGI IMG/M metagenome (GOLD analysis project Ga0208244, IMG submission 184828) | Serpentinite rock and fluid subsurface biosphere microbial communities from McLaughlin Reserve, California, USA - CR12Aug_5A (SPAdes) | ecosystem: Environmental > Terrestrial > Deep... | reverse complement strand
AAAGCTTTGTCAGTGGGGCTGCTACGACCGTCTATCTCTATTCAGTTTTCAAAGAACGTTTTATATCGTGATTAGATCAAGTTTGACTTAATCAACCCTCATGCCCTCCCCATTGTGACACAGTCTCTCAAGGGGGAGGGCAATAGGGGTTATTTGTGTTTCACGAACGTATTGAGGTAATTGATCACATTCCATCTCTCGTCGGCGGTTAAATCTTTTTCATAAGAAGGCATGGGGCCTTTTCCTTTTGAGATCTTCCAGAAGTGCTCTCCGTCGGTCATCTTTTCTCCATGAGACTCTTTAAAATTGGTGGGTTTCGGGTTTAATCCCGCTCCTGCGGGACCCTTTCCATCTCCCTTGTCACCGTGACAAAGGGCACACTTCTTTTCGTAGATTTTCTTCCCTTTTTGGATAGAGGCCTTTGTGATGTTGATAGGATTCTTCATCTTTTTTGCTTCTTCCGGAGCCATCCAACCTGTTTTCTCGTGGCCAAAGGCCCAAAAAGTTGTGGCCAACAGAATGAATCCCGCTAACAAGTAAATGGTTTGATATTTCATTTTTGTCTCCTCGCCCTATTTTCGAAAGCCCTCCCTTTAATAAAAGCAAGAATTCGGTTTTAATAGTTCTACTTTTTTCCCACAATTAGGAACCTGGATTCCCGCCTGCGCGGGAATGACACTCCGGCACTTAAATCTTCATCTCCGCTGATTTTAACTTCCCTTTCTTCAAAGCCCTCTCCTTGACCATGGCAAAGATGATCGGTGTGATGATCAATACATGGATGGTCGAGGTCAGAAGGCCTCCGATGATGGGAGCCGCAATGGGCTTCATCACATCCGCACCCACGCCCGAAGACCACATGATGGGAACCAGACCGATCAGCGTTGTCCCGACAGTCATCAACTTCGGACGGAGCCGGAGGACCGAACCCTCCACCGTGGCCTCGTGGATGTCCTGCTGTGTGATCTCTCCTTTCTCAAGACGTTTGTTCAAAGCCTCGTGAAGGTAGATGATCATCACTATACCGGTTTCCACCGCTATCCCGTAGAGAGCAATGTAGCCCACCCAGACCGCCACACTGAAATTATATCCGAGGAGGTACTGGAGGATGACGCCTCCGGTCATCGCATAGAGGACGGCAACCATCAGGATGATTGACTCTGCAATCGAATGGAATGTCATATAGAGGAGAATGAAGATGATGAAGAAGACGATGGGCATCAGGATTTTTAATCTCTCCTTCGCTCTGACCTGAAACTCATACTGGCCGCTCCAGGAGAGAGAGTATCCCGTAGGAAGCTTCAATTTCTCCCGGATCACCCTCTTCGCCTCTTCCACATATCCACCGATGTCCCTTCCGGTCACATCCACATAGACATAACCGGTCAGCATGGCATCCTCATCCCGGATCATGGCAGGGCCTGTGGTGTGGCTGATCTCTGCCAATTGGGCCAGGGGAACATGGAGAAGAGGGGCTGAAGAGCCGCCCATCGATTGCGTCCCTGAAGCGCTTCCTCCTCTCACCGGAACCAATATCCTTTTTATCCTCTCAATATCATCCCGGAGTTCCCGCGGGTAACGGATATTCACTGGATATCTCTCTCTCCCCTCGACGGTCCAGGTAATATTCATTCCTCCCAGGGCTGTCTGAATGACCTCCTGCACTTCGCCGACGGTCAGGCCATACCGGGCGATCGCATCCCGGTTGATCTTAATATCGGTAAAATAGCCTCCTGCCACCCTCTCGGCATAGACGCTCCTTGTGCCGGCCACTTCTTTAAGGATGACTTCGATATGGATTCCTGTTTCTTCGATCGTCTTCAAATCCGGACCCGAGACTTTGATTCCGACCGGCGTCCGGATCCCTGTCGTCAGCATATCGATCCTGGCCCGGATGGGCATGGTCCAGGCATTCTGGAACCCCGGAAATTGCATCTTTTTGTCCATCTCTTCCACGAGCTCTTCATAAGTCATGGTTCGATGGGTTCCGAAGATCTTTTCCGCCGCAGGCTGCATCCATTGAGGGAGAAAAGAATAATCCTTCCTTTTCTTTCGCCACTCCTCTCTCGGTTTCAGGTGGACTGTTGTCTCCATCATGCTGAAGGGCGCAGGGTCCGTGGATGTCTCTGCCCGGCCCGCCTTTCCAAAGACGGTATGGACTTCCGGAAAGCTCTTAAGGATCTTATCCTGAACCGCAAGAATCCTTCCGGCCTCGGTCACTGAAATCCCCGGACTGGTAACAGGCATATAGAAGATCGTCCCCTCGTAAAGGGGGGGCATAAACTCGCTTCCGATCTTTAATAACAGAAAGACGCTCAAGGGAATGATGAGGAAGTTGACGAAGAGCGCTGTCTTCTTAAATCTCAAAACAAAGTGGATGACAGGTTCATAGAACCATCGGAAGAACCTTGAGATCGGGTTCACAGCCTCGGGTTTGAGGCGTTTGCCTTTTAAGAAGATCGTCATCAATACAGGAACAAGAGTGATGGCGAGAATCGAAGAGGCCGCCATGGCAAAGGTCTTTGTAAAGGCAAGGGGACGGAAGAGCCTTCCTTCCTGAGCCTCAAGCATGAACACCGGGACAAAGGAGATGATGATGATGATCAGTGAGAAGAAGATGCCCCGTCCCACCTGCTGGCAGGCCCGGACAATGGTGGCCCCGCTATTCTTCCGATCCTCCTCCGTGCCTTCGGAGAGGTGGCGATACCCGTTCTCCACCATGACGATCGAGGCATCCACGAGAACTCCGATGGAGAGGGCAATGCCTCCGAGCGACATGATGTTCGATGTCAGCTTTAAAAAATACATCGGAATGAAGGAGGCGATGACCGCAATGGGCAGGGCAAAGATAGGGACGAGGGCAGAACGAAAATGGAGGAGAAAAACGATGATGACCAGGCTTACGACAATGATCTCCGTGAGAAGTGTCTTCTGAAGATTTTCAATGGAGAGTTGTATCAGTTCGGAGCGGTCGTAGGTTGGAACAATCTGCACGCCCTCCGGAAGTCCTGGTTTAATCTCTTCGATTTTTGCCTTGACCTTCTCGATCACATGAAGGGCATTTTCACCGAATCGCATCACGACGATCCCGCCAACGACCTCGCCCTTCCCATCCAACTCCACAATTCCCCTGCGGATCTCTGGACCGAGGCTGATCTGAGCGATGTCCCGGAGAAGGATCGGGGTTCCCTGGCGGCCGCCCACCACAATCTTCTGGATATCCTCGACGGACTTGATGTATCCCCGTCCCCGCACCATATACTCTCTGCCCCCAAATTCGAGAAGCCTTCCCTCCACATCCGCATTCGACATCCGGACACGCTCCATTACCTTCCTGAGAGAGATGCCATAGGCCGACATCCGGTTCGGGTCGATATTGATCTGGTACTGTTTGACAAAACCTCCCACACTGGCCACCTCTGCCACTCCTTCCACGCTGGCCAGGGAGTAACGCAGATACCAGTCCTGAAGGGTGCGCAGATAGGCAAGATCATGCTTGCCGCTCTCATCCACAAGGGCATAGGTATAGACCCAACCCACTCCTGACGCATCCGGTCCAAGCACAGGATTTGCTCCTGCCGGAAGCCTTCCGGTGATCTGCTGCATATATTCCAGAACCCTGGACCTTGCCCAGTAGATATCCGTTCCATCTTCGAAGACCGCATAGACATAGGAGAATCCAAAATCGGAAAATCCCCTCACCGTCCTCACTTTGGGTGCTGAGATGAGGGCCGAGACAATGGGATAGGTCACCTGATCCTCCACAAGATCCGGACTTCTTCCCTCCCACGGTGTATAGATGATCACCTGGACATCGGAGATGTCAGGCACGGCATCGAGGGGGATATGCTTAATTGAATAGACCCCTCCCAACATGACCAGGAGGACCACAGTGAAAACAAAAAACCGGTTCTTCGCACAGATCTCGATAATCTTCTCGATCATTTTTTGCTCCTCTTATTAACAGTCTCAAAATAAAGAAGACATTCATTTATAAAATCCCTCCTAACCTCCCTTTGCCTGTCTTTAACAGGAAAAAGATTACCAAAGGGAGGAATAATACCCCTCTTTGGTAAAGAGGGGCGAGGGGAGATTTTCTAATGACTATGTCAATTCAATTTTGAGACCCTTTATAACTTCTTCGCTCGACTGCCTTCTGTCTTCTGCTTTTCTCATTCCGCAATTCCGCAATCTGTAATTTATCTCTCGTCCTTCGTCTTTCGTCCATCGCCCGTCGTCCCTCTCTTCTTTTCAATGGGCATGTCCCGGGGCTCCAACAGCTTCTTTGAACCTCGACTCAGAGTCGATGAGGAAGTTGGCACTTGTCACGACGCGCTCCCCGGCCTTCAGGCCTTTTAAGATCTCGTAATAATGATCGACCTTGGCGCCGACCTTCACCTCTCTCGGTTCAAAATAGCCATTGCCCTTATCCACAATGGCCATCTGTCGAAGTCCCGTATCGATGATCGCCCCTTCAACCACCACCAGCCTCTGACCTAAGTGCACCTTAATCTCCACATTGCCATACATCTCCGGCTTCAGCTTCCCATCAGGATTGGGAAACTCAAACCTCACCTTTGCCGTCCGGGTATTGGGATCCAGAGAGGGATAGATATAGATCGCCTTTCCGGTAAACGTCTCTCCCTGAAGATAGGAAAGCTGGATCGCCGCCTGCTGTCCTACTCTGATAAAGGGAAGTTCATATTCATAGATATCCGCATAGAGCCATACGGTTGAGAGGTCCGCCAATTTGAAGAGGGCCACGCCGGGCATCAAACTCATCCCTTTAAAGGCCATCTTTTCGAGGACGAATCCGCTAAAAGGAGAATAGAGGGTGAGCGTCTTCTTCGCCTGTCCGCTCTCCTCCAGGGCTTTGATCTGATCGTCGCTGATATCCCAGAGTTTGAGACGACGCCTGGCAGATTCCGCAAGGGAGTTCCCGCTTGCGGCTACTTCTGTGAATGGACTCTTCATCAGATCTTTCCTTGCCCGCAGTGCGATGAGGTACTCTTCCTGCGTGGAGACCAGTTCCGGGCTATAGATCGTGAGAAGGGGTTCTCCCTGCCTTACGAACCGCCCTATGTAGTCAACATAGAGGTCTTCGATCCAGCCTCCGATTTTGGGTGAGACCATGTGAACCTTCCTCTCATCATAATCCACCCTTCCCACAGTCCGGATGATCTTCTCAAGCGGCCTCATCTCAACCTTTCCGATCTTTACTCCGATCAACTGCTGCCGTTCCGGAGATATCTGGACGGCTCCGGGAGCCACCTCCTGCATCTTTCCTTCCTTCTGGATCGATTCCATGGTCAGTCCTTTGATGTCTAAGTCATCCGCTTTCTTCGCTTCCTGTTTGACCTCTGGTTGATGTTCCTTTCCGCCCGAGGCGGATCCGCTTGCGGAATGAGTGGTCGTCTCTTTTCCACAGCCTGCCATCAACCAGGGTAGGACCAAAAAGAAGATCAGCCATAACAATCTCTTCATTTTTTCCTCCTGAATCCACCTCTTTTATCAAGAGGTTGTGTCATAATGAGCCGTTCACCCTTCGACACGCTCAGGGCGAACGGCTAAGCAATTTATTTTTTACGAGCCGTAGTCCGCTCATGGTGAGCCCTGCCACTTACCGTTCATCCTGAGGCTCTCGAAGGATGAACAGACTTGCAACACAATCTCCCGAAGAACGAATAAGGAAATTATTCAAAACGTCTTCCGACGACCGCTTCCATGCTGGCCACATTCTTTTCATATTCGGTGAGAGCCTGATGATACTCTAACTCATACCGGTAGAGTGTCATCCGGCTATCGAGCAGGGTCATAAAATCAGCCTTACCCACCCGGTATGCGCTCATCGCCGAATTGATCTGAAGACTGGCCTGCGGGATGATCCCTGTTTTATAAAGCTCCAACTGCCTCTCCACTCTCTGAATCATCGACCCCATGTCCGTGATCATGAAGAGGATCTCATTCTTCATCGCCCGGTACTGGGCTTCGATGACCTGGATGTCGGCTTTCGTCTCTGCAACTTTTCGTTCTTGTTTCGACTTATAGAAGATGGGGATATTGATCTCCATCATTCCTGTAAGCATATCTCTCCGTTTCATCGCTTCCGGGCCGCGGCTATTATCCCTCTGACCATAAGCGAATTTGAAATTAAGGTCAGGGAAATATTCTTTTTTGGCCAGTTCATAGGCTTTTTCTTTTGCTTCGATCATCTTCTTCATCCCCTGCAAGGTGGGGTTGATCTCGACAGCCATCTTCTGAAGTTCATCGATGGCGTACGGGAGTTTTTTAAAAATTACTTCTGCGGGCTCTCCCACAGAAACTTCCGGAGACCGATTGAGCAGGGCACTTAGCTTTCCTTCCAAGGCTCTCTTCTTCTGGCCCAGCATAATCAGGTCATCGACCATCTTGGAAACCTCGACATGGGCTTTCAGCACATCCTGCTGTATCCCCATCCCAAGGGCGTACTGGGTCTCAGCAATCTTTACAAAGCTCTCCAGAATCTCCTTGTTTCTTTGCGTAATTTCCGTAGACCGATAATTGTAAGAAAGCTCAAAATAAGTCGCTTTCACCTCTTTGATAATCCTATTCGTCCTTTCCTGGATATCTTTAAAAACAGCTTCCGCCTCTTTTTCTGCCATTTCTCCCATCAGTCTTCTCTTTCCGTAAAAGGGAAACATCTGGGAGATGGAGAGCTCCTTCATCGTCATGTCTTCTTCCCTGAAGCTGAAATTGGTGGGTAGGCTTACGATCCCAAAACCAAACATCGGATCCGGAAGAGCGCGGGCTTGGGGAATCTTTTCCTTAAAGACTTCCCACCTCTTTTTTGAAGCCAGGATCTCGGGATTATTCTGAAGGGCCTCTTCAATCAACACATCCAGCTTCAGTTGCTTATTCTCCCCCTGACCTGGGGAGGAGAAGAAGAGGAAAATGAGGGAGAAAAAGAGAGTTAATCTAAAGAATTTTATCGGCTTTCTCACTATCTCTTCACCTTCTTTCTGTTTGGAATGGAAAATTTTATCTATTTTACACTATGTTTGATGAAACTAAAAGAAAATAATTTAAAAAATATTTAAATTCTAAGTAGTTACGTTGATGTATTCTTTGCGACCCTTTCTGTTCAATTTATAAACAAAAAGCTCCTGGCCATATAGCTAAACCTTTCGGGGGGTGAAGGCTTAAGCAAGTTGGACCTAACTCTCATTAGGCCCACGGCCAAGAGCTTTTTCCATTGATTACTTTAACTTATAAGAATATGATTGCTTTTTTCTCTCCGATTGTCGAGAAATTTATTTTAAATGCCTAATTCTTTATATATTTTATAAGCAATCATTATGCCAAGCTCCTTCATCCCTTTCAATCATGTTTTTAAAAATGTTTTGGGGGGATGAAAGATCCTTCGGGGCAATTCCTCAACCTTCCCTACGGTCGGCATCCATCTCAACCAGCCATTGATGGAAAGAACCGATAGTTGCGGTAAGGCTGGGTTATAAATGACCGGACAGTGGAATGTATATCCACAATCCATTCTCATATTTGTGGAATGATCTTCTTCCGAACAATTTCCCATCGCATCCATGGGTAAATAGGAAAAAAGGACGGCGATGATGATCAATGCTCCAATGATTCTCACTACCCTTCTCCTCAGTTTTTAAAAAAACAGCTCTCAGTCAAACGGCTAAACCTTTAGGGGGGTGAAGGTCTTAGCGGTAGATGTTCAACTGAGAGCCGTTTCTTCTGTTTCTCGCAATCAATACAATACTCAGGATATCGTGCTCCTCCATCCGGAAATATTGTTACAATCACGCCTTGGGACACCGACTCTGCCAACTTTAAGGATGCCCAGAAAGCAGCGCCCGAAGAAGGACCTACCCATAGCCCTTCTTCCCTGGTAAGACGGTTCGCCATTCCAAAGGCGTCTTCTGTCTTCACAAAAAACGTACCATTCAAGATGGTTTCATCATAAATGCCCGGCCGGATGGCGGTTTCGATATGCTTCAACCCCTCTATTCCATGAAAGCCGCTGTCCGGCTGAACACCAAATAGTTTAATGTCAGGATTAAACTCTCTCAATCTTCTGCCTGTTCCGATCAACGTTCCACCTGTCCCCACGCCTGCAACAAAGTGGGTCACTTTCCATCCGGTCTGTTGAAGAATCTCAATTCCTGTGGTCTCATAGTGAGCCTTCCAGTTTGCGGGATTATTATATTGATCCGCCTTAAAATAGAGGCACGGATTGGCCTCATAAATCCTCTTTGCTTCGACAAGTGCGCCATCTGACCCCAGGACCGGGTCCGTGTAGATCAGTTTTACCCCATAGGCCTCCAGGGCTTTCTTTCTTTCCTCGCTGATATTGGCCGGCACGACCAGTTCCACCCTGTATCCCTTGATGGCACCGATCATTGCATAAGCAATTCCTGTGTTGCCCGATGTGGAATCGAGAATGATCTTCTCCTTTGTGAGTTGACCAGATTTTTCCCCATCTTCGATGATCTTTCGACCTGCGCGGTCCTTTACAGAGCCACCGGGATTGAGCCACTCTGCCTTGGCAAAGATCTGAACCCCTCCGATGTGATTTGTCAACTGCCGAATCTGAATCAGGGGCGTATTGCCGATCGAAGTGAGCAAAGAGAGAGGTTTCTCCTTTCTCAACTCCCTTCGTGATTCAATTTCATCTCTTATTTGAATGGCTTCCATAGGCATTTCCAATTATGTCCCCTTACCTTTACCCTCTCCCCCGGGGGAGAGGGAGGGGTGAGGGGGGTTAGATTACCTCGATCTCTTCGGAATAGATCGCATCCTCCTTGATCCGAAAGGCCTTTACAACCGGCGTCTCCTCTTTCAGAGAGATGATGACCGATGCCACCTCAGGATAAAAGGCCAGCTTTACATCGGTCTCTGATGGAAACGAGATCGTATGCGTATGGGAATGGTAGATGGCCACCATCTCCAGCGATTCCCTGTCCATCTCCTCAAAAGCCTTCAACTGCTCCTGGGGCGACATCGAATATCGAACCTGACTCCTTTCCGTATTGGAGAGATCAAAAGCCTTCTCAACAGCTCCTTCTCTTCCTCCAAGAATGCCGCAACATTCCAGGGGCGCCTCTCTCCGGGCATGTTCAATGATGGTGCGATAGATCGATTTTGGGATTTTTATCATCTTCTGCTCTAATTCTTCGGTGGCCCTGTTTCAATGGCCTCTGTACTCCGACTCCATTCGATCCAGGAACCATCATAATTTCTCAACTTCTCGAGTGGAAAACCGATCAGATAGAGACTCACCAAACTGTGAGTCGAGCGCACCCCGGACTGTCAGTAGATATAGATTTCCTTATCCGGAGTCACCCCTAAATCAGCAAAGAGTTTCCTTATCTCCTCGGCGGATTTCCAGTATCCCTTATTGGGTCCCTCCTTTATTAGAACTTCCCTCCACTCAATCCACTTCACTCCGGGAATGCGTCCCGGTTTGACCGCACCCGCAAGGGTCTCCTCTCCAAGATACTCTTTGCTTGCCCGGACATCGAGAACGACCTTCTTGGGTTCTTTCAAGGCACCCCTGACTTCCGGCAAAGTGCAGAGCAGAGGTTCCATCGATTTCGTCTTTCCCGGAAGCTTGAATTGAGTCTGACTGATCTGAGGTGAAATCATCTCGGTCGGGTAACCCTTTGCCTTCCAGCCATCAAGACTGCCGTCAAGAAGCTTCAACTGCCGGATGGGAAAACCATAGTAAGCTAATATCCACCAGAGCCTGGCGCCATCAGCGCCGTCGGAATAGATGATGAGCGTATTTCGATGGCTGATTCCAAGTCTTCCCATCAGCTCTTCGACCTGGGCCTGAGGAGCCACCATCCCTGGGGTGGGATGGTCCTTATCCACGATATCGGGTCTCCAGATATTCACGGCTCCCGGAATATGACCGGCAAGATATTTGATCTTTTCCCGGACATCGATGATCCGGATATCGGTGTCTTTCTTGTCGATCAATACCTTAAGGTCTTCAGGCTGAATCAGAAGTTCGGGTCGCGTATATCCTCCGTTTGGAATCGCCATCGTAATTTGGCTTGACATGAGAAGAATAAAAACTGTGACGAGGAGTAAAGTTAAACCTCCCACTAATCTTTTTAAATGATGCTTGACTCGTTCCATCTTCCTTCTTTTCCTTTCTCCCCCCCCATCTAAATCGTTGCTTGACTTCTTGTCTCCAGACCGCACGCCTCATGATAATCCGCCAGCTCCTTAATCTTTGGCTCCCCATTGCAGAGGGGACATGACGGATTCTTCTTGACCGGAAAGAGTTTGAATTCCACGTCGAGCGCGTTATAGATAAAGAACTGGCCGATCAAAGGTTTCCCAATTTTCAAAATAAGCTTGATCGCCTCTGTAGCCTGAATCAAACCAACTTGCCCGGGCACAACTCCCAGGACACCTGCCTCGTCTCAGCTGGGGACAAGCCCGGGTGGAGGAGGCTCGGGAAAGAGGCACCGTAAACAGGGGCCTCCCTCTTTTGGGGCAAAGACGCTCGCCTGCCCTTCAAACTGAAACACTCCGCCAAAAACAAAGGGTTTTCCCGTAAAGAAGGCCGCATCGTTGACCAGGTACTTCGTCGGGAAGTTATCCGACCCGTCCACAATGATGTCATAATCTTCAAATATCTTAATCGCATTTTCCGAGGTGAGGCGCTCCTGGTAGGTAACCACCTTTACGTCCGGATTGATCCTTGCGATGGCTTCTTTTGCCGATTCGACCTTTGGCCTTCCCACATCAGAAGTCCGGTGCAGGATTTGCCGCTGGAGATTGGTCAGATCCACACGGTCATCATCGATAATACCTAATGTTCCAACCCCTGCGGCTGCCAGATAGAGACCTATCGGACAGCCCAGGCCGCCTGCGCCTACCAGAAGGACTTTTGCTTTCAGGAGTTGGGCCTGCCCTTCTGCCCCAACTTCCTGCAGGAGGATATGGCGGCTGTACCGGGTGAGCTGTTCGGAGGTCAGCCCTGTTTGGCTGGAGACTTCATATCCCGCCTTTTTCCACCCCTCAATCCCTTCTCTCATGGAGGCAACCTGTTTGTAGCCCATTTCCCGCAAAGTCTTGGCTGCGAGGATGGACCGCACCCCTGCCGCACAGTAAACGACAATAGAAGCCTCTTTATCTGGAAGCAGGGTCTCTGCTTTCTCCGGCAGGCTGGCCCGAGGAACAAACAGAGATCCTTTGAGGTATCCCAGGGCCAATTCCTCCTTCTCACGGACATCGAGGAGGACTATGCTCTCTCCCCTTTTAAGAAGTTGGTTAACCTCCTGAATGGATAATTCAGAGACGTCCTTATGTTTCTCTTTTAAAGCTCTTCGGAGGAGCGGCCCAGCCACTTTCCAGAATAACTGTTTCACCTTTGCACCCATCTCGTTCCCCCTTGATTATTCATATTGACATAAGCCCTATTCGGTTTGTCATTCCGGGCTTGACCCAGAATCCAGTCTTTTCAATCCTGCCAAAGGCGGGGCTGGATGCCGGATCAAATCCGGCATGACGGCAAAAAAAGTTTATAGGCAGACAATGATCAATTCTACCTCTACACAATCACGTCCTTCTCCACCGGTTCTGCTTTTACTCCGATTTTCTTCAAATAGTCGAGGGCCTTCAAATATTCCCCCTCCTCTCCGTCAATCTCAAGTGTCACCCAGCCGACATTCTCCGTGACATTGGCGCTTCGAATGTTGGTGACAATCTTAAACTGGTGGCCGATATTATAGATCACCGGTTCCTGAATCCTTTCCTGAGGAAAGGTCAGGGTCACCCTTCTTTTCTTGGATGAGCCTCCGGCAATGGCTGGAATGATTGAGATCTGATCCCCGTCTTTTACAGGAGTTTCGAGGTTCCGGACAAACCGGATATCTTCATCGTTCACATAGATATTGATGAAGCGCCTCACCTCTCCCTTCTCATCCCTGAGCCTTTCCTTAAGCCCTGGATAGGTTTCAGTGAGCCACTGGATCACCTCTCCAACTGTATTCCCATTTGCTAAGACAATATCCTGTTCCCCGGCCAGCTTTTTCAGCGGCGTCGGTATTCTGACTCGAATGTCCATCTTTTCATCCTCCTATCTTAAAGCGTTGCCTGAACGATTGATTCTCGATACTTCCTCTGATTCGGAGTTACGGTTTTCTCAAACTCCGAGAACTTCGCCTCAATAATCAGGGGCCGGCCAACCCTATCCTGAATCGCTTCCTGGGTTTTCAGGCCATTGCCTGTGATTGAGATGAGAATGGATTCATCTCTTGGAATGATTCCTTGATCGATCAATTTCTTCGTCACTCCGACCGTCACTCCGCCGGCTGTCTCCGTGAAGATTCCTTCTGTCCGGGCCAGGAGTTTCATGGCTTCCACAATCTCCTCATCCGACACATCTTCGGCCGCCCCTCCGGACTCCCGGATTGTTTTCAGCGCATAGAAACCATCCGCGGGGTTCCCAATGGCCAGAGATTTGGCAATGGTTTTAGGCCGCTGGGGCTTAATCCAGTCGATCCCTTCTTTAAAAGCAGCCACGATGGGATTCGATCCTGATGCCTGAGCCCCATAGATTTTACTATCGACTCCATCAAGCAGGCCGATCAGTTCCAGCTCTTTGAACCCTTTCCAGATCTTTGTGATGAGCGACCCTCCGGCCATCGGGACAATCACATGCCGGGGCGTCCTCCACCCCATCTGTTCTGCAATCTCATATCCGAAGGTCTTCGACCCCTCCGCATAAAAAGGACGGAGGTTGATGTTGACAAAGGCCCATCTATAATTCTCGGCAATCTCACTGCAGAGCCGGTTGACCTCATCATAGCTTCCTGTGATTCCGATCAGGTTCGTCCCGTAGATCAATGTCCCCAGGATCTTCCCCTTTTCCAGATCATGAGGGATAAAGATGAAGCTATCCAGACCTCCCTCAGCAGCCAGGGCAGCCACTGAGTTGGCAAGATTTCCTGTCGAAGCGCAGGCGACAACCTCGAATCCAAACTCTTTGGCTTTTGAAACCGCAACAGAGACGACCCTGTCCTTAAACGAGAGAGTCGGATGATTGACTGCATCATTCTTCAGGTAGAGCTCCTTCACACCCAGGACTTCCGCCAGCCTCTCTGCTTTTATGAGCGGAGTAAATCCGACATTTCTTCCTACGGCGGGATCAGAATCCAAAGGCAGAAGATCTCTATACCGCCACATCGTCTTTGGCCTTCCCTCAATCTTCGCACGTGTCACACTCTTTTTGATCTCTTCATAATCATAAACAACTTCTAAGGGACCAAAGCAGAATTCACAAACATGAACCGGCTTGATCGAATACTCCCTTCTGCATTCCCTGCATTTTAAACCTTTTATATAACTCATATTCTCACCTTTTATTTTCGTATTAAATTTAATTTATAGCTTATTAATTTTATCAAGTATATTTTTAAAAATAAGGGGAATCAGGCAAACCCGTCCTTATCCCCCTTTACATTATCATATTATTAACTATCTGATAAAACAAAATAATTTCCATTTTTTCCTCTTTTCGCATAGAATAATACTATAGTTTATAAATTCTGTCAAGATTAAAATTAAAAAATTTTCAGATGTAGTACATAAATCTTTTATCTAACTCTTTCTTTAATCCCATCTCTTTGGCCATCTTGCAGAGATCCCTGATCGTTATTGAATCAAAATATTCCTTGAGCCTGGTTCCTGCTTCATTCCAAACGATCTGCGTAACACACTCTCCTGACTTCTCGCAGGGCTTGCTTGAATCCTCTGGGCTAACGCAGAGTACGGGGTTGATGCCCCCTTCGGTAATCCGAACAATTTCTCCCACAGTGATTTCCTCGGGCTTCTTGCTTAAAAAGTATCCCCCTGATGGACCTCTCTTGCTGCCAATGATTCCTCCCTTTTTTAACTTCTGAAATATCTGTTCTATATACCTCGGAGAGATTCCTTCCCGTCTTGAAATGTCTTTAACCTGCGTGTCTAACCCCTCGGAATGATAAGCAATATCAAAAATAGCCCTTACTCCATAACGACTCTGTGTAGATAACCTCATATTGTCACCTGAATAATGTTACTTTCAATATATATTTCTTTATTATATTTGTCAAGATATTTTTTAAAAACATAAAAAATAATTTTCCTTCCTGATTATTCAAGCCAATAAACTTCTAATGAAGGAGCGCTGGTGTCTATAACAAATTACTTGAAATTTGGAACCATGTCCAATTAATATTCAATTATATGTCTCGAGTTCCCCAAGACCAATCCAGGCCTTCCATCTCGTGGAAGAAGATCCTCATTCTCCTGATCTTTGTCGGAGGGTTTTCAGCCTTCTTCTTTTTAGGCGGTGACCAGCACTTAAATTTCTCAACACTCAAGGCTAATCGAGACAGGTTGATGGCCTATACCCTCAATCATTATTCGTCAATCCTCTTTGGAGCCATGGCCGTTTATACGGCCTCAACAGCCTTAAGCCTTCCTGTTGCAACTATCCTGTCCCTTACGATAGGGTTTCTTTTTGGTTTGTGGGTTGGAACAGCCATTATCCTCTTCTCAGCGACCCTGGGCGCCACCCTTGCCTTTCTTGTCGCACGCTATGTATTTGCCGAGGTTGTCTCCCGGCGAATGGGGACGACGGCTAAGAAACTGATGTCAGAATTTCACAAAAATGATTTCAACTACCTTCTCTTTCTAAGGCTCGTTCCTCTCTTTCCCTTCTGGTTGATCAATCTGGCCACGGCTTTCACCCCCATCAAAGCCCAGACCTATGTGCTGGCCACAGCCATCGGCATTATCCCAGGCGCTTTCGTCTTTACCAATCTCGGCCAATCCCTCGGCCGGATTGAGTCACCCGATCAACTCCTTTCATTTAAGACCCTGAGCGCTCTGATCCTGCTTGGCATTTTTGCTCTCATTCCCATCTTTGTGAAAAAGTTTCGATCGATCAAAAAAGAGAAGGAGATTTGAGATGACCGGTTTCCCAGTGATCAGACGAACCTGTCTTGAAATTTTACAGGCGAACCTTGGCTACCGGTGTAATCAGAGGTGCATCCACTGCCATGTCAATGCCGGTCCTGAAAGGATGGAGATGATGGATCGCGCCGCCATCGATCAGGTGATTGCTTTCCTTGCCTCATCGAATCTCCGTCAGCTCGATCTAACCGGTGGTGCTCCGGAATTGAACCCTCACTTCAGACACCTCATCCGTTCTGCCCGTGCGATGGGTATCCATGTCATTGATCGCTGTAATCTTACCGTCCTCGAGGAATCCGGAATGGAGGGATTGGAAGAATTTCTCGCCGATCAGAAGGTGGAGATCATCGCCTCCCTGCCCTGTTACCTGAAAGAGAATGTTGACCATCAACGGGGCAATGGCGTTTTCGAGGCCAGTCTCAGTGCCTTAAGAAAGCTCAATCAGCTGGGTTATGGCCAAAAAGATTCGGGACTCCCCCTCAATTTGGTCTATAATCCGCTGGGTTCTTTTCTTCCTTCTCCCCAAACCCTCTTGGAAGAGGATTACAGGAGAGAACTGGGAGAGCGGTATGGCATTGTCTTCAACCATCTCTATACCATCACCAATATGCCCATCCATCGTTTTGAAACACTATTGACGGCGAGGGGCGAGCGTTTAAGGTATATGAATCTTCTCCAGGGGGCACATCAGGACGGGAATCTCGAATCCGTGATGTGCCGGAGGCTTATCAGCGTGGACTATCAGGGTTATGTCTATGATTGCGATTTCAATCAGGCGCTCGGCCTTCCCCTCCTGCTGGAAGGAAGGTCGCGGGTCCATCTCTCCGAATTGAAGGGGATTGATCTGAAGGGAAACCCTATCCCGCTCCTGGACCACTGTTACGGCTGCACCGCAGGCCAGGGATCCAGTTGCACAGGAGTTTTAAGTAGTCCAATGACTCAATAGTCTAATCGTCTGATAGTCACATCGTCATATAGTCAACTATAAAACGATTAGACGAATGATTATCCGACTGATTTAAATGACGAAGATATCCATCATCCTTCCGGTTTTGAATGAAGCATCGGCGATTGCGCAAACTCTCATCGCCCTTCAGCCTCTTCGGGAGGCAGGCCATGAGGTGATTGTCGTCGATGGCGGAAGCCATGACAATACCATCACTCTCTCAAAGCCTTACGCGGACAAGATCATTCAGAAGTCACGGGGCCGGAGCCGCCAGATGAATGACGGAGCAAAATCGGCGAGCCATGAAATCCTTCTCTTTCTACATGGTGACACCTTCCTGCCCGCAAGGGCTGACCGGTTAATCATCGAAGGGATGAAGAGTATGGGGAGCAGATGGGGCCGTTTCGATGTTAAACTCTCAGGAAAACACCCCCTGCTCCGCATCATTGAGATCCTGATGAACTGGCGGTCCAGGCTTTCGCGCATCGCCACGGGAGATCAGGCTATCTTTGTCAAACGAGAACTCTTTGAGGCGATCGGTGGTTTCCCGGAGATCAATTTGATGGAAGATGTCGCCTTGTGCAAGATTTTAAAGAAATACGACCGACCCCTCTGTCTGTATCAACCCGTTCTTACCTCCAGCCGCCGCTGGGAAGAGAAAGGACTCCTCCGCACCATCCTTCTCATGTGGTTCCTGAGGCTTGCCTATTTTTTTAAAGTTAACCCGAAACGACTGGCAAAGTTTTATTATCCAACACTCGAATAACACAAATGACATCGAATTTAACGAATTGTCGCATTATTGTCTTTGCAAAGGCGCCCATCCCGGGAGAGGTAAAGACCCGTTTGCTTTCCTCTATGGATGTTGAATCCGCAACAACCCTTTACCAAAAACTTGTTTTGCATACACTGAATATCGCCGTTGGATCAAAAGCGGGTTCTGTTGAACTCTGGTGTTCGCCCTCGAAAGAGCACCCCTTCTTTCTTCGATGCGCTGAAAAGTTTCGAATCGAGCTCCATCAACAGACAGAAGGTGATCTTGGCAGACGGATGGCACACGCCTTTAATGAAATATTGAAAAGAGTTCCGATGGCTCTTCTAATCGGCACGGATTGCCCTTCTCTCACTTCAGACGATTTAAAAGAGGCAGGAAAAGCATTAGAACAGGAGGCCCCTGTGGTGATTGCTCCGGCTGAAGATGGAGGTTATGTTCTTATCGGCCTTCGTCAATATGAACCAGCGCTCTTTGAGGGAATTTCCTGGGGAACGGGGTCCGTCTTAGAAGAGACAAGGGAGCGGCTTCGCCAATCGAGATTGGACTGGCGGGAACTTCCTCAGCAATGGGATGTGGATCGTCCCGAAGATGTGGAAAGGTTGAGAATTTCAGGTTTGATCGAATACGTATTTTAAATCCTGTAACACTTTAGCCCTTTGAAGCGGTTATTAGAAGATCAGGTGATCAGGAAGTGGGTATCAGGATATTGGGATATCAGGTCAAACCAAAAAGCTGTTATTTTTTATCTAAGATCCTGGTACCCTGGTATTCTGCACCCTGATATCCTGGTCACCTGATGCCCTTATTTTCCCACATAAAAGTCATTGACCAGTTTCAAACCGCTAAACTGCTACTAAACTCTTAATTTCCATCCACCCGGCCATCTCGAAGAGAGATCGTCCTCGAAGAAAAAACGGCATTTTCCGGGTTATGGGTTACCATGATGATCGTCTGACCCTCGGCGTTCAGGGATTTGAACAACTCCATGATCTCCTTTCCGGTCCGGGTGTCAAGGTTTCCGGTCGGCTCATCCGCAAGAAGAATGGGCGGCGCATTGACCAGAGCCCTCGCAATCGCTACCCGCTCCTGTTCTCCTCCGGAGAGTTGATCCGGAAGCCTCCTCTCCTTCCCCTTCAAACCGGTTCTCTCTAATATCTCTCCGGCCATCCTGGCTTGTTCACGATTCGATCTCTCCGTAATGGAGAGCGGAAGCATCACATTCTCAATCACGGTCAGGTAAGGAATCAATTGGAAGGATTGAAAGATGAACCCAAGATACTCCCTTCTGAAATCGGCCAACCTCTCCAGGGGAAGTTGATAGATTGAAATATCATCGACAACTACTTCACCGGCCGTGGGATGGTTGAGCCCGCCGAGAATGGTGAGGAGGGTCGATTTCCCCGAACCGGAGGGGCCCATCACAGAGATAAATTCTCCCCTCCTGATACGAAGGCCCACATCGACCAGAGCGCATACCTTCTCTTCTCCGCTCTCATAGGTTTTGAAAAGACTTTTAATCTCAATCAGGCTCATTATAAAACCGTTTGAGGATCACCTTCCCTGCTTCCCGGCAGGTGGGTTTGAGGCAGAATCTCTGTTGCCTTCAGCCTCAAGTCCCTGGAAGGGGACGCTCCTCCAGCCTCCATCCTTTTACAGCGCTCTCAATGCCTCTGTGGGGTCCATCTTCGAAGCATGAAGCGCCGGATAGACGCTCGATAAAACTCCGATCAGCGTTGAAAGAAAGATTGCCCCGATGGCTAAAGACGGGTCGATCACCCATCTCACGCTCTTCATTCCAAGGACCATCGGCCCGATAAAATGGGAGATGCCAAGACCGAGGAGATATCCTGTTACTCCTGCGATCAATCCCACGATCAACGCCTCCAAAAAGATGATCCTCATGATATGGGACTTTCTAAATCCGATCGCCCGGAAAATCCCGATCTCCCTCTTCCGTTCATTGACCGAGGCCATCATATTGGTAAAGACGATCAGCGCTCCGATGAGAAGAACGATGACGGATATCCCGATGGAGAACTTCTTGAAATGGTCCAGCGCCTCCATTTTGGTCTGAAGTGTCTGTTTGATGGCTGTCACCTTGGCATGGGGCAGCTTCTTTGAAATCTGATCCACGATCTCTTCGATCGGGCAGGTGTTGCAATAAGCGGAGACTTCAATCAGGCTCACCGCCTTTGGCTTATTCAGAGCTTCCTGGACAAAACTCAGGTCGGCGTAGATGAGAAAGTCATCCTGAGAGCCTGTCTCTTCAAGGATCCCTGAAATTCTGACTTTCCTTCCGTTAATCGTTAAATGGTCGTTCGCACTCTTAAAGAGTCTTACAGCCACCTCATTTCCGAGAAGCGCCTCATCCTTATTTTTAGGAAGGGCTCCATGGATCTTCCACCACTTCTTCAGCCGCCCCTCCTCCTGAAACTGGACGCCCATCAGAGGAATCTTCTTCCCTTCGATCTCCACCACTCCGACAAATTTTGGCGAAACACTGTTGATATTCTCCAGCACCTCAATCTCGCGGATCTTCGGAACATCGGAATCACTCAGTGTGCGGGCATCCAGGGACACCCCTCCGATGCTCATTCCCCCATAGGAGAGGGAGAGGTCATCCGACCGGGGAAGGATGAGGATATTGGCTCCGAATTCGTCCAGTTTATTGGCAATATCCTCGTTCATCAACCGCGAAATGGAAACCAGAGAGATCACCGTCGTAATGCCAATGGTGAGCCCCAGAATCAGGAAAAAGACCTTCCCCTTCCGCCTTCGCAGATTGTTGATTGAGATATCTTTCAGTTTCATACGGTTAAACCCTCGGCTTCCAATTTACAACCACCTTCTCATCGATGATAATCGAATCCTTTTCCAGCGTGTTCGGAATGATCTCCGGCGGGTAATTCATGCAGCCGCCCTTCATCCCTTTATGCGTCTCTAAATGCCACTCTGTATCACAGGCGTTGCAGACCAGTGTCCGGTCCTTAATACGAAAACGTGTGGATTTGCATGGTTCGCACATGCTGATCCCGGTCACCACCCTCCCCGCCATTGTCAGATAGGCGTAGAGAGGGATTTTAAGCCCCTTGCCCTCATATTCGAATCGAATGAACTTATTCTCTTTTACCACATGGACAGGAATGATGATCTTCCCATTCTCCACCTTGGCCTGAACATCGGCCATCCTGATGGTCTGGCCGGTATAATCAACCTTCCCTGTCACCTTCGGCTGAGAGGAAAGCTTGGGATCAGCATTACTGTTTCCCTGGATGAGCCAGTAGGCCACCCCTCCGAGAGCAATGGCGACGACGATTAAAAGGACAATCGACCATGAAGGTCTCCCCTTCTTCCCTCCCAAAACCTTCTCCTTCTTATGCTGGAATGAAGAATCCGAAAGTTCGAGCCCGCACTTCTTGCAGAATCGGCTCGATTCCTCATTCTCTATCCGGCATTTTGGACATGCTTTCATAACAATTCTCCTTTTTGAAATTGACCCTTTAAATTTCTCTATTCACGCTCCTCTTAGGCAAAACCCTCCTTCTTCCCCCCTCTTTGGCAAAGAGGGGATGGGGGAGATTTTGTCAATTAAATCTTCACCTATTAAATTTCCTTTACCTCTCCCCGGTCAAAAGTGAGGGAGAGCACAACTTTTCCTTCCTCGATGATATCGACCTGGATGTGACACCCAAAATTGATCACCCGGGCGCTTGCTCCATTCTTCCCTTTTTGGGCCTCATAATATTGCAGAGCCTTTGCCCTGGCCTCCTTTTCAACCTTCGGATCAAGAGATCTTACCTTCTCTCCTCCTGCGCATCCTCCTCCCTTGCAGCAGACCGATTGAATCGGAGGAGGAGCGTCGAACTTTTCATAGGTTTCGACCTTGCCTCTGCTTTTGGCTGCCGTAAGCCATTCCTGAAAGAGCTGTTCCCTGTTGTCCTGACTCCCCTTCAGAACGGCTTTCTCAACGAACTGCGAAATCAACCAATCCTTTTTTAGCTCCTCCTTGAACTCGAGGAGCCCGACACCCAGTTTATTTTTGAAGTCTGCCTCCGATAATCCGTGGTTCTTCTTGATCGCCTCTATCTGTTCATCGATTTCCTTTTCGGGAACGTTGGCATAGCCGCCGCTCTTTGCTTCCTGAAGAAGGAGTTTCTCCATGACGACCTCCTCGAGAAGCTGGGCCTTCAATCGGATGAAGTTCTCCTCCCCCGCCGTCCCCTTGAAGAAATCCTTTCCGAAACGGAACTCATAGAGCTTCTTGGCCCGATCGAGTCTGTTTGAAAACTCCTTCCGGGTAATCTCCTCTCCGTTAACCCTGCCCACCAGTTTCGATTTAAAGCCGCCGGTGATGAAGTACCCTGCGACACCTATATGGGCAAGTCCGATCAATACGAATAGGACAATCCAAGTCTTACCCCTTCTTCTTCCTTTTTGCAGAGACCGGCCGCAACGGACACAATACGCATTCTGCCGATCATTCCCTTCGCCGCAGTTGGGACATGGGCGATCGTTATGGATTCCTGAAATCTCATTCATCTTGACCCTCTTTCTCCCCCCAACCGTATCATTGAGTTAAAAAATAAGTAACAATTTAGCGCTTTGAAAAACTTTTATAAAATCCCTCCCCACCTCCCTTTTCCAAAGGGAGGAGAAGTATTTCCCCCTTTTGACAAAGGGGGATGAAGGGGGATTAGATACATCTTTTCAAAGAGCTAAAGTGTTACAAAAATAAAAGTTTAACGGTAAGGGTAACGAGGCCCGTATCGGTGATAAAAGGTTACGTTAAGCGTCTCCTAATTCTTTACACGTAACCGTTACCCTTAACCCAAACGCCTGCCTGCCGGTAGGCAGGGGCTTCGTCACCGTAACCTAAACACACAAAGGACATGAACCGGCTCTTTATAAAGACATTCAAATAGTTTGAACGGATCTTTATCAACCATTGGGTTTATTCAGAGGTTCTTTCTTTCTGAATCTCCGCTTCAGAAAGGGGAGAGACAAATATCGACTTCTCTTCCTCTCTCCCCACCTCCTGGTAGTGAACTTCCATCTTCTCCATTCCCTTCGCCTTGCTATAGCGGGCTGTAATGGAGGCCGCTTTCTCCATCTCCGTTCCATCGGCTTCTCCCCTCAGAAGAGAAACAGGGCCGGGATAGCCGACTGTCTTCAAGAGGACATCTCCTGCCTGAGAAAAAGTTTCGATCTTCTGATTATCCTCCTCATTCCTCCCGACCACCACTTTGACTTTCGGAGAAAGACGAAAATGTCTCCCTATTTTTAAAAGATGGACATCGTTCAATGAAAAATCAAGGTTATGGGCCATCAGATCCTTCAACCTTAAAGCAAAGCCCGGATCAGTGAGAAGACATCCTCCTGCAGGGCAGGGATAGTCGCGGATATTGAACTGCTCTGCCAATCTCATCTGCGGTTTTCTTGATCGGCCCTGAATATTTAACAGTTTATCACGATCAATCCAGCCTTCTTTCTCCGGAAGGGTAATGGGAAGGAATTGAGCTGAGAGGGGGCGTAGAATTAACCCCTCCAGTCCAGCCTCCTTCTCGATCAATCGCATCGCATCCCTTCTCTGAGACATGGGCCTCTGCCCCAGAACCTCACCCGTCACAACAAATGCAGCGCCCGATTCCTCCATATAAGCCTTTGCCTTCTTCAGCATGAAGATCCGGCAATCGATGCAGGGATTCATGTTGCTTCCGTATCCGTGTTTCGGATTTCTTATGACATTGAGATATTCTTCGGAGACATTGAAGACCTTAAGGGAAATGCCCAGTGTCTCCACTGCCTTCTGAGAAGCCAGGCAGGTCGCTCCCCGGTTGGTGCAGGTGCAGAAGACCGTCATAAAATTGAGGGCCTCCAGCTCAATCCCCTGGTCAAGAACCAGTCTGGCGGCAAGCGTGCTGTCAAGACCTCCGGAGAGGAGGGCAATCGCCTTCATCACAAAACCTCATTCATTGACCCCGAACGGAATCCCTGAAGGTCCAGGGTGATGTACTGGTAACCGATCTTCTTCAGGTGTTCGACCACTTTCTCTCTGATTGTGCCGTCCAGGAACCTTTCAATCTCTTCCTTATAGATCTCGATCCTCGCAAGGTCTTTATAGTGACGGACCCGGACCTGTTTAAACCCCAATCCGATCAAAAACCCCTCTGCCTCATCGACCATCCTCAACCCGTCTTCTGTGATCTCCTCCCGGTAGGGAAAGCGAGAGGCAAGGCAGGCGAACGACGGCTTATTCCAGGTCGGAAGCCCCAGCGTCTTCGAAGCTTCCCTCACATCGGCTTTTGTGAAGGATGCCTCAATAAGAGGGCTTCGTATTCCAAGTTCTCTGACTGCTTTCTTGCCGGGCCTGTAATCTTGCTCATCATCCATTGTGGAGCCTTCCACAACAAGAGAGGCGCTCTCCCGGTCAGCCAGTTTTTTCAGCTCTCCGAAGAGCTCCCTTTTGCAGAAGTAACAACGATCAGGCGGGTTCTTTGAGAACCCCTCGATTTCCAACTCATTCGACTCGATCAAGAGATGCTTCACTCCCATCTCTTCAGCCATCTTCTTGGCTCCTCTCAACTCCCTCTCGGGATAGAGAGGAGAGAGTGCGGTCACCGCAAGGACATTTTCTACCCCGAGCGTATCCTTGGCCATTCTGAGGAGATAAGTGCTATCCACCCCTCCGGAAAAAGCCACCACCACTTTCCCCATGGATTGGAAGATTTCTTTTAGTTTTTCAATTTTGTTCTTTAACTCCGAACTCATCACTCTCTCCGAGCCAGAGGCCGAACTCCGAACCTCTTTTGTTCTATCTTCCATTGCTAATTGCTAATTGACAATTGCTCATTGTTAATTGATCACTTCCTTGATCCACCCTCCTCCGAGGACAGTATCTCCTTCATAAAACACAGCGGCCTGTCCGGGAGTGATGGCCTTCTGTGGAATCTTGAGATTCACTTCCACTGCATTCTCTCCCGTAGAAGAGAGGACGGCCTCTGCACCCGGATGGTTGTACCGTATCTTCACCTTGCAAGAAATTGGGAAGGCCGTATCCTGAGGTCGAATCCAGTTGAGGGAATGAGCAATAAAACTATTTCCGTAGACTTCCCCCTCCTCTCCCACAAGGATGGCATTCTTCTCCCTGTCTATTCCGATCACATAGAGAGGCCTTCCCTTTGCAAGACGGAGCCCCCTTCTCTGTCCGATTGTGTAGAAAGGGATCCCCTTATGCCTTCCGAGGACATTTCCCTCCCTGTCAAGGATGGGACCGGCTGTGATCGTCTCTTTTAGCCTCTCGGACAAAAAAGAGTGATAAGAGGTCTCGGAAATAAAACAGACCTCCTGACTCTCAGGTTTGTCGTGGACGCGAAGGCCTGTCTCAAATGCCATCTTTCTCACTTCTTCCTTCTGAAGCTCTCCGAGCGGGAAAAGAGTATGCTTGAGCTGATCCTGCCTGAGGGAGAATAAGACATAGGACTGGTCTTTCTTCCGGTCGATTCCTTTCTTTAATAAATACTGGCCGCTCTCCTCATCAAATTCGAGCCGTGCATAATGGCCTGTGGCTATATAATCCGCCCCCAATTCCATGGCCCTCTCTAAAAATGATCCGAACTTCAACTTTTCATTGCAGAGGATACAGGGATTGGGTGTTCTTCCCTCCTTGTATTCTTTACAGAAATAGTCGATGATCTCCTTCTCGAACTCCTCTTTAAATTGAAAAACATAAAAGGGGATTTCCAGTTGAAGGGCAACGCGTCTCGCATCTTCTATATCCGAAAAACCGCAACACCGGTTCGCCCCTGTTTCGCTTCTGTCCGGTGTCCCGATGCACATCGTCGCTCCGATCACTTCGTAGCCCTTCTCCTTGAGAAGCCAGGCCGCAGTGCTCGAATCGACTCCGCCGCTCATCGCCACCACCACCCTTTTTTTCAAAAAAACTCCTCACTTTGTATTGCCGGAATCAAATCCCCCCCTGCCTGCCGGCAGGCAGGCATCCCCCCCTTTGCTAAAGGGGGGTAAAGGGGGGTTATGCATCAACCACCTTAAAACAGAATCTCCATCGCCTGATAAGGGCAGACCGGAATGCAGAGCTCGCAGGCAATGCACTTGTCCCGGTTGAAGGAGACCTCCATCGTTTTTCTATTGACGTCCAATGCCTGCGGGTGACAGACGGAAATACAAGCCGTACAATGGGTGCAACGATCCTCATACCATTTTACGTCCTGGGCTAAAGACTGGACATCCACTCCAATCTCTTTCATATAGTTGAGTCCGGCCTCAAGGGCCGCCCTTTTCCCCTCCATCTCAAGAACGAGCCTTCCTTCTTCCTTGGGGGTAATTCGTGCCCTTAAAATATTGACCGTAAGATCATAATCCTTCACCAATTTTGAGATCACAGGTTGATCCACAAGGTGGGATGGATAATTAAAAACAACGCGTTTCTTCTGCATGGCAACCTCCTCTCTAAAAAAACAATGCAAAGTGTAAATTTAATAATGCAAAATTCAAAATGTGAGCTCCTGAGAAAATTTTCAATTTGCAATTTACAATTTGCAATTTTCAATGACGTTTTTTGATAGGTCTCTCTTTTAAGGACTTGAAGGCAATCCCTGAATCGACCGAAGGGAGAAGTTCAACCGGTTGGGTTAAAAAGAACTTTCCTGTCTCGATCCATTCTTTCAGGATCCGGGCAATCTCTCCTGCCTTAAGATAGCTGGAAAGCCCGGCGGTGGGGACTTCCCTGTCTTGAACGGTTATCTTTCCGCTCTTCAGTTGTTTGTAATTGACCTCTCCCAAACTTCCCGGGATGAACTGGGGATAGGCATCGCTATAGTCTATGACCTGAGCCCAAATCTCTTCATCCCGAATCATCGTATATTGGAGAATCTCCTCATTCAGGATGGGGATTGGAACGCCAATCCCAACGGTGAGGGTCACCCCATATCCGGTGTAAGAAGTTCCTTTAAGCCATTTCGAACTCATCATCTTCAAGTCCCCTTTGACCGCAAGTGTCCCGGAGGTCATCTTGGGAACCCCTTTCTCCGTCCTTTTCACATCAGGGTTATGCTGTGTTCCGCTTCCAACGACATACCCAACTCCTCCCCCCAGAAAGATCCGCGTGCCGATGCCGATCGTTTTGTAATACGGGTCATTGAGAAGAGGGCTCAACTGGCCTGCATTGCAGTAATTGGCATTCCCCAGTTTGGGCTGGATGACTCCCATATAGGTATAGATCATCCTGTCTGAGAGGTTCACAGCGACATTATAATTTTGATAGGCATTCCTCATATTGAATAGAACGGCTTCATTCATATCTTTTAGAGAGATGTAGGTTTCCAACGATTTTCTCGGATAGCAGTCCGTTCCATAAGCCGTCGCAGTAAGCCGGACATCCTTTCCTGCAACCAACTCTTCGATGATATGGGCTCCGCCGTAAGAAAACTTCCCGGGGTAGATTTTGTTTCGAGGGTCATCTTCAGGCATGGCCGTCGCTCCAAGGAAAAAATCAACGGCAGCCAGGCCCGTATAAACCGGAACATCGTTGAGATAGGTTTTTCCTCCTCCAAGTTTAATTCTGGGTTTCGAATGCCCCACGTTGAAATAGGCCCCTGAGGAACACATCGGACCAAATGTCCCTGTGGTCACGACATCCACATCCTGGGCCGTCTTCTTGACTCCCTTTTCAGCGGCATAATCGATAATCTCCTCAGCCGTCAGAACAACCGCCTTTCCTCTCCTGATCTTCTCATTTATCTCCTCAATGGTCTTCGCCATCTTTTACCTCCTGTTGTCAGTTGTTTATCGTTCATCGTTCATTGTTCATTGTTTTGTTCTTAGGTTCCCCTCACGGGGTGACACATGATCCATAACATATCTTACCTCCGGTCAGTTCGGAGTAATTCAGTTCGGAGTTCGGAGATTGATGCCTTTTGGGGTTTCACTCCGAACTACGAACTCCGAACGAATAACTTATTTAAGCTCATTATACAGACCGGCGCTGAGATACCGCTCGCCGGTATCAGGAAGGATGACAACGATCATCTTTCCCCTGTTTTCCTTCCTTTTCGCCACCTCTATCGCCGCCCAGGCCGCGGCGCCGGATGAGATCCCGGCAAGCAAACCCTCTTCCTTTGCCAATCTTTTTGTAAATAGCACTGCGTTCTCATTCGATACCCTGATGACCTCATCAACCAGATCCATCCGGAGCACTTCCGGGATAAAACCCGCCCCGATCCCCTGGATTTTGTGAGGTCCGGGTTTTCCTCCGGAGAGCACGGGAGAGCTTTCCGGCTCTACAGCAATGGTTCTCAATTCCGGTTTCTTCTTTTTAATGACTTCTGAGATGCCTGTGATGGTCCCGCCGGTTCCAACGCCTGCGACAAGAATATCAATCTTTCCTTCCGTGTCCTCCCAGATCTCTAAGGCAGTGGTCTTTTTATGGATCTCCGGGTTGGCAGGATTCCTGAACTGTTGGGGGATAAAATATCGGGAATCTGTCCGGGCCATCTCCTCTGCTTTTCTCACAGCGCCGGTCATTCCTTCATTCCCCGAGGTCAGGATGACCTCAGCTCCAAAAATTTTAAGAAGATGGATTCTTTCTTCTGACATGGTATCAGGCATCGTTAAAACCAATGGATAGCCTTTGGAGGCGCAGACAAAGGCAAGAGCGATCCCTGTATTGCCACTGGTGGGTTCTAAAATGATCGTATCCTTTCGGATGAGTCCGGCTCTCTCTGCTGCATCAATCATCGACACGCCGATACGGTCCTTGATGCTGCCGCATGGATTGAACGACTCCAGCTTTGCCACCACCTCTCCCTGAGAGCCTTCAGTAATTCGTTTCAGTTTCAACAAAGGTGTATGACCAATCAGTTCGGAAATCGAGTGAGCTATTCTCACCATCTCTTGTCTCCTAAAATTCTAAATCCTAACCAAAAATATTTGAAATTTTGGCATCAAATTTTCGTCATTCCTGCAGAAGCAGGAATCCAGGATCTTCTTTGTGGAGTTTTCTCTGGATTCCCGCCTTCGCGGGAATGACAGGAATCATTGACCAGTGTTAGAGATAAATTCTAAGACTTTACGTGTAAGAATCTAATATCTAAATTTCTAAAATCTTAATTCGGATTTCGCCTGCCTTCGCCGAAGCGGCTACGCGCAGGCAGGTGCTTCGGAATTAATATTTTAATCTATATCTGGTACATCGGGGGGTTTTTCCCCTCCTTCTCCTTTTTTCGATTGACCATCTCTTCAAAGGTTACGGAACGGAATATTTTATTAATCGCATCAGAAGCTTCCTGCCAGATATCCCGGGTCACACAAAAAGGGGCTTTCTTGCAACCTTTTGGATCTTTTAAGCATTCAATGAGTTGGGTTGTTCCGTCCAGGATTTCGACGACATCATTGAGACAGATTTCGGAAGGCGGTTTGGCCAAAGAATATCCTCCCTTTGAACCACGAACCGATTTCACAAGACCGGATGTTCTTAACGGAATGATGACCTGTTCGAGATATTTCAAAGAGATATCTTCCTTCTTTGCGATCTCTTTCAAATCAATCGGCCCCTCCCCGTAACGGAAAGCAAGCTCGAGCATTGCCCTCGCCCCATACCTAATTTTAGTTGATATTCTCATAGGTTATAAATTCATACTTTATCCATATGAATTAGTTTTAATTAACCTACGCGATAATACCTTGTCAAGGGACGATAATAGATGAAACGTTGCAAGGAAAGAATTGGAAGGATGGGATTTATCGTTAGAAAAATTCCACTCTTAAAAGCCTACGGGTGCTTGGGGTGATCTTCACCCTTTCATCGATTCTGTACCCGACGATCCAGGCGATCATCTCACCTGAGATGAGAAGAGGGATGCTTGGCCTTTCGAACTTTGGGATCTTATGGTTGATAAAAAAATCCTTCAACTTCTGAGTCCCTTCTGTCCCCAGAGGCTGAAACCGGTCGCCGGGCCTGAAATTTCTCATCCTTAATGGAAGATAGAGGCACTCATAATCGAGAAATGCCACGTTTCTGGACTCATAAATCGGCTCAGACCCGTCCCACTCTCTCTCCTCCACTACTGCTTCCCTCTCGATCTCTCTGATATAAGTCCGGCCGGGTACATGGAGTTCCACTTCAAAGGGAGGGATCGTTCTTGGCCTCTCCCTCCTTAACAAAACCCTATCATATCGCTTCTCAAAACAGAGACCATGGGATAATTCCAGGAGAAGGCTTGCCGGGGGTTGCTGGAGCCTCCTGTAGATCAAATTCACATCCGACCATTCACCCTCGTCCATATTTGACCCGCCCTCCATCCTTCCCAACATCTCTTGAATCACCCTCCATTGGATGGCTTTATGGAGGGATTGATACGCTGAGAATTTAAAAACAACTTCTCCCCCCTCTTCATGGGCAATCTCTTGATAAGCCTCGCCTGCCCCCTTTTCAATGAAATCATTCTCTTCCCTGAGGATGGTCGATGTCCTGATCATTGCCCGCCGAAAACCGGGCTGATACTCCTGTTCGATGAGAGGAATAAGGTTGAGTCGAAGCCGGTTTCGTAGATAGTCCTTTTTAAGATTGGATGAATCGAGGAGGTAGGGAATGCCATTTTCTTGAGCATAAGTTTCGATTTCTCCTCTCCCGACTTCGAGGAGAGGCCGGATCACCCTCTTCTCCCTGATGGGAAGCATCCCTTTGAGGCCCTTCAATCCCGATCCCCTGAGCAATCTTAGAAGAACGGTCTCCACCTGGTCATCTGCATTGTGGCCCAGGGCGATCTTGCCCCCGCCATATTTTTTAATAAGATCATGAAAGAACTGAAAACGAATCCTCCTGGCTGCATCTTGCAAGGAGAAGCCCCCTGACTCCTGGAACTCCCTCACATTGAACTGTCCGTATTCGAAGGGCAGACCGAGTCGAGCCGACTCTTTTCGAACGAGTTCAGCTTCTTTTTCTGATTCAACAGGCCGGAGGCTGTGATGGATATGGGCGACAATGAGAAAGAGGTCAAATTCCTTGCGGAAGGCGTTCAATAAGTGGAGGAGGACCATTGAGTCCACTCCCGCCGAGACACCCACGATCACCCGGTCACCTTTCTCCAGCAGATGGTAGTGATCAATGGTCCTTCTGACTTGCTCGAACATCATAGAAAATGCTCACATCTTCTTCTCTCCCAGAGGACCGACCCTGATCTCAACCTCTGTGGTGCCATGCCATTTCTCTGTGATCTTGATCGTACAGGTCTTGTCAGGCTTTGAAAAATTGAGGATGGATTCCTTCCCCTTAAAACTGTTCACCAGTTTCCAGTTATCCTTCTCCATTTGGTAGTTGAAGAAATCGATGAGGGATTCCACATCGATCCTCCATTTCGTGAAGATCAGGATACCAGTTTTAAAGCGGGGGGTCTCATAAACAAAAGATTTTTTTTGCTGATAATTTAATTCCCTTGGAATGCGGACATCATCAAAATGGTAATATTTTCCCGCTGACTCGGCCTCCTTTTTCACCGGTTCCTCTCTTCTCTCCTTAACGGTTGATCGGCACCCCGCATAAACCAGACTGAGGAGAAGAAGTGTAAACAAAATATATACGCCCCTTCTTTTAAAAATCGCCTGTCTCATAGCTCCCCTCCTTGATGATGTGTATTATTTGTGGATATGGAAAATGTTTACCACCCTGTGGTGAGAAAAGCAAGGGAAAATAAAAAGGCCCCCGAAATTGGAGCCTCAAAGAAGTTGAAGCATCTCCGGATGATCTGCTCGATGAGGGAGCTTAATGATCTCGCTGTGCATCCGCTCCCATCAGAGTGGGATCGAAGAGATCGATGTGGATGTAACCCAACCTCGGCAACCCCTCTTGATTAAAAGGAGCAGGAAGTCGGACTTTGGGTGGTGCTCCGGAAACAAATTCAAATGGAAAGACAACTTCATTGCTCTCATTTCCGGCCTTGTCAAGAATGGAGACCTTCAGGGTAATATTCGTCCATTCCCTGAGATAAGGTGCTCGCGAGCTGAAGGTATTCCATTGGAGGTATCCCCTAAATTTCCCTCGATACGGGGGTTTGAGGATGGTCCAATCGGTCGGGTAATACCCATAACCAAGTTGGTCGACCTGAACTGCAATTCTTGACATATCCCCATCCGGATCTTCCGCTTCAATATAGATCTTCCAGATATATCCGTAATACCCTTTCTCCACAGCGAAAGAGGCTGTAATCACAGGGGGATTCCCCTTTGCCTGTGCCCATAACATCCCAGAAAAGGAAAGCCCAATGAGAAACACCAGCGAAACAATAATTAAATATTTTTTCATCGAAGCTCCCTCCTTCGATTTAAATATAATCATGGAGGATCAGGTTTTCAAGGAACAGATGGAAGTTGGTTCCCACCATCTTTTGATCTTTTGCTGGATTGATTTTTCTTCCGACCTTCAAGAAAAATCGTTCCTGCCTTTTTTGCCACATCGAAGACCTCTTTCAAGGAGATCCCTTTCTTAAGGGCTAATCTTTTACAGTCTTCATATTCCGGAGAGAGGTTGGATACTCTTCCATCCCATCTTGCTAATTTAAAATGAATCCTTCCATATCTCGTTCGAAGAGAAATGATCTCTCTTTCTGCGCAACCCCTCTCCTCCTCCCGCCATCTTAAACCGAGCGTGGTCGTCTCCCTGATCAGAAAATCGATGACCGAAGAAAGTTTCTCTGCGGAGCAGATGACAGTGATCAAGGTTGCCGGCCGGTTCTTCTTCATTAAAATGGGTGTAAGAAAGACCTCCTGTACCTCCATGCCCAAAAGTTTCTCCATCACATAGTCATAGAGCTGGGGGTTCATATCGTCAATGTTCGTTTCAACAACCATCACCTTCTCTTTTCCGCCAACCGCCTCTTCCTTTCCGACGATCAGCCTGAGAAGGTTCGGATGGGGAAGGTCATCCCTGCCGGCTCCGTAACCGATCCTTTCCACCTCCATCACGGGCATCTTGCCGAATTCGGACCCCAATGAGGTTAATAGTGCTGCGCCTGTGGGAGTGAGGAGTTCCCTTTCCACACCCGAAGAGTAGATGGGTTTCCCTTTCATCAGAGCAAGGGTGGCAGGCGCAGGAACAGGAAGGAGGCCATGTTCACATCTGACAAATCCCGTGCCCACATTAACTCTTGAAACATAAAGTTTCTCGATCCCCATCTCACGAAAACCCCAGATTGCTCCGACGATATCGACAACAGAATCCAGCCCCCCGATCTCATGGAAATGGATCTCCTCCATGTGCCTCCGGTGAATCTTCGCCTCGACAGAAGCGATCTGTTCAAAGACCTCCCTGCTCTTCTCTTTCACTTCGGATTCCAGATGGCTCCGGTCGATGATCTGTAAGATGTCTTTCAAGCTCCTGGAGTGTCTCTTCTCATCCTTCCCCTCCACAACAACCTGAGTGGCAGAGATCCCTCCCCTCAAGACTCTTTTAATCTTCAGAGAAACATTTTGAAGCCGGAGTTTTTTCAGCTCCCCTCTCAACCCTCCCGGACTCAGCCCCGCATCGATCATGGAGCCAAGGATCATATCCCCGCTCGCCCCTGAAAAACAATCAAAATAAGCAATTCGCATGATCTTCCTCAACTTTTATGGTTTTTATCTATTATCAAAAAGAATATGAATAAAATCAAGTAAGTTTCTTAAGTTGTTTCTTAAGTTTCTTAAACCTCTCAAAATCTTTTGGAATTTTAAGCAAAACTGAGATAAAATGGAAATATAAGAAGAGGAAGATAATGATTACCGCTGAAGACGAAGAATACATTCTCGCAGGGGCGTATGTTCCGGAACATATTGTGAGCCTGATGGTGCTCATTTCTAAGGGCGAGCCTTATCTCATCAAAGGTTATCTCAGTTTTGTAAAAGACAACTGGCTCATCCTGTTGGGATATCCCCTTGAAGAAAGTTTTTCACTCACCCATTGTGAGAATATCATTAAACAAGTTTTAAAAACCTTTCGACCCGAGTACCTATGGTTCATTGGTCCAGAAATTCCACCCTCACTTTTGCACTCCTGCACCGAAAGGGAGGTAGACCAATATTACAAACTGGACATCGAACAAACAAAGATCAAACCCTCCCTTCAACGAATGATTGAAAAGGCTTCTAAGGAATTAATCGTCGAAAGGAGCCACTCATTTTCGAAAGAACACGATGACCTCATTGAAGAACTCCTGAAAAGGGAAAAATTAAGACCCAGGGTGAGGGAACTTTACCGGGCGATGCCCGAATATGTGCCCCATTCCCAAAGTTCATGTGTGCTCAACGCCTGGGATAAGAAAGGGAGGCTTTGTGCTTTCTATGTGGTGGAGCTTGCCGCAAAAGAATTTGCCACCTATGTCCTTGGATGTTATTCAAAAAGAAACTATGTGCCTCATGCCTCCGACCTTCTATTTCTCGAAATGATCAAACTCACCCGTGAGCATGGAAAGAGTCTCATCAATCTGGGTTTGGGTGTGAATGAGGGGATAAGGAGATTTAAGGAGAAGTGGGGAGGAATCCCATTCCTCAACTATGAGTTCTGTGAATATTACACCGGTTATACGAGGACCCTCTCTCTGATCAAGGAGATTGAAGGAAGACTTTGAATCTCTTCTGGTGGAAAGAAAAACGCTTAAGGACGGTTTGGAAAATCGAAAAAGAGGGACAGACCTCCTTCCTTGTGGGAACAGCCCACTTCACTCCATACCGTTTTGAGAAGGCCCTCACAAAATTAATCCAGGGGGCAGAAATTGCCCTTTTTGAAGGTCCACTGGATAAGGAAAGTATGGACAGGGTTATTCAGTATGGTCGGCAAGGAGAAAATATCCCTTCTGTTTATAAGGCTCTCGATCCGGCAGCGATCAAAGAAATTAACAAACAACTGGGCGCTCGGTCGAGTTCTCACGCTCTATCTACGGCGGTTTCTTATCTGGACCTTATCCGTCCGACGACTTCAGATTTTTGGGAACTTCATACGCGTGGGGTCCGTCCCTGGATGGCTTTCTTCACCATCTGGTCCGCCTTTTTAAACTGGAAACATTCCATGGATGTGGAGGCTTTCCACATCGCCCAGAAACTTGGGAAAAAGATCCAGTATCTGGAGACCATTGAAGATCAACTGGAAGCTCTCGATGGAATACCTTTTGATAGGATCGTGAACTATCTCAATCACATCGAGCATTGGAAAGTCCATAAAGAACTTTACCTGAAAGCTTTCCTCGAAGGGGATTTGCCAAAGTTCTTCTCCATGACAGGAGAATTTCCTACTCGCTGTGACTCCATCCTCAAGAAGCGCGATCCCATATTTTTTGAAAAGATGAAAACCTTCTTCCAAAAAGGAAAGACGGTTGCCTTCGTAGGGGTGGCCCATATCCCGGGAATCAGAAAGATGTTTCTCGATGAAGGATACCAAGTCACTCAGGAAGAGTCATGATCACAACTGCGCAACAGGATTACATTGAAGATCACGCCTATGTGCCTGAGCATATTCCCCAATATGTAACCGCCATTTCACAGACGGAGCCATTTCTTTTCGAAGACTTTCTCGTCTATGTGAAGAAAGATCATTTCATTTTTATCGGCTACCCCTTATTGGAGTCCTTTGAGGAGAAACGGATGAAAATTGCTCTGGAGGACGCAATAAAGCGCTTCAAACCAGAAAGTGTTTCGTTGACCGCTCCTGCCATACCCTCCTCCCTCAACGATCATCCTCATCCTCCGTCTGACCATTACTATCGCCTGGACCTCTCTGCCCTGTCTATCTCTCAAAAACTGAGGAATATGTTGAATCGTGCAGGTCGAGAACTTTCCGTGGGAAGAGGTAGAAACTTTGATGAAGAACACAGTAAAATGGTTGATAACTTCCTCGAAACTCATCCTGTTGATGAGGGGACTCGGTTCATCTTTAAGAGAATCGGAAAATATCTCTCTTCATCCACCACCGCATGGATCTTCAATGCGAGGAACAACCGGGGCGAGCTGATTGCCTTTGACATTGCAGAATTTAAACCGAAGGACTATACCCTCTATATGTTTAATTTCAGGTCGAGGACCCATTATGTGCCCGGCGGCTCGGATCTTCTCCTTTCTGAGGTGATCCAACAGGCAAAAACAGAGAAGAAAAAATATATTAACCTGGCCTTGGGGATCAATCCCGGTGTCATCTTTTTTAAAAAGAAATGGGGGGGGGCGCCCTTTCTTCCCTACACCTTCTATCTCTATCAAACTTCAAAAAAGGGGAATCTGGAAGTACTTCTCCAGAAGCTATAGATGAAAGTCTCGTAAAAAGTCTGAAAAGCCCATCATCAGTCATTCCTGCGCAAGCAGGAATCCAGTATTTTCAAGCAGTTAAAATTCTCTGGATTCCCGTTTTCACGGGAATGACGACTTTTTACGATTCCATCATAGATGATATGCTTGAAAAGATTTTCCAGAAGTTCATCAGAGGAAGAAAAAGGAAGCCGTTTTCTGCATGGCAGATTGAGCTGACGACGCGCTGTCCTCTTCAATGTAAGATGTGCATCCGAGCAGAAACAAAGGACTGGCAGTTTCAGGATATGTCTCTTGAGGATTTTAAAAAACTCCTCCCTTACCTGAAAGAGGTTGAAACGGTTGTTCTGGAGGGATGGGGTGAATCGTTGCTTCACAAGAATCTGTTGGAGTGCATCAGGCTAGTGAAGAAGGAAGGTTCTCAAGTAGGGTTTGTGACAAGCGCCAAAGGATTGACTGAAACCCGAGTCTCTGAACTGGTCGAGGCAGGGCTCGATTTTATAGGTTTTTCAATCGCAGGAACGACGCCGGAAACCCATGATGCCATCCGGGTGAATTCCCATTTGCCAGAGATTATCAATGCCATCCAATTTTTCAACTTAGAGAGATCACGTCGGGAAATTGACCGCCCAAAGATTCACCTCATCTTTCTCATGGTCAAGGACAATCTTTTTGAGGTTCCAGAAATTCCCTCTCTTGCCAGAGAGATGGAGATTGAGGAGGTTGTCCTCATCAACATCTGCCATACCATTAATCGATGGCAGGATCAGCAGAGGGCCTTTGGTGGGGCGAGTTATGCGAATGAGTATGAAAGGATACTGAAGCAGACAGAAGCCAATGCTCGGAAATTGAATATCAGGCTTAAGAGACCTTCTCCATCTGTCATGGATGTCCCTGTGTGCGAGGAAAACCCATTCAGAAATCTTTACATCTCCGTCGAGGGCGAGGTTTCGCCCTGCGTCTATCTGCATCCCCCTCTTTCTTCGCCTTTTAAAAGGATCTTTCTTGGTGAGGAATATTGGGTAGAGAGGGTGAGTTTTGGAAACATCTTTAAAGAGCCCTTTTCTCAGATATGGAATAGAGATAGCTACGTCCGTTTCAGGAATGCCTTTATTCAGAGGGAAAAAAAATTTAGGGATTTGTATTATTCACTCTGGGATGGGAAAATGACGAATCCCTTAAAAAAGAGTGAACTTCCAGATCCGCCCGAACCCTGCAAAACCTGCCACAAAATGCTTGGGTTCTAACCCCCCTCACCCCCTCCCTCTCCCCACGGGGAGAGGGGAAGAGATGAGGAAAGGTCTAGGAGTTAAAATTTTGGGACTGGAAAGATTAAGCCACCAAAGATGATATAAGCAAGGATCAAGGTCAGGATGATATTGAAGCCCTGAGCGATCAGGAAAACGGCTGCAGGTCTTCCGCCACCCATGGCCACGAGCTCTTTAAACCTTGTATCAAGACCGATGCAGATGAAGGCAAGGTTAAACCACCATGCCCTGATTGATCTAGAAATACCGGTTACTTCTTTCGCAAATGCATCGCTCATGAAGAATGAGAAGATGATGGACGCAACAATGAAACCCAATACAAACTTGGGGAATCGGAACCATATTTCCATTGCATGTGGTTTTTCACCCGCCTCTTTCCCTTTAAAGACGAACCATATGGCCAATAGAAATGCAGCCACTCCAATCAATACATTCTGTGCCATCTTTACCACAACGGCTACAGACATTGCCTCCGGACCAGCAATCGCACCTGCGGCCACGACTGCACCTGTTGTGTCAATGGTGCCACCTAACCAGGCGCCTGCAACGGCTGGTGACATTCCTACCGCTTTTGCGATGATCGGCATGAGGATCAGCATGGGAATGGCGCAGAGGAGGACGAGAGAGATGGTATGGCTCACCTTCTTCGGGTCGCCCTTCACAGCGCCTCCTGCCGCGATGGCAGCCGAGACACCGCAGACGGAGACGGCTGTCCCAAGAATCGCTGCAAATTCATCATCAAGGCCCAACTTTTTTGCCACCCAGATGCAGAAATAGAATACCGCCGCAATGACAATGACAGCTTGAATCATCCCATAGGCCCCCACCTTTGCAATGGTTGTAAAGAGGATCTCTGCACCGAGGAGGACCAGACCGATCTTGATAAAGTATTCTGTCTTCACCCCTTCTTTGACCCATCCAGGTAAACCTACTGTATTACTTACCAGAAGCCCCAAAAGGAGTGCCCAGAATACCACCTCAAGGCCCCAGTATCCAATCGTAGTGTTTCCTCCGATGATACCCCCTATGAGCGATAGGATGAAAACGAATGGGAACCCAATGATAAACTTACCAAAAGGCAATCCCATAATCAAGATTCCTATCGCCGCAAAAACCAAAAAACCGATAAGCATATAGAGGGCTTGCAAGAGATTTCCTCCCGAAAACATTTTCCCAAAGGTATTCACTCCACCATCCTTGATTTCTTTGGTAAGCTTTTCTGCCTTGCTTTTAAACTTCGAATCCTTTACTTCCTTTGCAATCTTCTCGACCTTGGCTGCCGTCTTACCAATTTTGGCTCTTTCCTTGGTTTCGAGGGCCGATTTAAGGGGAGTTGTTCCCATCTTCAGCCCTAACTCATCCATCTTCTCAGCTTCTTTACCGAGGTCCTCAACCTTCTTTGTCCATTCTGGAATCTTAGACTGAAAAGCTCCCTCAGTCATCCACTTCCAACTAGGGAGTTTAAATGTAGCTCCAGCCATGAAGATAATGAGAATTAGAAACCCTATCCATACCGACATCCAGTCATCCTTCTTCCAAATAGTAGTCCAATCAATACCCTTTTTCTGTTCTGCCATAATGACACCTCCTTTTCACTGATAGCTTTGCATTGCTAACTTTATACTTTGCAATGATCCTTCAAGGAATAAACTACTTTCCCTTCTCGAGAAGGAGGTCAGGAATGTTGCTCCACTCGATCAGGCTACCATCATAGCTTCTCACCTTTGGATATCCAAGAAGTTTAAGGACAAGATAGGTATTTGTGCATCGCAATCCTGTTCTGCAATAGACGATCACCTCTTTGTCTTTTGTCACTTTTGCCTTCTCATACATGGAGAGGAGCTCGTCAGCGCTCTTATAAACTTTAAAGCCATCCTTCGTTGCAGAATGGGTCACCCAATCAATATTCACAGCACCGGGAAGATGCCCACCCCCCCTTCCAACATCACGGCCAGGTGTTTCTCCTGTAAACTCTTTGGGCCCCCTGGTGTCAACCAACACAATCTCTTTTTGGCCTAAGCTTTTCTTTACATCTTCCAGAGTTGCCACTTTGGAGGGATCGAATTGAGCAGTATATTTTACAGGAGGAAGTTTGGTTTCTTCAGTAGAAACCGGAAGGCCTTCCTTCGCCCATTTGGATATCCCTCCATTCAACACGGCTACCTTTTTATGGCCCAGCGCATCGAGGGTCCAGAAAAAGAGAGTTGAATAATCCTGCACGTTTTCATCATAAAGAACCACAAACGATTCAGGACTAACGCCCTTTGAACCGAGGAGCTTCTCCAGGTCCGGCGCAGATAACATATTCTCCTTCACTCCTTTTACCGTCCCCTGTGTGAGCTTTACCGATATGTTGATTGCCCCTTTGATGTGACCTAATTCATAAGCCTCTGGTATTCTCACATCGACGATGACCAGATCTGGTTGACCCATCTTGGCGATCAAATCCTTTGTCTCAATAAGGTATTGAGGGTTAGCAAATCCAGCAGCTTGAACGCTTAGATTGGGTGCCGACAATAAGAAAAACCCAATGACCAGAAATATAAACTTTCCCTTCATTGACTCCTCCTTCCCGGTGGCTTTTCAACCACCACCTTAGCATTTGATTTTGGATATCTGGGATCGAGATTTCCCTTGGTCAGAAAAATTTCCGCATTTCCATGGCAATGATTACACGACTGGTTCTGTTTTGTTATCCTTCTAATATTATGCGGGGCAGCCTTTGTCCAGGTGGGTAAGGCATCGTATTTGGGTAGGGCGTCCGGAACATGTGCTTTCAGCATCGTTCTCGTCGTAGGGACATGGCGAAGGAGGGTGAACTTTCCTTCTAACCTTATATCTTTGCCGATTTTGAATTCGGTCTCGGAATTGCTCCCCTTTCCTACGTGGCAGCCGTAACATGTTTTATATGATTGGGAATGGCAGACGTAACATGAAAGTTTATCACCATGGACGTTGTGAGAAATAAGTTTCGATCTTCCTGGTGCTGCATCAGGATGGCACTTCAGGCAGGAAGGCTTTGTTTCCCTCTCAAAACGAGTTGGGTAAGTTTTTCCATCGCCATGAAATTCTGCGACCCCATGGCATTCCATGCATTCCATCTTCAGTTTTTCCCAGTGGACATCAGGCTCATTTCCCTCAATTCTCCCAAAATATTCCATGCCCACACGTCCGCCATGACAGCCATCGCACGACTGGTTTATAGGAGGACGCTTAAAAAACTTGTGTCCTTCAAAGAGACCACCTCCTCCCGGTCCCTCCCGGAAGATATGGCAGCCCCCACAAGATGCATGACACTTGAAACATGCCTTATCGATGGCAGGTTTTACGGATGGCCACTTTTCACCTGCCCTCTGGCTCATCACAGTATAGGCTCCCTGAAATGTGGCGTGAAGACTCGTTCGATAGGTCTCTACAATCTTCTTATGGCAGGAAGCGCAAAGACGTTCAACTTCCTTAGAAGGAGACCTCTTCCCCTTATGTGCCACCTCCTTTCTCCCTTCTTTGTTATTCCCTCCATGACATTTCACACAACCAAGCCTCCCGTGGACGGTCTTCAAAAATGCAGGCTCCACATAGGCCATCTGATAAGGTTCCCCGACCCGGGGAAGAGGGGGGGCTCATGCCTCTCCTTCTTCGGCAGGTGGCTCGGGAAACTTTGTGATCATCTTTTTCATCTTCCCTACATCCGTATGGCAGCTCACGCATTGATCCACATCCTCTTTTCCATGAAGGGAATTTTTGATGAGAGGGATGGTTAAAAAGAGGCAGAGTATCAGAAAATATATGGTTTTTTTAGAGTTTCCTCTTGAAGGTTCCATAGACTTGCTTGCTTTAGGAAAGTCAAGCAATAGGCGTGCCACAATAAGAACTCATTAAACTCTTTGAAAATAAAGATATTTTTGAATAATGAGGGATTGGGTAGACTCGGCTGAAATGCAAAAAATATCTTGCAGTGCTACATTTTATTTGCACTTTTCCTAAATTCCTCTGGATTTATACCATATTTCCTCAACAAATGCTGGAGAGACTGTCTTTCTAAACCTGCCTTTTTTGCTGCCAGGGAGACATTACCACTGCACTCTTTCAATAGCTCTGATATATATTTAACATTGAACCTTTCAAGAAGACCTCTTCTTGCCTCTTTATAAGTAAGCTTTGATAGGGAATCTATTACATCCTCAGGGCATGGTAAATTCTTGAAATCGTATTGAAAATCTTGATGCGTAATTATCCCGCCCTTTGAAAATATGACAGCCCTTCTTATTTCATTCTGGAGCTCCCTGACATTCCCGCTCCATCTTCTTGAAATGAGCATTTTTAAAGTATCTTCTGAAAATTTCTTTTGAGGGGTATTAAGATCTGAACAATAAAGGGAGAGGAAATGGTTTGCAATCAAGGGGATATCTTCAGGGATCTCTTTGAGAGAAGGTGTAGTAATCGAAACGACATTCAACCTGTGATAGAGATCCTCTCTGAATTGAAACGAGGTGATTTTCTCTTTAAGATTTTGATTGGTTGAGGCGACGACCCTTACATCGATCCTGTAAGTTCTTGTATCACCGAGAGGCTTTATCTCCTTTTCCTCCAAGACCCTCAATAGCTTTGCCTGAAGCATCGTTGACAGATCCCCAATTTCGTCAAGCAAGAGAGTCCCGCCATTGGCAGTCCCAAAGAGGCCCTTTTTATCCTGGGTTGCCCCTGTAAATGCCCCCTTCTTATAGCCGAAGAGTTCGCTCTCTAAAATGTTTTCAGGAATGGTAGGGCAATTTACAGGAACAAAGGGTCTAATCGCCCGGTTACTCAAGGCATGGATCATTCTCGCAGCAAGATCCTTGCCTGTTCCTGTCTCACCTGTAATGAGGACGGTTAAATCTGTTTTTGCCAAAACCTTTATGGTCTCTACAAGCTTTCTTATTGGAATAGATTTCCCAACAAAGTCCTCTATGGTCTCTTTCTCTTTGATTCTCTTCTCAAGCTCGATGCTTCTTTTAATAACGGAATAATGCTCAAAAGCCTTTTTAAGAGTATGTAATAACCTCTCCTCATCAAAGGGTTTTGTGATGTAATCATAAGCGCCAAGTTTAAGACTCTCGACGGCATCTTCGATGCTTCCGTAGGCTGTCATCATAATCACTAAGGTAGAATGATTCATCTCTTTGATGTGTTTCAGGAGCTCGATACCGTTCATCCTCGGCATCCTGATATCCGCAAGAACGATACTGAACGACTCCTTGGCGATCATCTCCATAGCCTTTTCCCCGTTATCCGCTATGGAGACATCCATATGAAGTTCCTCTTTGATGAACCGTTCGAGAAACGTCAGCATATCAGGGATATCATCAACGACAAGAATAGATCCTTCCATCCTCTCTCCTTACCCTTTGCCGAGATTTCTGAAAAAGTCCAGAAATCTCTGATTACACCGACTATGAGTCGATTACACAGATTTTGAAGGCATTGAAAAATAAAGAAAATCTATTTAATCATCTTTTGAAATCTGTGCAATCAAGAGAGCGATTAATAGTTTTTCAGAGCTCTCTTGCTATTGATCGGGAGCCATACTCTGAATATTGCTCCCCTTCCTTCCCCGTTTTCAAAAGAGATTTCACCGTTGTGCTCTTTAACGATTCCATAGCACACAGGGAGCCCAAGGCCTGTCCCCTGACCGGGTTCCTTAGTTGTAAAGAATGGTTCAAATATCCTGTTCTGAATATTTTTGGGGATACCGCATCCAGTGTCAGAGAAGACCGTCAAAACCCGATCCTTTACCTTATCATAATGGGTGGATACGTGGATGGAACCACCCGAATCCATTGCCTGACAGGCATTCATCAGGAGATTCATAAAGACCTGCTTCATCTTGTCAATATCCATCGTCACAGGTGGAATGGAAGGGTCATAGTTCCTTACCATTGTAACGCCATTATTATTGAACTGAGTCTCCACAACGGAGACGATAGACTCTATCGTTCTATTAATATCTGTCTCTATATATTGTGGTTTTCTCTGCCTTGAAAAATTGAGGAGATCCTCCACAATCTTTTTGCACAGCTCGGCGTTACTATGGATGATCTTGAGATCCCCTTTTGTCTCTCCATCGAAAGAGGATTTCTTCGTTAGCAACCTTGTAAACCCGAGGATGATGGTCAATGGGTTGTTGATTTCATGGGCAACACCTGCTGCTAATTGTCCAACGGAGGCAAGTTTATCAGCCTCTCTTATCCTTTCTTCCATCCTCCTTCTCTCCGTAATATCCTTGACAATACACTCATAACCACAGATATGGTTGTCCGCATCTTTCCTTAGGGTAGCGGTGATCAGGGCATGGACTTCTCCTCCATCCTTTTTTCTAATGACCGTTTCATCATCTTTTACAAATTCGTCCTTTTCGATACAGACAAGAAAATCTTTCAACGCCTCCTCCTTGGTAAATAGTTGATCCAGGAATACGTTTTTTATGAACTCTTCCTTGCTTTCGTATCCCCATAACTCAACCCCTGCTTGATTCACATCCCTTACGGGCCCTTCGCAGTCGATAAGGAGGATGGCATCTTTGGAGCCTTCAAAGATGTGGCGGTATTTCGTCTCTGAGAAAGTGAGTTCATCCTGTGACCTTTTAAGATGAGAGATCATCTGGTTAAAGGAAGTGACGACTTCGCTGATCTCATCCTCTCCCTTCACCTCAAACTTCGCATCCAGACCTCTTTCCCCGCTCACCACAGACTTAAAAAAGGAACTTACCTTTTTTAGGGGTTTGACCAGAACCAGATAATGGAAGTAGTTCACGGTAAAGAAGGTGGCCGCCATCCCAGCAAGGCCCAGGAGAAATATGGAAAAGGCCATGCGGGTGATCTGATAAAATGTTTCATCCATGGGTATGGTCACCGATTCCACCCCTGCTATGTTGCCGATCTTTCTGTAAAAACCGTGATCCTTTCCGTAAATTTTGACGAGGGATTTCGGGGCATAGGAGGGGTCGCCATGGCATAGGAGGCACTGGGCCTCCATGATGACAGGTTTCTGATGAACAAAGTATCTTTTTCCATCTATTTTAATCAGTCCCTTCCACTCTTTGGCCTTCTTGGGATTCATGGAAAATCTATTAATAAATTCCTTTTCCAGATCATTGGCCATATTCAGAGAATTTCTTGGATCGATGGCTACCCTTCTATAATTGTATTCTGGAAACTTTTTGACAAACCTTTTTGTAATACCCCTTGTTATGAAAGTTGTGGACATGGCTTCCTGAATAAATTCATCCTTTGGTAAAACATGAATCATCTTCGGTCTTAATTCATCCTTGACATATTCTACGGTGGCATTGATATAAGAGAAGAGAATCTCTGTTTTCTCGTAAGTCTCTTTTATATAGAGGTGCTTTACATAATAATAGAAGAAGAGGGAGATAGAACTGAAGATGATGAGGAGGATGATGCCGATGCCGAGTATGAGCTTCTTTGTCAGTTTAATATTTCTTATTCTTTTCATCCTAATCTGCCATTAAACTTTAAGAATAATTTTTAGGGGCAGTGCAAATATAATATAGCACTGTAAGATAATTTTTGCATCTAAATTTTGTATCTCCCTTTCGTATTTTATTGAAAATCATCTTTATTTTCAATGACCATTGTATTGTTTTATTATGGCACAGTTATTGCTTTTTAAGTATTCAATCTTTTAAGATTTTCTTAAAAGGGTTAGAAATATATAAAGAAGGGAAGGAGGTAATGAAGGATGAAAGAAGAGACCCCATTGGTAGATGAACTGGAAAAAGGACCCTGGCCAAGTTATGTAAAAGAGATAAAGCGGGCAGCCAAAAAAAGTAAGGCAGCGGAGGACTTACTTGGAGTTCAGGAACTTTCTTTTAATGACAAAGTAACCCATTGGAAACACGGCGGCATCGTTGGCGTTACCGGATATGGCGGAGGCGTCATTGGTAGGTACTCGGATGTGCCGGATAAATTCCCGAATGTTGAATCCTTCCATACACTGCGTGTGAATCATCCTGCAGGTTGGTTCTATAACACGAAGGCTTTAAGAAAGATCTGTGATGTCTGGGAAAAACATGGGAGCGGTTTAACCAATATGCATGGTTCCACGGGAGACATTATTCTTCTTGGAACGACAACTGCCCATCTCCAGCCATGTTTTAACGATTTGACGGAGGCTGGGTTTGATCTCGGGGGATCAGGGTCAGCATTAAGAACGCCCACTGCCTGTGTCGGACCCGCTCGATGTGAGTGGACGAACATCAATACCCTCGATATGGTTCAAGATCTGACCATGGAGTTTCAGGATGAGATCCATCGGCCCCGCTGGCCTTATAAGTCCAAGATCAAGATTTCAGGGTGCCCAAACGATTGCGTGGCTGCCATCGCAAGGGCCGATTTAACGATTATTGGGACCTGGAGGGATAGCCTGAAGATCGATCAGAATGGGGTCAAAGAATATGCGAAGAATGGATTTGATATCAAGACCTTGGTTGTCGATAAATGTCCGACCAATGCCCTCGAGTGGGATGAAAAATCAAAGAACCTTAAACTCAAACCTGAGGATTGCGTCAGATGTATGCATTGCATCAATAAAATGACCAAGGCTATCCGGCCCGGAGACGATAAAGGGGCCACGATTATGATTGGGGGGAAAGCGCCCATCGTGAAAGGGGCCATGCTCTCCTTCGTCCTGGTTCCTTTTATGAAAGCAGAACCTCCCTATACCGAGATCAAAGAGCTTATACGAAAGATATGGGATTGGTGGGACGAGAATGGGAGGGTCAGAGAGAGAGTGGGTGAATTGATAGAAAGGGTGGGGATGAGAAACTTCCTGAAGGCCGTTGATTTGAAGCCGGTGCCACAGATGATCAAGGCACCGAGGACGAACCCTTACGTGTTCTTTTAATATAAAGAAGGATTCAAGGGGCCAAGGGTCCCAGGGGTCAAGGGAAATGCAGAACTTGAACCCGTGAACCCTCGAATCCTTGAACCCTGAAAGAAATTGAGAGGAGGATGTTATGGGAAAGGCAGATATCGGACCCCCGAATTTTCGAGAGATGATTCCGGAGGTGGTCAAAAAGAATTATGGAGATTGGAAATATCATGAGATCCTCAAGCCAGGGGTGCTCCGGCATGTCGCTGAAAGCGGAGATGAATTATATACGGTAAGGGCGGGGTCCCCGAGGCTCGTCAGTGTCGATTTCATCCGGGACATTTGCGATGTCGCTGACAAGTATTGTGACGGTCACCTCAGGTTCACCAGCCGATACAACATTGAATTTTTAACCCCTGATAAAGAAAAGGTGGAGCCGATCATTGAGGCCGCGAAGAAGCTCGGGCTGCCGGTGGGGGGCACAGGCGATGGTATTTCCAATATTGTTCATACCCAGGGGTGGGTACACTGCCATAGTGCGGCTACGGATAGTTCGCCCATTGTTAAAGCATTGATGGACGAACTCTACGACTATTTCATCAGCATGAAACTGCCGGCCAAATTGAGGGTTTCCTTGGCCTGCTGTATCAACATGTGCGGCGCCGTTCACTGTTCGGATTTAGCCATTGTCGGAGTCCATACAAAGATACCAAAAATAGACCATGAAAAGTTGGGAGCGATTTGTGAAATTCCAACAACAATAGCCTCCTGTCCCACAGGGGCAATTCGACGGCATCCGGATAAAGAGATCAAGAGCGTCGTAGTTCGTGAGGACCTGTGCATGTACTGCGGGAATTGCTTTACCGTTTGCCCTGCGATGCCTCTTGCCGACTCCGAAGGGGATGGTATAGCGATATATGCCGGAGGTAAGGTCTCCAACGCCAGAAAACCCCCCATGTTTTCCCGTTTAATTGTTCCCTTTCTCCCGAATAATCCCCCACGCTGGCCTGAAGTGGTAGAGATCATTAAGAAGATCGTCAATGTCTATGCTAAGAATGCCCGAAGATACGAGAGGATGGGCGAGTGGATAGAGAGGGTCGGTTGGGAAACCTTCTTCCGTCTCACCGAGATACCTTTTACCGAACAACACATTGATGATTTTACCTATGCAAGAGAAACCTGGCGAACCACAACTCAGTTTAAATGGTAAGAAAAAAGGTAAAAAAATGAGCGAAGAGTTGAAAGAAAACATCCTCAAACATTTAGCAACGGTTAGCCAGACAAAGAACCGGGATGTCGCGAGGGCTATTGGAGTAGAAAAGGCATTGGTGGACAAAGCCATTGCGGAGCTAGCGAAAGAAGACAAAATTGAGTATCGAAGCTTTGGCGGTATCACCTATATTGCCATCAAAGGGAAGAGTGGGTCTTGATCTTAATGGTTATCAATGGTCATCTTGACGCCAAGGATCCACGTATCGGTTGCCTTCTGATCTCCTCGCCCCAGGGCCGTTTGGGCAAAACGACCATAAGCTTAGGGCTCTGTGCTGCTTTTAAAAGGCGAGGTCTTTCTGTCCAGCCGTTCAAGAAAGGTCCTGATTATATTGATCCATCGTGGCTTACTGCAGTCGCAGGAAGAGAGTGTCGTAATTTAGACCTTTTCTTAATACCCGAAAAAAAAATTTTGATCTCTTTTTATCGGGCCTGCCAAGGGGCGGACATAGCTATTATTGAAGGGGCTATGGGACTCTATGACGGTTTAGACTCCCCGGAGTATGGAACGACAGCTGAGATTGCACGGCTTCTAAACATCCCAGTGATTCTTGTCGTCAATACAACAAGGATGACAGGCAGTATAGCGGCCATGGTTAGTGGATACCAGAATTTCCAGTCGGATATTAATATTGCCGGAGTCATTCTCAATAATGTTTCGGGAAGTCGGCATGAGGATAAGTTAAAAAATTCAGTAGAGCGATATTGCAGGATACCCGTTGTTGGGAGCATCCCCCGGGACTCGGAACTTAATATATCCGAACGTCACCTGGGTCTCATCCCTTTTCCGGAAAGTAAAGAATCAGAGGCTGCTTTAGAACGTATCTGTCTGAAGCTTGAGTCCCACCTCGATTTGAATAGTATTTTGGCGATGGCGCGCACCTTTAAAGCCCCTCACCCCCTCCCTCTCCCTAACAGGGAGAAGGAGACAGTTGAATTTCCTCTCCCACCAGAGAGGGGAAGCAAAGCAGGGAAAGTTAGGATTGGGATCCTGCGTGATCGGGTATTTAACTTCTATTATCCAGAAAACCTCGAGGCATTGAGGGAAGCTGGCGCTGAATTAATCTTTATCAACTCTCTGAAAGATCGATTGCCAGATATTGATGGACTTTACATTGGGGGTGGTTTTCCAGAGTTTTTTCTTGAGGAATTGGAGGGAAACAGCAGGTTACGACAGGATATCTGTGAGGCAGTTGAGGCAAGCCTACCGGTATACGCTGAGTGTGCGGGTCTTATGTATTTATGCCGGACTATCTCCTGGAAGGATCATTGGTATGAAATGGTGGGCATTATCCCCGCCAAAGTAGAAATAGGTGAGCGTCCTCAGGGCCATGGTTATGTGGTTGCTGAAGTGGTGAGAGAAAATCCCTTCTTACCCGTTGGTTTAACTGTTCGAGGCCACGAATTCCACCATTCCAGCATCTCCAGCCTTGATAGCCTTCAGTTTGCCTATCGGATGAAGCGCGGCCATGGAATTGATGGGAAATGGGATGGTATTGTTTATAAAAATCTCTTTGCTGCTTATACCCACATCCATGCCTTAGGTACGCCTCAATGGGCTGAAGCTTTCGTATCTCTGACCTTACAGGGGCGGAAGTTTTGGCCTCTCTTTTCAGAGTCGAATGCTTAAGAGGAGGTGAGAAAAGATGACCGAAGAAAAAATGGAGGTTAAATGTCCCGTTTGTGGAAGGGAGATGGAGGTAAGCAAAGTGGGTGTTCTCTACGGAGCTGTGGCAGGGAAGCCGAGAGCGACCAGTACTTATAAAGACAAGATTTATTACTTCGATAGAAAAGCTTGCAAGAAGGAGTTCGATGAATCACCAGAAAAATTTATTAAAGGGTAAGGAGGTTCAAGATGGCTAAGGCAATGCTTGGCGGAATTGAAATTGAGATTGATGAAGATGGTTTCATCCAGGAACCAGATAAGTGGAATAAGGAGGTAGCAGAAGATCTGGCCAAGACCGAAAATGCCTATCCCATGAGCGAAGACCACTGGAAGCTGGTCAATTATTTGAGGGTGTACTTCCTGAAATATGAAATCGCTCCGGCCATCCGTATGTTGTGTAAACAAACGGGGTATGATCTTAAAACGATCTATAAAATGTTTCCGGGTGGTCCGGCCAAAGGGGCCTGCAAGGTGGCAGGTTTGCCCAAGCCAACCGGATGCGTATAGAATGAGTTCATTTTTAATGTTAACTTCAGATGGACCGCAAGGAGGCTCGAGGCCATCCTACAGTTCATCTCTTTTTATTCTCTGATTCCGGAGATTGTTTTGAAATCCACATCGAACGAAACAGGATCTGTGCTCGTGGTCGGCGGCGGCATCGCAGGCATCCAGGCCAGCCTTGATCTGGCGGAGTCAGGATACAAAGTTTATTTAGTTGAGAAGTCTCCTGCTATTGGTGGGACCATGCCCCAGCTCGACAAAACCTTCCCTACGAACGACTGCTCCATGTGTATCTTATCCCCAAAGCTTGTGGAATGCGGGAGGCATCTCAACATCGAGGTCATCACGAATGCAGAGGTATTAGATATTAAGGGGCAACCGGGGAATTTTGTCGTTTCCGTTAAGAAACGAGCGAGGTATGTGGACGAAACCCTCTGTACCGGGTGCGGCATCTGTCAGGAGAAATGCCCTTCCAAAACAGGAAGTGAATTTAATCGCGGTCTGAGTCAAAGGAAAGCGATCTACATTCCCTATGCCCAGGCCGTGCCCAATGTGCCGGCCATCGACCGGGAAATCTGTATCTACTTTGAGAAAGGTAAATGCCGAGTCTGCGAGAAACTCTGTGAGTCAAAGGCAATCGACTTCACGCAGACCGATCAACTGCTGGAGATCGAGGCGGGCTCGGTTATCCTCTGCCCTGGTTTTCAAGAGTTTGATACCAGCATTTTTACTCATTATGGTCACAGGGTCTTTCCGAATGTGGTCACGAGCATTGAGTTTGAAAGGATGTTGAGTCCCTCAGGCCCATTACAAGGCCATCTCATCAGACCCTCCGATCAGAAAGTCCCGGAACGTATCGCATGGATTCAATGCGTGGGTTCACGGGACATCCACCTTGCCAAGAATGCCTACTGTTCATCGGTTTGCTGCACATACGCCATTAAAGAAGCGGTCGTTGCCAAAGAACATTGCCTGACACCTCTTGAGACGACGATTTTTCTTATCGATCTCAGGACCTTTGGAAAAGGGTTTGAAAGGTACTATGAGAGAGCCAAGAAAGACCATGGGGTCCGATTCGTTCGAGCCAGAGTCACTACCCTCTATCAGGAAAGCGATGGGGACCTGACCCTCAGATACTTCGATGAGGATCGGATCAAAGAGGAGAGATTCAGCATGGTTGTTCTCTCCGTGGGACTTCGGCAACCCGAGGAGACGAAAGCCCTGGCAGGGAGACTCGGGTTGAAACTCAATGACTATGGGTTCTGTGAGACCGGAGATTTTTCGACAGTGGCCGCTTCAAAGCCTGGGATTTTCACAGCCGGGGCCTTTAGTGGTCCAAAGGATATTCCTGAGACCGTGATGGAGGCAAGCGCCGCTGCAAGCGAAGCCTCTTCCCTCATCTCGGCGTCAAGGCACAGTCTCACCACTGAAAAACAATATCCGCCTGAAAGGGAGGTGACCGGAGAGCAACCAAGGATCGGGGTCTTTGTTTGCCATTGTGGCATCAATATCGGTGGAGTGTTGAATGTCCCCAGCCTTAAGGAGTATGCCCGGTCTCTGCCCGACGTGGTCTTTGCTGATGAGACCCTCTTTGCTTGTTCGCAGGATAATCAGCAGAGGATCAAAGAAGTTATTAGAGAACATCGCCTGAACCGGCTGCTTGTTGCCGCCTGCACTCCACGAACCCATGAGCCTCTGTTTCGGGAGACGCTCAGGGAGGCCGGGCTCAATAGATACATCTTCGAAATGGCCAATATTCGCGAGCATTGCTCCTGGGTCCACATGAATGAACCGGAGAAGGCGACAGAGAAAGCCAGGGACCTGATAAGAATGGCGGTTGCCAAGGCGATGCTGATCGAACCTTTGAGCCAGATGTCCCTTGAAGTCAATCATACTGCCCTTGTCGTTGGAGGCGGAATCTCTGGGATGGCGGGCGCCCTTCAGCTTGCGAAGCAGGGGTTTGAGGTCCATCTCATAGAGCGGACTTCGGAGTTAGGCGGCATCGCCAGAAGGCACCATCATACCCTTGAGGGTAAGGATGTTCAAGCTTATTTGAATAAACTGATCGCTGAAGTGTCTCGAGAGCCGCTCATCCATATCCACAGGGAGACCGAAATTCAGGGGGTCAGCGGGCATATCGGGAACTTTAAGACGGCATTGAGGGATCAGTCAAAAGGGGAAGTCAAGGAGATTGAACACGGAATCACGATCCTTGCAACAGGCGGGGATGTTTATAAACCGAATGAATACCTTTACGGGGAAGACCCAAGAGTCTTCACCGTGCTCGATCTAAATGACGAAATTGCAAAAGGGAATCCTTCTGTCGTGGGAAGCAAGAACTTAGTGATGATCCAATGTGTGGGGTCTCGAGAGCCGGAAAGGCTCTACTGCAGTCGGGTTTGTTGCGGTGGATCGATCAAGACGGCCCTCAAATTGAAAGAAATCAACCCGGAAATGAATATCTATATCCTCTATCGGGACATCCGCACCTATGGATTCAAGGAGCCCTATTATCAGGAGGCAAGAGACAAAGGGGTTACCTTTATCCGTTATGACATAGAGGATAAGCCTTTCGTGGAAGCGGTCAAAGAAGGCGATAAGGATGTCCTCAAGGTTAGCCTTAAAGATCCTATCCTGGGCGAGCCGGTCTTTATTGATGCAGATATCATAGGCCTGGCCGCTGCCATTGTTCCTGCATCCGGAAGGGATTCGCTTGCTCAGTTCTTCAAGGTCCCCTTGAACGAAGATGGTTTCTTTCTCGAGGCCCATATCAAGCTTCGTCCTGTGGAGTTTCCAACAGAAGGGGTCTTCGTCTGCGGGCTGGCCCATTATCCAAAAACGATCGAGGAAAGCATCGTTCAGGCCCAGGCCGCATCTGCCAAAGCTGCCACGATCCTTTCAAGGGAGAGCATCGAACTGGAAGGGAATATCTCTCAAGTGGTGGATGAGAATTGCGACGGGTGTGCCTACTGCGTTGATCCCTGTCCTTACAAGGCGATCATCCTGCTCGAATATATGAGGGAGGGGGCCGTCAAGAAAACGGTTGAAGTCAATGAAGCGGCCTGCAAGGGTTGCGGCTGCTGTCAGGCCACCTGTCCGAAGAAGGGGATCTTCGTGAGGGGGTTTAAGCTGGAGCAGATTGGAGCGCAAGTGGATGCCGCTCTGGGGGTGACGTAATGGACGAGAAATTTGAACCGTCACGTCTTTGCGGTAAGGGGGCGCTTGGGGAGATTAAGAAATATGATTGATCTGACGAAGGCTAACCACCATTTATGGAAAGAAATCATGGAGGAGGATGCCGGAGATATCAGGCGCTGTTTCAACTGCGGGACCTGTGTGTCCGGCTGTCCTGCGGCGGAAGCGGAAACTCCGCTCATGATCAGAAGGCTTGTCCGAATGGTCCTTCTTGGACTGGAAGAAAAGCTTCTTGAAGACGGGACTCCCTGGATGTGCGTCACCTGCACAGCCTGTGAGGAGATGTGTCCCATGGGAGTGAAGCCCTTTGAGGTTGGCCTGGCGATCCGGAGATGGCAGACGAGGAAAGACGAAACTTACATTCCTCTTTCGACAACAGAGGTTTTCCAGACCGGCCACACCCAGCCTGTCGAAAAGGTGGGAGAATTAAGAAGATCACTGGGTCTCCCTGAGATCCCTCCCACTATTGCGAAATTTACGGAACTGTTAAAAAAATTTCAGGCAATGCTCAGGGAGACAGAGATTGTAAAAAATAACGATTATATGTTTAAGGAATGATCCGATGAGATACGGTCTCTACCTCGGTTGCAATATGCCGGCCATCAGACCCGACGTGGAAAGGGCCATGAGGCTCGCCCTTCCGATATTGGGGATAGAGCTGGTCGATCTTGAGGGATACGCCTGCTGTCCGGCCTTCGGAACATTCCCGTCCGCTGATGAAATAGCAAGCCTTGCGATCAGTAGCTGGAATCTGTCGATCGCGGAGGAGAAGGGAGTTGACGTTGTCGTCCAGTGCGGCTCCTGCTACAGCTCCTTGAGGATGGCGAGGGCCAAACTTCTGAAAGATGAGGAAAAGAGGGAGAGAGTGAATGAGCTCCTGGGAATTGCAGGGAAAAAGTTTGAGGGAAAACCCTGCACCCGTCATCTGATCGATGTCCTTTACAATGAGGTGGGAACAGAGAAGATCAGCCAGGTGATCAAAAAGAATTTGAAAGGCCTAAAGGCGGTTGTCCAGTACCCTTGCCATACTCGATTTCCAAGCGAAGTTCTCGGTTTTGATAATCCAGGAAGACCCCGTATGCTAAAGGAGATCGTTGAGGCTTTGGGCGCAGAGGTTCAACATTACAGCAGGGAACTTCAGTGTTGTGGCGGATCCGGCGGGTTTGCCCGTCAGGCCTACCAGGATGCGGTCAAGTTCACAAAGAAGAAATATGATGCCATGAAGAATGAGACCCAACCGGACATGATCGTGGTGAATTGCATCACCTGTCTCATGTACATGGATAAAATTCAGAAAGATCTAAGTAAAGAGGGAGAAGAGTTTTCCATCCCGGTCTTCGATTATGCCCAGATTTTGGCCCTCTGTATGGGTTTTGATCCGAAAGAAGTGGCCAGTATTTCCGTCATCCCAAGAGACAAGATTATCGAAAAAATCACAGGAGCGATGTCCTGATGAAAGAGAAGCGCAAAGTCTTTTTACTGGGGTCTGAAAGTATCGGTCGTGGCGATGATAATATTGGCTATCAAATCCTGGTAACGATGTTAGATTCGTTGGCGAAACGGGAGGATGGACCTATCGCGATGATCTTCTGGAATACGGCGGTGAGACTATTAGCTGACGATTCTCCGCTTGTATCTTCCTTTAAGCGCCTTGAGGAGAGAGGCGTAAATATTCTATTAGGAAAGTCGTGCGTGGGGGAGTGTGAGCTAACAGGAAGGATTGGAGTGGGCAGACAGGCCACAATGGAAGAGATTTTAGATTTACTATTACATTATGAAGTGGTCAATCTATGAGACCAGAAGGTAGAACCCCTGTTATCTTGAAGGATCTACTTGTTAAAAATAGAGATGCCATTTTAGAAAGATGGTTACACCTGATCCTGGAAACATATCCCGCTGATACCTCCACATTGCTAAAGCAGAGCAAGGATAGGTTCTTGAACCCGGTTGGATATACAATCTTCAAGGAGATAGAGGCCCTTTTTGATGAACTTCTTGAGGCAATGAATTTTGAACGACTCTCTTCCTCACTCAATAATATCCTCAAAATCAGATCAGTTCAAGACTTCTCTCCCTCACAGGCCATAGGGTTTACCCTTCTTCTAAAGAAAGCCGTAGAGGAAGTTTTTGGAAGGGAGACACAGAAAGAGCAAACCTTAGAGGAATGGTTGAGATTTTATTCGAGAATAGATCAAATGGCTATCAAAGCCTTCGATATCTATATGGATTGTCGGGAAAAAATCTGCGAGATAAGAGTGAATCAGGCAAGAGCCGAGCGAGAGATGGCGTTTAAAATGATGGAAAGGATGAATGTGTTAAAAGAAAAAACATAGGGAAGGATGTGGATTGATAAAATGGGTGTCTCATATTCTCTCCTAACGGTCGTTGTTCTTCTTTTCATTTCCATCGGCGTATGGGGGATCGGCTGGTATTCTTTGCTCGGGGTGGCGATCCCCTATATGGCGATGATCTTCTTCGTCGCAGGATTTCTTTATCGAGTTCTCCGATGGGCCGGCTCGCCTGTTCCATTCCATATCCCTACAGTCTGCGGTCAGCAAAAGTCTTTACCTTGGATAAAATCCAATCCTATTGACAGCCCTTATACAACAAAAGGAGTGGTTACGAGATTGGCCCTTGAAATTCTCTTTTTTCGTTCCCTTCTCAAAAATGAAAAGGTGGAACTGAGAGAGGCTTACAAGCTTCTCTATAAGCCAAACACCTATTTATGGTTAGGAGCGATGGCCTTCCATTGGTCTCTTCTTATCATTCTTTTCAGGCATTTAAGGTTTTTTCTCGAACCCGTGCCCGGGGTGGTGATTTCTATCCAGTGGCTCGACTCCATCTTCCAGGGACTCATTCCGGCGCTCTACATCACCGATATCCTCATCTTGATCTCTCTGGCCTTCCTTTTTTTTAGAAGAGTGATCTCATCACAGATTCGCTACCTATCCCTTCCATCAGACTACTTTGTGATTCTACTTCTTGCGGGGATTGCCATTTCCGGCGTTTTGATGCAGCTCTTTTTCCGGGCCGATCTTGTGCAGGTTAAGACATGGGTGATGGGGATGATAAGATTTCATCCCACTCTCCCACAAGGGGTCGGGTTGGTCTTCTATATCCATCTCTTTTTTGTTTCTCTACTGATCGCCTATTTCCCGATAAGTAAACTCATGCATATGCCAGGAATCTTTCTCAGTCCCACGAGGAACTTAACGAATACCAGTCGCAACCACAGGCATATCAATCCCTGGGATGCTCCCGTTAAAGTTCATACCTATGAAGAATGGGAGGAAGAATTCAGGGAGGCTATAAAAGAGGTTGGATTGCCCTTAGACAAGGAGTAAACCCCTTATAGAAAGGATGGGGCTTTTACCCCGTCCTTTCTATAAGGATAAAAATATTACCCATAACATCCCCGCCTTAAATGGCGGGGCTTTCTAACGAGGTAAAGATGCCGGAAGAACAAATAAGCATTGATCTCACCCCCCCGGCCAAAAGCTGGATGGAACCTGCTGTCCAATTTCGCAAGGGAACTTACTGTTACTCTGCCGTTCCCAAGCATCAGAAATATCTCGATCTTCCCTACCCGAGGGAATGGAACCCTGCCGAAAAGGATTGGAAACTTCCGGAACACTGGAAAGAGATCATCCTCAAGGGGATGAAAGATCTTCTGGGCCAGTACCGATCGTTGAAGCTCTTTCTCGATATCTGTGTGAGATGCGGCGCCTGCGCTGACAAATGCCACTTCTTCATTGGTTCAGGGGATCCGAAGAATATGCCCGTCATCAGGGCGGAGCTTTTAAGGTCCGTTTATAGAAGATACTTTACATTATCCGGAAAGATTCTAAGAAGACTTGCCGGAGCCCGGGAGCTCACAGAAGAGGTTCTCAAGGAATGGTTCTACTACTTTTTCCAGTGCACAGAGTGCCGCCGATGCTCTGTCTTTTGTCCTTATGGAATAGATACCTGTGAAATCACCATGATGGGAAGGGAACTACTCAACCTGGTGGGCTGCAATATCAATTGGATTGTGGAGCCTGCATCGAACTGTTACAGGACGGGAAATCATCTCGGCGTTCCCCCCCATGCCTTCAAGTCGACATTAGAGTTTGCCCTCGAGGAGGTCAAGGAGATCACCGGAATCAAAGTGGAGGCGCCCATCAACCGTAAGGGTGCGGAGGTACTCTTTATCACCCCTTCTGCCGATTACTTCGGCAACCCCCACTGGTTTACATTTTTAGGATACCTCATGCTATTTCACGAAATAGGGCTCGACTATACCTGGAGCGCCTATGCCTCTGAGGGTGGGAATTTCGGGCTCTTCCACTCTTCGGAATTGGCTAAGAGGCTTAATGCAAAGATTTATGCTGAAGCAAAAAGGCTTGGCGTGAAGTGGATTCTCGGAGGAGAATGCGGTCATATGTGGAGGGTCATCCATCAGTATATGGATACCTATAATGGCCCGGCAGATTTCCTGGAAGAGCCCGTCTCCCCGATTACAGGAACCCATTTCGACAATGCCAAATCTACCAAGATGGTCCACATCTGCGAGTTCACGGCCGATCTGATCCAGAACAATAAGTTGAAACTCGATCCAAGCCGCAATGATAAATGGAAAGTGACCTATCATGATTCCTGCAATCCTTCTCGGGGAATAGGACTTTTTGAGGAACCCCGTTATATCCTTCATCATGTAGGTAACCATTTCTACGATATGCCGGAAAATACGATCAAAGAGAGGACTTTCTGTTGCGGAAGCGGGGCTGGATTAGGGGCGGATGAAAACATGGAGATGAGATTGAGGGGAGGCTTTCCAAGGGCAAATGCGGTAAAATATGTCCACGAAAAATTCGGAGTGAACCTGCTCACCTGCATCTGCGCCATTGATAAGGCTACCCTCCCCCCCCTTCTTGAATACTGGGTTCCCGGAGTTGAGGTTGCGGGCATTCATGAGCTGGTTGGGAATGCCCTGGTGATGAAAGGAGAAAAAGAGAGAACCACCAATCTTCGAGGTGAACCCCTAACAAAGTTTCAAGTTACAAGTTAAAAGTTTAAAGTTGCAAATTAAGAATTGCCAATTGACCACTGATGATTGATCATTAAAGTTTCTCTTAATCGGAGATTGTTATGTATGATGGAAAAAAGATCATTCCAGGCCTGATCCTCTTTCTCGGAATCGTCACCTATCCGATATGGCACAATACCGTGAGCGGGAAGATCGATTATGTCCCTAAACCAAAGATCCCCGCTGATAAAAAGGAATGCGTGGAGCCGAAGGCCTTGATCCGGGTGAATCATAAAGATCTGCTTGATGATTGGAAGATGTCGGTCGTAAGAAGTGGAATCCGGACCTACCAGGCAAGCAACAAAAAAATATATACGATGAGCCTGACCCGCACCTGTATGAACTGTCATCAGGACAGGAAGGAATTTTGCGACCAATGCCACAACTATATGGGTGTAAAAAATAAGTGCTGGGATTGCCATATGTATCCAAAGGAATTGAAGGCAGAGGTGAAGTAGATGGAACTGAGCAGAAGAGGGTTTTTAAAGATTGCTGGGCTTACATTGCTTGGCCTCGCTGCAAAGCCAGGATGGGAGGTTGTCTCCCAGATCAAACCCATTGAGCCATCCCCTGCCCCAAACTATTTTTCCGGAAAAAAGTGGGGAATGGTGATCGATCTGAAGAAGTGCTGGGAGGCAAAAGAGGAGGATATAATAGAATCCATCAATGCCTGCCACCGTATCCACAATGTGCCCTCCATTCAATCTATTAAGGAAGAGATCAAATGGATCTGGACCATAGAGTATGAGAAGACCTTTCCAGAACATATCCATGATTTCAACGAGGAGGAGTATAAAGGGAGATCCGTGATCGTCTTCTGCAATCAATGTGACGATCCGCCCTGCACCAAATATTGTCCAACAAGAGCGACCTGGAAAAGAGAAGATGGAATTGTCATGATGGATTTTCACCGTTGTATTGGATGCCGGTACTGTATGGCCGGATGCCCGTATGGGTCCCGAAGCTTCAACTGGAGAGACCCTCGCCCCTTTATTAAAAAGGTGAATCTCGAATTTCCTACAAGAACCAAAGGAGTGGTAGAGAAGTGCAACTTCTGCGAAGAGAGACTGAGTCAAGGGCTTCTGCCCGCCTGTGTAGAAGCGCGCAAGGACAAGGCCCTCATCTTCGGAGATCTCAATGATCCCCACTCGGAGGTCAGAAAGGCTTTCCATGGACGTCATGTCCTGCAACGTCAACCCGAACTGGGCACGAAACCTAAGGTTTTTTACATCGTATAATGCATTGCTTCTTCAGGAGGGAATATGCCAAGCCTCTTCATATTGGTCAGCGGGAAAAAATTCATGTGGGACGGTGTCGAGTATCCGATCAAAGAGCAGGCCTTGGAGAATATGGAGAAATATAAGAACGATGGCTTTGAAGTTGAACTACTTGAAGAAGGGGGAAAATCATATCTTTACACCCGAAGGGTTGTAAAAGAGGTTGTGATAGAAAACCCCTAATCCCTTGCAGGTGTTCGCTTGAAGACTGAATGTTTTCAATAATTCGGCGCTTTGTGATCTGTGAGAAATATATGCTTTTTATGTGCGATTACGAACCGAAAGGAGGTTTGAGGCATGGTAAGGGTGGCTGAAGAGTGGTTAAACGTCTGTGGGGGGTGTGAAGTGACTATTTTAAATATCGGCGAGCCGCTGTTAGACTTGCTCCCCAGTCTGCAGTTCGTCCATATGCCGCTGCTTATGGATCACAAATATTTCGGGCAGGTTGGGGAAAAGACAGAGCTTGAAATACCTGATGCCGAGGTGGGAATCGTTTCGGGAGGGATAAGGAACGAAAAGGAGAGGCATGTGGCTGAGGAGATGAGAAAGAAGTGTAAGACTCTTATCGCCCTTGGTTCTTGCGCATGCTATGGGGGCATCCCCGGACTTGCCAACCAATCCCCCCTTCCGGACCTTTTTGAAAAGGTTTATCGACAATCAAAGACCACGGAGCCTGCCGGTGATCCTTCAGAAGGTCTTCCCAAACTGACCGACAGGGTTTATGCCCTTGATGAAGTGGTGAAAGTCGATGTTTATATCCCAGGCTGCCCAACCGCTCCGGAGTTGGTAACCCAAACATTGACCTCTCTACTGGAAGGAAAGTCATTTGCTTTGCCCGAACGAAGCGTGTGCGACGACTGCCCGACCAAGCGAGAGAAAAAGGCGGTCACCTCCGTGAAGCGACCCCTCGAATCTCCGGTTCCCTTAACCCAGAAACTTGAGGAATCGAGATGTTTCATGGAACTCGGCTACCTCTGCGTAGGGCCGGTGACGAAATCGGGTTGTGGGGGTTCGGAAAAGGTTCCCCGGTGCATCAAAGGCTACATGACTTGCCGGGGCTGTTTCGGCCCGATTCGGAAGGGTGTCAACCCCATGGTCGATATGATGAGCGCCCTTTCAAGCATTGGATTGGATATGAAGCTCATCCCGGATCGGCCGGCGACGCTCCAGAGATACATTGGCGCTCAGGGAAGATTAAAACCACTCCCGCAGAAAAGATAAGGAGGGCGCTATGGGTAAGGAAATTGTCGTTCAACCTGTGACGAGAATAGAAGGCCACGCAAAAGTTACCATTCAGTTGGATGATGCCGGTAATGTGAGTGATGCAAAGGTCCAAGCAGTAGAATTGAGAGGTTTTGAAAAATTCTGCATTGGACGACCCGTCGAGGAACTGCCGAGGATCGTGACGAGCATCTGCGGTTTATGCCAATGGTCCCATCACCTGGCCAGTGCGAAGGCCTGCGATGCAGTCTTCGGTGTTGAGATCCCTCCTGCGGCCAAGAAGCTGAGAGAACTTGCCAACTCCATTGCGTTCACGGAAGAGCATATCCTCCATTTCTATTTCTTGGCTGGAGCGGACTTCATGATGGGGCCGGACGCAGATTACTCGTTCCGTAACGTGATCGGTATTGCCGGGAAAGTTCCCGACCTCGCGAAGAAAGTTGTAAGATGCAGGCACCTCGGCGCACGGATGCTTGAAATCCTCAGCGGAAAGTCCATCCATCCTGTCGCTGCCGTGCCGGGGGGATTCAGCAAACCCCTTCGCCCCCAAGAGAGGGATGAGATAAAGTCCATGGCCAACGAGGTCCTGGAGTTTGCAAAGTTCTCTATTGACTTCGCAAAGAAGGAGGTCTTTCCAAAATATCTCGACGCATTCGACACTCTCGCCGTGATCAAGACCGGGTTTTTAGGGACGGTGAAGGAAGATGGCGCCCTGGATCTTTATGACGGGATCCTGAGGATGATGTCGCCCGATGGGGTTTTTGAGGACTTCAGGTATGATCAGTACACCGACTACATTGCGGAGCATATCGAACCATGGACCTATCTCAAGTTCCCCTACATGAAGAAGGCAGGTGGATTCTCCATGGACTTGAATGATCCGAAGGGGGTCTATCGAACGAATACGCTCGCCCGGTTAAATGTCTGTGATGGGTTAGCAACCCCCCTCGCCCAGAAGGAGTTTGAGGAATTCAGGAAAACCTTCGGCAGACCGGTCCAGAATACCCTTCTCTATCACTGGGCGCGGCTGATTGAACTTTTATATAATGCCGAGAATGTGGTTCGTCTCCTCGACGATCCTGAAATCATGTCCACCGAGATCTGGAAGAAAGTGGAACCGAGGGCTGGCCGGGGGGTCGGCTGCGTTGAAGCGCCCCGGGGGACGCTCATCCATGATTATGAGACGGATGCGAACGGGATGGTCACCAACGTGAACCTGATTGCGGGAACAACCCACAACAATGCGGCGATTAACATGTCGGTGAAGAGGGCCGCCATCGACAACATCAAAGAGGGCAAGTACGATCAGGGGATCCTCAACAAGGTGGAGATGGCCATTCGGGCCTATGACCCGTGTATGTCCTGTGCCACTCATTGAGAGACATTCCAAAAGTAGTTTGGAAGTGATTTTCATACGGAGACGCTGTGATGACTAACGTTTGCGATCCCACACTGCTCGCTGAGGTTCGGAAGTATGGATCATTCGATGTGTCGGGATGTTTCAACTGCGGAAGCTGCACACTGGGCTGTGTCTTGTCCACGGATCATGCTTCTTTTCCCCGGAGACAGACCCGGCAGGTGCTCATGGGCTTGAAACAGATGGTGCTTTCAAGTCTCGAACCGTGGATGTGCCATGACTGCGGGGATTGTTCCACCGTCTGTCCACGGGAGACGAAACCCCGCGATGGCATGGCGACCTTGCGGCGTTACATTGCATCCCATTATGACTGGACAGGGATCACAGCCAAAATCAATAGCTCAAAAATCCGGTACATCGGCTCTCTTTCCTTCGTAGCTGTGCTGGTCCTCTTCCTGGCGGTGGCCTACCATGTTTATATGGTTAAGATGCCTCTTTCTGATTTCGCCTCAACCCCCATGCCTCTCAAGCACATGTTCCCCATGATGACCCACTTTACCCTGGCGGTCGTCTTGCTTCCCTTGTTTTTCCTCCTCTCCTTCGCCGTACGCATGTACCGGTTCACAATGCGTGGAACCGAGAAGATGACCATGGCTCCCAACCTCTATTTCACGGAAGCGAAGACCTTCCTGTACCATCTGACCACCCATAAAAAAATGGGAGAATGCCATGAGAAGAGCCGTTGGCCGAAGCACCTCGTTCTGGCCTGGGGAGTCATGATCAAGCTCTCTCTTCTGGTCTTTGCCCTGTCATGGTTCCAGACCGACAAGCTCTATCAGATCTCTCATCCCCAGCGGTGGATCGGTTACCTCATCACCGCCTTTATCATCTATGGTGCCGCAGATATCCTGGTGAGCCGTTTGAGAAAGAAAAAAGAGGTCTACAAGTCTTCTGACATGTGGGATTGGACCTTTCCGATCCTGCTTCTTGCCGCAGCTATCAGCGGCATCGTCGTCCATATCGTCCGGTATGCTGGGTTTGAGCTTGCGACCCACTATGCCTATGCCGTTCATATCATGATCTCTGTTCCCCTACTGGTAATTGAGATGCCGTTCGGGAAATGGACCCATATGATTTATCGTCCCATGGCTCTTTACTTTCAATCGATAAAAGAAAAGGCGCTGCAGAAACAATGGTCCGTGCAGGGAGTTCCCAGCCATGTTGCCTCATGACACGCAAGGTAAAAAAGTTGGCGCCGTACTGATCGTCGGCGGTGGAATTGGAGGGATGCAAGCGGCCCTGGATCTAGCCGCATGCGGCATCAAGGTCTATCTTGTAGATAACAAGCCCTCCATCGGCGGAGTGATGGCTCAACTGGATAAGACCTTCCCCACGAATGATTGCGCCATGTGCACCCAGGCGCCGAGGCTTGTTGAAATCGGCAGGCACAAGGATATCGAACTCATCACGATGAGTGAAGTGGAACGCGTGGAGGGCGAGCCGGGGAACTTCCGTATCACCCTCAAGAAAAGACCGCGGTATGTGGATATCAACAAATGCACCGGGTGTGGTCTCTGTTTTCCCTCTTGTCCGGTGGTCATGAAGAACGAGTATGATCTCGGGCTTTCCGACCGGAAGGCCATCTCCATCCTCTTTCCGCAGGCCGTGCCGAACAAAGCCGCCATCGATAGGAGGGAGGAGCGGCCGTGCAAAGCTGCCTGTATGGACGCCTGCCCGATCCACACCAACGCGCTCGGCTATGTCAAGCTCATCGCCGAGGGAAAATTTAGGGAGGCGTATCAGCTGAATCGGGATGTCAATCCCCTTCCCTCTATCTGTGGCAAGGTGTGCTTTGCGCCCTGTGAGGAGGCATGCAATCGGGGAGAGATGGACGAACCCATCGCGATCCGGCAACTGAAGATGTTCGTCTCCGATCTCGTGAATATCGACGAACTTCCTATCCCGCAAATCACAAAAACGGGTAAAAAGGTGGCCATTATCGGCGCCGGACCCGCGGGACTGGCCGCAGCCAATGATCTTTCTTTAGCAGGACATGAGGCGACTATCTTCGAAGCAAAACCCGAACCGGGCGGGATGCTTCGCTATGCGATCCCTGACTATCGTCTCCCTAAGGATGTCTTGCAGAAGGAGGTTAACTACATCCAACGCCTGGGGGTCGAGATCAAGACCGGGGTTGAGGTTGGCAAAGATATCTCCCTCGCCGAGATCCGGAAGAACCACGACGCTGTCTTCATCGGGGTTGGCGCACAGGGCGGCATGAAGCTGGAAATCGAAGGAGAAAGGCTGCCTGGAGTGACGGACGGAATTCGGTTTCTCCGAGATTTGGCTATGGGACAGAAGGTCCGGGTTGGAAAGAGGGTTGCCGTCATCGGGGGGGGGAATACGGCGATGGACTGTGCTCGGACAGCCAAACGTCTGGGCGGAGAGGACGTGAAGATCTTCTACCGCCGATCCCGCGCCGAAATGCCCGCTTCTGCGGAAGAAGTGGAGGCCCTTGAGAAAGAAGGGGTCCATATCGACTTCCTGACCACACCCCAACGGTTCCTTTCAGAGCGCGGAACCCTAACGAGAATGGAGTGTATTCGAATGAAACTCGGTGAGCCCGATGCTGGCTGCCGACGCCGTCCTGTTCCAATTCCTGGCTCAAATTTCACCGTGGTCGTCGATACAGCCATCGCTGCCCTTGGACAACACTTGGAGACCGATTTCGTAAAGGAACTGGGCCTTCCCCTCGGCAAGAACGGAACCATCGTAGCCGATCCAAAGACTGGGGGGACGAACATTGAGGGGATCTTTGCAGGTGGCGACGTGGTCACGGGAGCGGCCTTTGTAATTGATGCGATTGCGTTGGGAAAGAAGGCGGCTCGCTCCATCAATCGGTACCTTAAGAGCGAACCTATCGAAGTTCAGGAAGAGGAGAAGAAACCTCAAAAACTCACCCTGGACGAAGTCGCCCTCTTGAAAAGGCGCTTCCCAACGCTAAAGCGGATGGTCATGCGAGAAGAACCTGCGAAAAAGCGAATCACCGACTTCCGTGAGGTGGCCATTGGATTCAGTGGTGAGGAAGCCGTTAAAGAGGCCTTACGTTGCCTCGCAGGCCAGATCGAGGGATGTATTCTCTGCGGGGAGTGCGAAAGGCGCTGCGATGCAAAGGCCATCGATTACGTACAGAAAGAAGAAACGGTAGAATTGAATGTGGGCGCCATCGTTCTATCCCCTGGGTATGAGTCTTTTGATGCAAAAGGAAAACAGGAACTGGGCTATGGCCGTTATGCGAATATCGTTAGCGCCCTTGAATTCGAAAGAATCCTTTCCGCCTCCGGCCCGTACTCCGGAAAAGTGCTGCGGCCTTCCGATCAGAAGGCGCCGAAACGGATTGCCTTCATGCAGTGTGTCGGTTCCCGGGATGTGGAACGGGATTATTGCTCCTCCATCTGCTGTATGTACGCCACCAAGGAAGCCATCATCGCAAAGGAACATGTAGGAGAGGACCTCGATTGCGACATCTTCTTCATGGACATGCGAGCCTTCGGTAAAGGATTCGAGGCTTACTACGAAAGGGCAAAGGAACTCGGTGTCAATTATATCCGTTGCCGTCCCGCCTCTGTGGAGGAGATTCCTGAAAGCAAGAACCTCTTGATTAAGTACCTCGTGGAGGATGAAAAGAAGGTCTCCCGTGAATACGACATGGTCGTCCTCTCTACGGGTGTCGCCCCCCCCCATTCTGCGATCAAGATTGGAAAAACCTTCGGGATTGCCTTGAATAGGTTTAATTTCTGCCAGACCTCGATTTTTAAACCGGCAGAATCAATCCGCGAAGGGGTCTACGTGGCTGGGCCCTTTACAGAGCCCAAGGACATTCCAGAAACGGTGATGCAAGCATCGGCCGCTGCCTCAAAGGCGCTCTCCCTGTTGAAGGAAACAAGGGGCAGTCTCATCGTCCAGAAAGAATATCCTCCCGAGCGGGAAATCGCTGGCGAAGAACCCCGGGTAGGCGTATTCGTCTGCCACTGAGGGTCGAACATTGCGGGCTTCGTGAAAGTCCCTGACGTCGTTGGGTATGCGAAAACCCTCCCCAATGTCGTTTACGCCGAGAACAATCTTTACACCTGCTCGAACGATACTCAGGAAAGGATCAAGGAGAAGATCAAGGAACATCAATTGAACCGTGTCGTCGTGGCTTCCTGCACACCCAGAACCCATGAACCCCTCTTCCGAAATACCATCCGGGAGGCGGGTTTGAACCCCTATCTTTTTGAGATGGCGAATATCAGAGACCAGTGCTCCTGGGTGCACATGCATGAATTTGAAAAGGCGACGATCAAGTCAAGGGACCTCGTCCGAATGGCGGTGGCCAAGGCTCGATTGCTCGAGCCTCTTCAAAGACAGTCTGTTCCAATCGTGAAGTCGGCTCTTGTCATCGGCGGCGGCCTTTCCGGGATGACCTCCGCCCTCGAAATCGCCAATCAAGGCTTCGATGTCTACCTGGTGGAACGGGAAAAGGAGATCGGCGGCAACCTCAGGCGCATCCATTACCTGCTGAACGGAGAAAAACCCCAGCAGGAACTCAAGACCCTGATAACAAAGGTGAAAGAGAACGACAGAATCCATCTTTTCACGGAAGCGAAGATTGAAACGATTGAGGGCTCCATCGGAAACTTCAAAACAAAGATCGCCATCAACGGAGATTCGAGGGAAATCGAGCACGGGTCAGTCATCGTCGCCACCGGCGCGAAGGAATACAACCCCACCGAGTATCTCTACGGGCAGCATGAACGGGTTCTCACCCAACTCGAATTGGAGCAGCGGTTGGCGGCAGGGGATGGGTTATTGAAGTCCATTGGCGGAAATCCCAGGACAGTGGTCATGATTCAGTGCGTGGGCTCCCGTGATGATGAGAGGCCCTACTGCTCGAGACTGTGCTGTACTCATGCGGTGAAGAATGCCTTAAAGTTGAAGGAGCTTTCCCCCACAACAAATGTCTATGTGCTCTACCGGGACATCCGGACGTACGGGTTCAAAGAGAGCTATTACACGGAAGCGAGACAGAAAGGCGTGGTCTTCATCCGATATGACAAGGACCAGAAGCCCGGGGTCTCTAAGAACCACGATGGGTTGAGGGTGGATGTCTACGATCAAACGCTGGGGATTCCCGTGGAGATCGCAACCGATCTTGTCGTTCTCTCGACAGGGGTCGTTCCTCATGAGGATAATAAGACGATTGCACAGCTCTTGAAAGTCCCCATCAACAGCGAGGGGTTCTTCCTCGAGGCCCATATGAAACTGCGGCCGGTCGATTTTGCCACCGACGGGGTCTTCTTGGCGGGGCTGGCCCATTATCCAAAAACGATTGAGGAAAGCATCATTCAGGCCCAAGCTGCATCTGCCAAAGCTGCTACGATCCTTTCAAGGGAGAGCATCGAACTGGAAGGGAATATCTCCCAAGTAGCGGATGAGAATTGCGACGGGTGTGCATACTGCGTCGATCCCTGTCCTTACAAGGCGATCACCCTGCTCGAATATATGAGGGAGGGGGCCATCAAGAAAACGGTTGAGGTCAACGAAACGGTCTGCAAGGGTTGCGGCTGCTGTCAGGCCACCTGTCCGAAGAAAGGGATCTTCGTGAGAGGATTTAAGCTGGAACAGATTGGAGCGCAAGTCGATGCTGCTTTGGGGGTGACGTAATGGACGAGAAATTTGAACCGTTGATCATCGGATTCTGTTGCAACTGGTGCTCTTATGCCGGAGCTGACTTGGCAGGCGTATCCAGGATCCAGTATCCGACCAGCCTAAGAATCATCCGGGTGATGTGCTCGGGCATGATCCATCCAAATCTGGTCGTCGATGCCCTGACAAAGGGGGGCGACGGTGTTTTAATCTGCGGATGTCACCCTGGAGACTGCCACTATCAAGACGGAAATCTGAAAGCAGAGAAGAGGGCCGAAGCCATCACACTCATGCTGGAGGATTTTGGCATTGAGCCTGAACGATTTCGATTGGAATGGGTCTCCGCCGCTGAAGGCGCCAGGTTTGCTCAGGTGGTTAAAGAGTTTACGGAACAGATTATAAACCTCGGTGCAAATCCAAACAGAAGTGGATAATCCTCGGGCAAGGGTGCCATGGGTCTGAAAAGATGCCTATTTCGCGGGAATGACGCATGTAGTTTCGATTTATGATGCTGCGTATAAAGGAATGGATATGATGAATAAAGAACATGTATTGGTAGATAGAGAAATTGCTCTTCTTGAGCACGTTAGGAGGTCGGGTAAGGGATTTTACATCACCGTTTCCATTCTTACCGCCCTTGTTCTATGGGGAATCTATGCCTATCTTACCCAATACCAAACAGGCCTTGGCGTAACCGGGCTTTCAAGACAGATCTTCTGGGGGGTCTACATCACAAATTTTGTCTTCTTCATCGGGATCAGCCATGCCGGCACCTTTATCTCAGCTGTGCTTCGGGTTGTGAAGGCGGAATGGAGAAGACCGATAAGCCGGCTCTCGGAGCTTACAACCGTCTTTATCCTATTTTTCGGCGTGGGAAGCGTATTAATTGATCTGGGAAGGCCTGACCGGATGCTCTATGCTATTCGATATGCCCATTTCCGGTCTCCTCTGCTCTGGGATGTCTGTAGCATTGCCACCTATCTGACGGTGAGCTCCATCTGCCTTTACCTTGCGTTGATTCCGGATATCGCCCTTATGAGAGACCTTGGCTGGAAGAAAAGGCAATGGTTCTATGAGATTCTCTCTCTCGGATTCACAGGAACAGAAAAACAATGGCATCGCCTGGAAAAGGCGATTACCATTATGTCCATTATTGTCATTCCGGTGATGATCACCGTCCACACCGTCGTCTCCTATGTCTTTGCTATGACGATTCAACCCATGTGGCATAGCGCCATCTTCGGCCCTTACTTTGTTGCTGGGGCTCTCTTCTCAGGAATTGCCACCGTCATCACCATCATGGCTGTTATTCGCAAAGCATACCATCTGGAAAATTATCTTAAGCCTGTCCACTTCTATAATCTCGGAACCCTTCTTCTGGCCATGACCCTTCTCTGGGTTTACTTCACCCTTGGAGAATACGTAACCACCTTTTACGGGAATGAGCCGGTTCATATGGAAATCTTCTGGTCGAAGCTGACCGGAAAATTTGCACCTCTCTTCTGGCTCCATATCGTGCTCTGTTTTGTTATCCCCTTTCCTATTCTTGCCAACCCGAAGACTCGAACCATTAAGGGAACGGTGATCGCTTCGATCTCTGTCAATATCGGGATGTGGCTGGAGCGATTTATCATTATTGTTCCTACCCTGACGAGGCAGAGAATTTCTGTGGAGCAGGCCCTCTACATACCTACCTGGGTGGAGTGGTCAATCTTCTTGGGTTGCCTCTCCTTTTTTTCTCTTCTCTATGTCCTTTTTACCAAATTTTTTCCCATCATTCCGATATGGGAAATGCAAGAAGGAAGGGAGAAAGCGGTCACTAAAGTGGAGGATAGGATTAAATCCTACCTGCCCGAGACTGGCGCCTAACATCATTAAGAAACTTATTGGAGATTTAAATTATGATGGTCTCGTAAAAAGTCTGAAAAGGCTATTTTCTGTCATTCCTGCGCAAGTCCCGCTCTTAGCGGGATATTTTCATGTAGTTAGAATTTTCTGGATTCCCGTTCCTGCCGCAGGACGGGAATGACGACTTTTTACGATTCCATCAATTATGGAGGCAAGAAAGGGTTGAGAAAGGGCAAAGTTTACCTTGTTGGTGCAGGCCCTGGTGATCCCAGTTTAATTACAGTAAAGGGATTGGAATGCCTTCGAAAGGCCAATGTCTTGATCTATGACCGTCTTGTGGATGACAGTCTTCTGAATGAAGCTTCTCCCGATGCTGAAAAAATATTTGTAGGTAAGGCCGCTCACTTCCATACCTTGGAACAGGAAGCTATAAACAAACTGCTTTTGACGAAAGCCCGTGAGGGCAAGGTAGTCGTGAGACTCAAAGGGGGTGACCCTTTTGTTTTGGGTCGAGGAGGCGAAGAAGCGGATTTTTTGGCCACAAACCGTATTCCTTTTGAGGTGGTGCCAGGGGTATCCTCAGCCTATGCCGTACCTGCTTATGCTGGAATTCCAGTTACATATCGGGGCATTGCTTCATCCTTTGCCGTAGTCACTGGACATAAAGCGATGGATAAGCCCGAGCCATCCATTCCGTGGAACAAGATATCTACCGGTGCAGATACGTTAGTGATCCTTATGGGATTGTCAAATTTGAAGAATATCGTGGAACAACTATTAAAAAACAAAAAGCCTCCATCGACCCCTGTCGCCGTGATCACCCAGGGGACTACTTCTCATCAACGATGCGTGACGGGAACACTCCAGGATATTGTTGAAAAAGTTAAATCAAAGAATCTCAGTCCCCCGTCTGTCATTGTAGTGGGCGAGGTTGTTCGTCTTCGAACACGTCTGCATTGGTTTGATAAGGAATAACCCCTGGAATGGCATGAAGCCCAAAAAGAAAAAACCCATCACCTATCTGCCTGCCTTTCTCGATCTTCATGAAAAAAAATGCATTGTCGTTGGAGGAGGAGAGGTCGCTCTCCGGAAGGTAAAGATGCTTCTGGGCTGTGGAGTAGATGTGAGCGTGATTAGTCCGAACCTTCATCCGGATCTGGCCCGGCTTGTTAAGAAAAAGGCCCTGCGTAGGATTTCCCGTCAATATCAGCCAGGAGACCTCGAAGGTGCAGTCATTGTCATTGCCGCAACAAATGTGAAAGAGGTCAATGACAGAGTGACTCAGGAGGCAAAGAGATCAGGAGCCCTCGTTAATGTGGTCGATGATCCGGAGCCTTCGGATTTTATCATCCCTTCCTTTTTCCGGCGTAAGGACTTGACCATCGCCGTCTCCACTGCTGGCAAAAGCCCTGCCCTGGCGAGGAAAATCAGAACGATCCTTGAAGAAAAATATGGGGAAGAATACGCTTCATTGCTATCTCTGATTGGAGCTGTCCGCTCCGACCTAAAAAGGCAAGGAATCGTTGTGAGTTCAGAGGTCTGGCACAGAGCCTTAGATTTAGATTTACTATCTGGGTTCCTGCGATCAGGGGAGTGGGAGAAGGCCAAAACTGTCTTATTAAGCAAACTAAAAGTTACTAAGGGGGAAAAGTATCATAAAAAAAGATGCTAAAGCCGTGGTAGAGGGTTCCTCCTTTAGTAATGGTTACCGAACCTCGGACAATCTAAATAAGAAATCCATATCCCCCTCCCCTTCCCTCGAAAGATATTCAATGATTGCAGAGTAAATCTTAATTTGCACTTAGAATTTCTTTTCAGAGCTTCTCAGGGCTCTCATTTTTAACATTTTAGTTGACAATAGGACGGGAATCAGTAAAATTTATTGGGTCTGGCGGTGTAGCTCAGTCGGTCAGAGCATGCGGCTCATATCCGCAGTGTCCGGGGTTCAAATCCCTGCACCGCCACCAAAATTGAAAAGATTAAGGTTCTGATGCCTAAAAAAGAACCGATTCGATATTTTAAATAAAATCTTCCATAACACCTCTTTTCAAAATTTAATTAAGACAGGGTCAAGGATGAGATATCCTTGTGTTTCTTCTTTAAGTCAAAATTGAGAGTATAAGGTACCTCAGACCATTTAGAAGCGATCAAGGCAGGGAGAATTTTTCTCCCTGCCTTCTTTCCTATAAGGGGTTTTTTATGCATCATGCCAGCATTATTGGTACGGGATCCTATGTCCCTGAGCGGATTCTCACGAACCACCACCTGAGAGAAATGGTGGATACCAGTGACAAATGGATCGTAGAAAGAACAGGCATCCGGGAGAGAAGGATTGCAAGCGGGGAAGAGACCAATGTGACCATGGGTAGGATAGCGCTCGAACGTGCCATCGAAAATTCAGGAATCCGATGTGAGGAGATTGAATTTCTGGTGGTGGGCACAAACACAACAGAACCCGTATGGCCCTCCGCCTCAGGCCATATTGCCAATCTACTGGGTCTTCGTAAAGACCTTCCCTTCCTCGATGTGCAGGCGGGTTGCACCGGATTCAACTACGCCCTTTCGGTTGCAGAGATGTCCATTAAGGCTGGACAATACAGGACGGTGGCGGTGATCGGAACGGACAAACTTTCAGCCATCACAGACTATCAGGACCGCAACACCTGTGTTCTTTTCGGGGATGGCGCCGGTGCCCTCATATTGAAGCGGTCCACGAGCGAAGGAATCATCCGTTCCCATCTCGGAGGAAATGCCAAGGCCCGTGACCTACTCATTCTTTCCAAAAAGGACAGCGCCGGAAATGGATATATCTGGATGGAAGGGAGAAAGGTCTATACCTTTGCCAAAAGGGCGATGGTTGAAAGCTGTTTTCGTGTTCTTGATCCTTCCGGGACAGCCGGAAAAAACGAACTCCGCGCCCTGTTTGAACAGGTGACCAGAATCATTCCCCATCAGGCGAATGCAAGGATCATTATGGGAGCTGCGGAGGAACTCGAATCGCGGCTGGAGCTCCCTGCCGGTGAGGCAAAAAATAAAATGATTATGACGATTGAACAGTACGGGAATAACTCTTGCGCTTCCATTCCGCTCGCACTGGATATATCCCTCCGAACCGGAAAGCTCAGAAAAGGGGACCTTGTCATCTTTGTAGGCTTCGGGGCGGGCCTGACCTATGCTGCAAACCTCGTCAGGTTATAAAGACATCCTATAAAGAGTAATGAGTCATAACGGGTTACGGCTACGAAGCCCGTTTCGTTATTCGGCAACGGTTACGTTTAAAAGAATTAAACACGAAAGACGTAGCCTTTTTTGTATAGACGATACGGGCATCGTCACCCTGACCTTTAAACGTTGCCTCTATTACTTTTGGATTATACCAGGAGGGTTTTTTGACCAGAAAGATTACGAGGTCTGTCTGTCCTTATGATTGCCCGGATGCCTGCGGCCTTCTGATAGAGGTGGTTGACGGAAAAGCGATCAAGGTCACTGGCGACCCGGACCATCCATTTACAAGGGGTACCCTCTGTCCTAAAATGAATCGGTACCAGGACACGGTCCACTCCCCGCTCCGCCTTACCCGCCCTCTCCTCCGGACAGGAGAAAAAGGCTCGGCCCAATTTCATCCCATCTCATGGGAAGAAGCGATTGACCGGATTGCCAACCACTGGCAGGGTATCATCAACCGCTCTGGAGCAGAAGCCATTCTCCCCTACTCCTATGCCGGAACCATGGGCCTGATTCAGAGGAATGCCGGACACCCTTTCTTTTACCGAATGGGTGCCTCCCGCCTCGAACGCACGATATGTTCTCCTGCCAAGGAAGCAGGCTGGCAAGCGGTGATGGGAAACACCCCTGCCCCTCACCCTGATGAGGTGGCAGAGAGCGATCTTGTCATTTTATGGGGAATCAATGCTGTCGCAACGAATATTCACTTCCTCCACGGCGTGAAAATAGCTCGAAGAAAAGGAGCCAAAGTCTGGCTGATCGATACATACAAAACCCTTACCTCTTCTGTGGTGGATCAAACCTATATCGTCCGGCCGGGAAGTGATGGAGCACTCGCCCTGGGCTTGATGCATCTTCTGGTTCGAGATGGCCTCATCGACAATGATTTCTTGGCCGCCCATGTGCAAGGCTTTGATGAGTTGAAAGAAAAAGTCCTTCCAGACTATCCGCCCGAAAAAGTAAGCCGCCTTACGGGACTCTCTCCTGAAACTCTCGAATCTATGGCTAAAGCCTATGGCAGAGCAAAAACTCCATTGATCCGGCTGGGAAGCGGCCTTTCCCGGTACGGAAATGGGGCGATGATCATTCGTACGATTGTCTGTCTGCCTGCCCTTGTCGGAGCTTATGAAAAGAGAGGGGCCGGATGTTTTACCGGTACCAGTACTGCAGAAGCCTTTGCCATGGGCAAGGTCTTTCAAGAAGATTTTATGAAAGGGAAGACCCGGATCGTCAACATGAACCGGATCGGCTGGGCTTTAAATGAGATTCAGGACCCACCTATTCAAAGTCTTTATGTCTATAGCTCCAACCCTGCAGCAGTTGCTCCGGATCAGAATCAGGTCTTAAAGGGTCTGGCAAGGGAAGACCTCTTCACCGTGGTTCACGAGAGGTTTCTCACCGATACGGCCCGTTATGCGGATATGGTGCTTCCTGCCACCTCTTCTCTGGAACAGAGTGACCTCTATCGGTCCTACGGCACATACTGCATCCAGCGTGCAAAAGCGATCATCCCTCCTGTAGGGGAGAGCAAGTCAAACTGGGATGTCTTCTGCCTTCTTGCCAGAGCAATGGGATTTGATGAACCTTTTTTCCGGCAAACTGCCGATGACCTCATCGACGATCTGCTTTCCATCCCAACACCGATGAGAGAAGGGATTGACCAGAAATCCTTTGCAGCCGGGAAGGCGGTTGAAATTCCTCTTCCATCGGATGCACGGAAAACATTCAGGACTCCTTCCGGAAAAGTTGAACTCCTCAACCCAAAACAGTCTCATCCCCTTCCTCTCTACATTCCTCCCTATGGCGGTGATGAGCCCTTCTATTTGATGGCAGCCCCCAGTTTCTATGGTTTAAACTCCTCCTTTCGCGAACGGGGAGACCTCCGGAGAAAAGAGAGAGGCATGCTCCTTAAGATGAACCCCGCTGATGCAGAAGCAAAAGGCCTCAAGGAGGGAGAGCCTGTGATCGCCTTCAATTCGTTGGGTGAGGTCTCTTTTGTTCTACGGGTTACCGATGAGGTTCCTCAGGGTGTGGTGGTGGCAGAAGGGATCTGGTGGCTTGAACATTCTCCTGGCCCCCGTTCCGTCAATGCCCTCACCTCCCAGCGATTAACAGACCAGGCCCAGGGAAGCACCTTCTACGACAATACCGTGGACGTGAAACCCGCCCCTTCCCATTCCCGGTAAACGAAAAGATAATGATAACCACCAGAGAGAGATAAATCTGAAGGCCAATCCGAACCTGACGGTCTTCCACAAAATCACCCCTTTTATGCTTACCCGTGACGGACGTCACTACACCTTAACGTTGCAGAAGATTTAGTCATACGGACATGGGTGAACCGGTCGTAAAGGCTTCGGGGCGAACCTTTAAGGCGATCAGCACATACATTTCCAACCCTTGCTGGAGTTCACCTTAGGTGAAGTCCGCCGATTCCCCTAACATGTCAAATCAATCGCCGTTCGAAGCCTTGAAGAGCGGTTTACCCATGGCCGTTTATGCAACTGCGAGGTACATTCTGGAAAATAATCAAGGCTATAGATAATCACGAATGACCTTGATGAGCGTCTGGATCTCTTCCGCGGTGAGCTTGCCGTCTTTTCTGAAGATCAATGTTCCGTTTTTATCAAAGGCGAGAATATTACTGCTGTCGTCGGCAATCTTCCAGGCATTCACCAGCGTTTTTTTATAATCCCGCACATAAGTGGTTTTGGGATAACGCTTCTGTTTATCTTTAATGGATGAAGAAATAGCAAAATTGGGCATCCACGTGGCTGCCATGTTAATGACCCCAACCGATTGAAATTTGTCGCCGGGAAATTTCTCTCGATTCAGAGCATCGCTGGCCTCATTGTTCGTATCTTTTTCATCAGGATCGACGTAAAAAACGACATGGACCTTCCCCTGTAACTCTTCACTGCTCCAGGGTGTTCCATCCAACCGTCCTCCCAGTTTTTCTCTTAATTCCACCTTTGGAGGAATCTCGCCGAGTTCAATCGCCTCTGCAGTTTGGTGGATCATAAAGAAGGCCAAAAAAAAGATGAACCCTGTCAAGAGATGCTTCATCCTACACCTCCTCAACTTTTGATAGCGACGTGTTTCTGGATCCGATGGTCATGCGGCTCCATCTCTCATTTTTTCAAGCCTGAACCCGGAATCTGATTCTTTATATTTAGAAGGGAAATCGGATCAACCCGTGCCCCATTCATTCTAATTCCCCAATGAAGGTGAGGTCCTGTGGATCTTCCGGTGGATCCGACCCGACCCAGTATGGCTCCCTTGTCGACTCTATCCTCCTCCTTGACCAGCACTTCTGAAAGATGGAAATACATCGAGTAGAAACCCCATCCATGATCGAGAATGACCGATTTTCCAGAGAAGAAGAGTTCCCCAACCAAGACAACCATACCGCTATTACAGGCCCATATGGGGGTTCCCTCTTCTGCCCGAAAATCAACGCCTGTATGGGGGGTTTGACGTTTCCCATTAATAATACGCCTCAATCCAAATGCCGCAGAAAGTTCCCCCTCTACCGGGCGTATAAAAGCACCTGTCCATAGTCTTTCATCCCGAAAGACCCGAAACAAGGATTTTAGCTGTCCTGCCTCTTTATTGACTCGTTCCAATGTTTTCCTATCCAAATCCACCATGGCGGATGGGAGCGAAAGTTTCTGGATCCCGAAGTCGACCTCCTCCACCTTCAATGAAAAGTTACTCAAATGAATACCGCTCCCACTATCTGTCGTAACAATCTTCATCTCGTATGTGGCAGGTCGAGTGTCCATATCAATCCCAATGAGGCCCTCGTAGGTGCCATTCTGCTCGCTGAAGGCTAAGGGAAATTTTGCTCCTTGAAACTCCACGTAGATGGACTTAAGTGATGGCGGTCCTAATATGCTGATGAGGCATACTTCCCCCTGCTTGACCCCTCTCGGAATAGATTCGACCCGGAAATGATTTTCAGCAGAAACAGGCTTACCCGTCAATAACAGGAGAACCGATATACAAATAAGAAACTTTAAAAACGGTTGAAAGCGAATGGATATAAAATTCACGTAGTTTTATCCCCCTGAATTCAGCAGCCTCTTTTTCCCATATAAACGAAGAAGTAGGTTCAAATGCAACTTCTTCCCTTCCTGAGCGAACTGGTCACCCTTCGAGAGCCTCAGGGCGAACGGTTTTTCCCGAATGTCCGGAGCTAAGGCTAAGGAGGGAATCAGCATGACTGGAAAAATGACATGATTTCAACATATCCCCGCTCGCCCTGCCCGTCCTCCGAAGCCCTGGCGAAGGAGGGAGACTGGCGAAGGGCAAGCTGATAAATTCCTTTCAATGGTTACGTTTTTTAGCGCCGAAATTTATTAGGAATTGTTCCAGATCTTCATAAGGTTGAAATCCAACGGCTGTACGGTGATTGACCAAAAAGGTTGGGACTCCTGTGATTCCAAGGGCGCGTGAACGAGACCAGTCGGAATCCACTGCCTCCTTAAAGGTTCTCAATTCAAGAACAGATCGTGCCTCCTTGTCTGAAAGGCCTATCGATTTTGCCAAATCGACTATTTCGTTAACCTTGCCAATATTCTTACCCTCCACAAAATAGCCTCGAAAAACAGCTTCGTGGAATTCGTCTCCCCTTCCCTTCGATTCTGCCCACTTTGCCAATTCCTGAGCAAGACGGCTATTGTAAGTCTTTTTTCGCTCACCCATAGGCAAACCTAATTCACCCGCCACTTGCTTCAACCGGGTCATGATCTTCTTAATGTCTTTGAGTTGTCCGGCAAAAAGTTCTTCAAGAGTGAGTCCCTCCACAGGCGTCTCGGGATGAAGAGGAAAAGCCGCCCAACGAACTTCGATGTCATAATTCTTTCGCAATTGCTCAATACGCACGGTACTGAAATAACACCAGGGTCAAACATAATCGGAGAATATCTCCAGAATCACCGGCTCATTCATATGTTTCTCCTTTTCGGCTCCACTCAACAGGGCCAACTTTTTTTAGGGAGGATACCTCCCTTCCAGTTAACCCCCTGTTTAAGAAGCTGACTGAATAATGAAAGCACCCAAGATACTTGTACTTCCCGGAGAGGTTCACCCCGTTAGAAATTCGAGTCCCGCTATAGCGGGACTCGAAACCGAGCGGGGGAGCGGGGCACTATTTCTAAAGTGGAAAACGTCCCTCATTTCTCACTAAAGATGATTTCCTCTTTCTTGGCCCGAGGCATCGCTTTTATCTGCGCTTCTCGAACAAGAGCTTCGGAATGTGTCAAGCCTTCTCGTTGATATAACAGCTCGACAGGCAGGCGAGTCCGGGTGTAGGATGCCCCCCGACCCTCACTATGTTGCTTGACCCGAGCCCGCACATCTTTTGCTATCCCCGTATAGAGCGACCCATCCCCGCAGCGGAGGATATAGACTGTCCAATCCTTTCGTCCCCTTCTCTTCATCCCTTGGATCATTCTTAGGTATTTAATCTCCACGTTCTTTCTCTCCAGATGAGGCTTCTGAAAAAGTCAATATTACGATTGCCTGCCCCCCTATGGCTGGATATTGTCAATCAGCTTATTAAAATAATCTGGCACTTGGGTTTCAAAAGTCATCTGCTCGCCGCTGGTGGGGTGTTTGAAGGAAATCGATTTGGAATGAAGCGCTAAACGCCTGTACCCATCCTTGGTTTTACCATATTTACGATCGCCTACGATCGGATGACCTTTATCAGCCATATGGACACGTATCTGATTCTTCCTGCCGGTCAAAAGATTAATCTCCAGCAGACTAAACTGCTTGGTCTCTTTAAGCACCTTATAAGCAGTATGCGCCAGTTTGCCTTTTGTGACATCCGTTGTGGAATACACGACATAAGCCTTGTTCTCAGACAGGTATGAGGTAATCATTCCCTCTTTTGGGACTAACTGACCATAAACCACTGCAATATATTTCTTTTCCGTGTCTTTCCACTGAGTTTGCAAACGGTACTTAACTTCTTCGCTTTTTGCGAATATCAGCACGCCGGATGTCCACTGGTCCAGCCTATGAACAATGAAAATTCGGTTTCGCGACTTTAGACAGCCTTTGCGTACATAATCGGTTAGAATGTAGTAAGCCGTCTTGAATTTATTAGTCTCCGTCCCCACCGTCAATAGCCCCGCAGGCTTATCTACCGCCAAGATATCTCTATCTTCGTAGAGTATTTCTAACCCTCTTGGCAGATGTTTGCTGGTCGAATGTTTTTTCTTAAGCATACGGAGGTCTCTTCTATCTTGTGCAGTTTATAGCTTATTGCCAAATTGCTATCGAGTCACAAAGTATGAGGAGTAATAAAGCGGACAGTTCTATTGATTTTGATTCTTTTGTAATATTGCAAGACCCCAAGTACTGACCCCAAGTACTCCGTTCGCCCTGAGGCTCTCGAAGGGTGAACGGTTCGCTCAGCCTCCGGCTCAGAGAGCCTCTGGCTCGGAGAGGACAGGCTTGTCGAAGCATGAAATCGATTTGGGCAACAGCCCGTAAAGACGTGGCCCCATCCCACGGTTAACTTACGCCGCATTTTAACGTGATCTTGTCGGGATTGGACTCCCAGGGCCAAAGAGCCGCGTATATCACCTTATTACCATCTTGCCTGTAGAAAAATGTTTGCTCCTTTCTCAAACCACCCAAAATATCAACCATTTTCTGTATATCTTCGGGCAGGTTTGCTTCTTTCCCGGATTCCTTGGCTGCCGGGCCTAAATCTTTTTTCAATAAAGAAAGAAGCGATTCAAGGTCCTTCTGGTTAATGACCGCCTCCAGATATTCGGCCCCCTGTGAGTTCGGTCTAACTTCCATGTTCAACGTTTCCTTTATCTCTTCAATCAGGTTCATCGCTTTCGTCCTTTTAGGAATGCCTCACTCTCCCTTCCCCGCGCTTCAGTGAGGCATTACTCCTTTCAAGAAATTGGGATTCGTTCCTAAGGGTTGACACTGTTCAGGTTATACATAGATTCATCTGATTGTCAACCGGATCGATTAAGAAGTCTGAATAAAACCAGAAAGCCCCAAGGTTTCTTCCCTTCCAACAGGGTTCAATCGAGATGCTAACGGTCTTTTAACGCATCTGCAAAGGGGTTATTGAAAAGCTGTTTCTGAGCCATTCCCTTACGAACGGGTTCTCTTCTTTCCCCCTTTTTTTCTCTTGTCACACCCGCACTTGCTTCGTGCGTTTGAACGGTCTGCGAAGGACCGCTTCGCATCGAAAGGGAAATCCGCTTTCGCTCAATCTCCACATTGAGCACCGTCACCATCACCCTCTGATGGACCTTCACCACCTCGCTTGGATTCTTAACAAAGCGGTTAGAAAGCTCGCTCACATGAATCAGGCCGTCTTGATGAACGCCGATATCGACAAACGCGCCGAAAGCCGTGATGTTTGTGACAATCCCCGGAAGCCTCATCCCCGGTTTAAGGTCCTCCATCTTGTCAACCCCTTCGGTAAAGGCAAAGGTCTCAAAGGACTCTCTGGGATCGCGTCCGGGCTTGGCAAGCTCATTCAAAATATCATTGAGTGTCGGCAGGCCCACTGACTCGGTTAGATAATTCTTTGAGTCAATCTTTTTCCGAAGATCCTCATCCTTGATCAGGTCGCTTACCGAGCAACTCAGATCCCGTGCCATGGCCTCAACAATGAAATAGCTCTCGGGGTGGACAGCGCTTCCGTCCAATGGGTTTTTTGCACCCCTTATCCTGAGAAACCCGGCGGCCTGTTCGAATGCCTTTGGACCCAGGCGGGGAACCTTTTTCAATTCTTCCCTTGAGCCGAAGGGCCCATGTTCATTACGATATTTAATCATCGCTTTGGCAAGTTGTGGCCCCAATCCAGAAACATAAGTGAGGAGTTCTTTGCTCGCCGTATTGACCTCCACTCCAACGGCGTTCACGCAGCTCATCACCACATCATCAAGGCCCCTCTTCAGCGCAGGCTGGTCGACATCGTGCTGATATTGGCCGACTCCGATTGACTTCGGATCGATCTTGACGAGCTCTGCAAGAGGATCCATTAGTCGCCTTCCGATAGAGACCGATCCCCTCACGGTGACATCGTGGTCCGGAAACTCCTCCCGCGCCACATCGGATGCAGAATAGACGGATGCCCCGCTCTCATTAACCATCATGACGGAAATGTGCATGGGAAGGCCGAGCCTTTTCACAAAGGTCTCCGTTTCCCTTCCCGCGGTTCCATTCCCAACGGCAATGGCTTCAACCTCAAACCGGTCGCATCGCTCCATGACCGTTTTCGCTGCCTCATCAGCCTCTTTTTCAGATTGGTGCGGGAAGATCGTATCCGTATGAAGGAGTTTTCCCTGCCGATCAAGACAGACGACTTTACATCCTGTTCGGAAGCCGGGGTCAATGGCAAGCACGTTTTTCTGGCCCAGCGGTGGCGCCAGTATGAGTTGACGGAGGTTTTCTGCAAAAACACGGATGGCCTCTTCATCGGCCCGCTTCTTTGTATGGACCCGGATCTCTGTCTCCATCGAAGGGAGAAGAAGGCGTTGATAACCATCCTCAAGGGCTTGCCGCACCTGATCGGAGGCCGGGCCACTGCCTTTGATAAAAATAGATTCCAATATCGCAATCGCTTCTTGCTCGGGCGGAAGAACGCGAAGCGTCAGGACTTCCTCCTTCTCTCCGCGTCTCATGGCAAGAATACGATGGGAGGGCGCTGTATGAACGGGTTCTTCCCATTCAAAGTAGTCCCTGTACTTGATCCCTTCCTTCTCTTTCCCTGCGATGACCTTTGATCTGAACCGGGCCTTCCGGAGGAGAAAATCCCTCATGTTGCCCCGCGCGGTTGCATCTTCACTGATCCATTCCGCAATGATGTCCCTTGCCCCTGAAAGCGCTTCTTCCACAGAGTCGACTCCTTTTTCCCCATCAACGAAAGCCAGGGCTTCGCCGAAAGGATCCTGGTTCACAGGGTCAATGCCGTCCTGCGCAAAAAGACGCTGTGCCAATGGCTCAAGCCCCTTTTCCCTTGCGATGGTGGCGCGCGTTCTGCGCTTGGGCCGGAAGGGGAGGTAAATGTCTTCCAGGACAGTCATCGTCTCCGCTCCATCGATCTTTGCTTTAAGCTCCTCGGTCAATAACCCTCTCTCTTCGAGAGATCGGAAAATGGCCTCCCTGCGGCTGTCCAGATCAGACAGCTTTTCAAGCCGGTCCCGGATGGCGGTGATGGCCACTTCATCCAGTGACTGCGTTGCCTCCTTTCGATAACGGGCGATAAAAGGAATGGTGGCTCCCTCTTCAAGAAGTCGGGCAACCGCGCTCACCTGCTCCGGCCCGATAGAAAGCTCGACGGCAATCCGTCCGACATGCATCTCGTTCATGACTTCCTCATGAGATCAAAGTAGTTTTCCTAAGGTAAAACATTCAAGGAGAGATTTAAAGGTTTAAGCAGTAAAAAACGAAATGGGGTTGGAAAGGAAAACCTGAATGGCAATCCGAATCGGCCGGTCTTCCATCCCACAAATCCTTTGCCTGTCTCTATTTCCCGGTTTATGGATTTATGGTGTATTGACCTTTTAAAGAATAGACATGGTTTTCCCAGATGCGCCTGAACCTCTCTTCGTCTGGGACAGGACTCTTCATCATCCTTCTGCACAGGTCCTTCTGCCTCGGCGTGCTGCTCGGTTTACAAAATACCTGAAGTCCATATTTGGAAAAATCTCTCACCATAAAGTCGAATATTGCATCGATGAGATCATCTTCGACATCGAAAAAATCCCTGCTTTCAAGGATTAATTGCCCGTAGGCCACCAGGGTAAAGATCTCGCCCAGGGTCAGGAGATAGTCAATGTCCTTGCTCTGGTTTTGATCCGGCGTTGCCTGGATAAGAAATTCAGTGAAGGTGGCAATTTGGTCCTTGAAAACCTCCACGTTGGGCAAATTCACACCCTGGTAGGCGATCTTGTAGTCGTGAAACTGGACCTTTGCCAATCCTTTCGTCGGTCCCTGATGAAAAAGGCCATCGTCATTGGACGCATCGTCTCGCCGGGGGACTTTTGCAAATCCTTTGGGATGAAAGAAATAATTCTGCATAAACTTGACCACCAGCGCCATATTGACATGAACCGTCCCTTCCAGCTTGGGTAGCATCCGGATTTCATGCGTTGCGATTTCAAAAAAGGGCTCCTTTTCAAAACCCTTGGCCGCAATCACCTCCCACAACAGGTTGATCACCTCTTCCCCCTGTGTGGTCACCTTCATCTTCACCATGGGGTTATACAGGAGATATCTCCGGTCCTCCTGTGAGGCCATGCGCATATAATCGCTCGCCCTTTCGGAAAAGAGTTTCATGGCAACAAGGCGGCAGTACGCATCCGTAAAAAGCCTCTTCACATGTGGGAAATCGGTCACCCATTGACCATAGACATATCGGCTGGCCGCATGGTCAATGGCCTCATAGAAAGCATGGGTGCACAATCCGATCGAACCCCATCCTAAGTTGAACTTGCAGATGTTGATGGTATTGAGCATATCATCCCACGCCCTCTGACCTTTGCTCAGGATATCCAACTCCGTGATCGGATAGTCGTGGAGCGCATATTCGGCGACATAATTTGATTCGTTCACGACATTTTGAACACACTCGAATTTCTCGTGCTTGGAGTCGACCACAAACCAGACATAATCACCGGTATCCGACATCTTCGCAAAGGTTGAAACCATGGCGGCTTCATTTCCATTTCCGATATAATATTTGTCACCCTTTGCCACATAGGTACCGTCTCCCTTGGGGGTTAGCATCATATCCGTCGAATAGATATCCGCACCATGCTCCTTTTCTGAAAGTCCGAACCCAAAGACCCTGCCCTCTTCCAATTGTTTAGCCGCCCGATGCTTCACGGTCTCGTTCTCCCCCAAAAAGATCGGCCCCAGACCCAGCATGGTGACCTGCAAGGTGTACCAGTACGTCAGCCCGTAGAAAGAGGTGATCTCTGCAAACTCGCAATTGCGATAGGTATCCCAGCGCGAATCCTCGGCTCCATAGCCCTTGGGAGTCATCAGGGTGGCAAAAATCTTTTCCTTTTTTAAGAATTCGACAAAATCATAATTCCAGACCTTTTCATGGTAGTCCTTTTTGATCTTCTTCAAACCCTTGTTTTCCAGAAACGCGATCGTTTTCAGCATGATCTCGCGAGATCTTTCATCAGGATACGGCCGTTTGTGCTTTTTAGGATTGAATAAAATCATGCGCCCTCCTTCTCATAGAGTTTCGTAAAACAGGATCATTCATCTCACCTGAAAGGCTTGGACGGAATCAACTTCATGGGGTCTGATAATGAAGATCTACCATAATATGCCCTATTCGCGGGAGATTTCCTCTGTCGAACGGAGCAGGCAGTGGGTATTCATCTTGACCTTTCACCCCGGATTCGAAGGTAAACGGAAAGACCGCTTCGTCGCTCTCATTTTTGGCTTTGTCAAAAATCGAAACCTTCACCATGATCCGGGTCCACTCCGGCAAAAACGAAGCTTTTAAACTAAAGGTATTCCATTGAAGGAATCCGATCAAATGATTCCGATATTGGGGCTTCAGGATGATCCAATCCGTTGGGTAAGAACCGTAGCCCAACTGGTTGACGACGATAGCGATCTTATCCATATCTCCATCCGGGTCTTCCGCCTCGATATAAATCTTCCAGATAGACCCATAGGGGCCCTTCTCCACGGCAAAAGCATGAGTAATGATGGGCGCTTTTGTTTCAGTCCCATTAGGATTTTTTGTTTTCTTCATCTCATTCATCGTCTCTCTTGGTTCCTTTGGCATACCAGTCCGGATCTCTGGCTAAATTCGCACGCGCCTCCTGGGTCATCATCTCAAAAGCGGGGTGAGTGCTTTCCCAGGCTCGATTTCTGTAAAAACCGTCACGCATCTTTTCAACCTCTATTTTGACCTCTTCAAAATATCTGCCGTAAAGATGCAGCGAATCGCTGATATCCACATACCGCCCCACGCTGACCGGCTTGCCTATTCTTTTCGATATCCGTTCGGCAATCACCCGCTGCAGATCCGTCAGCGCATAAACGTTCATAAACCATGCCTTGTACAAATCTCTGCTGCGCCAATGTGTGTTCATGTTCAGCGCCAATTTACCCGCTTCATCGGCCACCAGCCTGCACCATATCCGTTGCAGACAGGGAGGGTCTTCCGTATAAATATCTGCCGTCGGCATCCATGTGATGGCTTGCGCCCGCCGGGTGTACTCCACCTTTGACAGCGAATCGATGATGTATTCAACCTGATCCACTGGCGCAAAGGGCTTCTTGGCGCCTTCTGGATCCCGCAGTCCGTAAACCGGACAATAGGCAAAAAGCCTCTCATGATAGGTATAGGTCCACTTTCCTGCCGCCGGGTCGATCCAGTGGTCATGGATCCCATCCACCACCTCCTGTCGATAGACCTCCAGCTCAACAGGGCCCCCTGGATAATTCTTGTGAATCCGAGGTTCGGCAAAGGGGTGATAAACGGTAACGATGACGGTGGCATCTTTGCTTGGCGCATCCTCCGCCTTGTCATACTGCGTTTTGATATCCAATCCATCATCCCAGACGGCTAAGACAGCCTTCTCCCATGCCTCCGGCAGACACTCTGCATTGATGGACAATGTGGGAATATTTCCTGATGCTTTCATCTCAAACTCCTCATATCAAAATTTGCCGCAGAGGGTCACATCTTCAGATGTCATTCTACGGTTGCATAAAAATTACACGAAAAGGGAGGTGGGTGTGCTGGAAATCCTTTACAGCGGCACCTTTAAATGGTTGGCTACTCAGGTTTCAAGCATACCTCAAAGGTCACCGCAGGTGACATCGAATGTTCCCCATAAAGCATAGAAACGATCCGCAATTGTAAAGGGTTGGAAGCATGCCCACCTCCCTTTTCTTTGCAACGTTAGGGGTCATTATTTTCCCCTGCCTTTCATTTTACCTCATTATTGAAATGGGTTCCATCAGGTGGAGAAAGAAGAGGATGACCTCTTTGGGAGGGCCGCCAAAGATGGCCCGAATGGCATCGGCATAAACTCCCACCTGGGGCCTGTAATGTTCAATTCTTGGATTCAAATCCTTTTTATCCACCAGGTCGGTCTTAAAATCGAGAACGACCAGTCCGTCTTCTTCCTTAAAAACCACATCCATCACACCCTCGATAAGGATTCCGTCCTTCTGATAGGTGAAGGGGACCTCTTTTTGGTAGTCACTTGATTGAATGACACGCTGGAGGATCGGAAAATGGATCGCCTGCCGGACCAACTCCCCTGCCCTTTTGATCATGGGTTCTGTTGCCCCAAACCCTTTCCCTTCAATGACCGCCATCTCTTCCAGAAGATCGGCCTTACTCCAATTCACCTTCTCAAAAAGACGGTGAACGAGTTTCCCAAAGATGGCTCCTTCGCCGCCGGTCACCGGAGAAATCACCCATTCATCATCCTTCTCAACCTCCTCAACCTTTTCCATGGCAGTGGCAATGAGACGCCCCGTCCCAGCCCGCCTCTTTAATTCCTCCTGAGTCTTTTTCCAATGCTCGAATCGAGAGAGGGATAATCTAATATCTTCTCCCCGTTTCCTTTCAAGGTTTAATGGACCCCTGAACGCATTATCCTCTCCGGGCTTGAGTTCAAGCGTGTTGGTATCGTAGAACATCATCTCTTGATCCCATTTTCCAAACGGAACGTTATCCGGCTCGCTTAAATACGGCTGTAGGTATTTTAAGAAACTGCCTCCCGGAATATCCTTTTTCCCGTCCTTCTTTTCCTTCACCCAGAAGACAGGCAGAACTAAAAAGTCTCTCGCCCGCGTCATCCCCACATAGAGAAGCCGCCTCTCTTCAGCTTCCCCCCGCTTCTCCTCCCACTGGCTTAACGCTTCATAATTGCGCGTCCAGAAACGATCATCTTGACTGCCTATTTTTGCGGCGATCCGCCCTCCACTGCGGTCGATGATAAAATCCTCACCTTTGTTGCCCTTATGGGCAAGGTCCGTCAGGATAACCATTGGGAATTCTAATCCCTTGGCTTTGTGGATCGTCAGGAGCCTGACAAAATTGTCCCCCCGTTCAAGTGTGGGAGGTTCTTCCTCTTCAGCCTCTTCCTCCTGCCGTTCAGAAAGCCATCGCACAAAACCTCTGAAACTCAACATTCCCCTTTCATCCAGCGCGCGCGCCACATCGCCGATCTTGAGAAGATTCGCAACCCTCTGCTCGCCTTGAGGCTTCAAAAGAAAGAGGACTAAGCCGCGCGTTGCCTCATAGAGCCTCTTTAAAAGGGCTGAGACGCTTGCCTGATTTCGCATCTCGTGGAGCTCTCGAAGAAGACGAAAAGGCTGTTCCAAATCGGTTCTTTGAGCCTCCTGCAAGCAATTTAAACTTCCTCCATTGGCATGAAAAAGGAAGAGTTCCTCATCCGAGGTTCCAAAGAAAGGCGAGCGGAGCGCTGCGATCAAAGAGACCTTGTCATTCGGGTTGTCAACTGCCTGAAGAACAGCCAGGAGCTGCTGAATCTCCTGACGCTTATAAAAATGTCTCCCGCCGATCACCCGGTAGTCCACCTCGTAAGATCTTAAGGCCTCCTCTAAAGGATTGAGGGGTGTATAGGTCCGCATCAGGATGGCAATGTCCTTGAACAGGATGGGTCGGAAGGATTGATCCGCCTCATCCCACACCTGCCACTTCTCTTCGCTCACAAGCTTCTGTATAAAGGAGGCGACGCATCGGGACTCCCACCGGCGGCATTCTTCCATGCTGGTCATCACGATCTCTTTTTTCCCGGGCGGGTATAAGAGCATGGTGCCTTGCTCCGGGGGGACGGTCTCTTTCGCTCGGCCAAAATGGAGAGGCACATATCCTGGCTGATAGTGGCCATCCTCCGGGGGCTTGATGAGATCTTCAAAGATTCTATTGACGACTTTGACGAGAGAGGGCGCGCATCGAAAATTCTGAGAGATGGTGAGAAGGTGGTCTTGACCCATCCGGGTCTTGGCGTCCTCGTACATCTCAATGTCCGCCCGGCGGAACCGGTAAATGGACTGCTTTGGATCGCCCACGATAAAGACCCGTTTGGAGGCAACCCGGACCTCTTTCCATTCGGATGCCTCTGTTTTTTCATCCTCCGAAAGGAAGAAGACAATCTCGGCCTGGAGGGGGTCCGTATCCTGAAACTCGTCCACTAATAAAAACCTGTACTGGCTGCGGAAATACCTTCGAACCTCAGGATGTTCCTTGAGCATACGGCTGGTGAACATAAGTAGGTCATGGAAGTCAAGAAGGTTCCGTTCCTGCTTGGCCTGTTTATAAACGTCGATATATCCGGTCAAACGGTTTGCAAGTCCTGTCATGACCGAATCGGCGATGGCTTCCCAGGTTTCATTGAGATTTTCGGAGATGGAGCTAAAATGCTCTCTCGCCCTATCAAGTTGATGATCAGGCTTCCAGTTCTTCTTGGCTCCTTTGTTCGGGGACCCCATTGAGATTTCTTTAAAAATGAACCGCTCCCTTTCTTCTCGATCCGAAATCGACTCAAGCTTTTTCAGCTTTACGTTTAGCTCTTCGATGATCAGGATGGCCTTATCCTCTGCATCCCTGCAATAGGGCTTTAATTGGTTCAAGGACTCTACGTCCTCCTTAAATGCCCTGACGAATCGCCCGATGATTTTCTCCAGATCCTCAGGGGATTGAGAAGAAGGGAGGTACTCCAACACATCCCGGTTTTCGAGTATGGAGCCGCTCATGTTGCGTATCTGATCCGGTTTTATTCCGATGAGCACGGCCCGACGCAATGCCGGGTCATCCGCATCCATCTCTTTTTCAAACCAATCCTCCCAGACCTCCGTCTGTAAAAGCCTGGCCATCAGGCCGTCGGCCACTTCAAAATTTGGATCGAGCCCTGCCTCCACAGGGCGCTCCCGCAGCAAAGAACCGCAGAAGGAGTGAATGGTTGTGACCTGCATCCGTTCCAGGTCAGAAATGGCTTCTGAAATTCGCTGATATTCTTCGGAAGCCAACTCACCTGCAAGGCCTTTTTCCAGTTCCTGACGCAACTTCACCTTTAACTCGGCAGCGGCCTTCTCCGTAAAGGTGATGGCAACCACCTCTTCCAGTCCTGCCTCCCCTTCCCTGATGAGTTTGATGATCCGACTAACCAAGACCGTCGTCTTCCCCGTTCCAGCGGCCGCCTCAACGATGTAACTCTGGGAGAGGTCTCCGGCAGCCAAGTCGCGCTGTTGCTGGTCCATGAGCTTCGTTTCGGATTTCATTCCTCACCTTTTTGGGACCCTTTTCGGGTCACCTCCAAATATCTCTTCACCTTCGGGTCATTGGACTTGCGATTAAAGAGAAGTTGAGCCCAGGAGCCACAGATTGTCCTGAAATCGCAATATCTATATTTACAATCCTGGTTGTCCGGGACTGGGATAAAAATCCCTTCTTCGATTCCATTGGCGAGGGTCTTGAGAATCTCCTGTAGTTCGCCTTCCTTCTCATCCAGTTGAGCCCCTTTAAAAGGAATGGGTTTGCCATCTTTGAGAAAATAATATTCGGCAGATTCAATCTCAATTCCCTTGTGGAGGGGAGCGAGCAACTGTCTGGCCGCATGGAGATAGAGGGGAAGCTGTAAAGTCCTTCCACCCTGGAATTCGTTTGCTTTGGCCGATACCTTGCCGGTTTTATAATCCCTCACTCGCCCTTTTTTTCCGTCCTTTGTCAGATCAATACGGTCAATCCTTCCCTTCAAATTCACCGTTTTTTCCCCTATGTTGAGGAGAACCGGCTCTTCGGTTGAGATTTCACTTTCCTTAAAATCGAACGGCTTCATCCCATACCGAATCTCAAAATAGGTCGGGACAAACTCCGTTTCATCAAGCTCCTCGTTAAAGAAGTCCCTCAGGGAGTCCAGCATACTCTTTTTTTCAACCTCCCACATCATGGGAAAACCTGTGATTCCCGTCTGCTCAAATTCGATAAATTTCTTGCGGGCTGCCTCTAACAGTCTCTGCACGTCTTCTTGCCTTAATTGAAACGAAGAACCTCTCTCCTTTTTAAGATCCGTAAAAAACTCATAGAGGATGTCATGAATGAGTTTTCCCTTGTCCAGAGGGCTGATGGTTGCCTCCTTTTCAGGTTCGGTCATGGCTTCGACCCCCATGATCACGTTTAAGAGGTACTGGTAGGGACAGGCGGCATAGGCTTCGAGCCGTGTCGGCGAGATGCTCTTTTTAAATATCGAATAGCGCTCACGTAAAATCTGGAGGGCTTCCTCCGAAGCAAAAATGCCTTCATAGCCCGTAAAATTCCTCTTTCCCCAGCGGGAGGACTCGAGTTGAAGGCCCCTTCCAAAAAATGGGGAGACTTCCCGCAAATAAAGCATGGCTTCAGGTTTCTTTTCCGCCAACTTCTCCTGGCCGATAGAGAGGTCATATTCCACTTCGTCAAGCGCCTCTTCCGGGGTTTTCACGGCAATCTCGGACAGGGGAATCCGCACAAACCCCGGAAACTTCTCAATCTGATTGAAGTCAACACTCCTTCCGGTGAGCGCCTTGATCGAGGCAAGGAGAAAAGATGACGGCAGCCGTTCCTTCCCTGTGCCGATTTCAATCCGGGGATAACTCAGGATCAACCTCTTTGTTGCGGCGCCGACGGTCAGGCGAAAGAGGAGCCGTTCTTCATCGAGCCTTGCCCCGGCTTTCAATGGCAGGGGCTCGCCCTTCTTCCCGCTCAGAGATCGGTTGAGGACCTTTCTTTCTTGATCCAGCAGGATTGCATCCTGACGGATGAGGGGCGGAAACGATTTTTCGACCATGCCGGGAATGATGACCATTTTAAAGGGAACGCCGCGGACCGCCATCAGATTGACAATGCTTGGCCCGTTTCGCTGAAACCTTCCATGCGGGATCACCTCTTCCTGCAGCGCCTCATCCGTCAGACGCGCAAAATCTCCCGGGGATGGCGAAATCCCGGAAACATCCAGCTCAGAAAGTCTCCTCACCGCCTGCTTAACAAGAAGGCCCTCTTCGTCCTGCTCCACAAGTTCATCAAAACCAGTGAGCAGGGCTGCCACTTTCTCGCTCCATGTGTTCGCCCCTGTCAATCGGCGTATCGAGGAAAAGAGCATCCGGGTGAATTGAATCAACTGGTCAAGGGCAATGACATCTTCTTTGTGGAAGCGTCTCTTTCCTTCCTCCTCCTCTTCCGTTTCCATCATTTTCGACCAGCTCTCCCGGAGTCTCCGGAGCCTCTCCTCCCATTCCTTCTCTCCTTCCACAATGGACGCCTGAATGGAGATCGCATCCCATCGGGGCAGGTTGAGGCTAAAACCCTCCTCAGAAGAAAATCGGTCCGTCCGCAATTTTGCAAAGGTGGTAAACTCCATCACGGACTGTCTTGAAAAATTTCGGTTCATGATTTTTAAGAGCAACAACAGAGTCCGGCCTGCCCTTGTCTCATTGAAAGGCATTCCTTCCCGAAGATAAGGTTCAATCCCAAGGGAGTTAAAAGCCTCTCTAAGGAGCCGCGAATATTCTTCCGGAGCCCTCAGTAAAATCCCTATCTCATGAAAGGGGATCCCCTCTCTCTCCGACGTTTGAAGAGCCATCCTGATCACTTCCCGGACTTCTCTGGGCTCTCCCGGGGCCGAGATGATTCGAATCTCCTCCGGTTCATTTTCAGGAGGTTTCTTGCCATTGAAGAGGTTAAGGCATAGGTGTTCAAGAGACAGCGACCGGACAGAGGGCGCTGATGGGCCTGGATCAATCTCCTTAAATCCTATATCCCTAAGCCAATCCAGGGCCGGTTTTACAAATTTGAAAGCAGGGTTGGGTTCATAGGGAAGAAAGGCCGTGGCCTCTTTCTTATCAAAACAGGCCTGAAGCATTCGTTTCTGTGCCGCATTAAAGTCATAAAAACCATAAATCAGCATCCCGGGCGTCTGCTGCAAATAGACCGAGTCCCCCGCCCATTGAGCCGCAGAGACCATCAGGTCCGACTCGTCGTAGCACTTGATCTCCTCGAGCCGTTCCTGATACCCCTTCCAGAGTTTGAGTAAATCCCTCAATTTGGAAAGATGAACTTGCCTAGATAGTTTGGCGTCACGAAGGAACCGCTCGACATCCTCAGGCAGGAGGCAACTATCCTTGAGGTCTTTGATGGTGGAAAGAATGGCCTGATGAAATCCCGGACGGTCCGCAATGTCATGAAAATAAAACCCCTTTGTTTTCCCGGCCAGGGACTTTGCAATGTCCCCGATGATGAGCTCATCGGCGCGGCGAGGAAGCTCTCTCTTCCCCTGGGCAAAAAGATGAGGAGAGCTTATCTCTCTTGCAAACTCTTCCAATGTCCAGAATCGAAGATTAAAATGGGGAGCGCCATTTTCTGCAAGGAGGCGGCGAAGGTGAAGTCCCAGGAGTTTCGAAGAGACAAGGATCAGAAGGGGCTTAAAGGACTCACGCTCCCTGATGGCCTTAACCTTGTTGACAAAGGACGACTCCAGAACAGGATAATCACCGACCACCAAAAATCGCCCCTTGCTCTTAACATTGCCCATGACCTACCTATCTACTTTCTTCGAGGCTGTTCGTAAGGGGCCGTTCGCCCTGAGTCGTGAGCTTGTCGAACGGTCGAAGGATGAACGGCTAACTGATTGATTTTTAACATTCCGTATTCCGTTCGTGGTGAGCCCTTCCTTCGACTTTGCTCAGGACATTCGGAAAAACCGTTCGTCCTGAGGTTCTCGAAGGATGAACGGTTCGCTCAGCCTCCGGCTCAGAGAGCCTCTGGCTCGGAGAGGAAAGGCTTCTCTAACCATGAACGGAATTACGACACAACCTCTTCATCTGGAAACTCCTGTTCTCCTCCAGGAATAAATTGTCCTCTATTTTATTCATTGTGCCGAAAGGATTCAATACTTTCTTTTCCTCATTATTTTCCCATCACCACACTCCACCATCCACCTTCTACACTCTAAACCATGACCTCCCCCAAGAAGTGTCCTATGTTGATCTATTTGGAATTGAATGGGAATTTAGTGGTATTTTAGCAGATTTTAAAGATAATTAGGGCTTCGGTTTTGAATTACTGTTGCTTGGCACCGAGGCTTTTTCGGAATGACCATTGAGAAAAAAAAGCGTTTTCTTCATTATAATTGGCATGTGTTTATAAGATGTTGACTGAAAACGACGGAAGGGGAAGAAGATATTCCTCTTACGGTAGGAATACTTTTTCTCTTGACAGGTGCCTTTTAATGTTCGATCCCGCCCCCCCCTGTAAACTTTCTACTTGACTTTGGTTTAAAATTATGGTTATTTAAGTACCATGGGTAATGAAAAAGCATCGAAAATAAACCAGCTCATAAGTAAATGGCCACGGGGAACCATTGCAACGGCTTCATACCTGAAGCGGCAAGGGTTCACTTACGACCTGCTGACGAAATACCGCCGTAGCGGCTGGATTAGATCTTTCGGGCAAGGGGCTTATATTCTCCCTGAAGATCGGGTCGAGTGGCCAGGAGCCTTGTACGCAGTTCAATCCCAGCTTGAGCTTGACGTTCACGCAGGGGGGAAGACCGCCCTCGAACTCAAGGGTTACGGTCACTACGTTCCTGAGGAGACAAAAACTCTCTTTCTTTACGCTCAGCCCAAGGTGATCCTGCCCGCCTGGTTTTCAGGAGAACGATTGGGTCTTAGCCTTGTAGTGACCCGGACGAGTCTTTTCCCCGGTAACAGCCGTGAAGGATTTTCCGAATGGAAGGAGAGGGAGTTCTTCATTCGGATATCCTCACCAGAGCGGGCAGCCCTGGAGATGGTCTTCCTCGTCCCGGAGAAGGTAAGCTTCGAGGAGGCGCTTCTCATCATGGAGAGTCTTGTTACGCTCAGGCCTGAGGTCGTTCAAAAGCTTCTCGAAATCTGCCGGTTTGTCAAAGTCAAAAGGCTTTTCATGTACATGGCCGAAAAGCATAAGCATCCCTGGGTGGAAAAGCTTGATCTATCACGTATAGATTTCGGCAAAGGGAAGCGGAGGATCGTATCCGGGGGAGAACTCAATCCCAAGTACCAAATCACGGTCCCCAGAGAACAGAGAGAAGGAACCGTTTGAAAAGAGACACGGTCTTTTTCAGGCAGGCAGAATTGCTCCTTCGAGTTTTGCCAGTTGTAAACGAGGAGGAAATCTTTGCCTTGAAGGGAGGGACCGCAATCAACTTCTTCTTAAGGGACCTTCCGCGTCTTTCCGTCGATATTGATCTGACCTACCTTCCGGTCAATGACCGCACGACTGCTTTAACTGAGATCAACAAAGCTCTTCTTCGAATCTCGGAAAGAGTTGAGAAAACAATTCCCGGTGTTCGGTTATTTCCCAAAAGGGACCACGAGTTCAATCTTGTAGCCGGTTTACTCATCCGCCGCGGTGACGCAACAATCAAAGTTGAACCCAACTCTGTTCTAAGAGGAACGGTATTTCCAACAGAAACGAGAGCCCTCTGTCAGAAGGCACAGGATCTCTTTGAGCTTTCAATCGAAGCCCGCACACTTTCTTTCGAAAATCTTTACGGAGGAAAGGCCTGTGCAGCTCTGGACCGGCAGCATCCGAGGGACCTATTCGACATCAATTTGCTGTTCAAGAATGAGGGACTCACGGAGAAAGTGCGCAAGGCCTTTATTGTCTATCTTGCCAGTCATTCCCGACCGATGGTTGAAATCCTCAATCCGCAATGGGGTGACCTGCGCCCGGTTTTTGAAAGAGAATTTCAAGACATGGTGGTCGAACCGGTCACAGCCGAGGAATTAAGGATTGCAGGCGGACAATTGGTGTCAAGACTTCACGAAGAAATGACCCAGGAGGAAAGAGAGTTTCTCATTTCCATTAAAGAGGGAAAACCCCAGTGGGATTTGTTGGGGGTGCCAGGAATCGAAAATCTCCCTGCTGTTAAATGGAAGCTTCAAAACATACGCCGAATGGCTCCAATGAAACACCGGAAGGCGCTACAAAAACTCCGAGACTACCTCGGCGTTTAAGCGTCTGTTCAATGCCTCCAGTTCTACCCCATGACAAATGGCGGGACATTCGCAAGTTGTTTTGGAACCTACACCCTTGATCGTTAAATCTCCGTAGTAAGTTCAGGGCGATGAGCGCGGAGCCATTGCTCGACATCATCGCGAAGTTGTTTCGCTAACGCTATCATCTCTTCGGCTTCCTGTTCGGTGACGAGTCCGGCTCTTTCGTAGTCGCTGATATTGCGTTTCTTACGGAATTTGTCCAATTGCTTAATGATGGCGGGTTCGGTATTGATGGTAAAAGCCAGGGACTGGATAAGAAGGTAATGTTGCCCTTCTTTTCGGGCGCGATAGCCAACCGCCGCCAGCGCAGCCTTAGCGGTCTGAACCACTGCATTATGGCGATGCTTAATCGCCAATCCGGGCCGAGTTCGACTATTTTTATTTTTTACAGATCGCGGTCACAGATATGCAACAGGCTGGCAATTTCACGCGCCGAAGTCCGGTGTTTCTCAATCTTTTATCATTTAGCCAATCTTCTAAGCTCTTCTTCATCGCCTATCAGAAATATTTTTTCGTCCTCAAGCGCCGTTTTTACAAAGTGATGGTCTTCTTTCACTTTCTTCTTGAATTCGGCGACAGGATAAACAACAGCATTTACCTCGCGCCCCAATTTTTCTTCCGCAGGAGATAGAAGCGAAACCACATCTCCAAAGGAGATTCTCCCCACCACGATCAGGTCAATGTCACTTCTTCGGTCATCAGCGCTCCTTGCAACGGAGCCGAAGATGAAAGCTAACTGCACAATGTCTGCCTTGGGCGCCAGACATTGCCGGAGGACATCAGCCACGCCGAAGGTTTTTCTTACAATGCTTTTAAGCTCGTTGAAAATAGGGCACTTCTCGTTCGCGCGGTAGTAGACCTGTCTCCCCTGCACTTCACGGATGATGATGCCGGTATCCGTCAGGTTTTTCAGTTCACGCTGTACCGTTCCCCGGCCGGTTTTAATGGCGTCCAGGATTTGTTTGGTGTAAAAAGAGGTATCCGCCCGGCTGTAGAGAAGCGCAAGCACCGCCTGCCGTGTTTTTCCGAATAGTCCGCTACATAACAAGTTCTCATTCATATTCTTACCCATTTAGGGTATTATCTTACCCATATTGGGTAACAAAATCAAGCCCTAAACAAAACCGGCTTTCTTGAAAAGAACATGTGGGGTGGATCAAGCGACCCGCTGCGCCAGCGGGAGCGCGGCGAGAGCGGATCCACCAATAGCAGACCCACCCTATCTATTACAGATCCATCGAAACGTTTCTGGGTTCCTCTGCTCCCCATCCTAAAGCATACTGTGTGCTCGACAGCGCACCTTGCCGGCCAGTCAGAAGGTTTGGAGTTCTTGACTTCAAAATGAAGTCAGCTACTACGTAACGACTCAACTATTTAACCAACAACTCATCCATTTGTTTTGTATTAATTCCGCAATCCAGAATTCTTTTGTCTCCCTATCTCCCCATCCCCTCATCTCCCCATCTCTTCGTCTTAATAGAATACGCCAACTTTTTTAGGGATGATAACGTATCTCAATCTTTAAGTCTGACCCCGAATCTTCTTCCACAAAAATGAATTTTGAAGGTGCGACCCCAAACCCCCAAGGATTTCCTAAAGTTTTTCTGGATAAATCAACCTGAATACCTTGTATCCGTTAGTAAAAAGTTGCGAGTTAAACATAAATTCTCCCTTTCCAACTATTGTTATGGACATCTTATTCTCGACCGTCTGCGTTACATCAAGTTTCTTGCATGCTTCATAAACCGAAGATTCTCCAGGGATGATTTTCTCCTCCAAAATCTTTGTGAAAAACTTTTCACGAAACGATTTCGAGGTTATTGTATATTGGACTTTGAAACCTGGGAATTCGTCAAACTCAAGACCTTCAACATGCTTTTCTACCTTGTCATAGACCACCAATGCACAAGGTTGGGAGTGTTGTTCAACATATCTCCTTGCAGTCGCTTCAAATGACGTGCCGTATTTGCCTGCCAAATCAGTTATTACATTGCACCCCAGGGGAAAGGAGTTAGCCTCAATGGCAAAATGATCGAGTTGGAAAATGAGATTCGCAGCTAATTTGTTGGCTTCAGCCTCGAGTCTGAGCTTGGTAAAAAAACTTAGGTCTTCGATACTGCAGACATAGAATTTTTGTACATGCTCTGGAAGGACATAGTGACCCACTTCATGGAGGGTACTGAATACAGTCTGGTTCCTATGGAGTTGTCTCTGAGTTGCAATTATTCTATCGTTGTAGCTCAATACCGCTCTAATATCTCGTTTCTCAATAAGTTCTGGCATAAAATCCAATTCCCTCATGAAATCAAAGCTCAATTGTTTCAAATCCAAATAGCCCAGTATTTCACCCACGTTTGTTGGGATTCTTCCTGTCATGCCACTTGCTTGAAGTAAACCCTCTACAACGTCTTCAATTGCCAGGTTTAAGTTCTCCGCGATAACCCTTTCTACCTTTGGCATGAAAAAATCACTTTCCCTTTCTTTCAAAAAGCTTTAACCCAAACTTTGTTATTTCCGAAGATGAAGCATCCTTTGAATGTGCCGCTACCCGCAGCTCTTCCTCTTCAAGCCCGTGCAACCTTTTTTCCTTTAGCCTCGCTAAATAGTCCACCGCCTGTTTGACTCTCTCCTTTTTTTGAAGCTCACTCAACTTATCTCTAGTAGCACATCTAATTAAAGTATCCATAGACTTTGTCTGGATCGAAGATCCATTTTCCCATCTGCAATAAGTCTTGTTACCAATGCTCAGGAAGGCAGCCATTTGTTCTTGGGTGTAGCCTATTCTTTTTCTGATTTCTTTTAATTCAGAAGGAGTAAGCAGGCCGATAGCTTCATACCTTGCATCACTTATTTGTCTCATGGCATTGTCGTCGAATATTTTCTCACCACATGCGTCACACTCATCCCATGAGATGTTTCCAACCCTCAATTCCTTCTTTGCTGTTCCGCATCTAACCTCTGTTACAAATTCACCCTCTCTTGAAGCAAGCGTGCCTTCGTCGCAGATAGGACACTTAATTGAATCTTTCCTCGCATTACCCATCTTATCCTCCTTTCCGAGGCACATGGGCCGAAATAACGATCAACCTTTCGCCTCCCTTTTCTCCCCATAACTGAACCTTAATATAGTATTTTTTCTCCATTATAACGGGCAACATTTCGAATATAATTTTCCCCGTATGAGGCGGTTTCCGAGTTATGCTCTTATGGACCTCCTTTCCTTCTTTAATGTAAGACACAATAGCATCTAAAACGTCGTCGGGGGTTAAGTTCTCGTTAAGAACATCGGTGGCTGCCCTTCCAGTCCATGTAACTTGCCTTTTTCCTGCAAGGGTTGAGATTTTCTTTAAGATGCTTGCATTTGTTTCGAACGTACTGATCGGCACCATTATTGCCGTCCAATACTAATTTTGCTACATAAAATCACAAAAAGCAAAGCTTGTCAAGTGGTTTTTGTCACTTTCTACCCAGATTTATTTCTAAACTCACCTTGCTCCATGTCTTGGCTGCATTTTGCCCCGACCCGAATGCTATACTGTAAGTCATTAATCTTTCAATAAATACATTGTCTTAGGGGTAGGGGGTAGGGAATCGGAGTATCTTGGGGCACTGATGGTTTGGTCACCAAATGGTCCAAAATAATGAATGAAGTCTTACTCGGTATTGTTTTTCCGTTTGGGATTGGCTCACTACCGTGGATCTGGTGGCACGGAGAACTCAAGAAGTGGGGCAATTTCATAATCCATAAAAATCCGAAATCCGAATTTAAAACGGCCAACTTTTTTAGGGAGGACACCAAATCTCAATCTTTAAGTCTGACCCCGAATCTTCTTCCATTCATCTTGATAAAGAATAAGAACCCAAGATCCCGTTTTCGAAATACAGATAGATTCCTGATCCGTAAACCCATTGTTCACTCCTGCTTCGGGCAGTAACACTCTCATTGATTCTATCTGGTTTACCACATAAACGGATAACTTGTTCCGCTGTCATTCCAATTCTCACTTCCTTATTCGTTAGCAATTTCTTAATCTCTTCGGCAGAAAGTGAGAGTTCCCTTGGGGGCTTTATTATTTCAGGTTTATCGTATTTCCTGTTAGATTCTTCCGCCAACTGCAATAACCTGTCATAACTAACAATCGTCCCGTTTTCTTCTAAGGTATAACCAATCTTCTGGTACCCCTTTTTTGAATCCGTTCTCCATAAACATACCCAGCCACCCTTTTCGTAACTGAATAAGAAAAATTCTTCTTCAATATATTTTCCCACTATTTCAGAATGAACATCTTTTTCTTTATAAATATTCCCCCTCTTTAAGGCATAAAAATAATTTTGCTCCCCGGATGAAACGATTATCGAGGACAGTCCTATAATTATCAAAAGGAATATAAATATAGCCCTTCTTTTCATCTGATTTTGCCCTCTGCGCTACGCTATCAGTATACGACCAACTTTCTTATGGATAACACCCTGCCACGCCTGACTAAAAAATTCAGTCATGCGGTAAGGACTAAATCGAAAATGAGAAACGAACCTACTTGTCTTAAAGACTTGACTGAAAAATTCAGTCAAGTCCCATGGTTTAGATTTGGCCTCAGAATCCTGTAACCCATTAAATCACCTATCCGTTTCTTTATTAAATCCACACTCCCTGCCTGCGGCAGGCAGGCGCTAGGCTTCAGGGCACGGCCAACTTTTTCAGGGATGACACCTGTTTCTATTGGGTCTATTTCTAAAATAACTTAACTACGTCCCCGAGGCCGTTAGAGAGACCAAACCTTCTCATAAAGCTCCTTACGTGTCAGACAGATAGATTGACTTCTCATAATTATGGCTAGTCATCCTACCTTTGTTGATTAACTCAGGGTCCCCCACAATTCAGCATAGACTGATAGACAAAAATGTGTTATTAATAATATATGCGGAAAGACTCCCTGATTAAGACGAATTCTTACCTCAGAGACCCAAAGCAGCGAGAAATACTACTTGCCAAAACAATCGTCTCCTCAACAGCAATCGAAGGTGTCCATTTGGATTGGGACGAGCTGGGGAAGTCACTTTCTACCTCTGAGAAACACATTAGGGTCTACGTTTCCGCAAAGTCTTCCGGATCACGCCGCTGAAAACATCCTCCATCGGTTTGTAATCTCGATCCAAACCTCCCCGTATCGCCGCTGATACCCCGCCACCGCTCTTACACCCATTAGCCAGTGTCGGTGTCAGAATGCTGCCTTCGCCTAAAATTGACAGGCTCGGCCAGTGGAACTTGACTTTTACGAGGCTACTTCTACGTTCACGTAAGTTACGACCCGGATCGTTGCTCACCCCGCTATACGGGACTTTGTCGATGGGCTTCAAAAGGAAGCGTCTCCCCTTCCTCCTGCCATCCAAGCTACATAGCTCTGGCTTTTACCACGACGGGACTTTCACCCATTAGAATGCGCTACCCTTCGCTGGGCACGCTTGAATGTTGCGGTCTGACCCCAAAGTCTTCTTTTCTATTTTTAAGGACTTATTTAATGACTTTGTCTCCCTATCCCCCCATCTCCGGTTATCCCCATCTTCATTTCTAATGAGGCAGGGCCAACTTTTTTTAGAATGATACCTCTTTGTGCTAAATCAAATTTTGAAGGTTTGACCCCGAGACCACATTTCAAGACCTGCCTCCCCTCCTTCCACCAAGCTTCTTCCTTATTAGGTCTGATGTCAACCATCGTCTCCTGAAGATACCACCACTGGCTGGGTGGGGCGAGTGTTGACGTAAAGGCGAAAAATATCCGGCCGGGAATAATGGCCGACGACGTCGAAATCATATTTGCTTCTCGGAATTTCGTCCAAATCCAAATCTGCGGTCAGAATACAAGGTCCTTCAAAATTTGGCCCAGCCAAAATCTGGCCCAGGGGGCCAATGATGCAACTTCCGCCGCGCATCAGAACTGTGGCCGGGTCGTTCCCTTGGGCAGCAGCATAGTCCTCCGGACAATCGGCCCGGGTAAGATACTGGCAGCAGCTGAGGACGAAGCAACGTCCTTCCAGAGCGATGTGGCGCATCGAAGGAAGCCAGGTGTCCCGAGAGTCGGCCGTTGGGGCACAGTAGAGATGAATCCCTTGAGCGAACATATGCATGCGAAGCATGGGCATATAGTTTTCCCAACAAATAACACTTCCGATCTTTCCGATAGGGGTATCAAATACGGGCAGGGTCGAGCCGTCACCAAATCCCCAAATTAGGCGCTCCATGGCTGTGGGCATCAGCTTTCGATGCTTTCCCATGAATCCTCCATCCGGGGAAAAGAAAAGGACCGTACAATAAAGTGTTCCGCCGTCGCGCTCGATGACCCCGATGACCAAGAAAATCCGGGCATCCCGTGCAGCCTTCCCGAGGGCCTCGCAAGCCGGACCGGGCACATCCACAGCACTTTCATAATAACGTCTGAAATCCTCACGCCCTTCTGGCGTCCGGGAGCCAACCCGGGCTCCGAAGTCCAGACCTGAGGGATACGCTGAGACAAACGCCTCAGGCATGACCACCAGTCTCGCTCCTTCCCTGGCCGCTTGGTTCACTAAGGAGTGAACTTTTTCAAGGGTAGTTTTCCGATTAAAAACAACTGGACTATCCTGGATGACTGCAGCGCGGACAATACTCATCTTCCGTCCCCCCTTGGTTTCCGTGGGATTTAATTTCATGTCAGAATATACTCGGCAGGTTGTATCCGTCAAGTGGTTTGAAGTTGAACAAAGAGGATGAGTCAAAATCTATAGGGTGCTATTCATGACTCAATCATCCATCTGTCCTCCGTAGTCCAGCAAGGAGGGACGTAGGATGGATGCTCCATGCTATTTTAATGATAAGCCTTTTTATAGATGAATCTGTCACCCTATCACCCTGTCCCCTCATCTCCCCATCTCTTCGTCTTAATAGAATACGCCAACTTCTTATGGATGACGTCATTTCAGAGAAATGTCAAGATCCAAGACCCCTTGTTGCCCTTTTTTATAAATGACAACCCACTCACCTATTCATAATGAGTCCACATCCTAATGACCTTGACGGTCTTTATTTCTTGCAAAACTTGGTACACGAGGCGGTGTTGAATGGTGATGCGACGGGAATAAGCTCCAGAAAGGTCTCCGATCAGCTTTTCAAAGGATGGAGGGGTTTGAAACGGATTATCAGAAAGAATTTCAAGTAGTTTTTCGGCTTTCTGCCTCAGGCCTGCCGCCGCAATTTTCTTTGCGTCCCTCTGAGCTTGTCTGGTATAGACAATTCTCCACTTTACCATCCAGGCTTCTCGCTGCACTTTTTAACAGGCGTCTTGAGACCCTTCCGAATGGATTCTCTCATACCGGGAACCGATAAAAGATATAATGTCTCTTGAATGGATCGCCAGTCATCTTCGGAAATCAAGATAGCGGTTGACCTCTTACCCGTGATCTGGATCGGCTCGTGGGATTCTCCAGCCTGGTCGAGCAATTTATAAAGGTTTGCCCTTGCCTCCGTGGCCTTAATTGTTGTCATATGGATCACCTCAATATTTAACGTACATGAAAACGTACGCAATGTCAAGAGAGATTGGCACCCTATCTCCCCATCCCCTCATCTCCCCATCTCTTCGTCTTAATAGAATACGCCAACTTTTTTAGGGATGATACTCATCAAAAAGAAACTTATAAATTTATGGACGTCCCTCCTTTTCTAAGTCAAGCCCCAAAGCCTTCCCTGGATCAAAAAAAATGAACTCCCCTATCGCCATTCAGAACCACGATATTTCCCATGAAGTTGGTATAGACCATTACCCAAGGATTGAAAATATTTCTTGTAGGTAAAACTGTGATCTTGGCTGGATGCGTTTGCCAGACTGACAATTAGATAACTCTCAGGAATATCCCAAGCACATTTTTGGGTAAAATGACGTATGTCCGCCACCGAAAATGGCTCGATTATAATTCCTTGATTGACAGCCCCTACTATTTCACGGTTAAGACCTCTGCCGTATTTTGCCATTCTACCACCTCCTTGGTGAATATCCTTTTATCAATAAGTAATCTTGTAATGGCTGCCTCTCGAACTATTTGGGCTTGTGGAGTTACACTCTGTTCAATAACTCCAATTTTCGTGGGCCAGGGGGGCATGATTTAGCATGTCACGCCAAACTCGCCATGTTGGTAAATGCTTTTCCATAAATGTCGTAAAGCGTTCGTTGTGGTGTCGTTCCAACAGATGAATCAATTCATGAACAACAATATACTCAAGGCACTGCACCGGCTTTTTTGCAAGTTCGAGATTCAGCCAAATGCGACGAGCCTCAACGGTGCAAGCGCCCCACTTGGTTTTCATTTTCTTTACGCCCCAACCCGCAACCTGAACCCCCAAGGTGGTTTGCCATTTTTCCAGCAAGGGCGGAATCAATGCTTTTAATTGTTGCCGATACCAGCGCTGCAAAAGCCTTTCGCGTTGGTTAACGGTGGTCTGTTGGCGCACATGGAGTTCAATGATAGACTTATTCCGCATAGCAACTCTGGCCCCCCCATCGTGGTTGACGACACGGAGGCGATACCTCTGGCCCAGGAAATAATGACTCTCACCGGTGACCATTTCCCGCTCAGATTGCCGGGGTTGTCCCTCGAATTTTGCCCGCTGACGCTTGATCCACCCAAGCCTGCTGATCACCGCAAGTCGCACCGCTTCATCGTTGACGGTCGAGGGTGCTGCCACCCGGACCCGCCCATTCGGGGGGTAGACCCCGAGGTGCAGGTTCTTGATGTCCTTACGGACTACCTGAACCGCCAAACCACTCACCCGGATCTCGACTTTTTTAGTATTCATCCTGGTTCCTTACCAACATGAGGATTCTCTCGGTGCGCTCTTCGAGTGGCTCCGCCAATTTCGTGACATAAGCAGTCGACGGGTCTCGCACGACGCCGACTTTGTCGGGGTAAAGGCTGTCTTGCGCCAGTGCCCCAGTTGACTCCAGCGCGGCCCGGATCGCAATTTTCACTTTCTTGACCTTCAAGGGATTGTTCCGCCAATCGTCCTGGCGGCTACTACGCACGGCATCATGAACGACCAGCGCCAGCGGTTCATCATTTCCCAGGTTGTCATAGAGCGCACGTTTGCCCGGCGTGTTTATGGCCGATGGATAATTCCCTCCCACCTCCGGGTTCTTCACCTTCCTCGTCAGTTCGACAATCTTTGCCAGATACGCCTGATAATCCAACGCCTCTTGCCGGCGCTGATTAACCAAAGCGTCAAGCAGTTCCGACATCTTTTCGTAATACTTCGGATTGATCGGCTGCTCGTCGATGATTAACTTGCGGACGTTGTTCTCAATGGCCTCGGCAACAGCTTCCCTGTTCTTCCTGATGCCCTCCGGCAGCGTTTCCACTGCATCAGCGCCGCGCTCAACGATGAGTTGGACCAGTGACATATCGTCAAACGCAGATACCTTTTCGCTTTCTCCGGCATGGATGTAGGTGTCGATCAGGTGCCGCATCGCGGGTTCATACATCTTGAGGTCAATGTAGTCACCGCTTGCCAGCTTGACCTCGGTGCGGACCTTCTCGTAATGGTCAACCTCGGACTTCAAGGTTTCAATCTCAACCGGGGAATAACCAGCCTCCTCCAATTCATTGGCGAGGTTGGCGAACGCCCGCACGAATGCAGCGACATGTTTGTAAAGAGCGAGACGGTTTGGTTCGTTGGTCTTGAGCTGCTCGGCATTACCAGAATCCTTCGCACAGAAATAACGCAAGTAAGCCGCCGAGTCCTTGGGAACCTCAACGTGCTCGCAGAGTGCCTTTACAACCTCGCGGGTTTCCTCCAGTCGCTCGCGGGCTTTTCCGAGACGATCCTCAAGCAATCCGGCCACGTCTTCCTTGTCATAGCCGTCGAGCGCACCAGAGGTGTAGTCATGGACTGCCCCTTCAAGACTCTTGAAGAGGTCCTTGTAATCAATAATGTAGCCGTATTCCTTGTCATCTCCGTCAAGCCGGTTCACCCTGCAAATAGCCTGAAACAGGCCATGGTCGCGCATTTCTTTATCGATATAGAGGTAAGTAGCGGGTGGCGCGTCAAAACCGGTGAGCAGTTTGTCCACCACAATCAGCAGCTTCAATTGCCCCGGCTCTTTAATGAATTTTTTCTTCGCTTGCTCCTCAAACTTCTCGACCTTTTTGACAGCCTCTTCCGGCGCTTCATTGAACCAGTCGGCAAGCATTTGTTGGTAGATGGCATACTTGTGTAGGTTTTCGGTTTCTCCTTCGCCGGCATCCTCACCCTTCAAATCTGTTGTAGTCGGTTTGTAGGAGGTAACGATCGCACATTTACCCTTTAAGTCGGTCCTGTTGAACAGCTCGTAGAACTTGCACGCCTGATAGACACTGCCCGAGATGAGCATGGCGTTACCGCGCCCGCTCTTCAACCGGTCACGGGTCTCCATATCCATCATGATGTCGGCGACAATCTGCTCCAGCCGTGACTGGCTGGAGAGCACCTTCTGCATTGTGCCCCAGCGCTGTTTGAGTTGCGCCTTGGCCAGATCGGTCAGACCGCGGGTCTTAGCCTCGAACCACTGGTCGATCCTCGCCTGGGACGTGATGCGCTGGTCAATGTCGCGCGCCTCATAGCGGAGGTCAACCACCACGCCGTCCTTCACAGCTTCGTCAAACTTGTAGGTATGGATGTATCGGCCAAAGACCTCAATGCTCTTCTGTTTGTCGGCCTTCAGAAGCGGCGTTCCGGTAAAGCCGATGAAAACAGCGCTCGGCAGAATCGCCTTCATCGCTTTGTGCAACTCGCCGGATTGGGTGCGGTGGCACTCGTCAACGAAAACAAAGAGGTTTCCCTTGGCAACGAAATCGGGCGGAAGTGCTTTCTTCAGTTCTTGGATATAGCCTGGGATGTCACCGACCTCCTCGCCTTCCTCCTTCCCACCGAACTTGTGGATCAGCGAGCACACCAGCCATGGCTTTGTGGCATTGAGCGTCGCGATCAGGTCCGCACCGCTTTTTGTGCGATAAATGTGTTCCTTGACACCATTGAAAACCTTCTCGATCTGCTCATCGAGTTCGGTGCGATCGGTGATAATCAGGACGCGGCCATCCGTGACGTGCTCCCGAATCCACTTGGCAAGCCACACCATGATGAGGCTCTTGCCTGAACCCTGCGTGTTCCAGATGATACCGCCCTCACGGCGCTTCACAACCTCCTGTGACGCATGGGTGGCGAAATACTGGTTGTGACGGCAGAGTTTTTTTGTCCCGGCATCGAAGAGGACAAAGTCGTGGACCAGTTCAAGAAAGCGAGACTTGGCGCAAAGTTGGATCAATGCCCGGTCAAGTGGGTTCTCGACGGTGCTTTCTTCTTTCCATTTGAGGTAATACTTCTCCGGCGTATCGATAGTGCCATAGCGGAGGCCCTCAGTATCGTTGCCGGCCATCACCCACTGCATCGTGGAGAAGAAGGGCTGGATGAAAACCTTCTTCTGGCTGTCAAGGTTCTGCCGGATTCCCTCGGCCACCGAGACGGTGGAGCGCTTCAATTCGAGCACGCCAAGCGCGATCCCGTTCACATACAGCACCACGTCAGGCCGCTTGCCGTGGGCCTTGGTATCGGCTCCCGCCAGCGTCACTTCCTCGGCGATGGCGAAATCATTTTTTTCCGGATTCTCCCAATCTATAAGCCAGACTGTCTGGAAATTCTCGCCCACCTCCGCCTTCACCTTGACACCGTAGCGCAGCAATTCATAGACGGCAAGGTTGCGATCGTAGAGGCTTTTGCTGGTATCGCCCGCCGCCTTGTCCAGATCGTGGAGTGCCCGGGTAATGAGCGCTTCGTCGTAACGCTGCTTCTCGCTGAGAAACTTTTGCAGCAGCGTCTCTTCGATGTTGCGGTTGCCTTCGCGTTCGGTCCAATCGCCGAGGTAGTCATACTTGAGCGTGTCAAGAAACAGTTTCACGACACGCTGCTGGGTTTTCTTTTCGATTTGGCCGACCGTGCTCATGTTTGTCATCCGTCGGATCAGGCGAATCAGACTGATCCGTCAAGTTTCTTCGTCCCCTTGCACTCGGGATAACCCGAGCATCCCCAAAACTGCGAGCCAGCCTGCGGCCCTTTGCGGGCCGTCCGCAGAGCCATGGGTTTGCCGCAAACAGGACAGGCGGGGAGCATTTTATCCGTCAGATCGGTCGGACCCGACGGATCGGTCCGATCTTTCCTCTGGCGCTCGGCAATGCGTGCCGCCGCCAGACGTTCGCTATAGCCGCCTTCCTGAATGAACTGCCGCTCCAGTCCCGCAACCTGCCGGTCGAGCAGGTAGTTGGTCTGGTGGATTAGGCAGATAATGGCGTTGGCAACCACTGCCGGATCGGTGTGGGTCAGCCAGGATGAATAAGGGTTTTTATCGGGTTGATCAGTCTGATCCGACCGATCCGACTGATGATTTTTCCCCACCGATCGCACGGTTTGGGCCCGGGAATCGTCTTTGGCCCATTGCGTTAGGCCGTGTTGCCGCAGGAAATCCTCGAAGTCCAGCAGTAGCTCGTCAAGACTGGCGCGGGCCACATTGACAAGACGCAATTCAGTCTGGCTGGAGGCAGCCGAGGCCCTGCTGCCCTCGGCAATGTTCTGCCGCCCGCTACGCGCCGCCTGGACCATCTGGTCTACCGTGCGTGAGCGCGGATCCATGAAGCGATCGCAAAACGACACCGTGGCGTCGTAGATGATGGTGGCCGCCTGGAAAGACCGCAACTTGCGGTAACCGCCGCTTGGGCGGAGGGTCTTCAGGCGGGCAATCTTTCCCATCGGGTTGTTCATATCAGCCGAACCCTCCCTGTCAGCAGTTCCTGCATCATGCCTTGCTTGAGGGCGCGGGTTTTGGCCAGCCGCTGCTCCAGCGCCGCAATCTCTGCGTCCATGTCCGACAGCACTTCGGCGATGGCGGTCTGTTCTTCAAGCGGCGGAGCAACAAAAAGCCGCTCTTTGAGGAACTTGAAATGCCGGTTGTAACCGGTGGTTGTTATTCCACGGTGCTGAAGATGAAAAGCGTGAAAACGAGCGTTGTGACCGGCCTTGGCGGCGAGGATCTGTGTGCCGTCAGCACCAACTACAAAGTCGAAATCGACGAACTTCAAAATGCAGGTATGATCCCCGAATACGATCACACCACCTTCGGGGCAGCGAAAGCATTTGTCCTCTCTATCCGAGAATCCTACGACAGGGTCTTTCCCTTGATCCACTATGGGGAAAATCCCTGTTGTCTGATACTCTGCCGTTTGTATTTGATACTCCTTTGAGTTCACCTTGCGCAAGACACTCTCGAACGAAGCGTTCTCCCACTCACCGCTAAACCCAGGCAGGCGGGTTTGGCCGGTGAGGAGTTGCTGCATGGCGGCATTTTTGAGGCCGTGTTTCTTGGCGATGAGCTTCTCCAGCGCCCCCAGCAGCGCATCCACATCCCCCAACGCCCCCGCGATGGCCCGTTGTTCGGGGAGAGGGGGAACTGGCAACCTGTAGGTCGAGATTTGCGGTGCGGTCAGTTGAGGCACGCCAGTACTTTCAATGGCGAACTTAACACGGTGGTTTATTACTTCAGAAAAATAGCTTCCAACTATCTCATGCTTTGGCTGAAGAACGAGAACACGGCCAACCGCTGTGTAGGCGTGGTCTCTAAAGTTCGCCGCGCCAAGCGTGCCGCGTGCTGTAATCGTGATCGACCCCGCATTGTGGTCCGCATACGAGCAGTAGCCATAGAGTCCTCGGTCCGTGAGGGCATTTGAATAGATGGGATAGCAGTGGATTTCGTCGCGGTATGAGGTTGATCGCTTCGGGTCAACATCGCCGCCCGCCGTCACATCAAAAAGTTCACCAAAAGCCAGAACCTCCCATTCCTCCGGGATCACACCCACCTCCGTCTGTTTGTAGCCCGGCTTCAATTCCATACCGCCCCCATCTTCTTGAGATGTCCATCCACGCGGGCAGCGAGGGTTTCGACTTCCGTGGTGTTCTCCGGCAGCGGCGCGGCGTAGCGTTCGGCCAGTTGCCTGATGCGTCCGGTGAGTGCTTGCGAAACGCGGTCCAGTTCGGACTGCACGGTAGCGGCCAAGGTGCCCAGCCATTTGTCGTCCACGACCAGTGTCTTGATTTCGTCGTCAGTCAGCTTACCATACTTCGCTGCGACCTTGACCTCCAGTTCCTTCTGCGCCGCTTTCACCCGGCTGTCGGCTTCGGCTTCCTTTTCGAGAAGGGCGAGGTACTTCTCCAGCACCTTCTGCTCGTCCGCAAATTCTGCGTCGCCCTTTATTTCCTTGAGCCGGGCCGTGACGGACGCCTTGGTGAGTTTGTCCTTCTCATTTTTCGCTTCGGCCAGCAGTCCTTCCTCGTTACCGTGTTCCTCGGCCATTTCCTCCAGGCTTTGCATGATGGCGGCGGCCTCGGCCTCCAATTTCTCGATAGCGGCCTGTTCCTTGGCGAAGTAGCGGGCGATGAGCACCGTGGCGGGAATCAAGTCGGCCTTGAACTTCTGTTTCCCCACAGTGAAGTCCGGCTTTTCCTTCGTTTTCTTGTCCTTGTCCTCAATGATGAGGCGGGCCTTGGCGGCTTCGCGCCATCCATCGCTTATGAGCATGTAGACATCGTCCTGCATGGTCTCGGTCCAGTAGTCCATAAGGTGCTGGTAAACGTCGTAGGCATCGAGCAGGCGGGCTTTTCGGAAGGTTTCAAGCAACTCCTCGGAGAGCGTTTCAATAAGCGCCTTGGGTTTGTCACCGGTGGCGATGCCTTTTAGGTGTGGGGTGTGGGTTTGTTTCCATTTCGCAAAAAGCGCGGTGATGGAAGTGTTGAATACGGTGAACTCGGGATGGCCGAAAATAGCAGTCTTGAGATCGTTCACGGGTAGCTTCAGACGGTTGTAACCGGGACGTCCTGCCGACTCAAACAGAAGTTGGCGCACAGAAGGGAACACCTCCCAGTAATCTGAGAGCGCGTCGAGGTCGCGGTCAGGGATGCCGCCGCGCAGGTGGCCGTCAATATCCTGCAAGTCCTCTGGCTCGGTGCTGTCGATGTAACGCGGGAGGTTAAGGTTGAAGTCGTTCTTCGGGTCGCTGATCTCGGCCAGCGACACCATGCGCGAGTAGAGTAGGATTTCGAGCTGGCGTGTGAAGGTATCCACGATCTTGTGGATGTCCTGGGCGCGGAGGCGGTTCTTGTTGCCGTCTTTTATGAATTCCCTAGAGGCGTCGATCATGAAGATGCCCTTGCGGGCGTGGGCGTTTTCCTTGTCGAGAACCAGGATGCAGGCTGGGATGCCCGTGCCGTAAAAGAGATTGGCCGGGAGTCCGATGATGCCCTTAATATAACCGCTCTTGACGATCTCACGGCGGATCGTGGCCTCGGCTCCGCCGCGGAATAGAACACCATGTGGATGGATGACCGCGCCCTTGCCTGTGCTCTTGAGACACGCGAGGATATGTAGGAGGAAGGCATAGTCGCCGTTTTTCTTCGGCGGAATCCCGAATGCAAAGCGGCCATATAGGTCATTGGCCGGATCGAAGCCATTGCTCCAGGCTTTGGTAGAGAATGGAAAATTTGCGACAACAAAGTCGAAGGTCTTGAGGCGGCCGTCGCTGCCCGTGAAGTGTGGGCTGGAAAGGGTGTTGTCCTTCCAGATTTCGGCAGTGGGGCAGTCATGGAGGATCATGTTCATCCTGGCCAACGCAGCGGTAGCGTTGTCCATCTCCTGCCCATAAAGCGCGAGGTCCAGGCCGGTGTAGCCTTTCGCTTCATCGTGCGCCTTCAAAAGCAACGATCCGGAGCCACAGGTTGGATCATGGATGGCTTGGCTGGCACTCTTGACGCTGCCGACGCTAACGACCTTGGCCATGACACGCGAAACCTCCGCCGGGGTATAAAACTGGCCCTTGCTCTTGCCCGACTCGGTGGCAAAGTGCCGCATGAGGTATTCGTAGGCGTCGCCGAGCAGATCATCGCCCTCGGCACGGTTGCTGCGAAAGTCGAGGGAAGGGTTGTCGAAAATGGCGACGAGGTTAGACAGTCGATCCACCATGTCTTTACCCTTGCCGAGCTTGTCCGGGTCGTCGAAGTCCGCAACGTCGATCACGCCCTTGAGATCATTCGCCTCGGCCAGCTTCGAGATGATCTTGTTCATTCTCTCGCCAATTTCCTTATTCCCTTGAGCGCAACCATGTCGGCGAAACTGCCACCCTTGGGCACGTCGAGCAGGTAGTTCTTCTGGCTGGCGGCTTTATCGGAGACGTATTTCACGAACAGCAGGACGAGGACGTAATCCTTGTATTGCGAGGCGTCCATGCTGCCGCGCAGTTCGTCGCAACTGGCCCAGAGGGAGCTGTAAAGTTCAGATTTTTTGATAGGCATTCAATAGACCTCTTCCGTTGATTGTTAGTGAAAACCAATGGGGATTATAGGCTAAAACCTACACCTTTTTTATAGACGCTGTCAATTTTTTTGATAATTCTAAATTTTCTATTCTCCGAATAGGGATAAAAATTGACAAGGCATGGCAATTATTTGCCGAGCTTTGGCGGAGATCATACACATCGTGCTCAAATTTAGTAATGATCTTAAAGTATTAGAAATTGTGAAAGAAAGGTATGGAAATTGCTTTCATAATTTGTGAGAGAGTAATGCGTCACTGAAGCGGGGGGGCGCTTTGGTTCAGCCAAGAATAAGGTATAGCGCTATCGTTTCTGATTCTAAGGAAGCAGATCAGAAGAATCTCTGGTTTTCCAACGGTGTTCCGCTTTCAGC
>Ga0208244_100115_pt1 | contig 110341 bp, 86 predicted proteins | sample SubbioCR12Aug_5A_FD_184828 | JGI IMG/M metagenome (GOLD analysis project Ga0208244, IMG submission 184828) | Serpentinite rock and fluid subsurface biosphere microbial communities from McLaughlin Reserve, California, USA - CR12Aug_5A (SPAdes) | ecosystem: Environmental > Terrestrial > Deep... | reverse complement strand
TTTCTTGTAATAGTGTCGGATTGCAAGTAAGAAATGACTTCCATTGGGTGCTTGCCTTCAAATTTTTCAAGTTCGTAGGTATTAGCTTTCCAATTATCGAATTTTCGCGTCAAAGTATCAACGGGTTGAAAATTTTTATCTTTAATATAGATGCTGTAGTTGGTAATATCAGTCACGGCATATGACCCTTGAAAATAATCAATTACATTTCTCGGTTGAAATAAGGTCCAATAAAAGCCTTTAGTATCTTCATAAATTTCAAAGCTATGATTAGTATCAGAAAGATTGAGTTGCCAACTAAATAAATTGTCCTTATTATAGCTTTTTGGTAAGTATTTGTCAGATAACCCGACTAGAATGCCTTTATCCAGTACAAGTCTATTTGCATAGTAGAGTCTATCCTGTTTGAAAATTTCTTCTAAGTCGTAAATTTTATCCGAATTTAATTCAGTTGCCCCATCATACACATATCTTATTGCTTTATTTGCAATGCAAAATATCAATGTATCAGCGTCGCTACAAATATTTGTAATGATGTATTTCTCGCAATTGATTGTATAGAGCATACCAACATCAATTATAAGTTTGATAATCTCAGTTGAATCTTTGATATTAATTAACCTAATTGAACAATCATGATCTAACTTTCTATCATAATAATACATTTTATTGTTTACCTCAACAATATCTACCCAATTGATTCTCGATAATCCATCGGCAGGAATTTCATATTCAGAAATATTTCCAAATAAGCTCCTTAAAAAAAATAACATTAGTATTGTGTTCATAATCTTGAATATAAAGACACCATGCATGATCCTTAAAACATGCATAGTGTAAAAAATAATATTGAAATTTAATCTTTTTCAGTTATTGTTATATTGATTTGTGCTTCAAAGTTTTGTATATCTGTAGACCACTCTACGGTTCTGTAATACATTTTTCCAAGTGGAACATACATTATATTGTTAGTATAGACGCCAGAAAAAATCCCGAGATTTATTTGTTCTTTTGCATGGTCAAACATTTCATCGCCTTTACTATTTTGGTAAAAAATTCTAAAAGAATCGCAATTTTCACACCATTCAGCAGTCGCAAAATCGCATGTAACTGGGCCACCTGGATCAAAACACGATAACTCACATCTATCATCAGGGAAGCAATATATTTCAACAGTTAAATATCCATTTCCAAATTTCGGAGTCCCATCACCTCTATCTTCTAGAGCAGCCGATGTATTGTATTTCTTTTTAAGGTCGCTATATGCGTCATAGCAGAATACTAACTGAGTAATAAATATTATCAATAATAGTTTTTTCATTTTAAAACCTTTAAAATAAATTATACAAATTAAATTAATAAAAACTAATACATATAAAAGTTTCGATGCGGTGGGTATTCAGCTCACCCCCAAAGCTCCCCGTGCTCTGGGTGTTTATCGCACAATCACATCCTACCTCTCTCAACAGTGAGTGAATACGATTTATGTATTGTCAATGAACTTTGCGAGAGTTTGGAAGATAAACTTAAACTATGATTCTTGTGTGTTGCAATTGCATTCGTTTGTGGAAAAGTATTGAGCAATAGGGTACAATAAGACTTTAGCATCTCGTCGCTCCTCTGTAGCTCTGTAGCTCTGTAGCTCTGTATAAATCTCTATTTTACAAATTTTCAACATCAATTGTCTTTATTGTATGTCTCAACAATGCTAACATATTAATGCATTATGACATTTCCAAATAAAATATGAAAATATTTTATTTTTTTCCAAAATATCTTTTCTTTTTCACCTTCGAAGGTTCGGGGTGAGGTTTCAGCCCCCCAAAAAAAAGCTGCCCTTTTGGGACAGCCTCGTTCAATCAAATTTATTCTTGCTCGGCTAACCAACGTTCGGCATCAATTGCGGCGGCACATCCCGAACCTGCAGCGGTCACAGCTTGGCGATAGACATGGTCTTGGACGTCTCCACAGGCAAATACGCCCGGAATATTAGTATAAGTGGATTTGCCCTGTGTTATCAAATATCCGTTCTCGTCTTTGTCGAGCTTTCCCTCAAATAGCGAGGTATTCGGGCTGTGTCCGATTGCGATGAAACATCCTCCGGCTTCGTGATTGCTCATTTCTCCGGTAACGACATTTTTCAATCTCAAGCCTGTCAATCTCTTGATTCCCATGTTTTCTTCGCCCAAAAATTCGTCCACAATGCTATCTGTGATGATTTTGACTTTGGGATTTTTCTGAGTACGTTCGACCATGATTTTCGATGCACGGAATTCGCTGCGTCTATGAACTAATGTGACTGATTCGCCGAAATGTGTCAAATAGTTCGCTTCTTCCATTGCTGTATCACCACCGCCGATTACGAATATTTTTTCGCCTTTGAAAAAGAAGCCGTCGCAAGTGGCACAAGCTGAAATCCCTGAACCCCAATATTTACGCTCGCTTTCGATATCCAAAAGCTTAGCAGTAGCACCGGTTGCGATTATCAATGCATCGCAAGTGTACTCATCTCTTTCTGATTTCAGTTTGAATGGGCGCTCGGAAAAATCAACTTTTTCAATCGTTTCAAATAATGATACTGCTCCGAATCTTTGGGCTTGTTTACGGAAAATTTCCATCATTTCAGGACCTTCGATTCCATCGGCGAAGCCGGGATAATTTTCAACATCGGTTGTTATTGTGAGCTGGCCTCCGGGCTGGTTGCCCTCAAAAATCGCTACTTCAAGATTGGCTCTCGAAGCGTATAATGCTGCTGTGAAGCCAGCAGGACCTGAGCCTATAATAATCACTTTAAAATGTTTTGCCATTTTTATTGCCTTAATTTTACAGATTTTAATCTACAAATATAAATAATTCTACGCGAATTTCAGACGAATGAACGTATGATAATATTGCAATATGTTTTAAATATTCGAATCTATTATTTCTCGGGATAAATATGAGCTTTGCTCCAACTACCGTCACCAAAATATTTTGCGGCTGTTTCTTTTACATTAACTAAAGTTATGGCATCTATTCTTTCGATGATTTCTCGAACGCTTTCGTGGTCCCCGATTAAAAGCTCATTTTTCGCCAATGACTGCATTCGCGCTGACATGCTTTCCAAATCCATAATCAGGCTTGATTTCAATTGTTCTTTTGCACGATTGATCTCAGAACGATTCAATTTATCATTGAGGATTTGGTTCATTTGTTCGAAAATCATTGTCTCAGTAATCCGAACTTTTTTCGTATCCGTTGCAGCATAAATATAAAAGACACCTGCATCAGAGTGCATCTGCAAGGTCGAAAATATCGAATATGCTATTCCATGGCGGTCGCGAAGCTTTTGGTACAAACGCGAACTCATTCCATCGCCAAACAAAATATTGAATATCATCAGAGCAGTTCTATCTTCATCTTTGAGTGATGCAGCTCTTTTGCCCAAAAGCAGATGTGATTGTTGCACAGGTTTTGCCATTTCGAGAGTTAGAGCTGCAAATGGTTCAGGTGCTATACGCGTGTAAACTCTGTACCCTGCATCCAATGCCCCGAATAAGTTCGAAATTGCATTCAAAACAACTTGATGCTCGATATCGCCGACAAAAGTTATAATGATATTGTCGGGTTTATAGTATTCTCGGTGGAATTGTTGTAAAACATCCGAATTGATTTCCCCGACAGACTCTTTTGTTCCGATTATCGGATTTCCCAATGGATGATTCTGAAAAAGAATTTTATCTCCCAAATCAAAAATGTATTCTTCGGGGTCATCCTCGTATGATTTGATTTCTTCAAGTATTATCAACTGTTCTTTTTCAATTTCCTTTTGCAAAAGCAATGGATTAATCGTTATGTCGAACAAAATATTCAATGTTTTTCTAAAATGTTTCTTCAGTGCTCGCACATAAAAGCAAGTATATTCCTGCGATGTGAATGCATTCGTATATGCACCCATTGATTCGAATTCACCTGCAATTCTGCGTGAAGTACGCTTTTGGGAGCGTCTAAAAACAGCATGTTCCATAAAATGAGCTGTACCGCTGTAATCGGGGCTATCGTCTCGCGAGCCTGCATTTACAAATATACCTAAAGCTATTGATTCGGCATGAGGGATTTTTTCTGTTACTAATGTCAATCCATTATTTAAGACAGTTCGTGTTATTTCCAATGAATGAGTTTTTGTTTCTTGTAAATTATTCTTGTTTTTCATATCAAACCTAATGAGACAAAACTGGTGAATTTATCACCTGCAATTATTAAATGGTCTAAAACTTTGATGCCTATTATTTTTCCGGCTTGGACTATTTGTTCTGTGATTTTTATATCTTCCTTCGATGGTTCAGGATTGCCGGACGGATGATTGTGCATCAAGATTATTGCTGCTGCACTTTCAGTAATTGCCAATCGGAATACTTCGCGGGGATGTACTACGCTCGAATTTAGTATTCCCTCAGTTATAGTCAAGTCACGGAATATTTGATTGGATGTTGTCAGCAAAAGCACTTTGAATACTTCAATTCGCAAATCTCTGAGACGTGGAATGTAATATTCAGCTATGTCTTCGGGTGAGCGGAATATTTTTTTACCTGAAAATGGTGCGATTTCTATTCTTCTGCTAAGCTCAAATGCTGCAATTATGCTAACGGCTTTGGCATCTCCAATTCCTGAGATATTCTTGAATTCGCTAAAATCACACCGAGCCAATTGATTCAATGAAGTATGTTTTTTTAATAATTCCCTCGCTATATCAATTGCAGACCTGCCTACAGTTCCCGAGCCAACGATTATTGCCAATAACTCGCTATCCGATAACACTTCAGGTCCGTGCATCATTAGCCTTTCTCGCGGTTTCTCGTCAGTCCGCCATTCCCTAATCGGAGTGAATCGGTTTGTGGGAGTGTAATTTCCGTTTCCGGTCTCGACAGGTTCTAAAGTATGAGGTATCATTTTATCGTCTTGTTCATCCAATCCATGTATCCTTCGGAAAGTTCGCTAATTTCAACTGCAATAATTTCGGGTACTTCATCATTATGTAATTCTTTAATTCTATTTTCAAGTTTGTCAAGATGACTATTGGATGTCTTTATCATCAATATGAATTCTTGGCGTTTTTCAATTTTTTTTTGCCATTCGTAAATTGAAATGGCACCAGAGATAATCGAACAACACGCTGCAAGGCTTTCTTGGACTAAAGTTTCAGCTATAATCGAGGCTAAATCCTCATTATTCGTCGTTGCAAAAACGATTCTGAAATCTTTATTTTTTATCATGTCCTAACTTTTTATATTTTTGAATTAAATTATAAACAATGTTACGAAAATATGATTGAACTATTGATTTTTCATGTGCATATTGTTGCTGCACTTTACGCTTTTACAAAAAATTGGCAATCCGATGGTGTCAAAGCAGGCATATTGTCTATACTTATCATCGGATTGTTTTTTTCAATAGGTTGGGCTTTGACCGCAACAGTAGCAAATTTGATTTGGAGCCATGCATGGGATTCGATATTTTTCACAGGCGATACACTCGGGCTTTTGTTGTTGATGTTCCCCGAAACTATTTTCTACTATCATTATTTTCTGAAAGACAAATCGAACTAAAATCTTAATTTGATTTTATAAATCTTGCAATTGTGATGTTGTTTTCCGATTTGATGACGATAAAATACACTCCTGAACTAATCGAATTCAAATCAATTTTGTACTCAATTTCGCCTTCGGGGATAGTTATGATTTGTGTAAACACAGAATTCCCTGCAATGTTCAATAATTCAATGCTTGTCACAAAGTTTTTATCAGCTTTGAATCCAATATTCAAGTGGTTGCCAAGAACAATTTCCGGTACCGATGACTCTAATTGAGGTATTCGGAGTAATTCAAAAGATGCCTCAGGTATGCAAAACTCATTTACTTTCAATCCACCATCTTGAGTGGTCAAAGTCACGTCTTTTTCAGTAAATAGCTCAACATTCTTGAATACAATTGGTGTATAATCAGGCATTGACCTAAGTGCGTAGCCGTCAATTCTTATAATATCACCGACTTTGCCGAATAAATTTCTGCTCGATACTTTATCCAATAGGATGCTCAAATTTCCAAATTTGTATGTGAAGTCTGTTTGGACAAATTCATCACCAAATTTTGAAGTAATAATTGTTGGGAAAAAAAGCTTGCGGTCGAATTCAAATTCCAAACGTACATATTCGGTATTGAATCTCAAATCTTCACGCAACAATTTTACAGGAATTATTATTCTCTCACCTGCTTCAGCTACATGTTGCTCAATCATCAAATCAAGCACATAATTTTCTTCCTGAACATCTGCAATGAGTTTGATTTTTTCTGTATCTTCGCAATAATTTTCGGCTTTTACAGTAATATCAAATTCAAATTGTCCGTGTGTATGAGCAGTATAAGTAAATGGAACTTGGAGATTGTCTCCACCTGCAATTTTCGCTCCGGATGTGAATTCAAATTCAATAATTCCACTTGCTTCAGGTTCAATCTCGATTGAAGTTATTGATACATCGTGTTCAGTCAGGTTTTCTATCCTGAAGCTACCGCCACTTTCATCTCCAATCCATATACTATCAATATTGATAATCGAAGGAGTTACAGCAATTTCAGTCTTATAAATATCAATAACGAGTTCAATTTCATGTTCAAAATAGCAATTCAAACTTCTAATCATCAATTTACCAATATTCAAACCAAGTTCGCACATTGTTGGGTGAGCATACACAGTAAATTGCTTTGAATTGTTTGCCGGAATTTCCGATTGTGCTCCTTCAATTGAAAACATAGTGCCTTCGATTGTAAATTCAAGCAAATCACTTACATTACCGTCATTACGCAACGAGAATGTCATCAACTTTTCATCTTCGCAAAGCTCTGCTGTGCCAAAATCAAGATTGTTTCTATCGGCACTTGTAGTCGGAGAGTAGTTGTATGCGATAAGTTCCGTTACAAAAATATTATTTTCGGTATCATTTGTCCTTATAGTCAAATTTGCAATATGAGTTCCTAAGATATCTGACACGAATGCAATATCTAGCTCAAGATTTTCTTCGGGCTCTATATAATATGGTAAAGCCGGTAAATTTGTGATAATAAATGAACCCTGAGGTTCAATGGTAATACTCGTAATCGTGTCAGTCACAAAACCGAAATTGACTACTGTCAATGTCTGATGTTCAAGATCTGAATTACAATAAGATTCGCCAAACTCAATTCTGTCTTTATCAACGGACACATTTCGCATTATGCCGAATAAATTGACTCGTACAGAGTAATCTTCTGGGCATAAGCCATCTGTTACTATGATGATATCGGAATCAATACTTTCATGCCCATTATTAGTGAATTTCAATTCAAAAGTTATTTTTGAACCCGGCAATAGGACTTGAGGTAAATTCGGTGTCCATTCAAATTCCCAAGTATCCGGTAAATCTTCGATTTTGATTTCTGTTATTGTTACATCTGTATTGGAGAATGATTCAATCAGCAATTCACGTGTTATTGATGAGCCGGTTTTTACAGCACCTTGGATTGTTTTGGGATTTAAGGTAAGCAAATTAGAAATGCCACGCCCACGTAAAGTAATTCTTACAGTGTCTCCACAAGGTTCTGTTATAAATTCCAAAACTTCGGAAAACGATTTGGCTTCGTTCGGGAAGAAAGAAGCCCAAAATTTTATGGAATCATTTGGATTAATCGAAAATGGAGTATCTTTCATCAATTCAATTCTAAAATTATTCCCAAGGTTAATTTTATTGTTGAATTTAGCTATCCATGTGCCAATGTTCTTGATATATTTCTCAATTTGATAAATTTTTCCAACGCAAACATCTCCCAAATCTATGACTTGGTCGTAAACAAGTTCTGCTTGTCTGTATTCACCTGAATAATCAATTAAATGAGGGTTTTTATTCCCGCGAGCTTTGGTGGAATCGTTATTGTTTATTGACAACTTGTCAGTATGTGGTCCATTGCCAAATGGTTTGTATAGAATCAACAAAGTATCTTGTTGATTTGGCTCTATACTTTTTGATTTGGCACCATCAATCCACCCAATAATTTTGAAATAAGTTCCATTGGTAAATTTCAAATCATTCATTGTCAAAGTTGAATTACCGGTATTTTGGATGATTAATGTATCAATTTTTTCGTTGCCACAAACCAATGAAGCAACTCGTTTTGTATCCGAAGTTATTATTGAAGAATATGCATAGCTTCTGACTGTCAAGATTGTATCTTTTTCGCAAGGATGAGTTGTGATTCTGAATCTAGACTCTACCCAACCGGTATCTTGAGCTAAAATTCTGAAATCTGATACAGAGCCTTCTTTCAAGATTTTATTTGGTACTTTGGATATATAAGTGATTTGGTTATCACTTTGCAATTTATTGACAAACTCAATTTCCTCGCCATCTTTATCTGCTTTCCAATCAACCTTAGTTGTGGACAATATATTGCAATAAACACTATCAACAATAACAATATCACTCATTGGATATGCAGAAGAGAAAGTTGAATAGCCTATCAATGGAATATTGATAAATGAATTACCGGAGCCGGTTCTCGTAACAGTTGCTTCGAGCATTGCACGAGATACATTGCGACTATTTGGAGTAAATTCGATAATAATCATTCTACGCGTGCATTGAACTATAGATGAAAAGCTGTTAGGAGTCACAATTCTGAACCTATTAGCATCAGCACCGGTAATACTTAGAGCCAAATCCATTGGAGTAAATGATTCATTGTCAATATACAAAGTATCAAATTGTGCAGTACCCAAACACACATCTCTAAAAACAATCGAATCTTTAGTAAGATCATTTTTGGGTGGTTTCAATTTGTAAATTCCATCACCTACAAGCCAACCTTCATTTTTGGAAGTGAACCACATATCATCAAAATCGCCATCTTCGATACCGCAATTTTTCAAAGCCCACGTAACGCCGGCGTCAGAAGTATAAAATACGCTTGTATTGTTTCCGCAAGCCCAACCTTCGCGGTCCCCTAAAATAAAAGCTCCGAACATAGGTTGCAAAGTTTGGAAATTATTCCATGATGAACCTGAATTCGTTGTGAATCTCATTCCACCGTCATTTCCGCCACCTTGGCAATTAGTTCCTGCATAGGGTAGGAGGAATGATGTGCCGGAATGAGTCAATTCTTCGTGCCAAATATAAGTGCCGGAGAGAGCTAAAGAATCCCAAGTAAATCCTCCGTCGGTAGTTTTCCATAGCAGACCGCTACTAACTGCAAAGCCCAAACCGGCTTTGTCATACATAATTACATCAGTCAAACCGCTGTGATTAACACCATTTTCAAAATAAGTCCAATTAGACCCGCCGTCAGTCGTGCGCCAGTATTTCTGACTCCTACCACAACCGCCACCAACCAAAATCCCGAAATTAGCATCCATGAAGTAGCATCCCCAATAATCAGTAGATATAAGGTCCGGCGTAATTTCTTCCCACGATATACCACCGTCTTTGGATTTGAAAATGCCATCAGGACCGGAAGTATAGCCAATTTGAGTTGTAGGGAAATGAATGTGTTCCAGATGATAAGCATTAGGGACTATAGAACCGCTCCAAGTTTGCCCACCATTAGTTGTACGGACAACCATACCGTTAAATCCGCAAGCCCAGCCGTGAGTATTTTGAGGAGCTAAATAAAAAATATCAAGCCAATAGTTGTTTTTAAAGGCATCGGGAAGGTTTTGGATTTTTTCCCATCTCTGCGAGTATGAAGTAGTTGAACCTAAAATTAAGATTAAAACTACTGTTATGGTGTATATTTTGTTCATATTTAGCTATTTTTTTGAAAAGGAACATTTTTCAAACAGAATATAAAGAAAAATATCGAAATATCAAATAAAAAAAGGTGAATATTTTGAAAATATTCACCTTAGTACAAAATTTGCGCCCGAGAGTTATCTCCTCTTTTTATGGCGATTTTTGCGAAGTCTTTTCTTTCTCTTATGAGTAGCCATTTTATGGCGTTTTCTTTTCTTACCGCAAGGCATTTTTAGCTCCGTTTTTTTAAATTTGAATGAAAAATTTTCTCAAAATAAACAAAATTTCCGACATAAACAAATTATGAAGCTTTTTCTTCTAATTGAAGTTTCATAGCTTCATTAACTTTATTCAAAAAATCGGGTGAAGGTTTGAAAATTGGAACATAACGCTTGTCAAGCGGAACGAGTTCCCCGGTCTTAGGATTGCGTGCCATACGTGGCTTTCTACTTTTATGTTTGAAAACACCAAAACCGCGAAGTTCAATTCTCTTACCATCGGCAATGGCTTTGATAATACTTGCAAAAACACCATCCACAACGGCTTTAGTTTCAATCTTTGTCAATCCTGTTGCTCTTGCAATTTCATCAACTATATCAGCTTTAGTCATAGCTTACCTGTACAAATTTATTTTAACATAAATACAAAATATCATATTTTAGGAAGGCAAATTTAACAATCTTAAAGTTAATAGAAAAATTTATTTTGATAATTATCTCTAAAATAATGAATTATGTATTTTGTTTTCATTATTGACTGAGAATTTTTTATTTTTGAAGTTCTTGGTTTATTATGTTTATGTTTTGATTCGGAGTTTATGTGAATTGGAATGACAGTCAACAAGCGTCTGATAAAGAAATTCAGTTAGAATTGATGGAAATGGGCAAGTTCCCACGCCATATTGCTATCATTATGGATGGTAATGGTAGGTGGGCTGTCGAAAAAAACATGCCCCGTATTGCCGGACACAAAGAAGGAATCGAAAGCGTTCGCGATATCGTCAAAGCCTGTTCGCAGTTAGGTGTTCAATATCTTACTCTTTATGCATTCTCTATCGAAAATTGGAAAAGACCGATGTCAGAAGTTAGTGGACTTATGAAACTTTTAGAGCATTATCTTCGTCAAGAGATTGATGAATTGAATGCAAACGGTGTAAGATTAAGAGCCATTGGCAAAATTAATTCTTTGCCGAAAGTTGTACAGAAGCTACTTAAGGACTCTGAAGTAAGGACAAAAGATAACCAAGGTCTTAATCTTACTTTGGCTTTGAGTTACAGTGGAAGATGGGATTTGGTTCGTGCTGTCCAAATGATTGGTTTGGACATTCGTCGTGGTAAAATTTCGCCGGAAGATATAAATGAAGATTTATTTGCTTCATATCTACAGACTCATGACTTACCTGATGCGGATTTGATGGTGAGAACGAGCGGTGAAATGAGATTGAGTAACTTTTTATTATGGGAGATGGCTTACGGTGAGATTTACATATCCAATAAGTATTGGCCTGAATTTCGACGTGATGATATTTACGCTGCTCTCAGCAATTATCTGCAACGCGAAAGGCGTTACGGCAAAACTTCTTTACAAATAGCAAATGAAAAACAAAATGTCTCAGAAGAATCTTATTTACAGCGAGTTTTTAATGCTTTCAAAAAATCTTAGTATATACTTAGTTTTATTGCTGATTTTTGTGATGTCGCAATCTGCAAATTCTCAAGGCTTAGGCAGTATGAAACCGGAGACTTATACGATTGCAGGCATAACGGTCGAAGGCAATATTTACACTGATGCCGAAACTGTTATCTCGCTATCTGGCTTGAGAATTGGCGAATCTATCAACTATCCTGTTGATGCCAAAATCCAAAAAGCTGTTACCAATATTTGGCAACGAAAGCAATTTTCAAAAGTTGACATTGTTGTGGATAGAATATCGCAAGTGGGATTGTTTTTGATTATCAAAGTGGACGAATTCCAAAGATTGAATGCTATTATTATCGAAAATAATGATAAAGTTGACGAACTTGATATTCGCAAAGCAGCCGGTAAGATAAGAGGTGATATCATCTCTAACTACGAATTGTATCTCATCAAAAGCAAAATCAAAAAGCTTTATAACGAAGAAGGTTTGACATTTGCACAAATTGATTTGGAACTCCAAATGACGGACACCTCAAATTATGCAAATATCTTAGTTTATATTGAAGAAGGGATTGAATTCAAAGTAGCTTCAATCAATTTCAAGGGTAATGAAGCATTTTCCGATAGTGATTTAGAAGACGCATTCGATGAAACTTCCACTAAAGCATGGTGGCAATTTTGGAAATCTGCCAAATTTGACCAAATCAAATATGAAGAAGATAAGAAGCTATTGATAAATTTTTACCAATCGGAAGGGTATATTGATGCTCAGATTCTCTCTGATACAATTATTTATGATGAAGAGAAAAAAAGAGTTCATATAACGCTCAACGTAGCCGAAGGTCCCAAAATTTACGTTAGAGACATCAAGTTCAAAGGCAATACAATTTATACAGATAAAGTCTTACTCCAACGTCTCGAATTCAAACCCGGCGACCCCTATAATATAGAACGATTCACTATGAATTTATCCGGAAACGAGTCGCAAACTGATGCATCGTCGCTATACATGGATAATGGCTACTTGCAAGCAAGACTAATACCACAGTTACAAAGAGTACCACCCGATTCTGTGGATATCGTTATCAATATATTCGAAAACGATAGATTCAGAGTAGGTAAAGTTCACATTGTAGGAAATACCAAAACTAAAGACAAAGTTATTCGACGCGAATTATACACTCGCCCGGGTGATTTTTTCGACCGCTCGGCAATTATACGAAGCGTAAGAGCATTGCAAGTTATGCAATATTTCAATCCCGAATCTCTTCGTCCCGATATCAAACCATCGGAATCCGACAATACTGCAGTTGATGTAATTTACAAAGTTGAAGAACGTTCCACAGATACATTCAACGCATCTATTGGTTTTGCCGGTAGTTTTGGATTGACAGGTGCACTCGGATTTACATTCAACAATTTTTCAATACTCGAACCACTTAGGGGTGGCGGAGGACAAATTTTCAATCTAAGTTGGGAATTTGGTCAAGCAAATCGTTACCGCACATTTTCATTAGGTATTACTGAGCCTTGGTTATTCGATACACCAACAACAGTCGGGTTCAACATTTTCGACACATATTATCGTTACTTAGATTTGAACCAAAGCCGTACAGGGATTGGAATCAATCTTGGGCGTCGTTTCAAATGGCCCGATGATTATTGGCGTGGCGATTTCACTACAAGATACCAATTGAACAACAACCGTACAGCGTCATTTTATTACCGTCAAGGTGAATATACTGAATTCTCGATTGGTCAGAAAATTTCGCGAATATCTTTTAACAATATGTTTTTCCCGTCAACCGGTTCTAAATTTACACTTTCGACAGATTTTGCGATGGGTGCTATTGGTCTAGGTCAAACGGATTACATCAAAAATGAACTCAATTTTGAGATGTATAACCCAATTACCAAAATCGAAGGAAGCGATAGACTTGTGTTTATGATTGCCGCTAAAGTCGGCTACATCACAGGGTTTCAGTCGGATACTACAATTTCGCCAATCGAATTGTACAGAATGGGCGGAAATGGTTTGAGTGGATTTAGCGTTGTTCCGTTACGAGGATATCCCGATAATAAAATCGGCTCAGGGCGTGGAAGTCGCGTGATGTCTAAATATACAGCTGAATTGCGTTTTGCAGTTTCTCTCGACCCTATGCCTATATATTTATATGGATTTGCCGAAGCCGGCAATGTGTGGGATAATCTGAGAACCACAGACCCTTTCGATTTGAAACGTTCGGCAGGTCTTGGAGTACAATTAATGGTTGCACCAATTGGTGTTATTGGGTTCAGTTATGGCTATGGGTTTGACCCATTGGGCGTCAATGAAGAAAAATCAGGGTGGAGATTCCTATTCCATCTCGGACAATAGAATATTTTTTACATTAATAAATTTTGGAGTTATGTTATGAATAAGATTTTAATCGCATCATTATTGGTTTTGTTTGTTGTTTTTACGACTAATGTTCAATCCCAAAATACTTTGGGTATTGTAGATGTCGAAACAGTTCTTAAAGAAATGCCAGAAGCACTTGATGCCGACAAAAAAATCAAAGAAGTTGGTCAAAAATGGCAAGATACTTTAATTCAGCTTCGAACCGGTTTGCAACAAAAATTTGAGCAATATCAAAAACAAAAATCTATGATGGCGCAAGACCAACAATTGAAAGAAGAAGAAGCTCTTCAAGCACAAAATATGCAAATGGTTCAATACCAAGAAGAAAAATTTGGGCAACAAGGCGAACTCAATCGTCTCAGAGAAGAATTGCTCGAACCATTAAGAACTAAAATCAAACTCGCTATTGATAAAGTTGCAAAAGAAGAAAAAATCAAGATGGTAGTGGACAAAGTCATGGTACTTTACTCAGATACTACAATTGATATTACTTTCAAAGTGATTGACACTATTAAACGAGCCAATAAATAAGATAATTGATATAAATCGCTCGCTTCTACGTCTGATTATATGAATTTCAATTTTTGAATTATGAGAGGCTTTAAAATGAAAAATAAACCCAAATTTCGCAATGTTGCAATATTTGTGCTAATCTTGATTGCTTCCGCTAATTTAGCAATGGCTCAGAGAGTTGCATTCATTAATTCAAATACCATCAGGGAAAAATTCCCCGAAGCTCAACAAGCACAACAGCGCGTACAGAGCATGACTGACGAATGGAAGCGCGAACTCGACGCTATGCAACAAAAGATTGACAACTTGGAATTCGAAATCAAGAAAAACAGATTGATTTGGACCGAAGATGAAAGACGTACTAAAGAAAGTGAATTAGGTTCTCAAAAAAGAGTTCGGGAGGATTATGCCAAAACGATATTCGAACCAACCGGAAAATATGACCAAGCAGTAAAAACTATTTTCACTCCCGTAGAAGAGAAAATATATGCTGCGGTTCAAAAAGTAGCAGCTGACCAAGGTTTCGACATTATTCTTGACCAAAGCGTTCAACCATTGCCCTACGTTAACTATAAATTTGACTTGACAGTAAACGTGTTGCGGGAGCTTGGTGTGGACGTAGGCGAACTTGAAAAAGATTTGCAAGACAGAATTGAAAAAGACCCTCGGAACGAACAAAAAATCTCCAAAACACCTCGTCAAAGAGGCAGAGGAGATTACGACCCCGATGCACCTCCGGCTAAGGACAAGCAATTTGAACAAGAACAAGAACCCGAACAAAACAAAGAGAACCAACGGCAACCACGTGAACGTCCAATTGAAATGAGCAGACCAAAATAAGAAAAAAAATGAAAGTTCAAATTAGTTTGAATCAGATATTTGAAATGACAGGTGGAGAACTTTTGGGCTCCACCGATGTTATTATTAGTGGGATTCAAGGCATAGAAGATGCCGCCCAAGGCGACTTAACTTTTTATTATAGCGAAAAGTACAGCAAGTTTTTATCAAGTTCTGATGCATCTTGTGTTATTATACCTTTTGGCGTCAATATTACTCCAAAGCCGAATCAAGCATTTATTGCTCATGAAAATCCACATGCAGCATTAGTGTCAATATTGAATCACTTGGCTCCAAAAATTGAAATCTCGACATATAATGTTCACCCCTCAGCTGTTATAGAATCGAATGCATCATTACCAGAAAAAATTCACATTGAAGCTCATGTCAGTATCGGGAAGAATTGCGAAATTCTGCCCGGTGTCATTATTATGGCAAATGCTACAATTATGGACAATGTGAAAATTGGCAAAAACACAATGATTTATCCCAATTGCGTTATTCATTCCGATACTGAAATTGGTGATAATTGCATCGTATATTCAGGTGTGGTCATAGGTGCAGACGGATTTGGTTATCTTGAAAGTGATGTTGACGGGACTTATAAAAAAATCCCGCAACTCGGAAATGTAGTTATCGAAAACGACGTCGAAATTGGTGCAAATTCAACTGTAGATAGGGCACTAATCGGCTCTACTCGCATTATGCAAGGCACTAAGATTGACAATCTTGTCCACATTGCTCATAATTGCGAAATTGGTATTAATAATGCAATTGCAGCTCAAAGTGGATTTTCCGGTAGTGTACGTACAGGAAAAAATTGCAAATTTGGCGGTCAAATCGGATTGGCAGGACACCTCGAAATCGCTGACGAAGTAGTTTTGCTCGCTCAATCAGGAGTTTCCAAAGGAATCACCAAGAAAGGAACCTATTTCGGTTCGCCGGCAAAAGAAGTCCAAGTAGCATTCAAACAAGAAGCAATACTACGAAATTTACCGGAAATGTACAAAGATTTAGCAATAATTAAAAAAAAATTATCTGAAATTGATAAGCATTAAAATAGGCATACCAAATATAAATTTACTTTTATTCGGTTAACTTTCGTATTTTTGTAAATTAAATTGTTTTATTCACTCCATAAGAGTAAATGGAAAAACAAAGAACACTACAAAAATCGGTGGCATTTTCAGGTACAGGCTTACACACGGGTAATCCTTCTACAATTACATTCCATCCGGCTCCGGCTAATTATGGGTATGTTTTCGTAAGAACAGACTTAGAAACACCGGTCGAAATTCCTGCACTTGTTGATTTCGTCGTTGACCTTTCACGAGGTACAACCCTTGGAATTGATGGTGTCAGAGTACATACCGTTGAACACGTATTAGCAGCCTTAGCAGGCTTAAGAATAGATAACTGCCGTATCGAATTAAGTTCTAACGAACCACCTGTCATAGACGGTAGCTCAATGCCTTATGTGAATGCTCTACTCGAAGCCGGTATAACAGAGCTTAATGCCGAAAGAGAGTATTTCGTAATAGATGAAGCTATTCGATATACAAACGAAGAAAAGCATGTTGACATCGTCGCATTGCCAAATAATGATTACCGAATTACTGTAATGATTGATTATTTCAATCCCGCACTCGGTAGTCAGCATACAGGGATGTTTGATTTGGAAAAGGAATTCGTGAGTGAATTTGCTCCTGCTCGCACATTTTGCTTTTTGACCGAAGTTATGGAATTGCATAAACAAGGCTTAATCAAAGGCGGAAGTCTTGATAGTGCAATTGTTATCATAGATAAGGAAATGAGCTCCGATGAACTCGGCGAATTGAAGAAGATTTTCAGATTGAACGGCGTGCCGAATCTTGGCGAAAATGGCATTTTGAATGGCACTCATTTGAGATTCAAGAACGAACCCGTTCGCCACAAGTTGCTTGATATGATTGGTGATTTGACATTGATTGGTGTACCCTTGAAATCCCAAATTCTTGCTGCTCGTCCGGGTCATGCCAGCAATATCGAATTTGCTAAACTTATAAGAGCCAAATATCTTGAGCATAGAGCCAAATTCAAAAAGCACAACCCGACTGACAAAAAAACACTCGATATTAACGACATAATGAAGGTCCTTCCGCATCGTTATCCTTTCTTACTGATAGATAGGATTGTCTCAATTGATGACGAAAACAGTATCATTATAGGACTGAAAAACGTCACTATCAACGAACCTTTTTTCGGTGGGCATTTTCCTGACAAACCTGTAATGCCGGGCGTACTCATACTTGAAGCACTTGCACAAGTAGGTGGGCTTATGATAACGAGAAAAGTTGATAATATTGACAATAAATTAGCCTTTTTTATGGGAATAAAAAATGCTAAATTCAGAAAACCCGTTTTTCCGGGCGACCAATTAATTATGGAAGTCAAACTTATTTCTAAGCGTCTGAATACATTCTTATTTGAAGGTAAAGCTATGGTTGATGGTCAAATCGTAGCGGAAGCTGAGTTTCAGGCTGCTTTAGTTGATAAATAAAATGGTTACAAAGATTCATCCTACTGCTATTGTTTCGGACAAAGCAATAATCGGCAAAAATGTAACAATCGGTCCTTTCAGTATTATTGAAGATGACGTTCAGATTGGTGATGATTGCGAAATCCGCTCTTCGGTTGTTATTGGCAATGGTGCAAGAATTGGCAATAATGTCAAAATCTTCGCAGGTGCCGTTATCAGTACCGAACCTCAAGACATGAAATTTGATGGTGAGCAAACTTTCACTATCATTGGCGATAATACTATAATCCGCGAATTTGCTACTATCAATCGTGGAACCAAAGAAACAGGCAAAACCCAAATCGGTTGTCACTGCCTCATTATGGCGTACTGCCATATTGCTCATGATTGTATCATCGGTGATAATGTCATAATGTCAAATGTTGTTCAGATCGCAGGTCATGTCGTTGTCGAAGATTGGGTCATTCTTGGCGGAGTTGCCAAAATCCACCAATTCTGCAAAGTCGGCAGACACTCTATGGTCGGAGCTGATGTTAAGATAGTCAAAGATGTCGCTCCTTACACTCTCGTTGACCGCAAGCCGGCTCAAGTCGAAGGTATAAACAAGATTGGGCTTCGCAGACGTGGTTTTGAAGCGGAAACCATCAACGAAATCGAGCTATTCTACGATACTTTGCTTTTTTCCGGTTTGAACAATTCTGACGGAATTGCAAAATTTCTTCAAAAGGGCGAAACTTGCCCCGAAGTAAGCTATTGCATAGACTTTATCAAAAATTCTGTCAGGGGTATTCATCGCTAATTTTTTCCATTTAACATAATATGGAATTTCGTGCTATATGTCCGATGAAAACCAAAACAAAATCAGATTTGATTCCGTTATACGAAAAACAAAAGATTTTTCAGTTTTAAAACCGATTTTATTGCTGATTGGGGGCGATTTGCTTTCGATTATCTTTTGTTTTGCCATTGCATCGCTTGTCATTCAGAGCTTTTATTATCCCGCTCTAAATATATTAAACCTCTATCTCGAATTCCAACTTGTCATGCCTGTGTTTTTTGTAATGTTTACTGTCAATAGACTCTATCCGGGTTATGGCAATTTCATCGTAAACGAAATCCGTTCCATTTGGATTACAATTACACTGATGTTCAGTCTGATGGCTGTTGCATCGCTCTTTGTTCATCTTCAAATATGGTTTGTAAAGTCGTTTTTCTTCCTATCTTGGGCTTTGCTATTGTTCATTATGCCAATCATAAGACACATTATCAAAATGCTATTTACATCAAAACCCTGGTGGGGAACGCCGGTTTTGATTATCGGTTCGGCAAAATCTACAAAAAAAGCAATCGAGTCACTCCAGAAGAATCCTTTTGGAGGTTATAAGCCTATTGCCTGTTTTATTTATGATTACAATGATGAAAGCATCGAAAACGAAAATACAGAAACATTTTCTTTAGATGATTTGCATCAATTCGATTCGATTGATAGCATTAATACAGTCATTTTTATAAATGAGGGAATTCCTGAAAATCGCAAAAATGAAGCTATTAACCACTGTGTTAAGACATTCAAAGACACAATCATAGTAAACGAAATTTACGGGCTTTCGAGTTTCTGGCTCTTATTCAATTCGTCAAATAGCTTTTATGGAGTGAATCTGAGAAGCAATCTGTTGGATAAGCCGGTTATCATTTATAAACGATTTTTCGACCTAATACTCAGTATTGCTTTGCTTGTAGTGTGGTTGCCTTTGATGCTCTATGTCACATTGGCTCTATTGTTATCAGACACGAAGAATGTTATTTATAAGCAAGTCAGGATGGGGCTCAAGGGCAAGCATTTCAATCTTTTCAAATTCCGCACTATGAAGGAAGATGCTCATGATTCCCTGAGCGAAATTTTGGAAAAGTATCCTGAGAAAAAAGCTGAATATGCCAAATTTCACAAATTGAAAAATGACCCGCGAATAACAAATCTTGGACGTACCTTGCGTAAATTCAGTCTCGATGAATTACCACAGTTCATCAACGTACTGAAAGGGGATATGAGTTTGATTGGTCCCAGAGCATATTTGCCCGAAGAACGTTCAAAAATGAACGACACAGATAAATTGATTTTAAACGTCAAACCAGGAATCACAGGCTTATGGCAAGTAACCGAGCGAAACGATTCAACATTCGAGGAGCGTTGTATGGCTGATATATATTACATTCGCAATTGGACTTTATCACTTGATTTTTATATTTTTATCAAAACGATTTGGGTCGTAATGACCGGTAAAAGCAGTTTTTAAGGATAAACATGAAGAATATATTTTTTACTGCATTCATATTTTTGATGATTTGTACAAATGTTCACTCCCAAAGTTACGATGTATTGCTATTCAGACCATTGACAGCAAATACATTCGAGCCGAGAATTGGGGCGCATTACAATACCTGTGACGAAAATTTGCGATTGGACATCGGGGCATCATTTGATTTGCTAAATTTTAAGTATGATAACTCAGCTCTGGCTTTTGGGACAGATTTTTTCACATATACTCGCCTTCGGAGCGATAATAATTTCAAATTCCCCGTAGAAACTTCAGATTATTTTTTCGGTTTAAATGCTTCTTTCGAGCATGAACTTGGTGATGACTTAATCGAAGCTCGATTTAGATTGGCTCACATTTCATCTCATCTGGTTGACGGCTATTCGCAAAACGGAACATTTTTCAAAGAGCCCTTTGTTTACAGCAGAGAGTTTGTTGACCTTTACGTAGTTTACGAAACGCATTTTACGTCATGGTTTTCGATTCGTCCTTATGCCGGATTGACGCTTGTATTCTCGACTATTCCCGATAATGTAAATCAAATTCTACCACAAATAGGTATCGAATCCGAAGCAAAATTGAACGATAATGTTAAATTTCATTTTGCTTTAGATGTCAAAGATGGCGAAAATCGAATTGGCTATATTGCTCAAAGCGGGATTGATTTCCAGTTCAACAAAAAGTTCGGTGTTCGGCTGTTCTACAAGTATTACAACGGCAATTCGATGCACGGAATGTTTTTTGATGAAAAAGATATTTATAATGCAGTTGGTTTTAACGTAATTTATTTTTAAATTAGAGGTTGGAATTGTTTATATTTCGTAAGACATATTTTTCATTACAAATTTTGGAGATTTTATGGCAAGAAGCGTCAACAAAGCGATAATTTTGGGTAATTTGGGTCAAGACCCGGAACTCAGAAGTACTCCTACAGGTCTGTCAGTCACAACACTCAATGTTGCAACTACTGAAAGTTTTAAGGATAAGAACGGAGAATGGAAAGATAATACTGAATGGCACAGGATTGTCGTGTGGGACAAAATGGCTGAAACTGCTCATGAAAGACTCAAAAAAGGCAGCAAGGTATATGTTGAAGGAAAAATCACAAACAGGTCTTACGACGGAAAAGATGGTGTCAAACGCTATGTTTCGGAAATTCGAGCTTCTATGGTCATTCCATTGGACTACAAAGCTCCAAACAGAAATAATGACTATACCGATGAATCCAACGACGAAGACATCCAAGTTCAAGACAATAATGGGGAAGATATTCCATTTTAAATTTCAAAACTGTAATTTCTATAAATTCCGCTTAGCCGGAATTTTTTATTTTTTATGAAAAAACTAATTTTATTCGACATTGATGGCACAATCTTAAACTTCAAGCATGGTATAGCCAAATCTTTGTTTGCGGATTTGATCTCAGAATTGTTTGGCAAGGAAGTTCCTGATTCGGCTATTCCTGATTTTTGGGGTATGACTGATTTGCAAATTCTGAGAATCATTAGCCAAAATATCGGAGTTTCATACGATGAAACTTTGAAAATTTTGCCAACTATTTGGAGCAGGATATACATAAGTTTTGAAGAACACACTACAATCGAAAATGTGAAAATTTTACCCGGTGTTGTTGAATTAATCAACGATTTGCACGATAATCCGGACATACAATTAGGGCTTATAACGGGTAATTTCTTCGAGAATGCATATTTGAAACTTCGTGCACATAATTTGGACAAATTTTTCCCAATTGGAGCTTTTGGTTCGGATTCGGACGATAGGAATATGCTCCCTCCAATAGCTATCAAAAGGGCTAACGAATTCGTCGGGAGCCAAATTTTCACGTCGAATAATACGCTTATAATCGGCGACACACCTCGCGATATTGATTGTGCAAAGGCTCATAATATTGCCGTTTTGTGTGTTGCCACAGGCTCTATGACATTCGATGAATTATCTTTGCTCAATGCTGACTTTGTGCTGAATGACTTATCCGATACCACAAATACACTCGAAATTATTAATAGACTTATCGAAAATTGAAATGAAAAAAATAATAATTGCAATTGACGGACCGGCTGGTTCGGGAAAATCTACAACAGCAAAAATCGTTGCCGAAAAGCTCGGTTATATCTACATTGACACGGGCGCAATGTATAGAGCCGTAACTTTGGAATGGCTGCGATGCGGATTGGACATGAACGACGAGAATCTTAATAAGCTGATGGACAATCTCAGTATCGAGCTCAAACAATCCGAATGGGGGCAAAGAACATTTCTTAATCATGAAGATGTAAGCACGGAAATCCGATTGCCGGATGTTACCAAATATGTCAGCCCCATCAGTGCGTATTCCTATGTTCGGGAAAAGTTGGTCGAGCAACAACGATTGATGGGTAAAAATGGCGGTGTTGTCATGGACGGACGCGATATTGGTACGGTTGTATTCCCTCAGGCAGAGCTTAAAATATATTTAGTGGCGTCAATATCTGCCCGTGTTCAACGTCGTTTGAAGGAGTCAATTGCAAAAGGGATTAATGTTTCCGAGTATGAAGTCAAGCGGCAAATTGTTGATAGAGATGCTTATGATAGCTCTCGGAGCAACAGCCCGCTCCGAAAAGCTGATGATGCTACCGAAATTGATACTTCGGACTTGACAATCGAACAGCAATCCAATTTGATAATTGATTTGGCAACAAAAATAATCAATAAATAAGCTAATATGAAAGTTACTATAGATCATAAATCAGGATTTTGTTGGGGAGTTGTCCGCACTGTTGATATTGCGGAAGAAACTCTGAACCAGTCTCATTTAGAAGGTAAAAATGTCTATATACTCGGGCATATAATTCATAATCCGAAAGAAATCGAAAGGCTCGAAAAAAGAGGTCTGACCACGATTACCCATTCGGATTTGGAGCGTATTGCTAAAGATGACAAAGATGCCAAAGTGATTATCAGAGCTCATGGCGAACCACCGGCAACATACAAAAGTGCCGAAAATCTCAACTTAGACGTAGTTGATGCTACTTGTCCACTGGTGACAAATTTGCAAAATCGTGTCAGGAAATACCATGAGCAGAATTTTCAAATCATAATCTTTGGCAAGAAAGAACATGCTGAAGTCATTGGGTTGAGAGGTGTTTGCAATGACCAATGCCTTGTAATCAAAACGTTGGACGAAGCTATGCAAATCACTGATTTCGACCGCCAAACGGTTTTTATGTCGCAAACAACTATGGATAAACATCAATTTCATAAAGTCAAAGAGTATTTAGATAGTAAAATTAAAAATATGATTGACCTGGGAGAAATTGACAACAAACTCTTAGCTCGCGATACCACTTGTCGTGCTGTTACGAGCAGGGAAGAGCCTTTGCTCAACTTTGCCCGTATCAACGATGTTGTGATTTTCGTTTCGGGCAAGAATTCATCCAACGGCAAAAGCCTCTATCAGTCTTGCTTAAAAGTCAATCCCAAAACCCATTTCATCGAAGATATTTCCGAGATTGATTGGGCATGGTTCGACGGCGCCGAAACCGTTGGTATTTCCGGTGCTACGAGTACCCCGCAATGGTATTTGGAAAAAGTCAAAGCTGAAATCGAAAACAAGTACAATATTGATGAAATTGCATTAGTCAACTGAGATTTTTTTGCAAATTAAAAATTTTTTACTTCCGTCGAATAAAGTAACTGCATAAATTTTATTCTCATCACCTTCGAGTAGATTCAGTTTCTTTCGCAAGTCATCAGTTTTTATAGGAAAATTTCGGACTTTGAGCATAGCATGCGGTTTTTCTCCCAAAACTTTTTGCAATTCTTTGACATTTGGTTTTGTAATTGCTATTAGCTTGTAAATTTCTCCGGCAAAATTTTCTACAAAAAAATCAGATGTGAACAAATTTGTATTTACACCAATTTCATTTATTCCGAAATGCGTTTGATAATCAAAATATTTCCCCAACTTGACTAATGCTACATTAGTTTCATAGATGTATTTTTTGGGCATTTCGTAGTAGCTTGGGGCTTTGTTGAGCGTGCCGCTTATCACGAAATTTTTGCTATCTCCAAGTTCAACAGCGACGATTTGTGGCTCTTTCGTCGCTATACTATTCAAACTCACTAATATTTCTTTGCATTCATTATTGACCGAAACAACATGAATGTAATCAATCTTTTTAAAATATCTTAAAATCTCGTCAATATCAAACAAAGGCGAAAGTTTGACCATGATTTTGCTCGCTTTGGTACTCAAAATTGGGAGCAAGGTTGACAAATCAGGTGTCATATCATTAAGTTTGATAACTCGCTTGCCTGCTTGACGACGAGAAGGGTCAACATAAGCAAAATCAAATATTTTGTTGGTTTTGCTCAAATAATCTATGCAATCAGTTGCAACGATTTCTACATTTTCCAAATTCAAAACAGAGAAATTTTGCTTCAAAAGTTCAGCCAAATCCACATTATTTTCAATAATCAGATGATTTTCAGAATTCCGGGCAATAGCTGCCGAATCTATTCCTGTGCCACCTGTGCAATCAATTGATGAACTATATTGATAAATTTGTGATTTGAAATTTGCCGTTTTTTCGCTAGAGGATTGCTCTAAGTATTTGCTATTGGGCAAAATCAAATCAAAATTTTCGTACCACGACGGGACTTTTGATTTAATTCGTTTACGCGATTCAATCTGTTCTAAAGCAATCTTCAATTCTCGCATCCCGAGTTCTTTATTTTTCAAAGCTAACTCGTGAATGTCCGACCGGGCATTATTTTCAATAAAATTTCTTACTTTTTGATTAAAATTCATAAATTTGGTTTATCAATTTGAAACTAAGCTAAATTAACAATTTTTTCACTATTAACAACGTCAAAGGAGATTAACCAAGTCAAATTCTGAAAATATATGAAACTGAACATTAAAGACGAAGTCTCTCGGCTGGAATCGGTGATTATTGGAATAGCCAACGACAGGGGCAATACGATACATGAGAACAATCCGAAAATATCTAAACATCTGAAGCAAGGGACACTACCGTCCGAATCACAATTAATCAAATACGTTGATTCTTTTGCCGAGCTAATCGAATCTCAAGGTGTAGAAGTTATCAGACCGAGAAATATCGAAAATCAAGACCAAATTTTTGCTCGCGATATTTCATTCGTTATTGACGATGTTATGGTCAAATCCAATATGAAAAAGGAAAATCGACGGATTGAACTCCAAGGTATTGACTTTATACATGAGCAAATTCCGTATAATCAAATACTTGAAATGCCGGAGGATTCTTTCATCGAGGGTGGAGATGTGATTTTGCACGGAAAATATGTTTTTGTCGGGATTTCCGAGCGAACTAATTGGAGTGGTTACGAGTTTTTGAAAAAATCATTTCCGCAAAAAGAAGTCATTCCATTTCAGCTTTGTGTAACTGAGAATCCTGCTACTAATACACTGCACCTAGATTGCACCTTTCAGCCCGTTGGCTTAGATTCGGCGATAATTTATGGGGGAGGCTTTGTTTATTATCCCGAAGCTATTTATGATATTTTTGGCGAGAATAAGCTAATCAAAGTAACCCAATATGAGATGTATCACATGTATCCGAATGTTTTTTCATTGGCTCCTGATAAAGTCGTTTCTGATGCATCGTTTGGCAGATTGAATGATATTTTGAGAAGCAAATCAATCAAAGTGCTCGAAACAAATTATTCAGAAGTAGGTAAGTTGGGTGGATTATTCCGTTGTTCTACATTGCCTTTGGCGCGCATTTGACAAAGCGCGGTCTTCACGAAGGCATTGATTTTTATTTCGACACCACAGGTTTAATGGTTTTTACCGAAAAGTATCACTTAGAACGAGGCTATTGTTGTAAAAGTGGATGCCGACATTGCCCTTATAATTCAAAAGAGACACCCAAAAATTCTAAAGATAATCCAAAGAATCAATTATTGACCCGGTAAATGGAGCGATTGCTCGCTTGTAAACTCCTTGTACGTAAGCTATTGCCATTCCATAATTTGTGATCGGAATATCGGCTTTTTTGGCTGGTGATAATCTATTCATGATTTGCTTTTTCGTGACGACACATCCTCCGCACTGAATAACAAGGGCATACTCTTCAATTGGTGTTTGCAATTTATCGAGTCCGGCTACAAAATCAAAATGCAAGTCCTTTCCGGTGAAATTGCTTATCCAGCGTGGCAATTTCACTCTACCGATATCATCACACGAAACTAAGTGTGTGCATGATTCCAACATCAAAATTTTGTCACCACTTTTGAGTTCGGAAATTTTTGGTGTTCCTTGCAAATATGCCTCAAAATCGCCCTTATATCTCGCTAATAAAATGCTGAATCCCGTCAGTGGTATATCATCAGGCACTGAAGCCGCTGCCTTGAGCAAAATCTGGCTATCTGTAATTACAAGTTTGGGTTTGATTCCGGTAGTTTTCAAAAAGGTATCGAGTTCACGCTCCTTGAGAACAATCGCAACGGCGTCATTGTCCAAAATATCTCGGATAGATTGCACTTGGGGCAGTATCAAACGCCCTTCGGGTGCTTCGATGTCAATTGGAGTGATGAGCAACACAATATCGCCATAAGATACCAAATCGCCAATCATCGAGTTTTTTTTCCAAGCTGATTCGGGTATATTCAATCGAATTTTTGCTATCAAATTTGAGATGTCGCTTTCGTGAGTGCAAGTGACTGCAACAACATCTACTCCATATTCCTTCTCGGTTTTCAGAGCAAAATCTTTGTCAAGCGGGATTAAATCTGATTTGTTGTGTGCGATAAGAAAATTCAAATCGTTTTGTATGAATAAATCAATCAGGAAAATATCAGTTTTGCTTATTTGATTGCCCGAAATGACTAATATTGCAAGGTCAACGTGCTTGATTGCTTCAATACTCTTGTTAATTCTCTTTAGCCCCACCTCGCCCGTATCATCTGCTCCGGCTGTATCTATCAAAACTACAGGACCTAAGCCCGGGATTTCGATGCTTTTTTTTACCGGGTCAGTCGTCGTGCCCGGATGCTCCGAAACGATAGCAATTTCCTGTCCGGCGATTTTATTTATCAGCGAACTTTTTCCTTGGTTTCGGATTCCAAAAATGCCTATATGTATTGTAGATTCTTTACCTTTTGCCATTTGTCTTATTCGATATTAATTCGCTGACTGAAAATCCTAATTTGTTCAAATTCTCTGCTTTTATCAAATCCACCAAAATATGCTCTTCAATAATTTTTAATTGACGATTGGCTTCAATTATGTCTATAGATTGTGTTACCATAATATTTGACAATTGTGCTGCTTTATGATAACCTATATGAGGTAATAATGCTGTACTAATTGTAGGACTCATCATAACTTTTTCGGTAGATTCATCTTCGTTTATAGTCAGTTTTGAGATTAAGTTCTTGCTCATAGTTTCGTTAGCCGCTATGAGAAGTTTTAAACTACTGATTAAATAATGCCCGATTGCCGGCAAATACGCATTTAAATCTAAGCAGCCCATCGCTGTTAATCCGGTTATTAGCTGGTCATGAGCATAGATAATATGGGAAACTTCGATGACAAATTCATTCACCACGGGATTTACTTTTCCGGGCATGATTGACGAACCTGCTTGCAATGGCGGCAAGTTGATAGATTTTTCTCCAATATCGGATGATAGCAGCCGCAAATCCGAGACAATTTTTTCTAAATTTACGGCATGAGACTTCAGTATAGCATGAACTTCAACGAGCGTGTCTTGATTGGAAGTAGCATCGGTTAAATTTTCACTTCTCGTAACCGGCAAATTCGTTATATTCTTCAAAATATTCGGCACTTCCATTATAAAATATCGTGGCACCGTTAGCCCTGTTCCTGCGGCACTACCACCGATATTGACAACTTTGATTCTCTCGAAGCATTTCGAAACACGCCACCAATCCCGCCACAAAGCTTCCGTATAAGCAGAAAAAAGTTTGCCGAATGTGGTGGGCACTGCAGCTTGCATCTGTGTATAAGCTAATCTCAAGGTGAAATTATGCTCTTTTTCGAGTTTCTCAAAAATTGCGCGCGTATCATTGATAGATTTTTCCAATTGCTCGAGCAAACCCATCACTGCTATTCTCAACGCTGTTGGAATAACATCGTTCGTGGATTGATAAATATTGGCATGTTCGATAGGGTCAATTATGTGATAATCGCCGCAATTATGACCTAATGACAACAAAGCAGAATTAGCGATAATTTCATTGATATTCATATTCGCACTCGTCCCTGCACCACCTTGAATCGCCGGAACTATAAAATGCTCGAAATATTTACCTTTCGACATCTCATCTGCTGACCTAATCATTGCTGATACGATTTCAGGTTCGATTAGCTTTAACGGCAAATCTTCTGAATTGAATTTACCTTGTACAGCTTGAGCAAATTTTTCGTAATTTAAATAGTAAGCGAGCTTGACAATGCTGACCGCTTTGTACCACTCTATACTGAATCTCGTATTGTCGGGGAAGTTGTGCTTTGCCCTAACCGAATGAATGCCATATAAAGTATCCTTAGGTATATCACAAGTTCCGAGTTGGTCTTTTTCTGTTCGCATATTCAATCAATCATTTTTTATTTGTTCATAAAAGTAGTGAAATTTTTGTAATAAATAAATTTTAAAAAAAGTAAGCCATAACTAAAATTCATTTTAGAATTGCATCGGGAAAACTATTCATCATATCTAAGTTTGCACTTAACTAAGTAATTGATAAATAGTGAATTATTTGACGATTTTTCTTGCATTATTTGAGTTATTTACGTAGTTTTGCATAGTATATTGATACAAATGTATAAATAAAGTCAAGAAAAATATCAATAATAAGTGAATTTATTAACAATTAATTTAAAATAACATTTAAAAGGTGTTGCAATGACCAAAACCGATACGATGGTAAAAGAACTCGTTGACAAATATGGAAACAAACGAGAGAGTCTTTTGCCGATTTTACAAGGAGTTTACGATATAGAGCACTTCGTGTCAGATGAAGCTATGGTATCCATAGCTCGCAATCTCGATTTGTCGTCAGCCGATGTATATGGTAAATCTACCTTCTACAGTTTTCTTGATACAGTTCCGCGTGGCAAATTTGTGATTCGCGTATGCAAAACTATCGTTTGTGATATGCACGATAAAAACCAAATTGTGGATACTTTAGAAAACATACTGAAAATAAAAGTGGGCGAAACTACGCTGAATCGAAAGTTCTCGCTTTTATATACAAACTGCTTAGGTTGGTGCCACAAAGGTCCGGCTATGCTTGTCAATGATGATGTTTACACAAATTTGACACCCGAATCAATACGGGAAATTATCACCGATTACAAAAACAGAGATTAGGAACATAAAATGCAAGAAAGATTAAAAAGATTAGATGTAATACTTGGAATCCATCCGGAAAGTCCATACCAAGTAATGGAAAAAGCTTTGAAACGCGCCCCCAAGGATATTATCTCAGATTTGATAGATTCGGGATTGAAAGGTAGAGGAGGGGCAGGATTTTTGACCGGTTTGAAATGGAAGTTTGCTGCTGCTGCCGAGGGCGATGAAAAATTCGTGGTTTGTAATGCAGACGAAGGCGAACCGGGCACTTTCAAAGATAGAGAAATTCTTACTATAGTACCCAAAAAAGTATTAGCCGGGATGGGAATTTGTGCCTATGTTACCGGTGCCAAAAAAGGTTATATATACTTGCGCGGCGAATATAAATATTTAGTGCCACATCTGGAAAGAGAAATCGCTGAATTCCATAAAAATTGTTTCAAATTAGAACTTGATTTCAATGTTGAAGTATTTCTGGGTAGTGGTGCTTATGTATGCGGCGAAGAAACTGCGTTACTCAACTCAATGGAAGGTTTTAGAGGCGAACCTCGAAATAAACCACCATTCCCCACAAATAATGGATATTTGGGCAAACCAACTGTTGTCAACAATGTTGAAACTTTGGTCTCAGCTCAAGTTGTCAGCAGAATCGGTGTCGAAGAATTCAAAAAACTCGGTATCCAAGATTCCCATGGCTCCAAATTATTCTCGGTTTCGGGCGATACACCAAGACCCGGCATTTATGATTTAGAATTCGGTTTGTCATTAGATGAATTCGTTCGCGAATTTGGAGACGGAGATACTAAAGCTGTTCAAGTCGGTGGTGCATCCGGTTTTTGTGTTCCACGAAAAAAATTCCAATCTACAACGATTGGATTCCCCGGTGGTTTGACTGGTGATTCATTGCCTACTGGTGGTTCGATGATGATTTTCAACAGTTCACGTTCTATGTACAATGTACTCAGAAATTACCTTGACTTTTTCGAAGAAGAGTCATGCGGTCAATGCACTCCTTGCCGAATTGGGTGCCAACAACTCAAAGTCGGAATTGAAGCTGTAAAACGTGGTGATAAAGACCCTGAATATCTCCAACAATTGCTGAAACTTACTGATACAATGAAGATTACAGCTAAATGTGGATTAGGACAGTCTGTGGCTAATTCCTTCTCGTCAATTGTTGACAATTTCCGTGAAGAAATGATTTATTAACAATTTATCGAATTAAAATGAAGAAGAAAAAAATGGAAAGTATTAAAAATATCATCAGTGTAAAAATTAACGGTATTGATGTTAGTATCGAGAAAGGTACTACAATTTTGGAAGCCGCACGTAAAATTAATGTTCGTATCCCGACATTGTGCCATCATGAAGACCTTTGTGTTGCCGGTAATTGCAGAGTTTGTGTTGTGGAAGTCGAAGGGGCTAAAAACTTAACTGCTTCTTGCGCTGCACCTTGCGAGCAAAATATGGTAATCAAAACCAATACCCCAAAAGTCAGAAGTGCACGTAAGGACTTGATTGCTTTGCTTGTTTCTGAACATAATACCCAATGCACAACTTGCTATCGCTCGACTAATTGCGAGCTTCAAGCTCTAGCTTCGGAATATAATGTGGACAACAACACATATCTTAGCGTCTTAAAGTCCGGTCTTCAAGTTGACCGTTCATCATGGAGTATAGAAAAAGACGATAGTAAATGCGTCAGATGTCAACGTTGCGTCCGAACTTGTGCAGAATTGCAACATGTTAACGCTATTACAGTTGCTCACAAAGGTAAAGACATGAAGATTTCCACTTTCATGGATTTGCCTATGAATGAAGTTGTTTGTGTCAATTGCGGACAATGCATTATTCATTGCCCAACAGGTGCTCTAACCGAAAGAAGATATTTCGATAATATTTGGGAAGCAATTGGCGATGAGAAAAAACATGTCGTTATCAATACTGCACCATCAGTCAGAGTAGCAATCGGTGAAATGTTAGGCTATCCACCCGGAGCACATGTAACAGGTAAAATGGTTGCTGCATTGAAAAAAATCGGATTTGATTCCGTACTTGATACCAACTATACTGCAGATTTGACAATTGTCGAAGAAGGCACAGAACTTTTGGGCAGACTCAAGAGCAAAATCAAAGATGAAGACGATTCAGTTGCACTACCGATGATTACTTCTTGCTCACCGGGTTGGGTTAAATTTATCGAACACATGTATCCCGAACATCTTGGGCACTTGTCAACATGCAAATCTCCGCAACAAATGTTTGGTGCTTTGGCTAAGACTTATTATGCTGAAAAAATCGGTGTCAAACCCGAAAATATTGTCAGCGTAGCTGCTATGCCATGTGCTGCAAAGAAATTTGAAGCAAATCGTCCGGAAATGAAATCCAGCGGTTATCAAGATATAGACGCCGGGCTTACAACCAGAGAAATCGGACATATGATAAAACAAGCAGGTATTGATTTCTCGGAAATTTCCGATTCTGATTTTGATAGCATTATGGGCGATTCTACAGGTGCAGCGGTTATTTTCGGTGCTACAGGTGGTGTTATGGAAGCTGCTCTTCGGACAGCTTACGAACTTATAACCGGCAGAGATGTGCCATTTGACAGATTGAATATCGAACCCGTTCGCGGATTGGAAGGTATCAAACATGCAGCAGTGAAACTCGAGAACTGTCTCGAAGCATACAGTTTCCTCGAAGGGGTCGAACTTAGAGTCGCCGTAGCACATGGTCTGAAGAATGCTCGCATCATTATGGACCAAATAAAAGACGGAACTTCACCTTATCATTTTATTGAGATTATGGCTTGTCCCGGCGGATGTATTGGTGGTGGTGGTCAACCTATCCCAACTAATGACAAGGTAAGAATGGAACGCATCAAAGCTATTTACCAAGAAGATTCGGATTGCAAATTACGCAAATCGCACGAAAATCCCGAAATCAAGCAAATTTATGATGAATTCCTAAAAGACGGACCTTTGGGTCATAAGTCACACAAGTTATTACATACACACTACACTAAGCGCAACAGATATTAGTTAATAATTCTTACGATATGCTCCGTTTTCGAGCGGAGCATATCATAATTATATATAAAATACGGAGAGCTTGATTTTTATTAAGCTCAATGTGTCATGCTCAATGATTCTTATCTTGAGGAATTACCGATGGAAAAGAGATTAGGAACAATGATTATTCTTATCGAAGATAAATCTTGTGTAGAGATATTAAACAATACAATATCTCAGAATTCCTCTATTATTCTCAGCCGCCACGGTATTACTCTCCAAGGTAGAAAGCAAAGTGTCATGTCACTGATTATTGAAGGTACAACTGAACAAATCAGCATATTATCAGGCAGATTAGGCAAAATTAAAGGCTTAAAATGTCGCTCAGTTTTAATTAAAAATGACATCTAACGGCAAGGTATTGAAATGATTTATTATCCCCAAAAATATATTATTCCCGATGAACCAATGGTTCCATTCATTGATAACGATGAAATCCAATCTTTTATCCGTGATACGAAATCCAATTTCGAGCAAGTTAAGGAAATAATACAAAAATCTCTTGACAAAAATCGCCTTTCACTCCAAGAAACCGCAATATTGCTCAATGCAAATGATGCAGAATCTATTGAGGCAATCAAGGAAGGCGCTAAAGAACTAAAACGTAAAGTGTATGGTGAAAGAATTGTATTATTTGCACCTCTGTATATTGGTAATTACTGTTCGAATAACTGCTCCTATTGTGGCTTTAAGCACTCTAATAAAGAAATTATACGCAAAACTTTGCTTCAGCAAGAACTCGTTAAAGAAGTTCAATCACTCGAAAAAAATGGTCACAAGCGACTTGTACTTGCGTTCGGCGAGCATCAACATTATACACCTGAATTTATCGCCAATACAGTCAATACAGTTTATTCGGTCAAGCAAGATAATGGTGAAATCCGCAGAGTAAATATTAATGCTGCACCCCAAGACATTGACGGATTCAGAATTATTCGTGATTCTAAAATCGGAACATACCAGATTTTCCAGGAAACATACCACGAGGAAACCTACAAAAAAGTCCATCTTTCAGGCATGAAACGTAACTACGAGTGGCGATTGACAGCTATGGACAGAGCACAGGAAGCCGGAATTGATGATGTTGGTATCGGCGCACTGTTTGGTTTGTATGATTGGAAATACGAAGTGCTCGGGCTTGTGCGCCATGTCAACCACTTGGAAGCTGTTTACAATGTTGGTCCACATACGATTTCATTTCCACGAATCCAATTAGCATCAGAGATGGATATTGATTTGTCCTACATAGTTTCTGATGATGAATTTACCCGGCTTGTAGCAATTTTAAGACTTGCAGTGCCATATACAGGAATGATTTTGACTGCAAGGGAATCCGCAGAAATTCGTGACCAAGTTCTGCAATTCGGTGTTTCGCAAATTGATGGCGGCTCGAATATTGAATTGGGTGGATATAGCGAAGAAAATAAGCATTTGCAAAATATCAACAGAGAGCAATTCACTCTCAACGATAATCGCTCACTTGCTGAAGTTATTCACGAATTACTTGAACACGGCTACATACCGTCATTTTGCACAGCTTGCTATCGTATGGGTCGGACAGGGGAGCATTTTATGGAATTCTCGGTGCCCGGTTTTATCAAGAAATTATGCTCACCAAATGCGATTCTAACTCTTGCTGAATATCTCGAGGACTATGCAAGCCCAGAAACAAAAATTTTGGGCTATAACCTTATCGAAGATAAAATCCAAGAATTAGCTGTTGACACCAATGTCAGAACTTTGAAAGATAAGCTCGATTTAGTCAAGCAGGGCAGAAGGGACCTATATTTCTGATGATTAATTACAATGAAATTCTCGAGAAAGACGAGCTTGGCAGAGATGAAATCCGTGAATTATTAGCAATGAGTTTCGAAGATGCAAAGCAATTGTTTAAAAAAGCGAATGAAGTAAAAGAAAAATATGTTGACAAGAAAACGTATTTTCGCGGGCTTGTCGAATTATCGAATTATTGTGCCAAAAACTGCCTATATTGTGGCATCAGAAAAGATAACCATGATTTAGTTCGGTATATTGTATCCGATGAAGATGTGCTGAAATCCGTTCGATTTGCATGGGAAAATAATTATGCTTCTGTGGTAATCCAATCAGGCGAATTGCAATCTCCTGCATTTACGAAACGAATTTCTTCGCTCATCGCCCAAATAATGGAAATGACAAAAGGTGAAATTGGAATCACTTTATCTTTGGGCGAGCAAACTTTGGATGTTTATAAAGAGTGGCGCGAATTAGGTGCTCGCAGATATTTGCTTCGAATCGAAACATCAAATCGCCAACTATATGCAAAACTTCACCCAAATGATGAATTGCACGATTACGATAGGCGTTTACAAGCGTTGCGAGATTTACGTGAAGCAGGTTTCCAAGTAGGCACCGGAGTGATGATTGGTGTCCCGTTCCAAATTTTGGAGCACTTAGTTGACGATATTATTTTTATGCGAGATTTCGATATTGATATGTGCGGAATGGGCCCATATATCGAACATCGGAGCACGCCACTATTTAAATTCAGCGGTTCACTTTTGCCATTAGAAGAGCGTTTTTTCTTGACTTTGAAAATGATTGCTGTACTCAGAATTATCATGAAGGACATTAATATCGCTGCTTCTACTGCTATGCAAGCATCCGATAAATTGGGAAGGGAAAAGGCGCTTTATGCAGGGGCAAATATTATTATGCCAAATATTACTCCGGGCGTTTATCGAGACTTTTATAAATTGTACGAAAACAAACCCTGCACTGACGAGCAAGCTGAAGATTGCCTTAATTGTATCGAAGCGCGTGTAACTTTAGCCGGTGATAGCGTGGGTTGGGGAGAGCATGGCGACTCGCCTCATTTCAAAAATAGAATGAATAGCGATAATTAGCACATTTGTCATGAATAAGTATTAATTTTGTTTTATATTATTGAACATTTTGAAAAATTATGAAAACTGATATGAAAAAAATCTTGATTACTGGAGCCCTTGGACAAATCGGCTCCGAACTTACAGTTGCTTTGCGTAAAAAATATGGTACCGAAAATGTCATTGCAAGTGACATTAGACACTCAGCAAGTAAAGTTGCCGAAGAAGGACCATTTTATTCGATTGATGTGACAAACCCCGAAACTATACGTCCCGTCATCATCAAACACGATATTGACTCAATATTCCATATGGCTGCAATTTTATCCGCAACCGGAGAAAAAGATCCGCATCTATGCTGGAATGTGAATATGAACGGCTCTATCAATATTTTAGATTTGGGTGTGAAATATGGAATGAAACGAATTATCATTCCAAGCTCTATCGCTGTATGGGGTAAGGGTGTTCCTCGCGAAAACACTCCGCAAGAAAGCGTCCTAAAGCCAACTTCTATGTATGGAATTACTAAAGTTGCCGGTGAATTGCTTTGCGATTATTATGTCGAAAAGTATGGGCTGGATTGCCGTGGTTTGCGTTATCCGGGGATAATTTCCTCAGAAACATTGCCCGGTGGTGGCACTACCGATTATGCAGTCGAAATATTCTACGAAGCCGTCAAGAAAAATTACTACAACTGTTTCCTTGCCGAAAACACTGTATTGCCAATGATGTATATGCCTGATTGTATCAAAGCTACTATTGATTTGGCAGAAGCAGATTTTGATAATTTGATTCATCACAGCGATTTCAACGTTGCTTCGATGAGTTTCGACCCAAAAACTTTGGCATCCGAAATCAAAAAACATTTGCCGGATTTCAAGATTGATTATAATCCCGATTCACGTCAAAAAATCGCCGATTCTTGGCCTCAATCAATCGATGATACATCAGCACGTCAAGAATGGGGCTGGACTCCCGATTATGATTTGCAATCTATGACTCGAGATATGATTGGCAACCTTATGGCTAAACACGAAAAAGGACTTATTTAATCAAAATCGTCATTCTCAAGAAATAAATATTATGGTGCATCATGATTTACTCTGATGCACCTTTTTGTTGTTTCGCTCAGATTAGCTATTTTAGCAAATTAATTTGAACACATGATAAACTTTCTGATAATACTATATTCGATTACCTATTTTTTCGATATTTTCCAACTTTTCGCAATTGGAAGTACCGGAATTACAATCAATGATTTTCTGACTTTTTTCATTGTTGTGGCATTTTTGGTCAGAGCTGTTTGGTATGGTGAAGAGTTTAAGATACCCAAAAATCCGATTTTGATTTTCTTCCTTTTATTTTGTTTTTCGACTTTTATTTCCGGTGTAGGACCGCTTTTGCGAGGCAATCCGGTTGAGATAACTCAGTTTTTCAAAACAACCGCACATTTTCACCAAACTATATTGTTCGCATATGTATTGTTTTTCATTCGCATTGATTCGGCTATAATATGGAAATTTGTCCGTATTTGGCTTGTATTGTCTCTTTCAATAAATATTTTTGGGGCTTATCAAATTGTAGCTCGCTTTTTCGATTTACCTTTTGCATGGCTCGATGTCAGTAATATGTCAATGTTTGCTAGAGGTTTGTTGGGTTCGGATGAAGATAGTTATGTTCAGCTTAGCTTGCAATTCGGGAATTTTTTTCGAGCGACTTCGATTTTTTCCGAGCCATCAGCATTAGCAGGGTTTAATAATCTTCTCTTTATTTTTATGTTCATTCCTTACATTCAAACAAAGAAATTTCTTTTCAAAAAGCCAATCATGAATTTCTTTGTTCTTTTCTGGATTATCGTATCACTAATTATTTCATTTTCACTTACCGGAATCTTAGGAGTTGCATTTGTATTGGGAACTGCATTAATTTTTGAAAAGTATAGCAATCTTTCTAACTTTTTCAAATCCTTGCTTTATTCCCTTCCTGTAATATTCATTGTCGAATTTGCAATCCAATCGTATAATGACCAAGGTATGATTTCACTCATTTGGACTAGAGTCAGTAGTATATTTATGTTCTTATTGGGTGGGAAGTCAACACTTTTGTCAGGCGAATCTTTTGGTGACAGATTTACAAATATGATGGATTATTTTACTGTTTGGTTGCATTATCCGATTTTTGGTTATGGTTTTGGATGTGCTTATATGACGGAATATGCTCGAAATTGGGTTTTCAGTGACACTACAATAATGCAGGTCTTATCTGAACTTGGAATCGTTGGTTTCATCGGATTTTTCGGAATGTTACTTAAACTTTTTGCCCAAACTATACATTTTAATTTGAAGCACAGACAAATCACAGACATTGACCCTGAACTACTTAAGTTACTACGTCTTGGATTATATCTTACTGTTTACTATTTCATAAACAGCTATATTACCGCTAACCAAATTATTCAAATCCATACTTATTTTTTGCTTCTGTTTATCATAGCACCTATTAATCAATATATAATTGACTATAAGAAAAATTATTTTGTTTTCAGGGCAGTTAAAATACCTTTAAGAGATAGAATCAGAATGAATTTAAGTAGTTACATTGAAAACGAAACTAGGGAAAAAGCTCGCAAAATCAGTTCTTGACCACTCTTTCAGGATTTCGTGCCGCATAATCTTTCCAATTCTTGACCGGTGAAGCATTCTGTTTCCATTTAAATGCGTGGCATAAGGCAACGGCTAAGGCATCAGTAGCATCGAAAAATTCGTGTGTTTCCGAAATCTTCAATAAGCTCTTCACCATATACTCAACTTGTTGTTTCGATGCGTTTCCATTGCCCGTAACTGCTTTTTTTACTTCACGTGGGGAATATTCAGCTACCGGTATTTCTCTCAAAGTTGAAGCCAGCATCGCAGCAGCACGGGCATGCGAAAGTTTCATGAGCGATTGTACATTCTTGGAGAAAAATACGGATTCTAGTGCCGATTCATCGGGCAAATGCCTTTCAATCACACTTGTGAGTCTCTCAAAAATTTCTTTCAATCGGAGAGGGAAATCCTCTTCTTTTTTCTTAGCCTTAATAACGCCATATTCTACTAAGATTATTTTGCCGGCTTCGACTTCGATTATGCCGTAACCACAAATCACAGAACCGGGGTCAATTCCGAGAATTCTCATATCGTTTTATTGATTCGGTACTGTTCGTACCGAGTTTAATTAATCAATTTGGTCTGCAATCGAATCATCCAAATCCATATTGTGATATAGGTTCTGGACATCATCATAATCTTCAAAAGTATCAATAAATTTCAGTACTTTTTTGGCATCTTCTACAGTTGTAATCTTTGTGTAATTTTGAGGCATATATTCCAATTTGCTTTCGCCCAATTCGAATCCATTTTCATCAAAATATTTGAAAACATTGCCAAAATCCGTCATTTGGCAGATTATTCGTGATTCTTCAGAATCGTATTCGATATCTTCAGCGCCCGATTCTAAAACTGCTTCAAATAATTCATCTTCAGTTTTGCCGAGAGTTTTGATTGTGACAACACCTTTGCGGTCGAAACTCCAAGCTACGGAATTAGTTTCTCCCATGTTGCCGCCTAATTTCCCGAACATTGAACGAACATCAGCAACCGTTCTTTTTTTGTTATCGGTAACTGTTTCAAGGATAACAGCTACTCCGCATGGTGCGTATCCTTCGTAGGTTAACTCTTCGTAATTTACACCCTCAATTTCTCCCGTACCTTTTTTAATAGCACGTGAAATATTGTCGTTTGGCATATTTACAGCTTTTGCATTTTGGACCGCAAGTCGCAATCGTGGATTAGCCCCTACATCACCACCACCTTCACGTGCCGAAACAGTGATTTCTTTTGCCAATCGTGTGAAAACCTTGCCTCGCAGAGCGTCTTGTCTGCCTTTTCTATGCTTAATATTTGCCCATTTACTGTGACCTGACATAACTTTATCTTATAAATTTTACATAAAAATTTTGTAAATATACAACAAAAATAACAAAAGTTAACCACTTCAGGTATGCTAATCACCTGAAGCGGTTATTTTTTCTAAGAAAAGCATCAAATTACTTCTTTGATTGATTTAATGATTATATCCATTCCTTTGTCTATCTCAGCTCTTGAGATATTCAAAGCCGGTCTGAAACGAATCGCATTCGAGCCTGAAGGTAAAATAATCATTTGATTTTTGAAACATGCCTTGACAAAAGCATCGCGTTTTGCAACATCAGTAAAGTCAATTGCTCTGAACAATCCTCTGCCTCTGTCATTATAAAGCAATTCGCTGAATTCACATTTCAATTCATAAAGCCGTTCGCCCAAGTATGAACCAATTTCCTTGGCATTTTCGACCAATTTCTCTTCTTCGATGATTTCGAGATATTTGGTCGCTCGTACCATATCAACCAAATTTCCGCCCCAAGTAGAATTAATCCTGCTCGAAACTTTGAAGACGTTTTCAGGTTCTTCGTCAATTTTGTCGCCAACTAATATACCGCATACTTGCATTTTTTTTCCAAATGCCATGATATCGGGTTCGACTCCCATTTGTTCATGAGCCCACATAGAGCCTGTCAAGCCAACTCCGGTTTGGACTTCATCAAAAATCAAGAGCGAATCATTTTCGTGGGCAATGTCTTTCAATTGTTGCAAAAATTCATTTCTGAAGTGGTTGTCTCCGCCTTCGCCTTGAATCGGTTCGATAATTATTCCTGCAATATCGTCAGGGTTGTCTCTGTAAGCTTTTTTGATTGCTTCTATAGAGATTTTTTCTGCGGCTATTACTTTGTCATAATTTTCTTCATTCAAAGGGAATGTAATTTTGGGATTTAAAATTCTTGCCCAATCAAATTTCGGGAATAGCTTTACCTTTTTAGGGTCTGTATTAGTAAGCGACATTGTATAGCCTGTTCTTCCATGGAACGCTTCGTTGAAATGCAAAATTTGAGTACCGCGCTCAGTAGTACAACCTTTGCGGAAGTTACGACGTATTTTGTAGTCAAATGCAGCCTTAAGCGCATTTTCGACTGCCAAGCCGCCGCCTTCGATAAAGAATCCGTATTTGAAATGCTTCGGAACTGCAATTTCGAAGAATGTCTTTACAAAAGTGGCTAATTCAGATGTATATATATCTGAATTTGATGGTTTGTTTAATGCCACTTTCCCAATATATTCCAAGAATCTGGGGTCAATCATTTTGGGATGATTCATACCAATTGGCATAGATGCATAACAAGTAAACATATCAAGAAATGACCGACCGTTTATGGATTCTCTTAAATCAGAACCTTGACTAGTGTATAAGTCCAAAATAAAATCAAAACCATCTGCAAGCATATGCTTTTTTAGTTCTTTTTTTACGTCAATAGCATCAACATGATATTTAGATTTATATCTTAATGATTCAACTAACATGATTACCTCAATGTTTATGTTCAAAAAAAATAGATTAAAAAACTTTAATAAGGAATAAGGAAGAATAGAATATTAGAGACTAGAAGGAATTCGTCCTGAGACGGTTATTTTGTGGAGCAAAGAAGACATCACACCTAGACAAGATAAAAATGAATTACCGCGAATTGTTCCGCTGTAAAGAATTTTAATACCTGCTTTGACTGTTCTGTTTCTCATATTACAAAATTACAAAAAAAAATGATAGAAATGCGGAAAAAAGCATACTAATTGACAAAACTCTATTATATTAGTCTTTTATGAATAGCAAAAACTTAAAAAAGTTTGAAAAATGAATAAAAATTTAAAAAAAGTGAAGAATTGTGAAAAAATATTTAGAATTTGTTTTATTTTTTCGTAATTTTAATATGTTAAATGAACACAAATAAGAATATAAATATTGAATTTTTGAAGTAATCAGGAGTGATACACTAATGACAATCAAGAACTTTTCTGTCAAAACAAAGAAACACAATGTTGGAGTACAACATGTAGTTTTACTTTTGGCTATGTCAGCCTTCTTTTTCTATTTCTATTTCTTTAATATGGTTCCTCAACTCATAGCCGGGTTTGTGGTTCCTCTTTTCGAACCATCTATGGACCAACAACAAAAAATTGGTTTTGTGAAGTTCGATGGGCTATCTTGGGGTACAACTTCCAAAGAAAAAGAAATGGAAGGGATGGGTAAACCAATTTCCAAGGATTTAATTAATCGTGAATACATCTTCGATTTTTCTTGGGACGCCAGAAATGAAGAAGAACACGGTTATTCTAAGAATGCTGCAGAGTTTTACGCTAAAGCACCTGTGCTTGGAGATAATGCCATCATACTTGAGCCTTGGCTCGGTTTTTCAATCTTGGCATTAATCTTTTCTTTCATAACCACCCTTTTGATAACTATGTTCATGCCGTCCAATATCGGATTTATGGCGATGCTACTTGACCGGCAAATAGATAATACGAAGGTTAAGTTACGTCTGCAAACCGGTTTTGCTGATGAAATCATTGATTTGCTAATAATGCCTGACGATAAACTTGCCGAAAAGGACATTTCGGAAGTTCGCTCTGCATTCAGGATGATATGGGACAGAACTATGACTGAAGACATCGCTTCACCGTTCCAATCTGCAAGATTTGACGATGTGTTCGATAATGACACTGACATCGTTTTCTTCCGTAACGAAGCAATTTACACTCGTATCAAAGAATTTTTCTCAGATTTCGTTGTAATCGAAATTATTGACTTGAAAAATGGTTTATTGTGGAGACGCAATAGATTGCACATTACAAAAGGATTCAGACTGTATATGTCTCATCACTTTACCGAAAAATATTCAAACCTCGTTACAGGTCTTGCTTATGGTGGTGCTGCGTTCCTTATCGTTGCCGTTGGTATTCGTGGTCTAAAATTTATCCCTGCAACACGTCCTTCTTTCATACTTTTAGCGATTTCGCTTGAGTTTATGTTGCTTTCGCTTCTTGCTGTTACACTAATGTACACTGAAGAAGAAGAACGTATGGACAAGATGTTGAAGAAAATGGAAGATGCTAATCGTAGTCAGCTCGAAGCTCTCAGAGGACAGCAAGCAGATATTCACCAGTTATCTAACGCGCTCGTTGGACAAACTGCTGAAATTATCCGTACAAGAGTTGAAACTGCTATCGAAGACTATATGACTTCCGGCGACCAAATCCAAAAAGTCGTAGCCGAAGAAATTGCTAAGAAAATTATGTTCTCTCTTCGTGAAGAAAAACCAAAATCAGGTTATAAATCTTACGGTGGCGATTCAAGAAGCTAAAAATCATTAATTTTTTACTAAAAACCATGAAATTTGAATATTTCATGGTTTTTTTTTGTTTTGTTGTAAACAAAATGCACTCTAATGTGTTATATATATATGAACATGAACAAATTTCGCAGCGAAATGAAAATATATGCAATTATCACTATTGGGATTATGTTTTTTATCAATTCCCAAGCTATATCACATGAATTCGGTTTGAATAATGGCGAACTTGATTGGTTCGACTATAGCAAGACCTACATTAAAATAGAAACAAAAGTAGATGGCGTCACTGCTGTATCCTTTTCTGAGTTGATAAAGCTGATGCCTGAACTTGCAGGAACAAGCATCAATCACATTCATTTGGTTCATCTTGGCAAAGCTTATTCCCGTTATATTATTGACGATAATGGAGTAATAGACAACAATTCAAAATTGATTTTCTACGGAAGACGCCCATATGGCGATACTACTCATTGGGATTTTTATGCTTCGCACGAGCCGTTTTTCTTGTATATAGATAACACAAAAGAGCCACAGAACTATATTTTGACTGAGGATGCAGGTCAAGTGACAGTAACTGAAAAAGCAGATTATCGCATACACATCCAAAAGGAAACAATCTATTCATTAGGTTCAGAATTCGATAGACCTTGGGCTGGGAGCGAAGTCACTGCAAGTGTCACGGCTGACTCTCGAACTATTATGGGCGAGGGGTGGTATTGGACTGTTTTGAATCCATCGCCAAATCGCCCGATTGCCTCATTTAAAACACAGATTGACATCAATGCAACGGGTGATAATTCTGATGAAATTCGTCTTTTTGCTCAGTATCGGACTATTCAAGATTCAATACTGAACGCTGTCCCGACATTAACATATTATGATCTGAGGTTAAATATAAATAACGAATTCAAAGATAGAGATTCCATTACAGGTTACAAAAGTGGTACATTGATGGGGTTAATGAATGGAAGTCAGGCTTCATTCGGATTAAACGAAATTGCTTTCGAGTATCATCAAGTCTATAATACAACAAACTCACAAGTAGGCTTGCAATACTTAATTCTTGAAGGTACTTTAAAAACTATTGCTGATAACGGGAAATCAGAATTTTTCACAAAAAGCCCTTCGACTGTTAGAATTTCAGGCTATCAAAGTAATGATATTATTGCACTTGATACAGCCGAGAGAATAATAAGATTTGGCAAGAATCAAAAGCAAGGATTTGTTTTTGGCGGAGGTGCTCAAATAAGTAAATTCACCTCCATAGTTCTAAATGACACAAAAATTTATCGCATACAAAACGGTATTCACATTTTGTATCGTAAGCCGGGAGATTCACTAGCTACTTACTTGTACGATGAAGCTTTTAGTTCTACTTTGAATGGTGTGATAAGCCAACTTCCAAAAGGCACTGAAATCGTTGCAATTGTCAATAGTCCTAATGCATTACAAGGCAATCGTAATGAATTTGCAAAACTTGGAGCAAAGAGCATCAACAATATTACTGCAGGTGACATTTGGTCATTTGCTACTGTAAAAGACGACCCAAATTCAGCCAGAGAATTTACACAAATACAGTTTGCGAATTTTTCAGGATTTATCGAATCAAACAACGGTATCAGATACCAAGCAGATTTGAACATCAATACTAACAAAAAAGTTAATATACTCACTCACGATTTGAAATCTGCACAAAATGTTCAAATCAGAAAAATCACCTTCAAAAATCTTGCGAGTAGCAACAGAAAGGCTAATGCGATATATTTAACCCATGAAAATTTCACTCTCGAAGTTGAAAGATTAGCTGAATTTAGGACTAAGACCCAAGGATTTGAGATTCAAATAATTGATGTTTATGATGTTTATAATGAATTTAACTTTGGGAAGCAATCTGCATATGCTATTAAGAAATTTTTGAAACATGCATATGATAATTGGCAATCACCCAAAGTTCGCTATTTAATGTTAGCCGGAGATGCCACTTATGACCCTCGAATGAATTATATTGATGCAGTCAGTAATATGTTTGTCCCTACATGGGGAAATCCATCAAGCGATTGGTGGTACGGTTGCTTAGATGGTGAAGAAGATTTCGTACCTGAAATTCTTACGAGTAGAGTACCTGCAAACACTTTAATCCAAATGCGCGATTATGTGGACAAAGCCATTGTTTACGATACCATTCCTCCCAATCGATGGATGAAAAATGTATTGTTCCTTACAGGTGGTGATAAAGTGGGTCAACGTCGTCAATTTTTTAATATGATATGGATAGATTATGAAGATAAAATTATTAATGAAGGTTTATGTGGTAGCATAAGTTATGTTAGAAAATTAGATGACGCACCAAGTTCAGGTTTCCAAGGTGGCGAAATCAGAAATGAAATCAATAAGGGGGCTATGTGGACAGTTTTCATTGGTCATGCTTCTGCTCAAGTTTTTGATATGGACGGTTGGGCGGCCTCCAATCTAAATAATAAAGACAGATACGGAATTCTAACTACAATATCATGTAATTCAGGGACATTTGCCGAACCAAGACTCGTCTTTAGCAGAAACGAACAGTACCTTATGCAAAAGGAAAAAGGTTTTGTTTGTGTTTTTGGTTCAAGCACGCTTGGCTGGGTCGGTGAACATAATTTTATATCAAGTTCAATGATGGACTTGCTTTCTGACACCACTAAGAAAGTACGCAATTTAGCCGAATTACTTCAACATGGTAAGTCTCGGATGTATCCGGGAGCTTTACGCCAATTATGGACACTATATCAATTTTCTATGCTTGGCGACCCACTCATACGTGTCAGGCATGCAACAGACCCTGATTTGTATCTTTTGCAATCCGATATAAGAATCAATTCCGAAATTAACCCAAACATTAGTGATAAAGATGAATCAATTTCAATAACAGGTTTATTAAACAATTACGGCATCAAAGCATCCTCGAATTTTGCTTTAAATCTTGTCAGAACCTATAAAGGGGTAAGTGATACACTTTCTTACATATATAACGGTTTGTGCAACTCTGAAGATTTTTCATTTGATTTACCTATTAAATCTATGAGTGGTACCCACACTATCACTATAATTGCTGACCCTGATAACAATGTGTATGATTTAGACCGTTCAAATAATCAAATCACATTTTCTGTTGAAGTTTTCGGGAATAAACTGTTGCCGATTGAACCGCTTGCATTGTGGGATGTGAATTCCAAAACTCCAAAATTCAGGTTAATTGAGCCTTTGAGTGGTGCTTTTGATTATGAATTTCAAGTGCTCAACCCCGAAAATGGAGCTATACTTGATTATTCCACAACCAAAGAGCAATCAGCCAATATTGTTATCAACGAAACGCATTTAGATTATACACCCAACACAAGCCTTGTAGTCGGAGACTTATATTTCTTAAAATCAAAACGTATCGAGCCGAATTCTGATGATAATGATTTCGATGTTTTGCCTTTTATCTCTTCGAGCAAAAGTATTGATAACCAAGCAAACTGGACTTTGCCTTTCAATGACAATCTTCAATTAGATGACCTCGAAAAGTTAACTGTTGATAATAATCAAATTTCTTTAAAAGATAGCCTCTTTGCTTTTAAAATCATAAGCGTCAAGGGAGTTTCCGATGATTCGGGGACACGTATAATTGAACCTTATATAATGATGCAAGTTGGTGACAAGGTTACCGCCGATGGTCCTTTCGATATTGGTATTAGCGTAACAGTTATTAACAGTAGAGCATTTCCTGATAGTATTGTACATCGAAGATTCGACACTTGGGGATTAGAATCAAACGAATTTAATTGGCGTAAAGATTCAGCATCTTTCCGATTAGTTGAATTCCTTCGTGATTCAGTTAGTGATGATGATTTCGTAATGATGGGTTCATGCCGCTCATCATTCAGATTGCCGGTTTATTTCAAGGTATATGAAGAAAATCCCGGATATGGCTCCATAGATACTTTGCTTGCTGAATTTAAGAAATTAGGTTCATTGATAGGCGACACACTCGACATCAATCTCAATAATTTGGGACAAAACATTTCATTTGCTATGATGGGATGGCGTGGAGCACCGGTCGGCTCTATACCCGAAGGGATTAATATGGATGGTGATAGCGTTGTAGTTGATGGTTTCATAACAAAATTTGAACCTAATGGTAAAATGACTTCGCCAAATATAGGTCCCGCTCTGAAATGGAATAATATCAATATAAACGGGAATTTGGAAACTACCACTGCCGATATAAATATCAAAATCTATGGGCTAAATAAGACAAATACACCCGTTCTGCTCGTCAGCTCTGCTTTGAAGCAAAATATTGATATTTCATCTATCAATGCAATCGAATATCCTCATATTTATTTTGAAGTCGAATTTATTGCAAAAGATTTGTCGGTGCAACAATACTTTAGCTCGGCGAAAACAAATTTGACTTCGATACTTGTAAATTATTTACCAACTGCTGAACTTGCCTTAGTCCAATCTGAAACAAAATCGGATAAAGAAAGCTATATACTTGGAGATTTGGCGAGCATGAACGTTGCTGTCAGAAATCTATCTTTCAGAGCATCAGCCGACAATGTAGATGCAGAAGTTGTAGTCAGAAAAGGTGGAAACGAAACAATTACCTATAATTATAAGATTGAAAGTATCGGAGCAAACGAAACAATCACGACAAATATGCTGATTGATACAAAAGAACTGGATTCATTGAACTCGATTTTTATAAATATTGACAGGGATGCCAAACTTAATGAGCTGTACACCTTCAATAATACTGCTTCATCATCGCTAAGAGTTGGTCCCGATACTGAAAAGCCACATATCAGACTTAAATTCGATGGCTTAGATTTCGTTGATGGCAATTACGTTTCTCGACAACCCGTTGTCGAAGTTCATTTGTTCGATAATTCTAAATTAAGTTTTGACGATGCGAAATTGATTTCGGTAAGAATAAATGGATTTTTACATCCATACCAACGCACAATTTGGCATGAATTCGAACCGATTTCAGATGGCACGGATTTGAAAGCAATTTTTAGATTTATGCCCGATACATTGCAATATGCAGATGCCTCAATCATAGTATATTTTTCCGACCTCGAAGGAAATGCAGATACTGTTGAGTTTACTGCAAAAGTGATGCTCAATAACGCAAATATCAGCGTACCGAATGTAGTACCAAATCCTGCTACAGAGCTTACTCAAATAGAATTCATGTATGCAGCACCCGCAGGCGGCGCAAACGTCGTTATTTCTTTTTTTGATTTGCACGGCAATGAAGTTCGCAAAATTGGACAAACTTTAGCAGTTGGCTTGAATAAAGTTCAATTTGATTTGAGAGATAATTACGGTAGCATTTTACCGACTGGTGTGTACTTTTTTGTCGTAAATGCGGAAGGAAACTATTTCCACGAACCCCAAAGAGGTAAGCTTGTCATAGTTAGGTAATTTTCTTATCGAATTTGTTATTATTTTCACTTGTTGAAATTTACAAATTATAAGAATTTATTTTTTCTATGACATCTCTCAGCAAAACTTGGCAATTAATCATTTTGTCGTCAATCACGGCAATCATACTATTTGTACATGCTTCATATTATTACCCATTTTTGTCGGATGACGCTCTGATTTCATTGCGTTATGCCGCAAGATTGATAGATGGTGACTTTTTGACATGGAACAATGGCGAATATGTTGAAGGCTACTCGAATCTGCTTTGGATTTTGATGAATGCAGCTTTGGCATTGTTTGGTATAGATTTGATTGTGTCTGTGAGATTACTAGGCTTTATTTGCGTTTTGCTCATTCCTATGCTTTTTTTCTACGACCGCATATTCAAACATGGCAAAACAATCAATGATTTATGGTTTGGGGTAATCTTTTATTCCTTTTCTGCACCGATTATTGTTTGGGCAATCGGTGGTCTTGAGCAGCCCTTATTGATGCTTCTATTTGCATTCAGCTTGTTTTTGCTCCCGAGATTTTTTGCTGATTCATCAGCCCCAAAAAATATACTTTTATTGGGTTTGACTTTTTCCCTAATGATTCTTACTCGACCGGACACACCGCTATTCATAATAGCTTTTGCTATTACTTTTATTTTGCATCGTTCACAATTGCAAAAAGAGCATAAAATCATTCCGCTTATAAAAGTGCTCTCCTTTCCGATTGCAGCTTTCATCGGGCAATTAACATTTAGGATGATTTATTACAATGATTTGCTGCCAAATACTGCCTATGTCAAAATCACTCCATCGGGCAATCATCTTCTCAATGGGCTGGAGTATGTATTTGGTGCACTATTGTTCATGCTACCATTTTCATTTTTTGCATTCAAGCAACTTTTCACATCATCAAAGCTGAAATCAAACCCGGTTTATGTTTATATCCTTACATTCCTCATCTTATACATACCTTATCTGATTTTCATTGGGGGAGATGTTTTCCCGGCATATCGTCACATGACTGTCGTTGTTGTAGCATTTTTTTCCCTCATTTTAAATGGCAATCATCAAATAATGTCGTTTTTATCAAGTTTTGAAAAATTTTCCGGAAAAGTGCCTAAAACTGTTTTGATTTTATGTTTTTTGCTCTTATTTCTTGGATTACAAATCGTCAACACGGCAAGTAGAAGAGCAAAACATGAGCGTTGGGAATGGATTGGTAAAGAATTGGGGATTACACTTAAACATTCTTTTTTAGATTCACAACCATTAGTAGCCATCACTGCGGCGGGGTCCATTCCATATTGGTCAGAATTGCCCTCATTGGATATGCTCGGACTGAATGATAAACATATTGCCAAAAATCGTCCGATTGATGTTGGCGATGGAATGTTGGGGCATGAACTCGGCGATGGTGAATATGTTTTATCTCGTGAGCCGGATTTGATTATCTTCAATGTGGGCAATTATCCTACTTTTCGGACAGGCCTTGAACTCGAACAAAACGAAAAATTTCATGCTGAATATAAACCCATTTCTATCTATTTGCAAGAAAGTGATTTTCTTTCAAAAGTTTACTTCCGTTTGAATAGTCCTAAAGTTGGGATTATTCGGAATGATGATGAAATCACGATTCCCGGATATTTATTCGCAGATACTTTGCACGTGCACGCCCAAATGATTGATTCAACCTTGAAATTGAAAATGGAACATCTTCAAAAAGCATACCTAACGCTCCCGAAGTTAAATGATGATTATTGGTTCGATATTGAATCGGATTCTGATGAGATTTTCGTTAGCATTATCCATAATTCAACTTCATCAATGCTCGAATTATTGAATACTTCTGCACAAACAAACTACGTTAAATCAGTTACTCTCAATAAAGTGAAATATGAGTACTAACCCAATTTCTTTGTTGGTCGAGTGTTGAAAACATAATCCCACAAGGGACTTGACACACCGTATCCTTCATTTGGTTCGGTATAATGATGTCGCATATGATGTTGCTTAATTTTCAACATAAATTTATTTCTGAATCCGTTATGGTGAATTGCGTAATGAATTGTGTCATACGCAAGATAGCCCGCTAAAAAGCCCGAAAAGATTGCCGGCAAATGAACGCTGCCAAAAACGAGAAGGAAAAGGAAATAAAACATAGTAGCAAGTGGCAATGAAATCGAAGGCGGCATCACAAGTCTGAATCTGTCTTGCGGGTAATCATGATGAACGCCATGGAACATCCAATGCAGTCGTTTGCCCAAAGGTGACTTTGGTTCGAAATGAAATACAAATCTATGCAACAAATATTCAGTCAGCGTCCAAATAAACAAGCCTCCCAAGAACAAAGCAAATGACTCGAGGATACCAAAATTGTAGGTAAAAATTGATTGATATTGGAAAAATAAAATGATGGGAATATATACTATCAGTGGCACTGTCCAATGTACTTTTGATAATGCTTCGACAACAGGATTGCCAAACATCTTTACGGATTCTGTTTGATTTGAAACAAAATGTTTACCCATAGCACTCTCAAAATTGTTATAGAATAAATTTTATTGTCGTAAATAAAAATAATCTATTTTATTTTTTTACAGATTCAATCACTACTAATGCTTTCTCTGTTCCTACCTGTTCCTTTCCAATTGCATTCACTGCTGTTACCACTCCTTCAATATCGGCATAAAGCGTTGACTCCATTTTCATTGCTTCGATGATTAGAACAGGAGTGCCTATTTCGACTTTATCGCCAACCTTAACAAGTACTTTGACAACGCTTCCGGGCATTGGAGCATGAATTTCGCCGGTACCCATATCTGATGAATCAATTCCATGATTAAAATTATCTTCGGAAATCTTTCGGAAAGTAAATTGTTTACCTTCGATAAACAAGTACAAAAATTCTTCATCATTTGCTACTAATACATCATATGATTTTTCGCTTGTAATTGCTCTGTAAGAGCCTTTTGATGTTTGCGAGAGAGTTAACCCGATTTTGACTTTGTTTATGTCGTAGGAGCCATTATCATCGTAAACACGATAGTTTTGATTGTTATAACTCAAAATCATAATGACCTCGCTTCATACTTTGAACATATTTCCCAATTACCCATTTCGAGCCAAGGATTGGATTTACTGTAATCGTAAATAATTTGACTTGCCTGTGCATCATGAAGATATTGATTAGCAGTCGCGAGCCCCAAATTCAACAATTTATCTTGCCTATAATTTTTCAATTTTTCATAATTCAAGGCTATAAAGCTCGTGTATGTATCTCCCGATTTGAATTCATCAGATTCGAGACATGCAATCATGAAATTAATGGAAGTTTTCACGCCCAATATCACATTGCTTTTCAGCGCTGCAATCATTTTCAATCTGGCAGATTCCCTATCATTTGCATGGACAATGAGTTTTGCAAGAATTGGGTCGTAGTAAATTGTTGCATCCGAACCTGTTTCAATACCCGAATCATATCTAACTCCTTCACCAACTGGCGTTTTTAACATCAATATCTTTCCCGATGACGGCAAAAAGTCATTGTCGCCATCTTCAGCATAAATTCGGCATTCGATTGCGTGACCTGTTTGCTTCAAATCATTTTGCTCAAAAGGTAATGGCAAATCATTCGCGATGTCAATTTGCAATTTCACGAGGTCTATTCCGGTTGTTTCTTCGGTAATCGGGTGCTCAACTTGGATTCGGGCATTGACTTCGAGAAAGTAGAAATTGCCCGAATTATCGAAAAGAAATTCCACAGTACCGAGATTGTTATAATTTGCCACTTGGCAAACTTTTTTGGCTACTTCGCCCATTTTTTCCCGTAAATCTTTTGTCAATGCTGTTGATGGCGTTTCTTCGATTATTTTTTGATGGCGGCGTTGGATAGAGCATTCTCGCTCGAAAAGGTGAACGATATTGCCGTGTTGGTCTGCAGCAATCTGAAATTCTATATGGCGAGGGTTTTCGACATATTTTTCGATAAACACCTCGTCACTTCCAAAAGCTGACATAGATTCACGGCGAGCGGATTCAATCGCTGAAATCAATTCATTGCTCGCACGAACTACGCGCATACCTTTGCCACCACCACCTGCAGCCGCTTTGATTAATATTGGATAGCCAATTTCATCAGCCAGTTCAGCAATTTTGCTTTCCTCTAATTTATCTATGAACATACCGGGGACTACAGGAATTCCATGTTCAATCATCAAAGTTCGTGAACTTGTTTTGGAGCCCATCAATTCCATTGATTCCGCACTTGGACCAATAAAAATCAGCCCATTTTGGCGAACTTTTCTATTGAATTCATGATTTTCCGATAAGAAACCGTACCCGGGATGTACAGCATCACAGCCGCTTTCGACAGCTGCTCGGATTACTTTGTCCATATCAAGGTATGATTTCTTTGCTTCTGACTCGCCGATATGTTCTGCGAAGTCAGCACTTTTGACGTGCAAGGCATTTGCGTCGGCATCGGAATAAATCGCCACAGTTTCAATTCCCATAGCCTTACAGCTTTTGATAATCCTGCAAGCGATTTCGCTTCTATTTGCAATTAATACTTTTTTTATCAATTTATCTTTTCCTTGGATTTTGTTCCTACATCCTAAAAACACCGAATTTAGCATCGTCAATGCTTTTATTCAATGCCATTGAAATACCGAGACCAAGCACGTGCCGAATATCAATCGGGTCAATTATGCCGTCATCCCAAAGCCTTGCCGAACTGTAATATGGCGACGCTTCAAGCTCATATTGGTCGAGTATCGGCTGTTTTATTGCATCAATATCTTCTTCGGTTAGCTTTTTGCCTGCTTTTTGTAATTGATTTACTTTGACAGATGCTAAAACACTCGCTGCCTGCTCTCCACCCATAACAGATATTCTACTGTGTGGTGTCATGTACAAAAGGTTTGGATTATATCCTCTTCCGCACATTGCATAATTACCTGCACCATAAGAACCGCCTACAATCATAGTAAATTTCGGCACTTGCGCATTTGCAACTGCATGAACCATTTTTGCACCATCGCGAGCGATACCGCCATGTTCGTATTTTTTCCCGACTATAAATCCAGTTATATTTTGCAAAAAGACGAGCGGAATTTTCCGCATTGAGCATAGCTCTATGAAATGTGCTCCTTTCAATGAGGATTCCGAAAACAGAACGCCGTTATTTGCAACAATTCCCACTGGATAGCCCTTAATCCGGGCAAATCCTGTGATTAGAGTTTTGCCATATTCGGCTTTGAATTCCTGAAAGCGGCTGCCATCAACAATTCGGGCAATTATTTCATACATGTTGAAAGTCTTTTTAAGCGAATCCGGAATCAAGCCATAGAGTTCTTTCGGGTCATAGTAAGGCTCTTCTGGGGCTATTCTGCCAATATCAAATTTACTCGAATGCCCAAGATTTTCGACAATATTACGGACAATTGATAGGGCATGTTCATCATTTAGCGCCAAGTGGTCTGCTACACCGGATATTTTCGTGTGAACGTCTGCTCCGCCCAACTCTTCGTCCGTAACTTCTTCGCCCGTTGCAGCCTTGACTAAAGGCGGACCGCCAATGAAAATAGTACCTTGATTTTTGACTATTACTGTTTCGTCACTCATTGCCGGAACATATGCTCCACCGGCTGTGCAAGAACCCATTACACATGCTATTTGTGGTATTCCGAGTGCCGACATCTGGGCTTGATTGAAAAAAATATTCCCGAAATGCTCTTTGTCGGCAAAAGTTTCCGATTGAAATGGCAGAAAGATTCCACCTGAATCAACGAGATAAATACACGGAAGGCGATTTTCGAGAGCTACGCGTTGGGCGCGAATATGCTTTTTGATTGTCATCGGGAAATAAGTCCCACCCTTGACAGTGGCATCATTTGCGACTATCATACACTCTCTGCCGCGTATAATCCCAATTCCGGTTATCACACCCGCTGACGGCGCGTCTCCGTCGTACATATCCCAAGCTGCGAATGCATTCAATTCTAGAAATGGAGTATTTTCATCACATAAATATTTAATCCTATCTCGAGCTAATAGCTTGTTTCGATTGATGTGCCTTTCGCGCGAGCTTTCCGGTCCGCCAAGTTTGACGCGTTGCAGATTTGCTCTCAATTCATCAATCAAACGAATTGAATTCTCGAAATAGCTGATATATTCGGAAGAGTGTGTGTTCAGTTTTGATTTTATTCTTTGCATTTTAGTCTTGTTTGGAATGTATAATTGCAAGATTATTTCTTACTATAACTGTCTGTATGCGGAGTGAATTCGAATTTCAAAATTTTAATTTCCAAATCTTTGCCTTTTTCAGGTTCGTTGAATTCACCCAAACATACCGTAAAGATGAACTTATTCGACGGGAATGTTTTTGAAAAACTTATATCGAGATAATCATTTCCGCTGCCATCGCTTGTTTTGGTCGAATATTTAGCCAACAGCTCATCTTTCGACGTACCTACGTAGCTTTCAAAAGCTAATTCATCAGGTAAAACCTTGATTTCATGCGTAGTCACAGATTTTGACTGACTATATTGATTTCCCGAATTATACTCTTCTGCGTATTTTTTATCAGTAGCATATAAAATATAAGAAAGGGGATTGGGATTGTTTTCCTCGCCGTAAAAACTGTATCGAAGCCCGGCTTGGGTCATGCCTTCAAAAATATCTTCGGTGACATTAATAGCAGATGCCATGAAACTGACGTTTCTGTCAAAATTAGTAAAATCTGTTTCGATTTGAATTTTGAAAGTACCAAAACCAAAATCCTCTTGTGTAATCAATTCTGCTCCGTGCCAAATTGCATCCATCGAAGTGAGCTTCAGCACTAAGTGCCCTTCGTCGTCAATTCTTACGTTTGATTTATCCGTCAGACAAAAATAGCGACTGTCAGCGATATTATCCGTTGATTTGATTTGCCAATTATAGCCACTGAAGCTTATTCCGTCAGGTGCAATTACGCCATCAGTTTCAGGATTGGGTTTCTCGTCCGAACATCCCCAAAATGTTAAAAACGTGATAATTAAAATCGCCAGAAAATTTTTCATGTCAGCTCTCCGAAATCATTTATAAATACAATTCATTCTCAAATAGTTAATGAGAATTTAATATTTTTGCAATTATGAAAATAAGAATAAAATCATGAAAGAACAAATCTCAGAAATAACTTTATCGGATATTATAGACGCAAAAAAATTAATTGTAGGGCATGTGACTCGAACTCCGATACTAAATTCAAGCTCAATTAACCGAATTACAGGTGCTGAAGTCTCATTCAAATGCGAAAATTTCCAAAAAGTAGGTGCATTCAAATTTCGTGGAGCAACAAATGCAGTATTGTCATTGAGCCAATCAGATGCTGCAAAAGGTGTAGCCACTCATTCTTCCGGCAATCATGCACAAGCATTAGCCTTAGCCGCTTCTCACCGAAATATCCCTGCTTACATCGTTATGCCGAATAATTCCCCAATTGTCAAATCGGACGCCGTTCGCGAATATGGCGGAAAAATAATTTTTTGTGAGCCAACTTTGCAAGCTCGTGAAGACACCCTAAATCAAGTGGTAGAAGAAACAGGCGCTATATTCATCCACCCATATAATAATTATAAAGTTATCTGCGGGCAAGGCACTGCAACTTTGGAAATATTAGAGGATATGGGTGATATTGATTGCATAATAGCTCCTGTCGGTGGTGGTGGTCTGCTTAGCGGGACTTCATTGGCTGCGAAATCTATCGCTTCAAACATTAAAGTGTATGCTGCCGAACCAGAAGGCGCCGATGATGCATATCGTTCTTTCAAATCCGGTGCCATTGTTCCGTCTGTTAATCCCAAAACTATCGCTGATGGATTATTGACTTCACTCGGCGACAAGACTTTTGCAATCATCAGCAAATATACAGATGATATTTTTCGCGTTTCGGAAATTGTAATAATCGAAGCGATGAAACTGATTTGGCAGAGAATGAAAATCGTGGTCGAACCTTCTGCTGCTGTAACTTTAGCTGCAATACTGTCAAATTCGGAATTTTTCAAAGGGAAAAAAGTTGTCTGTATTTTGTCCGGCGGCAATGTGGATTTGGCAAAATTACCATTTTGATTGTAGATTCTAATGAGTAATGCAACAAATTCACTCTTAAAAGCGTTTAATACTTTTTAGTCATTTTCGAGAAAATCATTGTACCTTAAAAATTATAATTTAGATGAATTAAAGTCATGGTGTGTGGAGCAGGGCGTTGAGCAATATCGCGCTGCCCAAATTTTGAATGCAGTTTACACGAATAATCTCGGCGATTTTACACAAATCGAAACGCTGCCAAAAGCTTTTAGAGAGAAGTTGATTAAGACTTTCGAGATGTTTTCAATCAAAATCTCAAAAGTTAGAAAATCAGTTGATGGCTCGGTGAAATTTCTTTTCGAGCTACATGATGGCAAACACATTGAAGCTGTCTATATGCCTTGGTATGATGACGATTTCGATACAATGGAACGCATTACTCTTTGCATTTCATCTATGGCAGGTTGTCCCGTAGAATGTGCTTTCTGTGCAACAGGAACACTTGGTTTGCTCCGTAACCTTGACTCAGCTGAAATAATTGACCAAATTTTGTTGGTTCAAAAGGAGCTTGGATGCGAAATTACAAACATCGTATTCATGGGAATGGGTGAGCCACTGCTGAATTACAAAAACGTTGTAAAATCTTTGGAAATCATGACTGCAGAATGGGGTTTAAATTTATCAAGACGAAAAATCACTTTATCAACTGTCGGCATCACTAATAGGATAAAACAACTACATAAAGAGATTCGTCCGGTAAAACTTGCTTTATCATTGCATGCTACAACAGACGAAACTCGCGGAAAAATTATCCCATTAGCAAAAAATCTTAAACTTAGCGAACTACTTTCAGCGGTCGAAGAATATTATCGCGAAACAAAAATGCCCGTAACTTACGAGTATATCCCATTTTTGGGATTCAACGATACACCTGCTGATGCACGGCGACTTGCGAAGATTTTGAAAAGAGTGCCATCGAGAGTGAATATTATTCCATTCAACGATATATCATTCGCAATGCCTTCGGGATTTGGGAAAGAACTTAAACCAACTCCTAAAAATTTGATTTTAGAATTTGGCGATATCATTAGGCAAAACGGTGGCCGGGTTACTATTCGTGATACTTTCGGGCAAGATATTGAAGCTGCTTGCGGACAATTAGCATTATCATAACAATAGAGATAAATTCATGAAATCAATTTTCTTCTTATCAATCATTTTTTTCTTTACGATGGTTGGCGAGTTATTTGCAAATCAAGTCTCCGATCCCGATTCTTTGGAATATGTCGTTCGTCTTAAGAACGGTGATATGCTAACGGGTATTATTATTGATGTTTTAGATGAAACGGAAAATGGTGGAGGAATCCAACTCAAAACATTTTTAGGTTCGCCCGTGATTTATTACAAGGAAATTTCCGAAATTTACCCGAAAGTTACTGCTGATAGGACAAAAAATCGTATATTTATAATGCCTACAGGCGATGCGATTGGGCGAGACCATTTCATTGCCAATTACGAACTCGGTTTGTTTTACGCCGGGTTCGGTGTGATGGATTTTTTTTCATTTACAGTGGGCAGGAGTTTTTTGCCAACTGTACTGTCGCATGACCAGATTTCGATAATTAACGCCAAAGCGACTTTGGTGAGAATGTATTGGGAAAATGCTCCCGGGGGAATGTCATTGGCACTTGGTGGCAATCTAACTTTTGTCAATAACCGAAACAACCTTAATCACGTTTACACTTCAATCAATTTCACAGGTGAAAGGACTGATATTAACGGAATTATTTTCCTCAAGACCGGAAATAAAGACTTCTATACAGCTCGTTTTGGAATGGAAATTGTAGATTTCATTTACGAAGATGGTGCTTTTGGAATCGGTGTTGGCATTAAAACTAAGTTTTCACGGCGTCACGGACTTTATTTTATCGGCGAACTTTGGAATATCAATATTTCGAACGTGACCAATACTGCAATCATGGCTGGTGTTAGATTGCAAAATACTTCGTTTTCAGCAGATTTCGGGCTTGCAGTTTTTTCGGTACCTTATATTTTCCCTGTTGCATCGTTTGCATGGACACCATTTTAATCTTTCACGAAAAGCTTAATTACAGCCTTGGTAATATCATTGCAGTCAATTTTATTCATATCGTCAGAAATGCGCATATTCTCGTTCATAGGTGGATTGATTATTATTGAGTCAGTTCCGTAAGGTCCCCATCTCTTTTGGCTTATATGCGGCGAATTTGGATAAAAGCCGATTACTTGCTTACTGAGCGATGCTGCAATATGCAGTACTCCTGTAGAATTTGCTATCATTCCGTCGCTCAATTCGATGAGTGCTATCATCTCATTTAAATTCAATTGACCGCAAAAATTTAGCGATTGGGCTAAGTGTTGATGCAAATCATCGCAAATCTTGCTTTCAGAAGCAATCCCCGTTATTATAAATTGGAATTTGCTGTCATTAGCGAACGCTTTTAACCCGTCTATTAATTTTTCAATCGGCAAATCTCGTGCTGAACCGCCACTGCCGGGATGTATGATGATTTTTATTTTATCTTCAGCATTATTCAGCAAACTCCGCATTTTTTGAAGACCGATTTCATCTATGAACGGTCTGATTAGCTCCGTTGAATATTTAGCTCCCGTAATAGATTCTAACATTCTCACATTATATTCAGCCTCGTGAAATAGCGATACTTTGCGATGGTCACGGACTTTGTGGTTGAATAAAATCGAATAGGCACGATATGCAGAACCGATTCTAAGTTTGATACCGCTTGTAAATGCTGCAAGCGCTTCATCAAAAACCGGTCTCGGGAAAAATGCAACATCAAATTTCTCGATTTTGAAAATATCTTTCAACCCTTTGTTGAATTCATCAATAAAGTAGCATTTATCAAAGTATTCCGAATTCTTTAACAATGGTTTACAATAGCTTTGGGCTATGACTGATACAGTCTTATCAGGGAAATTTGACTTAATCGCCTTCACCAAAGGTAATGTGAGCACCATGTCGCCAAGTTTATCAGTTCTGACTACCGCAATATTTTGAGCATTTTCAAACTTCATTATGTCAGTCATATTTTGTATTTTGGCTTTATATTTGTTTAAGAATTTGATAAAAAATAATCTGCTAAGATAATGAACAGTTGCCAAATATCAGTTGCCTTAATTTCATTCAACGAAGAAAATCGAATTCTTCGGACTTTAGAGAGCGTCTCAGGGCTTTGTTCGGAAATTATTATTGTGGACAGCGGTTCGACTGATAATACAATCGCAATTGCCGAAAGTTGCGGAGCAAAAGTATTCATCGAGGATTGGAAAGGATTTGCTGAACAAAAAAATTCAGCTTTATCGAAATGTACAAAAGATTGGGTGCTTTTTTTAGATTGCGACGAAGTGCTTACTCCCGAGTTACGTTTTGAAATTGCCGGTAACATTTGTTTGCGACAGGACATTAATGGATATTTTATCAATCGTCGCTCTGTGTATTGCGGTAAGATTATGGAATACGCTTGGCAACCGGATAAAAAATTACGTTTAGTTCGCCGAAATTCAAACCCAAAATGGATGGGCGATTTTGTTCATGAAAATCTAAGCATTGAGGGCAAAACTGCCGTAATGCAAGGCGAAATGCTGCATTATTCGTATGATTCGATGAAAACGCACTTCCATAAAACTGTCGAATATGCCCGATTATCTGCTGAAAATTATTTTGAGAAAGGCAGAACAGTTTCATTTTTCAATTTGATTGCCAATCCCATATTTGCTTTTTGCAATATGTACATTCGGCATGGAGCATTCATGGACGGTAAGCTTGGTCTGGTTGCGTCTTTCAGTAGTATGATGGGAACATTTCTGAAGTATGCAATGTTGTACGAAAAGAAGATTTCTTCGAAAAGAAAGAATCATTAAATTAATAAAAAGAGGCTGCCATATTAGGCAACCTCTCTATTATCATATAATTTCCTATTATCTTCTTCCACCTTGAGGAGGTCCGCCCGGACCACCGGGACCACCGCCCGGACCACCGGGACCACCGCCCTGTCCACCGGGACCACCGCCCTGTCCACCGGGATTAGTCAATTGCATGTACTCTTGAATAGCTCTTTGCAAATCTTCACCCTCAAGTATGCTTATAAGTTCAATTCTCAAAATTATAGCTGAATGTGGAGGAATCAAATCTCCAAAACCAACGTCACGAAATGCTAAATGTGGCGGTATGTAAAGTTCCCAAATAGAACCAACAGGCATCATTCTCAATGCTTCATTCCAACCCGCATATACAGCCTGAACAGGCAAATTAAAAGCATCTCCTTTGTAAGTACTGTCTATAACTTTGCCATCAGTCAATTTCTGCACAAAGTGCATTTTGACAAAATCTTCGTTGGTCGGTACCGGACCTTTACCTTGTTGGATGATTTTATAAACTAAACCACTCGGTCTCGTAATCATGCCTTCTTTTTGTCTAATATCCAACATGAATTTTTGGTCTCTTTCAAGGACAACTTTCCCAACTTCTTCCATTTTTTTTCGACTTTCTTCAAGTTTAAGGTCTCGAAGCTCCTGTATTTTCTGCATCCATGATTGTTTGATAAATTCAATTGAGTCTTTATTAAACATCGCGTCTTTCTTATTAAATGCATCCCAGTAACCTTGCATGAAATAATCAAAATTTAATACAATAGAATCAAAACTTTGGTAAAATCCAAATTCATAACCTTGAACATAGCTGAATTGGTCAACTAATGAATCAGCCTTTGGCAAATTTTGGTTCATAGGTTCTAAAGCAACAGGTTTTTTGTCTTGTTCGCAGGCGTAAAAAACGAACACCAAAAATCCCAATGCAAGTGTTTTAAGTAAAAATTTCATTTTTTTCTCCGTTTTTGTTTAAAAGTTATCATTATAACAACTAAAGATAAGATATGTTTCATTTTATTATATTATTTTTAAAAAAAGTTAAAAATGAATTCAATTTTTTTAGGAATTTTGTGCAATATTTGAAATATCTTGTCATTATAATGGCGATTTGCTCATGCTCGAGCAAAGAAGAATATCGAAATGATTTGATTCATATATTCGATACAGCAGCTTATAGTGGTTGCTTTATGGTCTATGATATCAAAACGGATATGACAACATATGTCAATCGTGAAAGATGCTTTGAGAGATTTTCCCCGGCTTCGACTTTTAAAATTCCAAATTCACTGATTGCGCTCGAAACAAAAGCTGTTCAATCAGATAAAGACACAATTCGATATAATGGTATAGAAAAACCGATTCCGGATTGGAATCGCGACCACGACTTGGCATCTGCATTCAAATATTCTGTTGTATGGTACTATAAAGACATCGCTAATCGAATTGGTGACAGTACTATGAAAATTTGGCTCGACACTTTGACTGATTACGGCACTATGGTCAGAGCAAGCAAGATTGACGAGTTTTGGCTTGACGGTAGCCTTAAAATTAGTGCAGACGAGCAAGTTAAGTTCTTGACTAAACTTTATAAAAATGAATTGCCTTTCTCCCCGCGGACCGTTGGTATAGTCAAGGATATGATGATGTACAACCAAGACGGAAATTATACTATTCGAGGCAAAACCGGAGCCTCTATCGCGGATAATGTTGGTTGGTTTGTCGGTTGGGTCGAAACCAAAGATAACGCTAAGATTTTCGCTTTGAATATTTCTGTTCGAGATAGTCTGGACAGTCAATTTATGCGTGATAGAATCGAGCTCACATATAAGTTTTTGCGTGAACTGAATATTTTGAAATAGTTAAATTAGGTTTTTCAACTTGTTAACTTTTTCGATTTCACCTGCTATAATCAGGTAATCGTTGGAAGTAAGGACATATTCGGCTTTGGGTACAGCTTTAATTTTTTGTTCTGTTCCCGTATCAGTCTTGATTGATATTATGTCCACATCATAAACATTTCGGATTTTCAGACCACCGATAGTTCTGCCAATGAATTTTCTAGGAACTTTGATTTCGGCAATAACGTGCCCTTCGATGAATTGGACATCATTTTCTACGTTCATTTTTGTGATTTTTTGTGCCAAATCAGATGTCATTTCAATTTTTTCAATTTCTCTAGAGTATAATTCATTGATTTCGCGTCTGTAAATAATTCCGATTTGCTTGTCTAAATTTTTATTATCCATTACAGGCAAAATATCATGATTGCATTTGCCCATTTTGTCAATTATACTCATGCAGCTTTCATCCAAGTCAACTCTTTGGACATTTTTGTCGGCAATATCCCCGGCAATGATAACAAAATTCAGACTTTCGTGGTCAAAAAGTGCATCTTTTATGTTATTGATTGAGATCATACCCATAAAATTTCCGCTCAAATCATGCACAGATATTGACTGCACCTCATCTTGCATCATAATTTTTACGATCTGCTCGAATGTATAGTTTTCGGGGATTGAGATAAATGTAGTCGAATACACATCCTTTGCGAGAATGGTTTTCATTACATTCGTTTCAGCATAATTTTTGATTTGGATTTTGTTCATCACAAGACGTAACGTATAAATTGACTCACGTGAAAGCTTTGATGATAAAATTAAGCTAATTGTACAAACAATCATCAAAGGTAAAATTGAAGATGACTCTTTTGTCAATTCAAAAACTAAAATAATTGCTGTAAGTGGTGCTCGTACAGTTCCTGCGATGAGTCCACCCATAGCAACCAAGGCATACGAGCCGGACTGTGCCGTCGTTTCGGGTGCTATATAATTCATCACCGATCCAAAAAATGCGCCGAGTACGGCACCAACAAAGAGAGCAGGAGAAAGTGTCCCACCCGAACCACCCGAACCGAGAGTGATAGATGTAGCAATGATTTTCAGGAAAACCAAAGCGAATGCAATGTACCAAATAGCTTGATTGTTGATAGAGATATTTATCATATCGTTTCCAACACCCATAACTTGGGGGAAATAAATCCCAATTATACCAACTATGAACCCACCAATCGCAGGTTTTAAATATGGCGGTATTTTTACCTTTTCATCAAAAAAATCATCAGAAAAATATAAGACTTTTATCATCAAATATGAAACTAATCCACATAAAGCACCCAACACGAAATAGTAAAGTATCTCGATATTGCTGTGCATGATAATAGGCGGGATATAAAATTCGGCAAAATTTCCAACGAAAGCATGAGCAATTGTAGTTGCAATTACTGATGATATGACTATTGGAGCAAACTGCTTAACCGAAAAATCAAGCAAAATGACTTCAATCGCAAATAAAGCACCTGCTACAGGAACATTGAAAACTGCTGCAATACCTGCAGCCGAACCACATCCGACTAAAGTTTTCATTCTGCGAGATGGGACTCTGAAAAATTGTCCGATTGTGGAGCCTATTGAAGCGCCAATTTGCACAATTGGTCCTTCTTTCCCGACCGAACCTCCTGTACCTATTGTAACTGCCGCGGTAAATGATTTGACAATTGCTACCACAGGTCTTATTACACCACCTTTGGTCAATATTGCTTGCATCACTTCCGGTACACCGTGACCGCGTGCTTCGGGCGCTACGAAATGCGTAATTGGTCCAACTATCAATCCACCGATGGTAGGTATCAAAAGCAACATATACCATGGTGTGTTGGATATTCTTTCAATCAAATTTCCACCATGCCCAAAGGCAATCCCGGATATCAAATCCACTAAATATTTGATTCCCACAGCTCCAAAACCACTAACGACACCTATGATGACTGCCATAGCTATCATAAATATATGCTCAGTTGTCTGAAGATGCTCTAACCAATGCGAGGCTTGTCGCGATGATTGTAAATATATATAACGAATCCAAACTCTTATTTTATTCATTTTCTCGGATTTTGTCTTGTGCTACAATTCAAACTTAATGGTTAGCAAACTATTGACAATGAAAAAAATGATATTAAATTGGAAAAAAGAATGATGCCTTTAGCTTAAAAGTAAGTATTGACCACTTGCTGTTTTCTGTGATTTCAAATGGCATGTAATTGGCGGAACCGGTCAATTGCAAAAAGGATGTACTGTTCATGCTCAAAGGCAGTCTTTTGTGTAGTGCCAATTCTAAAGAGGGAATAAATGTGGATATATTGATTAACTCGCCCGATTGCTTGTTCCTAACTCTTGTACCCGAATCCGGAAATACGCCTATATCTTCTGGCTCTACAAGTTCCTCATATTGTGAGACCGAATTTGTTAGGTGAAAAGATGAACCTAATTGTATTGATAGTAGAAAATCGTAATAAAATTCGTACATGAGTCCAATTTGTGGGTGTATGAAGAAAATCTCAAGCTCGGTTTTATGATTGAACAAGCCTTCAATCGGCTCGCCATCAATATTCAAAATTATTTTCTCGGGACTAATAAAATCCATTTTGTGCCGCTCTATTCCGGTACTGAATGTGAAACTCAGCATATCCGAATAATTGTAAATATACTCAGCCCCAAAGCCGAGATACATGCCCGAACCACCCAATTCTTCATTACAACATGATGGTGTACCTGATAGTGATTTTGTTTTAGTATCATGCAATCCAATACCTCCGCTCAAGGAAAATCCCAAATTTGAATTGTTAATTTGGCTTTCTCCTTGTCCGTATGATGGTAGTACCAATCCAAGAATTAGAGCAAAAGCGAATTCATAAAATTTACGACTGCTTAACATTTTAGGCTCCAAATTAACATAAAACTGCTTTTGTAATTGAATAACTTTGCTTAAATTGACTAATTATTTTGTGTAAAACTTAATTCAAATATAATGAAAGAAATTGATATAAAGCAATTGATAGAATCTAAGTCATCGGACTTTTTTGATAAAAAACCGGCTTTTGTGAATAAATTTATTCTATTTGCATTGGCAAAGTTCTTGAAGTTGAATGAAATAAATAAATTTATCCGCGAAAATCATAGTGTATTTGGTATTGAATTCATCAATCGTTTGTTTGATACTTTAAGGTTTAGTTATCGCATTTCCGACCGCGACAAATGTAAAATACCTGCTGAGGGCAAAGTTATAATCGTTGCCAATCATCCACTTGGTGGCTTAGATGGTTTGGCTTTAATCAAAGCTGTTCGGGATGTCCGACCGGATGTCAGAATTGTAGCTAATGATTTGTTAATGAAAGTCGAAAACGTAAGTGAGATTTTTCTTCCATTAGATGTATATTCAATTTCGGGGCAAAAATCCCAAATAGCGTCTATAGAACAAGCATTGTTGAACGAAGAAGCCGTTATTATATTCCCATCCGGCAAAGTATCACGTCTGACAATGCAAGGCATTCGCGATTTGAAATGGCAAAATGGTGCAACTAAGTTTAGTACGAAAATGTCTGCACCAATACTACCGATTTTTATCAAAGGCAGAAATTCACTTTTGTTTTACTTAGCAGCCTTAATCAATGATAGAATTGGGATGTTCATGCTGCCGAGCGAATTATTCCGACACAATGACAAAATCATTACTATGATTGTCGGCGATTTAATCCCTGCAAATTCTTTCAAATCTCTCAAGCCCAAAGTCCAAGCAAAATTATTGTTGCAACATACTTATAAGATTGGTGCTAACAAAACCGGAAATTTCATTACTGAAAAGACAGTTATACACCCGATTGATACCAGATTACTCAAAAAAGAACTCCAGAGCAACGAACTACTCGGATATACATTTGACGGAAAGAAAATTTATCTGGTTGATTATGCCGATGCAAATAACATTTTGAAAGAAATCTCAAGATTGAGGGAAGTAACATTCAGAAAAGTTGGCGAAGGAACAGGAAAAACTTATGATATGGATATTTATGATTTGTATTACAAACATATCGTACTTTGGGATGAAGAAACTTTAGACATTGTAGGTTCTTACAGGCTCGGCATAACATCAGAAATCGTTAAACAGTTTGGCAAAAACGGACTTTACAATAGTTCACAGTTCGCACTAAATGAAGGATTTGATGAAATTTTAACCCAATCAATTGAAGTCGGCAGGAGTTTTATCCAACAAAAATATTGGAAAAGCAATGCCTTGGATTATATTTGGCAGGGAATTGGGGCATTCCTTATTCGACATCCCGAAATCAAATACCTATGGGGAGCGGTTTCAATTAGTGATTCATATTCGGATTTGGCTAAGGGTTTGATAATAGGATACTACAAAAAGTGGTACGGGGGAGATAAATCATGGGCTGAACCTGTCTATGAATATGTCACTCCCGAAATATATCAGAAAGAAATTGAATCTGTGCTCACTGCTGATAATCATATTGATGATTTCAAAAATCTCAAACAAGCCATGAAGAATTTGAACTATTCTGTGCCAGTCTTGTTCAGGCGTTACACCGAATTATGCGATTATGGCGGCTCTAAATTTGTAAATTGGTGTATTGATGTCAATTTTAATAATTCCATTGATGGCTTGATTATTCTGGATTTGACAAAATTGAAAGAAGAAGCTAAAAAACGTTATTATAATCAAAAAAGTTTTATGAACAAATCCTCTTAGAAAATGTTTGAAATGTCAGAACAAGCTTAGTCTTGCAAAAACAATGAATTCAAAGCTTTTTAACAAGTTTCCATACTTATATGCGTTTATAATTTTTAACAATGTATCATAATCCCAAAACAATGATTATTATACAAATTTATTTTTATTGACAAAAACGAAATCAAATTAAGTGAAAGAAATTGATATAAAGCAATTGATTGAATCAAAGGCACCGGAGTTTTTTGAAAAGAAACCAGCGTTTGTCAATAAGTTCATCTTATTCGCCCTGACAAAATTACTGAAACTCAAGGAAATCAATGAATTTATCCGCAATAATCAAAATAATATCGGATTAGATTTCATCAATTCACTGTTCGATACATTAGGTTTCAGCTATAAAATATCCGATAGAGACAAGAATAAAATTCCGTCAGAAGGCAGACTTGTCATTGTTTCCAATCATCCTCTCGGTGGATTGGACGGACTCGCACTCGTAAAAGCAATTCGCGAAGTTCGCCCCGATGCTCGAATCGTCGCTAATGATTTGTTGATGAAAGTCGAAAATTTGAGTGATGTTTTCTTACCGCTGGATATATACTCCATCTCAAGCCAAAGAACTCAAATCGCCACTATTGAACAGGCGCTATTAAACGAGGAAGCTGTCATTATTTTTCCGTCAGGAAAAGTGTCTCGATTGTCTTTCAAAGGCATCCGTGACCGGAAGTGGTTGAATGGAGCTACAAAATTTAGCACAAAAACGTCTGCACCAATACTGCCGATATTTATCAAAGGGCGGAATTCTCTATTGTTTTATTTCTCTGCGCTTATCAATGATAAACTTGGCATGTTGATGCTACCGGGAGAGCTTTTTCGTCATCGCCGTAAAGCGATTACAATACTTGTAGGAGAGATAATTCCATCAAAATTATTCAACGTTCTAAAACCAAAAGTTCTGGCAAAACTTTTGCTCCAACATACTTATAAGTTGGGGGCAGGCAAAGTCGGAAATTTTAAAACCGACAAGACTGTGATTCACCCTGTTGAGCAAAGTCTTGTCGAAAAGGAACTTAAAGAAAGCGAATTGCTTGGCTCTACGTTCGATGATAAACGTATCTATCTCGTTGATTATTCAAAAGCTCAAAATGTTATGAAGGAGATTTCGCGTTTGCGAGAGCTTACTTTCCGTAAAGTTGGCGAAGGTACCGGCAAAATTTGCGATATAGACATCTATGATTTTTTCTACAAACACATTATTCTTTGGGATGATGAACATTTAGATATAGTTGGTTCTTACCGACTCGGTATAGGGTCGGAGATTATCCATAAATTCGATAAAAGAGGACTGTACAATAGTTCTCTTTTTAGTTTGAACGAAGGCACAGATACCTTTCTGAGCCAATCTATCGAAGTCGGCAGGAGTTTTATCCAACAAAAGTATTGGAATAGCAACGCACTCGACTTGATTTGGCAGGGTATGGTAGCTTTCATTATTAGGAATCCCGAAATCAGATATGCCTGGGGTGCAGTTTCAATAAGCGACTCTTATTCCGGATTTGCTAAGGCACTAATTATATCATATTACAAAAAATGGTATGGTGGCAATACTGAGTGGGCTACACCCATTTATGAATACGATATTTCCGACAACATTATGAAAGAAGTCGAAGCCATTTTAACTGCTGATAACTATATTGATGATTTAAAAAATCTCAAAGAAGCACTTCGCATTATGAATTTATCAGTTCCGATTTTGTTACGTCGTTATACAGAATTGTGCGAATACGGCGGTGCAACAATTATCAATTGGTGCGTTAATGTAAACTTCAATAATTCCGTAGACGGACTGATTGTATTAGATTTGACTATGATGAAAGAAGACGCAAAAAAGCGTCTTTACAACCAAAAAAGTTTTGTAAATAAATAAATGAATATACTATCTTGCAGTGATTTATCAAAATCTTTTAAGGACAAAGTCCTTTTTGATTCGATTTCTTTTGGATTGAACCAAGGTGATAAAGTCGGCATCATCGGAAAGAATGGTGCCGGGAAATCTACTTTGCTTAAAATCATTTCCGGTATTGAAACAGCTGATTCAGGCTCTGTAGTTGTGAACAACAATACAAAATTGATGTACCTTGACCAAAATTCCGAATTTGATTCATTTGATTCAGCTTTGGAATTTGTGATGAAGGGAAATGAAGAAATAAACAATTTGATTGACGAGCATCACAAATACTCACACAAACCAAATTTGACTGAAAAGGAATCGGCTCGATTCTCCGAAATAAATCATACTCTCGATTCGCTTAATGGATGGAATCACGAACTCGAAGCTAAGAAATATTTGGGAATGCTCGGTATTACTGATTATGAAGTTATTGTTCATACTTTGTCCGGCGGACAAAAGAAGCGAGTAGCATTGGCATATGTTTTAATGTCACGCCCGGATTTGCTATTATTGGACGAACCCACAAACCATCTTGATGCCGATACAATTCAGTGGTTGCAAGATTATTTGCAATCCATGCCAATATCGTTGATATTTGTCACCCATGATAGATATTTTCTCGATGCCGTATCTGAGAGTATACTCGAAATCAACGATAGGAAAATTTTCACTTATGATGGCAATTACGAGAAATATCTCGAACAGAAGGAAATTTTTGCCAGAACTCAATCTTCCACTTTAGAGCATAATTTATCGAAACTTCGCAATGAGCTTGCTTGGTTGCAAAAAGGCGCCAAAGCTCGTCGGACTAAGCAAAAAAGCCGCATTGATTGGATTGATGAACTGAAAAAAAGCTCGATTAAATCGAAAGATAAAAAAATCAAAATTGAATTGGGCAAGACTTTCTTGGGAAATACAATCATCGAAGCTCATTACATTGCCAAATCCATTGCCGGAAAAAAGTTATTCAGCAATTTTACTTATATGGCAAAACCCAAAGACCGCATCGGAATCATAGGTCCCAACGGCTGTGGCAAATCAACTTTGCTCAATCTTTTAGCCGGAAAAATTCAAACTGATGACGGTAGCTTCGAACTCGGAGCAAGTGCCAAAGTCGGGTACTTCAAGCAAGAAATTGATGATTTGAAAGACGACCAAACCGTAATCAATTCTTTGCGCGAAATCGCCGAATTTATTGATGTAGGAGTTGGTCGTGACCGCTATATTACGGCTAAAGAATTGCTCGAAAGATTCCTGTTTCCGCCATTTCAACATTTTGCCTATATTTCAACCTTATCAGGTGGTGAACGTCGCCGGTTGGCACTTTTGCGTATGTTTATGGCTAATCCGAATGTGATTTTGCTCGATGAACCAACAAATGATTTCGATATCGAAACATTGAATGCGATTGAAACTTATTTTGATGATTTTTACGGTGTTTTGATTATCGTATCACACGACAGAGCATTCATAGACCGTATGGTAGAATTTGTATGGGTATTCCGCCCCGATGGCACGATTAAGGAATATCCCGGAAATTATTCATACTATCTTGAGCAAAAGGAAAAGGAAGAATCTCTCAGAAGGCAATTGGCAAGTCAAAATCAAGTCAAAACCGATACAAGAATCAAGGATACGGTCAAAGTTCGCAAAAAGCTCTCTTACAAAGAGCAAAGGGAATTTGATATGCTCGAAGAAGAAATTTCTTCATTGGAAATTGAGTTAGATGACCATCAACGAATGATGACTAATCATGACGGCAAAGATTACAAGCAAATCGAAACTTTATCTTCTAAAATTGAAGAACTGCAAAAATTAATAGACCAAAAAACCGAACGATGGATGGAACTTTCCGAAAGTATTGGCTAATCATGCTCGCGGATGAAAAGTGCGATGTACTTCTTTGATGAATTCTCTATCCAAATGCGTATATATTTGTGTGGTTGATATGTCGGAATGCCCCAGCATTTCTTGCACAGCGCGCAAATCGGCTCCACCTTCGAGCAAATGTGTAGCGAAAGAATGTCTGAAAATATGAGGATGAACTTTTACGCTGATTCCAGCCATTGCCGAATATTTTGCTAATAATTTCCATATTCCCATTCGAGAAAGAGGCGAACCGCGTTGATTCAGGAATAGGAAATCATGAGATTTGTTTGGGACATAAAACTGCGACCGCGCTTCGCCCATGTATCGAGCAATCCACTCAAGAGCAGATTGCCCAATAGGCACTATTCGCTCTTTTGAGCCTTTGCCAAAGACACGGACGATTTCAGATTCTACCAGAATATCACGTTTCGTTAGTCCGATTAATTCCGATACTCGCAAGCCACATGCGTACATTGTCTCAAACATGGCTCTGTCTCTGATTCCGGCAAGAGAAGCTGTGTCAGGTTGGTCTAAAATTTTGTTAATGTCTTCAATAGACAGCGTTTCGGGCAATTTCCTGCCGGATTTTGCTTGTTCGATGGTTTCGGTTATATCATCTTTAGCTTTATTAACCGAGACCAAATATTTATACAATGCCCTTATCGAAGACAAATATCTTGCACGGCTTGAGGTTGCCAAACCTAATTCAGTCAATTGAGCCAAAAAATGTTCAACATTGATTGCTTGAGCATCAGCAAATGTCTCTATGCCCTCGGTCTGTAAATATGAAGCAAAACTACGTACGTCATGCAAATATGAATGTTTGGTGTTGTCAGCGAGCCCCTTTTCCAAACTCAAAAATTGAACAAATGAATTAATCAACTTCAGAAAATTTCTGTTTATCGTTTCCATTTATTTTTTGGGAATCTCTTTATATGAAACTCGTTTGTGCCCCATTCCAATTAGACTTTTTGCAATCACCGTTTTGATTTTATTCAAATCGCTAATAGTAATGTTGCATTCGTCAAACTGCCCGTCAAGAATTCTATCTTGGATATTTTTTTCAATAATAAGCTCAATTTCTTCGAGAGATTTTGATTCAATTCGAGAGATTGCTTCGGCACTGTCGCAAATCATCAAAATCGCAGTTTCTTTAGTTCTGGGTTTCGGACCCGGATAGCGGAAATCATCCTCGTTAACTTCTTTATCGGGATTCATTTCTAAGGCTTGCGCGTAAAAATGTTTGACAAGTGTAGTGCCATGGTGCATCGGGATAAAATCAATCAGTCTTTGTGGCAATTTATATTGTCTCGCCAATTCTATACCGGCGGCAACATGGTCAATAATAATTTGAGCACTCTTTTTTGGTGAAATTTGTTCGTGTTTATTATCAATGCCAATCTGATTTTCAGTAAAATATTCCGGCTTTTCCATCTTTCCAAGGTCATGGAAATATGTGCCTACTTTTGTGAGCAAATGATTTGCTCCGATTTCGCGTGCACAACGTTCGGCAAGCATTGCAACCGCCATTGTGTGTTGGTAGGTGCCGGGAGAAATTTCAGTCAATCTCTTAAGCAATGGGTGGTCAGGATTGTCGTATTCTTTGATTTGCAAATCTGTTGAAATATTCGGCAATCGTTCGATTATGAATAACAATCCAAAGGTTATAAGTGGTGAAATTATCGAACAAATCAGAGCCATACTCATAGATTTTAACAAATCAACGTTTTCTGTGTTGCTTTCTGCACTAAAAACAAGAATAGAAATAAAAAAGCCGATGAATATAAAAAATATTGATTGGTACATTTGAGTCCGATTTTGAATATCACGCACGGTGTAAGAAGCAAGCATCCCTACGAAAATCATCTGTGTAGCCGTAATATAATCATTTCCTCTGATTCCTGCCATCAAAAGCGACATAGTGACTGTACTTACAAATGCCGTCCTCGAATCAAATACGATAGCTATGAGCATAGATATCGCCGGAATGAAAATCAAATATTGCAATGGCAAGTCCGATACAATTTCAATCGAAAGCCAGCTCAAAATAGCGATAAAAACCATTGATGCCATCAATATGCTTAGTTCTACGTTGTCCGTTATGACTCGCTTACGTAGTATCAACAAATATACTATCAGGATTGACAATATCATCGCCGAATGTCCGAAATTACCAATATAATATAATACTCCATAGCTATCCTCATCCGTCATGAAACGGGAGCTTTGGTAGGATTTGATTTTGGCAATGTTCAATTCTGTGAGTTTTTCTTTGCTATGAATGATGACTTCCCCGGCACGGACAAAACCAATAGTTCGAGGTACAGAATTCATTGATTGCTCGATTGCTTGGTCAGTCAAATCATTATGAAAAACTAAGTTCGGAACGTCAAGTCGTTTAATGATTTCTATTGCCAGCGGTTGCAGTGGGGTCTGGATTGTTTTGCTGATTAATGATTCGGCATTATCAATAAATTTGGACTTGTCAACCAGATTCACTTTATTTAGTATTATGAATTGGTTCTTATCAACTCGAACCATGATTTCGGATTTTGATATTCTATCCAAAGCGATATTTACAAATCCGTTGTCATAAGCTTCTGATAAATATTTTTCTAAGCTTTGTTTTATTAATTTGAACTGTGCTAATCTTTGCTTAAGCGGCATATCTAATAATGGCTTGAGTGACTTCTCAGAAATAGGATTTGGAAGGGTTTCTACTGTCTGAGTCAACATCTCTTCGAGGATATCTAAAATTGCGGTCAGAGCAGTACGATTTGATAATGACGCTGCTTCATCTATGACAAACACCGGTAAAGCTTCCTCAGCGGCGAGGCGTCTTTCGTCAGAGTACTTTGTTGGTTCTTTGTATATCGGGTAAGAAAATTCAGCGATTATTGGTTCATCTTCCCATGTAGAGCCTTTCACCATCCTATAATCCGGTATATTATATGCCTTTTGGTCTAATTGAATCACAAAAAATAATGATGTCAACAACAAACTAACGATGATGATGATAACTTTCAGACGCAATGAGCCTTTAATGCGATTGTAATCCATTTGTGATGCGATTGCGTTATCCACCAATATTTTTTGGAACAATGTTTGTTTAGGGTTTAGCATCTTGTTTTCTTTTGCTTTTTATTTTGAAAACTTTTTCATATTATTGCGAATATAATCATAATATTTTTTTTCGATGTAATTCATGGAATGTCTTTATATAAATAAAATCTTAAATGTCGGTGAAATTTGCGAACTAAATACCGATGAATCTAAGCACGCACGAGCTCTTCGCTTGCGTGAAGGTGATAATATTTATCTTACTAACGGAATCGGTTCGCTTTATCTTTCGGAATTAGTAAGCTATTCAAAAAATACCTTGAACTGTAGAATTTTGGAATCTTACCCAAATTTCGGAGAGCCTGACAAATATGTGCATGCCTTTATAGCTTTGATTGATAATAAAGACAGAATAGATTTTTGCATCGAAAAATGTATTGAAATCGGTGTGTCGGAGTTTACATTTTTAAATACGAGATATTCTACCAAAAGGCAAATAAATCCTGACAGGCTACAAGCAAAAGCCATCGCTACGATTAAGCAATGCAAAAGAGCAATGCTGCCGAAGTTCAACCCAACGATTGATATTGCAAAGATTGATAGCGTAATTGGCGATTATGATGTCTATTTGGCTGACGAAAATGGTCAATCATTCAAATCATTCAACTTGAAAAGCAGAGTAGCATTAATTGTTGGACCCGAAGGCGGATTTTCTGAAGAAGAAATTTCAATGTTACAAAATTTAGACAAGGCATCACTCGTCAATCTCGGCAATAGAAGATTGCGTGCAGAAACAGCTGCAATTGCAATGAGCATTTTATGTTTGAATCTCTAATTTAGGATTTTATTTATGGCAATAGATTGGCACAAATGCAAAGGTGGAGTTTGGTGTGACTTGTTCCAGTTAGATTTGGAACATGAATTTCTCCGAAATCTATCAGGTGTGTATATAGTTTGGAGCGGCACAACTGAAAAAAGCGTTCTGAAGGTCGGCTCAGGTCTTATCTCGACAGAATTGAAGAAGGAGAGAAGCGACCTCGCTATTCAAATTTTCTCTCACCACGGTGTTTATGTTTCGTGGGCTGAAGTGTCTGCTCTTAAAAGGGAAAGCGTTATGCTTTATTTAGCAGAAGTTCTTTCGCCTAAACTACCTATCAACTTACCTCGTACAATACCCGTTAAGGTTGATTTGCCATGGTGACAATGTATTACTAAACTTAGATTTTTTCTTCTCTTAGCTCGCGAATACGGGTTCTGGCTTCGTGCAAATAAATCGAGCCGGGGTATTTCATAAGTATCTCTGTGTAATAGCGTAATGCCTCAGCAGTATTTTTCTCAGCGTAATATGTATCTGCTATCATTTTTGTCATCCTATCCAAATAGATTGATTCAGGAAATTCTGTCAACAGCTTCAATGCAGCTTTTCGCGATAAATCATACTTCCCGTCATTCAGATAAATTTCCGAAATCCTTATATATGACAGCTCCATTAAATTATCGCTCGAAGAATTTGCAGATACTTCCACATACATTTCGATTGCTTTGTCAAAATTTCGCTTGTATTCTTCAAATTCCGCTTTTGCAAAGAGCATCAATGGATTGATGAAATTTTCATTTTCGGTAATGAAAGCATATTTTTGGATTGCTACATTCGCAATATCCGAATTTGGGTTCAATGTAAGTGCTTTATACGATTCTTTTGCTTTTACAATATCACCGCTGAAATATTCAATCATTGCGGATAACAAATTAGCAAAGTCCTTCGCTTTAGGGTCGGAATTTCGACTTTTCAATATTTGTTGTATTGTTTTGGAAGCGTTTTCGATATCATTTCGGATAAGATAAACTTTTGCTAATTCAATTCCTGCTTCAACCGAAAAGCCGTGATTTGGAAAATCTTTGATTAATTGCTTATATTGATTGATTGCTTTATCGTAATCATTCAAATACTCGGAATAAATTTTAGCAAGCCTTATCATACTCTCTGCGGCATGAGATGACTTTGGGTGCTCTTTAATTATTGCATCATAGCGGTTCATGATGTTTTTCAGTTCACTTTCAGTGAATCTTGTCTTTGTTCCTGCAAGCTTTCCTTCTAGTGTACGAGTATATCCGTAAAGTGCAGAAGATGCGTATGGACTGTTTTTACCTCGGTCTATCAAGATTGAAAAAGCTTTCAGTGCAATCTCATGTTCGCCATCACGAGATGTGGAATTCGCAAAATTCAAAATATCCAAACCACGCGATTGTTTCAATTCATCTATTCTTATCGTCATTTCGAGAGCTTGTTCCAATCTTTTGGCTTCACGCAGAAACCATGTATAGACTTCTTGGTAAACTATGTTCGATTTTTCTGAATCAGCTCGGCGTTTCAAGACTTTGTCAATATGCTCAAATCCTGCTTCGTTGGACATAAATGCAAACAGACGACCTTGAGCCAATGCAATATTGTAATTATTGTCCAATAAGTCGAGTATTTCCTCTGTGCCGTCCACATGATTGCCGGTTGAAATGTATAATTTGATTAAATTATCCGAAAAAAGTGAACTATCGCCAAATTTCTTTCGTGCGGCAATGTAAGTTTCAATTGCCTTTTGGAATAATTTCAGATCTATTTGACTATTTGCAACGTATTCGTAAGTTACGGCTGTAATACCGCTCATATTCATAATATTTTTCCAAATTTCATCAGCTTTTTTAGAGTTTCCTGTTCGCCAATTCATCTCAGCAGCTATGATTAAAATCTCTGGATTTGGCTTTTTGTTCGCTTTTTCTTCTGCATATTTCAGCAAATCCGAAAATTTACTCATTTGCTTCATTACTCTTGCAAGTGCAAAAAAATACGTATCATCTTCAGGTTTTTCATTGTAAAGTTCTTCATAAATACTCAAAGCACTTTCCAAATTGCCGCCTTGTTCGTAAGATTGCCCAAGTCTAAATTTTTGGATTAAAGCACTTTGGCTTTGAGCAGAAATATAAAAGATTAAGAACAGTAATATTATTAATAAGGATTTTTTCATATTTTCGGTTATAATTTTTGCAACTATTTCACAAAGAAGACGTTGTATTTTGTAAAATGTTATTGAATTCAGTATCAATCGTACTCTTATGCAGACTTTCAAAATAATATCTATAAAAATCATATTTCTCGGAATCTGTCTCTTAGCGATGTCCTCAATTTCAAAATCTGATGACATCATTTTGAGGAATGCAGATAGTTTGCGTGGACTTAATATCGAAGAAGGCAGCTTCAGAGAATTCTTTGGCAATGTTTGGTTGATTCAAAAAGACTTAGATTTGAAGTGTGATTATGCCAAGCAATTTATCAATTCCAATGCTGTGGATTTGCTCGGTAATGTTGTCATCACTCAAAAAACTATGATTCTTAAGTCTCCTAAAATTTTCTATAACGGTAGTTCAGGTATAGCAGTCGCGAATAACGGTGTAGCACTAAGAGATGCAAACAGCTATCTTGAAGCAGAAAAAGGCACCTACTCGACAAAAGCATATTTGGCAGATTTTTATGGTGATGTTTTTATCGAAGATGATTCGGTCAAAATTTACTCGGATAATGTTGTTCATAACCGCACTACTCGCGAAAGCTTCGCCACGGGTGATGTTTGGATATTCGGCAAATATACAAATGTCATTATGAAAGGTGATACAATCATCAATATTCCCAAAGATAGTTATTCTATAAGCACAGGCAACACAGTTTTGTTCAAAATTGATACTGTTCGACGACTTGATTCCATTTTTGTCGAAGAGGAGGAACAGTTCTTTTCTACTTATATCTTGTCACTTGACACTTTAAGCATCTCTTGCGATACAATGCAAGCTTATAGATTCATCGGCGACGAAGAATATTTTTTCGATGGCAATGTGCAAATAGTGAAAGAAAATATTAAAGCAATAGCCAAATCTGCTGTCTTTTACAAAAACCGGAACATAATAATTCTTCGCGACAAGCCTATCGTATGGTATGATTCTACGCAACTGTTTTCGGATTCGATAGTAATTGAACTGATTGACAACAAGTTGAAAAAAATTAGTGCTTTCGGGAACTCAATTGCAGTAACAAAAGTTGATTCGCTCGACAAAGAACGTATCAATCAAATTGCTGCAAATGATATTTATATCGAATTTGACAATGGCAAAATTAATAGTCTCAGGGGCAATCTCAATGCTTCAAGTTTGTATTTTTTTAAAGACGAAGAAGGCTACAACGGCGTTGACAGAAAATCAACCGATTCTATTCATGTAGAATTTACTAATGGCGAACCCGAAAACATATTTTGGATTGGTAGTTCGATTGCTGAGTTTTATCCCGAAAATGTTATTTTTGGCAATATCAAATCATACTTCTTGCCGGAATTCAAATGGTCAGATATCCGACCTGAAATTCAGAAAATCACGTTCGGTAGGAAAGAAAAAGAGAGACAATTTTAAAAACTACAATAAAAGTGAGTGTTTTTACTATCTTTTAAAGAAAATAGTTAGTTTATATCAGGTTTTTTTGTTAATTTAATGTTGGCTAAATTATTAAAATGCAAAATTTTGTTTACGATTAGAATCATATTGTTTATTTGGGTTTTGTTGCCACTTACTTTAAGTAGCAGTTATACACAACCAAAGCTTTCCTCGTATGAGGGGCTTCACTTCTATGTTGGTTTCATGGAAAATGAATCAAATGTAGCTTTGCCAAGCAAAAACTTAGAACAGTTCATTTTCATTACGTCCGAATTCGAAACAACTATAAAAGTCAAATACGGGCAGCAATCTCCCTTTAATGTGTTTATACCATTCAACGAAGTAGTTAACATACTTGTGCCACGCAGTATGGAGAATTTCAACTCCGAAGTTGTTTCAAAAAATTTGATTGAGATTACAGCCGAAGTCCCTATAACAGTTTACGCATTTTCGAGCATGAAACATTCATCCGATAGCTATTCTGTCATTCCGGTATCGAATTGGGGTAATGAATACGTTGCTCTTACTTTACCAAATGACCATTATAATCAACCAACTCTGGATTCCATCAGAGATTTCACCCCTCGCTCATCGCAATTTATGATTATGGCTGCTTACGATAATACTTTGGTGACTTATTACCCGAAATCTATGACTCGTAAGTTGAATCAAGTAGATTCTGCTTATTCGGTATTGCTCAACAAAGGTGAATGTTATTTGGTTCAATCTTGGCAATATATGCGCGGGCAAGGAGATTTATCCGGTTCATTTATAAAAGCCGATAAACCTATCGGAGTCTTGACAGGGCATGTGAGAACTGCGTTGGCTCAAGGGTTTAGTGCCCAACCACCTGATTCGAAAGACCATATCATAGAGATGTTGATGCCGGTTGCCTCTTGGGGGAGAACTTTTATTTCGGTTCCGTTCGGGACAAATCCTAATAGGGGAGATTATTTCAAACTCATAACTCGGACTAAAGAAGCAAAAGTTGATATTTTTACTTCAACTGGTCCACTTGAAATAAAATTTCCCGCAAATAGTAATATTCAGGAACTGCCCGGATTGAATAAACCTGCTTTATGGGTTGCATCAGCACCCATCCAACTTGCTCAGTTTATGTATAGGGTGGGCGATTCGCTCGAAACATTTAATTATGACCCGGGGATGGTGGTATTGCCTCCGGTCGAACAATATATTTCAAGCATTAAGTTTCTGACTCCGGGCGAAGTTTTTCAACCTCCTGATGCAGTTAAGTATAGCAATCATTTTGTCACGATTGTTGCTCAAAGTATTGCTCTCGAATCTTTGACCTTGGACAACAATCTTGTCGAAAACATAAGTGATATTCGCAATCAAGTAATTCCCGGTACTGATATGCACTGGGCGAGAATCGAAATAGGACAAGGGCAACATAAAATAACATGCGATACAGGAAGGTTTTCGGGCATCATTTTTGGTGTTGGTAATTTTGACTCATATGCTATGGTGCTCGGTTCATCGCTCAAAAATCCATTCAGCGACGATAAAACAAATCCAACTATAATCGTTACAGAAGACTGCTTCGAACTGAAAGGTACTATCACAGATGAAGTCAGCGACAAGAGTTTCGGGATTTATTATGCAATTGTCAATCAAATTGCTTCAACTAACTACAATTGGAAAATTGACCCTATCGCATCTGACGCAAGGAACATTACATTTACTGCCAAGCCTATAAATATTTTCAAAGATGGTAAATTTGTCATTGATTATTATGATAAAAGTGGAAATAAAGGCACTTATACAAAAACTCATAATGCTATAAAAATCAAACACCCCGATTTAATTATTTTGAATGGGATAGGGTGGTTAGATTCAACTTGTTTCGACCATGTAGTGACAAATGACGGGCTTTCCCCTATTATACTGAATTCTGTCAGTTGGAGTGCAGATAGCAGAGTAGAGCTTTTCACCGACCCGGCTTTACCCTATGAAATTCCACCCGGTAGCTCTGTTAAATTCACTATTTGTGTCAACCCTAAAGGGGAAACAAGTGCAGTCCTAGGCAAAATTGATTTGAAATTTGAGTGCGATATTAATTTTTCATACAATTACCGAGGCGATGTGCTTGCTCTCGAAATTATAGCATCGGGGCATGATTTTGGCGATGTACTTTTAGGCGATTTACCATGCGACAGCATTAGCATTACAAATAAAAGCAACACTTCTGTAACTATTTCAGAATTGAACACAGCATTCAATTTGCCGGAATTCATTCTCGATACTGCAGGGAGATTGCCCTTGCTACTCAATCCAGATGAGTCGGTAAAGTTTCAAGTATGTTTCATCCCGTCAATGAATGTTACTTACGAGGATTCGGTCATTTTCCGAAATGAATATGATTATTATGTTTATGGCATTATAAAGGGACGTGGAGTATCGCCAAAATTTGATTCTTATATCGTTGATTGGGGCAACAGACGAATCGGCACGACAAATGATACTACAATATTTGTCAAAAATAGAGGCACAATCGACGGTTTAATCAAATTTTCGCAATTCAACTACAATGACTTCAACGATGATAATTCTGTAACACTCAGCCAATTGCATAATGCCTCTGTTCCATTCCAAGACTCAATCGAAGTAAATTTCAGCTATTTACCAATTCAAGGTCCCGATTATTTACTCGAGGCTGAATATACTGCTAACTGGACTTTACATGAACCTTTTACCATCAGGCTCAAAGGTGTTCCGACAATCCCTGAAATCGAAACCGCAGATTACGATTTTGGGAATGTTGAGATTTACTCGACTAAAACAGCAACTTTCTCAGCTGTCTTTTCAAATGGGAATGAAATGCTTGCTATAGATTCTATCTTCATTATCAATGGTGATGTTGGTTCTTTCAATTTTAATCTTGATGATTACAAAAACACTTCAGTTGACCCTAACAACAATTTACCTTTTGAAATAGAATTTGCCCCTATGAGACTTGGCTCGCATGAAATTATTTTTGGTGTCGTAAATGATGCAAATCCTAATTACACACGTTCAGTCAAGCAATTCAAGGTAACGGCAAATTCGATTGCACCACAGACTGAAAATTTATTGGTCGAAATTGTAACAAATCCGACTTTCGTTTGTTTATTACATTTAGGTGAAGTGTCAATTACAAATAAAGGAGAAGTAAGAACTGATATAACAGGATTGACTATTAAAACGGACAATCCCGCGATAATGGCTCGAATAAAGAATTTTGAGCCAAAGTCTCTCGAACCGAACGAAACGGTAATTTATGGATTTGAATACTATCTCGAACGCAATGTTACAGGCTCACTTACAATTAACATCGAACTATTCGGAGAATTTGAAATAGAGCGAAGTTTCGAACTTCAACTCCCGGCTGCAGGCATTACTATCAATCAAAATGAAGACATTATATACGATGTTGATGATACTGTTACATTCAATTTCTCAGGAAATTTTCATAGTGATGCGGATACACTTGTTTCATTTAAGTTCATCTTAGACCTCAGAAAAGACTATTTTTTCATTTTAGACGAAGAAATTTACTTAAATATCGAAAAAAATGGAATTATGAATAAATATTTATTGTATAAAAGCATATTTTTTGATAAATTGGAACTTATTTTTGGTGAAAGATTAATAAAAGTATCTGAGAATTCACAATGGTCAATTGAAATAAAGGCTCTGGGCTTATTACCACCGGAAAAAGAAAAGACTTGGACTATAAAAGTCAGTTCTGATGAGTGTTTTGTGCCTGATGAAAAAAATATTAAGACTAAGTTAAATGATTTGTGTATTTTTGACTTAAGACATGTACAATTTTTGGCTAATTTTCAAGATATTAATATTTACCCAAATCCTGTACACGATGAGATGAAATTGAAGATTTTGACTGATAGAAAAATGGATGATATCGCTATAGATATTTCTGATTTATTCGGCAACACAAAGTCGTTGGGTACGCTCCCCGCTTTGGAAAGAGGTTTGCACGAGCAAATGTTTAGTATCGGTGATTTGCAAAGCGGTTCATATATGCTTCATTTTAGGAGCGATAGTTTTGAAAAAAATATTATGTTTGTAATCATTAAATAATTAATTTAAGGTGGTCTTTATGAAGTTACGTATTCTACCTGTTCTCTTGATTTCGGCTATGTTCTCTACATTAACTGTTTTTGGGCAAACGTCTGCACCTACACCAATCTTTGTGACAACCGAAGAAGTCCCTATCTATATTGGTCCGGTGTTTGGTTACAATCGTTCAATTCATAGTGTTGATTTGGCATCTTTCGACGAAGCAATTTGTCCAAGATTCGTAAATGGAAATGATAATGGGTTTTATGTAGGTTTCAGTTTCGAGCAACATTTGGGAAAAGATGCTGCTGCTTCAACGTCCTCTTTTATTTTCAGGGTCCTCTATTCCACTATGCCGGCTTTTATGGAAACTACTGAAGAGCCGATTCCTTCATTAATTACTATTGTAGATAGTCAAGGTAACCCTGATGGTGAGACCATAATCAATTCCTCAACAAGGCATACTCAACAGATTGATTACTCGGTTGTATCGGCTGAAGTTTGTTATAAAATCAATCCAATTCCGGGTATGGGATTAGGTTTCACAATTGGACCAACTTTCGACTTTGCACTTACAAAGACTCAGGACCAACGTTATGAATTATTGCAACCACTTGAAGCTCAGTTTAGAAGGAATCAAGATGCAATTGACCAATTAGGCTACCGTTATATTGATAATGACAGAACAATAGTTATCAAAGAAGGCGACATACCGAATTCAAATGCTTTTCGTCTCGGTATCAAAGCCGGCGTTCAATATGAAATTTTGGTCAAAACTTTGACTATTGTTCCGGCAATGTATTATAACTTTGGTGTAACAAATCTTTCGAGCCAAGAAAGCTGGCGTGTAAACGCTTTGCAAGTTGGTGTAGATTTGAGATGGGCTGTTAAACTCGGTCTATAATAGTTAAATTTTCAGAACCGATTCTCTTGTAAGTTGATAATCCAAACTACAGGATGAATCGGTTATTTTTTTGTTGAATTATAACGGAGTAGCTTTGGAAAGGCTGTGGTCACCTTGGAGAGCACAATACATTGATTCTTTCAAAGAGCAAGACTCGCAAGGCGAGGTTTGTTTCTTTTGCGTCGCTGTAAGCGATTTCGAACATCCTCGCGAGCATCTCGTTTTGCATACTTCCAATCATGCAATTGTGATGATGAATAAATTCCCCTACAATAACGGTCACCTGTTGATTGCTCCCAAAATTCATACAAATGACATTCTTGCCTTACCTGATGAAGTTTTTGCTGATATTTCCGCACTCACGAGACGATGCGTAGGTGTATTGAATGACGTTTACTCGCCTCAGGGTTTTAATATTGGGGCTAATTTAGGCAGAGCAGCCGGCGCAGGGGTGCCCTCACATTTGCATTTCCATGTACTTCCACGTTGGAATGGAGATACGAATTTTTTGCCTGTTATTTCCGAAGTGAAAGTGATTTCTGAATCAATCAATGATACTTACCTAAAATTGTTCGAACATTGTTCAAGGTGGTAAACTTTGGAAAAGGTTAAACCCAAAAAATCATTCGGTCAAAATTTCCTTACTGATAAAAACATCTCTTCAAAAATAGTATCTCTTCTCAATGTTGTCTCCGATGATATTGTTATTGAAATCGGTCCCGGTATGGGCGCTTTGACTGAAATTCTGTTAGGCAATCAAATCAAATTAGTCGCTGTCGAACTTGATGAACATGCAATTTCATACCTAAATGAAAAATTTAAAGCAGACAAATTTTCAAATTTAAAAATCATTCACCAAAGCATTCTTGATTTAGATTTCATGAAAATCTATAAGCAATACGGCAACAAAAAAATTAAAGTTATCGGCAATATTCCATACAATATATCTACCGAAATTTTGTTTAAACTGCTTGAAAACAGGGATATAATAGAAAATATTGTGTTAACAGTGCAAAAGGAAGTTGGGCAACGAATTACGTCGCAAGAAGGAAGCCGAATTTATGGCATCACTTCAATTGCTGCATGGATGGTGAGCACTCCGATGTATCATTTTGATATTGCTCCGGGAAGTTTCTATCCTGCTCCAAAGGTGACGTCCGGTGTTATATCACTTGAGATGAATAAGCAAATCGAACAGCAGTATTATGACGATTTCATGAAATTTATAAAAACTTTGTTCAATCAGCGTCGGAAAATGATTTCGAATTCTATCAAAAATTATCTCCCGAAAGAAAGACTTGCTCAACTTGCACCTTCAATTGAAGCTACACTGAGTAAACGCCCGGAACAGCTATCTCTAACCGAACTTGTGAATTTGTTTGATAAAATCAGAGAACAACGCAATGATTGACAAAATCAAAGAGCCACTCCTACAATTCAATTTGAAAGAAATTCTCAAAATGTCGGACATCTATTCACTAAGCATTTTGAGCGTTTATACTTTGCTTGCCATATTTTTTTCTCCGTATATTGATGGTTCAATCACATTGATTTATATAAATATATTAATTATGGCAGGAATAGTTTCTATTGCGACTATTGACGAGAAATTCAAAGCCGGCAGATTGTTCACTTTATTCAGACGAGTTTACATAGCGCCCTTGATATTCATTGTTTATGACCAAATCCAGAACTACATTCCAATGCTCAATCCCAATTTATATGATTTGACTTTGATTGCGTGGGATAAGGCTATATTTGGTGTCAATCCGACTGAATGGATTTATCAATTTGCGTTTCCCGCATTGACAGAATTCATGCAAACGAGTTATATGCTTTACTTTTTTATGCCTTTGGCTCATGGCATAGAGTTGCACCTAAAACGCGAAGATAAGAAATTGGGCGAATTTTCACGAATAATCTTGTTTGCTTTTTATACGTCTTATTTGCTGTATTTCATCATGCCGGCAATTGGACCACGGTTTTTCATTCATGACTTTTTCGCAATGGATTTGGAATTACCCGGTTTATTTCTTACAGACTTTTTCCGCAATGTTGTTAATAGTGGAGGCGGAATTCCTGACGGAGTAATGAATCCTGCCGATTTTGTCAATCGCGATTGTATGCCGAGCGGGCATACGATGGTTACCTTGGTTAATATATACGTTGTATTCCGAAATAAATCAATCTTTCGCTACCCAATTTTAATTTTTGGATTGTCTTTGATTGTTTCCACAATCTACTTACGCTATCACTACATGGTTGATGTTATGGCAGGTGCAGTATGTGCAGTAATCGCATTATATCTTGAGCCGAAAGTACGATTATTTGTGAAAGAGAAATTGAAATTCAAAAACGCTTGATTATTCCAAAAATGCCCAATTGACACTCATCCTGAAATTTCGCGTCAAATCGGGATACAGGGCAACTTGATGGTAATTCGTAGATAGCAAATTCATAAACGAGCCTTTGAAATATGCCGTCCCAATTTTTATTTCGATAAATGCATCCAATCCGTGAGGAGTGAAGTCCGATTCAAAATCCGAGCTATAATATGTTCTGCTCAATGGCATGTAGGAATAGCTTGTGCTGCCGCTTGATGCTTTTAAATCAAGCCCAACTCTCAAAATACTTCTGCCCGGTGAATAAGTGTAGAAGAATCGCACTCCGCCGTAAAGGAGCGGGAATTTATCTTTGTAATCACCTGATGCCATCGGATAGCTCCACAAACGCATCAACACTGTGAAGTCTTTGCCTACTTTGAAATCAATTGTGCTTTGCAACCCCAACATTTCCACGCTACCGGCATTGCTTAAGATGAGCCCGGACAATGTGTCTCTGCCTGTGATAGCCGCTTGTCTAGCAATGAAATCGTTGATTCTTTTTCCAAATGCTTTGAGCCTAAAGTTGGTAGATTCGCCGAACTTGTGATTAAACAAAGCAAATGCCGTATAATGCTCTTCACTCAGCAAATTTAGTCCTTCGGCAGGGTGGGGAAGACGATTAGAACGCGATATATCGAATTCGAGAGTGCTTTTATCCGAAATTTTCATCAACAAATTGGCTCCGATTGCTACACCGACATTTTCATACAATGTAAACAGTCTTGTACCACCGGAAAGCACCAAATAATCTGAAAGATTGAAAGCTAAATGCCCAAATCCCGCAAATGAAACGCCCTTTACTTCACCATGAATATACGATTCGTCGGCTTGGCGTCGGTCGAAGTAGCCACCGGTTTTGAAATTCATAAATCCGAAAAGCTTTTGTTCGTATCTGCCCGAAATGCCATAATAATGAAATCCGTTTTTGTAAATATGCCGACTTGTATCAGCAGGACCGAAACTGAAATTTCTGCCGGATGAGCGCTCATAATCGGCATGTGAAAAGTATGCTGTTAATGTAATTGCAGAATTTGTCGGGAAAATTTTGGAAAATGACAGATTCAAATCGTGGCGGAAAATTCTCTCGTTTAGCCCATCGAACAAAGGACGCGATGATAATTCGTCGTATAAATCTTGTTCAGAATGAGTATTGATTCCACCGCTATTTCCGTGGCCATGATTTGAAAACGATTCGGTGAAAGTTAGTGAAGTCGAATCATCAGGGCTCCAACGCAATAATATCCGAGTATTCCAAGAATGGACCCAATTGTTTGAAAAACGCCCATCAGCATTGATATTCCTGAACCCGAATGTGAAATTCCATTCAGGATGAAAATTTTGCGAGATAATTCCGTCAGCAGCTAAAAATTCTGCACCACCTTGAGCAATCCATATTTTTGTGAATGGCTTTTGGGTATTGTGGCGGACTTCTTGAATATTTACAAATGCACCCGGGGAATTATCGCCAAAAATTGAAGCCTTCGAGCCATAAAATATTTCGATGCTTTCCAAAAATTCCGGTGCTATGAGTTCGGGATTGAAATTGCCATATCCGACATCTGTCAAAGGTCTGCCGTTCGATGCAAATGAAATAGCCGAAGGCATTCCGCCATCAACCATGAAATGATTGAACAAACCGTATGAGCCGAGCGAAAGAGGATAAAAATCGCTTTTGCTACTCAAAATATCGCTCAATCCTGTATAATTTACAAATTGGAAATCGCGTTTTGAAATGCTTGTTGCTGCAGTCGAATCAAGCATGAACATTTTTCCGTGCCTGTGGTTCGGTATGCGAATGATGGAATCCCGATAGTCCCTGATGTCGGTTGAGTCAGTATCGGTTTGAGAATATAAATTCTGCGTTAGGGCAATTAATGCTAAAAGCACTATTACACTAACTTTGAATTTCAATATTTTTTTGCTTGTACTCAAAATCATTTACAAAGATAATAAACTATATTCAAGCATAATAGACGTTCTCGAATATAAAAGACGTCTTTGCAAATTACGCCAATAATTTTATCCGATTGAAAATATAATCGAGACTCTCTTTTTTTAGTATTGCTTTGTAATACTGCGTGTCTTTGAATTGCTTGCTCTTTACGTTGTCGTAGTTCAAATATCGTTTACTCTTGTTTGAATCAAACCAATAGACCAAATATATTTTACCTTTTTTAATTTCGAGAGCCGTCATACCTCGTTTCCCAATGACAGCTCCAGAATTGAACAAACAAGGCACAAGCAATTCATCGCCGTAAATTCCTTTTTTTAGAAAATAATTTTCACCATTTTTACGAAGGTTATTGAATTCGGTTCGCAACAAGGAAATTTTATGAATTATAAACTCTTTATTCTCGTTTACAGTTTTGTGCAATAATCGCAGATATTTTTCAATCAGCATATTGAGTGCATCAATTTTTGACATTGATTCGAAAAGCGGTCTGTGAGTGTGTCCAATAATAGAGATAATCTTCTTCCGGGCTGAAAAATTATAGGCACGGATTTCGGTCTTGAATTTTTTTATGCTGTTAATCGAAACTGTATTATTATGAATTCCCAAAGGAGTGACAATATATTTAATCAAATACAAGCTTAGAAGGTTGAATGTCTCTATGAAATTAGAAATTTGGTGCCCATGATAAATGAAAATATCATTATCCTTGTATTTCAATTTCAAACCTTGGAGAATTTTCTTGTTAACCTCCGGCTTGCGTTGTTTACAAAGCAAGTAATCATGATTGCCAATTATTTTAAACAAATTTCCCTTCTTGTTGAATTCGTTGAAAAGATCAAACAAATCACTCCAAGATTCGGCGATTTTACTGATGTCGAACCTATATAAATCCTCAATATCACCGTTTAAAATTAATTTATATCCTTTTTCAAGATAATGTTCTCTCAGCACTTTGATAAAAAGCTCAGAATTATGAAGGAAATCATCTTTCCTGCCACGGTTTCCAAGATGAAAGTCGCTGAAGATAACTATTTTATCGTTGTCAGTAATGTCAATCTGTTGTACTTTGTTGTAAAGGCGCTCTAATATACGCGAATAATGAATTTCATTTTTCATAGAGTAGTTACTTAACCCTTCGAAGCTTGATTCTTGAGGACATTTCGCTTTCGTAAATTCTTTTAACGCCGTCTCCCAAAGCTTGCTCAATATCGCGAATATTTTGGACAAGCCTTATGAAGCCACCGATTTCGACTGAAGCAGCTTGGTCGGTGCCCCACATTGAGCGGTCTAATGTAATGTGTCGCTCAACGAAGTTTGCTCCCAAAGTTACTGCCGCCCAAGTAGGTGATAGTCCCACTTCATGTCCCGAGTAACCAATTGGCGTATCGGGATAATTTTCGCGATAGGATTTGATTACATTCAAGTTCAATTCCGAAACTTTACATGGGTAAGTCGAAGTAGCATGAGCAACCATCAAATTTTCAAAACCCATTAGATTAATTGTGGTTTCAATTTCTTCAATTGTTGACATCCCCGTCGAAATCATCACAGGTTTGCCCGTTACTTTTGTTTTCATAATTAGTTTGTGGTCTGTCAGACAAGCTGAAGGAACTTTGAAAAAGGGCACATCATATTTATTAATGAAATCAACTGCAGTTTCATCCCAACAAGAGGCAAGCCATGATATACCATGCGATTTACAGAATTTATCAATCTCGTCATATTCATCAATGCCAAATTCCACTTTGTGACGATAGTCAATATAAGTCATTCTGCCCCAAGGAGTGTCACGTTCGATATTCCATTGGTCTTTCGGCACGCATAGTTCAGGAGTGCGTTTTTGGAATTTAACGGCATCAACACCCGCTGCTGAAGCTCCTGCAATCATCTTTTTCGCTAATTCAACCGAGCCGTTGTGGTTAATCCCAATTTCGGCTATTACATAAACCGGAAATCCATCGCCGATGCTTTTTTCACCGACTTTTACAAATCTTTCTGAATTACTCATTTTTTATCCTTATAATTAATTAATTTACCAAATTGTCCAACCGCCATCAATAACGAGATTGGCGCCTGTCATGTAAGAAGAAGCATCAGATGCTAAAAAAACAAGTCCACCCATATATTCATCGGGTTGAGCCATGCGTCCGAGTGGTGTTCGTTCGGAGTATTTTTGGATGAAGAATTCATCTTGTCTATTTTCAACTCCGCCGGGCGAAAGTGCATTCACACGGACTCCGCTTTTACCCCAATACGCAGCCAAATATTTGGTGAATGATATGACAGCACCCTTTGTTGTGGGGTAAGCGGGAGATTTGTACATTTTGCGATTGCCGTCTCTGTCCAAGTACAAAGATTGGTCGGGCGCTACAATTCCGTATGTGGAAGCAATATTTATTATGCTACCGCTTTTGATTTCAGCCATTTCGCTACCAATCACTTGCGAAGTCAGAAACATGCCCGTAACGTTGACATCAATTATTTTTCTGAAAAAATCTAAGCTGTAATTTTCAAATTTTGATTCATCCAGCGAGTTCAGAGGAATTTCCACCATATCATTAATTGCAGCATTATTGACAAGTATGTCCACTTTCCCGAACATACTGATTGTGTCGGAAAGTAAGGAATATAGCTCAATTTTTTTTGTGATATCACAAGCAATTCCAATTGATTTAGTTGGCATACTTTCGGATAGTGCCGTGCACTTGTCAATATCCATGTCCGTTACTACAACGTTTGCACCCGCTTCCGATAAAGCTTTGCAATGATACTGACCTATTAAACCTGTTGCTCCGGTTACGATAGCAACCTTTCCTTTCAATGAAAATATTTCCATATTAATTCTTCGGTTTAATGTTAAAATTGCCAACTCTTCTGAACACAGGCTCGATTGGTGTTCCAAGTAAACTATTTTCGAGGTTGTCCGTTTCTATGGCTTTTTTGAGCATAACTAAGACTTCGGAATATGCTTTCAAAGTATATGAAATATCTTCATCGGAATGGGAATATGACATATTGTGAAATCCTGACCACAAAATGCCGCGTTTCAGGAACTCTTGCTGCATGTATGATTTCATTATTAGTGGATTTCCGGCTTTTGCATCGAAAGTAATCACCGTCTTGAATGGATAACCGGTAATTCCAACAAAATCAATCCCAATCTCTTGAATCATAGATTTGATACCGTCTTTGAGAATTGAGCCTTTATTATGCAAGGCTGAAATAACATCTTTTTGTTGCATTTCTTCTATGGTCGCTTTCGCTGCTGCCAATGACAATGCCTCACCACCAAACGTTGTAAAGAAAAAGACATCTTTTTCGAGCAATTGCATAATATCGGCTCTACCTGTAAGAATTGACAAGGGCATTCCGTTAGCAACCGCTTTCGAGAATGTAGCCAAATCCGCTTTGATGCCGAAATATTCTTGAGCACCACCCAGAGCCATTCGGAAACCGGTCCACATTTCATCGAAAATTAAAACTATGCCTTTTTCTGTGCATATTTCACGTAATTTGTGAAGGAAATTATCTCTCGGCTCCTCGAAAACTACCGGCTCGAGTATAATTGCAGCTGTATCGTCATCAATTGAATTCAAAACGCTATCAATGTCATTATAAGCAAAAGTATATGTCAAATCTGTGACTTCTTGCGGTATGCCTTTATTGCGGTCTGTAACGGCGATATACCAATCATGCCAACCGTGATAACCACAACATAGAACTTTGTTTTTCCCGGTAAAAGCTCTGGCTAAGCGAATAGCAGCTGTAGTAACGTCACATCCCGTCTTGCTGTATCTTACTGCTTCTGCATTCGGGATGATTGATGAAATTAATTCGGCTACTTCAACTTCTAAAGGGTGCATAAGGGAAAATGTTATTCCGCTTTCGAGCTGTTCTCTAATCGCTTGGTCAACACTCGGATAGCAATATCCGAGCGATAAAGGTCCGACGCCCATGGTGTAGTCAATATATTCATTGCCATCAACATCCCAAACGTGAGCACCGGAACCTCTTTCCAAATAATGAGGTGCAATTCCCCGAACATGTTGTCCGGGTCCTTTTGCCAAAGTTTGTGTAGTTGCAGGGATTAATTTTTCTGCTCTTGAAAGCAATCCTTTCGAGATTTCAATTTTCGGGTAATCTTCGTTCAACCTTACGGTGTTGGACATCTTATTTGCTCCTTTTGAATTCATCGTAAATTCTGTTTGCTATTAAACTACCGGCTAAACCTTCGTGCAATAAAATATCATCAATGTTATGTGCCGGTTTGAAATATTTATCTTTCAATCCCATCGGCAATACAGGACAAAATAATCTGTTGCTATTTAATATTCGACAAACTATAGAATACATGCCTGTTGACTCAAAATGGTCTTCGAGCGTGACGATGAGTTGCGTTTCAAGTGCGGCATTCAAAATCGCCTCAGTATCAATCGGCTTTACTGTCCTTAAATTGAAAAGTCTGACAGAAATCCCCAATTCTTCGAGTTTCTTAGAAGCAATAAGTCCTTGCTTGAGCATTGGTCCGTAGCTGAATATTGTAACATTAATGCCATCTTTAATTTGCTCGGCTTTGCCAATTTCGAATTGCATTTTGTGATTAATGATTTTTGGATTATCAGTATAGCGAATGTAGTATGGCTCGTCGCTTTCGATAATTTGCGGCAAACAAATCAATAAATCATCAATATCAGCCGGTGCGAATACATTCATACCCGGAATGCCCGTCATCAGACCCACATCATCAACTGCTTGATGAGTGGCACCATTTGCCGTTGACAATATTCCGGGAATATAGCCAACAAGTTTGACAGGCAGTTTCGGGTAACCGATATCTGTACGAACAAATTCAAAAGCTCTACCGGTTAGAAACATTGCTAAAGCATGAATTATAGGTTTTTTACCTCTAAGTGCCATTCCTGCGGCAGCTCCCGCTAATGTCATTTCGCAAATCCCAACATCAACAAAACGCTCGCCTAACTTCTCGGGTATATTGCGAATAGCGGCTCTGTTTTCCGCAGTCATCACAACAAGCGAGAGGTCTTTTTGGCAGAGTTGATAAATCAATTGCTCATAGTTTGTTATTGAGGAATTCATGCAATTTCCTTCTTTAACAAATGATATTCATCGTTACTAATGTTGCAGAACCACTTGTCTGCTTTATTTTCCCATTCTTTTATACCCTTCCCTCTTATAGTATCAGCGATTATCACGCTTGGTTTGCCATATGAATAAGGCACATCATCGAGTGATTGTCTGATTTCCTCGAATGAGTGACCGTTAATGCGTCGGACTCCGCAATTAAATGAGAGAAATTTATCTGCAATCGGCTCGATTGGCAACAAATGTTCGGTTTGGAGATTTGCTTGAAATTTATTTCTGTCAATGATAATAATTAAATTGTCGAGATTTTTCGATGCTGCCACCATTACGGCTTCCCAATTGGAACCCTCGTTTAATTCGCCGTCACCGAGTATGACAATTTCTTTATTATTTAATTTGTCAATTTTCACTGATAATGCTACTCCCACCGCGATTGGTAACGCATGACCGAGTGAACCTGAATGAAATTCAATTCCCGGAATATTCGTGTTCGGATGCCAATAAATATCATCTTTAATTTTAAGATGGTTATTAAATCTTGTCGCATCTATCCAGCCAAGTTCGGCAAATGCACCATAGAGAGCCGGCACAGCATGTCCTTTCGATAAGAACAAGAAATCACGCTCATCTGAGACAAGCAAGTCCTTGCTGATATTCATGTAGTTATTGTACAAGTACGTAACGAGTTCAACCATCGAAAGTGAGGCGCCGGCAAAGCATCCTCCGTTCGTGGACATTTTGAGTATATGTTGGCGTACATTTTTTGCGAATTGAGTCAATTCCTTTTCGCTGTGAATTTTCAAAATATTTACCCTAAAATTTTAATAATTTATTATTGTTTTTAGTTCGCTCAGATGATTTTTATACCAATACTCACCTGCGTAATCCTTGTTTAGTTCCATGATTTCCGGCTTTTCCTGCAATAATTCCAAAATATCTTCAAGCTCGAAATATTGCTTTTTCGGATATAAATTCTCATAAATCGCCTTGATAAACAGTAAATCTTCTGGATAATCAATCGTGAAGCGATGGCTCTTGGAATAATCTAATCCGCTTTCCCATGTTATATTTTCGATACGAAATAATTCGGGATTTTCCCAAATGTAAGGAGTCGTATGTTCTAGTTCAAAGTCCTTGCTTGCATTTTGCCAAACGTTTTGCAATGCTTTCATGCTTATGATCTCTACATCATTGCCATCAGGATAGCTCGCTGGGTGGAGATTGCTTACATAGTCAATTTCGGGATAAAATTCAATGTATTTTGTTAAAACTATGTCAATCGCTGTCGGTGAAATTAGTGGACAATCAGACGGAATTTTGACGATTGCGTCTGCTTCATATGCCAAACCCGCTTTGTAATGCCTATCCAGTAAATCATTAAGGTTGCCCCTGAAACAGTTGATTCCGTGGAGTTTGCATAACTCAACAATCGGCTCGTCACTTTCATCGGTACTTGTAGCGACTACAATCAAAGGTTCTAACTTCGATTCTGCAATTCGCTCATATTGATGCAATAGCAAAGGCTTTCCAAGTACTTTTTGAAGCACTTTCCCCGGAAACCTTGTCGAACTCATTCGAGCTTGAATAACAACGACTATCTTCAAGCTATTGCTCACAGAACTCCCGCGAGAGAGCTGACATAATTCTTGATTCTATTTTTTAGTTTTACGGTTTTGGGTTCTTTTTTGGTCAGCTTTTTATTATTGAGCAATTTCAAACATTCCTGAGCAATATTGAATGCCGATGTACCGCCATTTTGTATAGGTGTCATTTGTTTCAAATCATCAATTTCAAAATATGAATAAACTTCTTTCCCCAAAGCAATTCCTGTATAAACCACAGTCGAATATTTAGTGATCAGCACATCGCAATTAGCAATCATTTCATGTATATTTCCTTGCGTATAAACCAATGCTTCGGGAGCGTATTTATTGATTTCGCCGGTTGCTTTTTCGTGATTTTCGTTAGGATGTAATTTGAAAATTAATTGCTTTCCATTGGCAATTTTTACTGAATATTCGATAAATTTTTTCCTGTTCTCGTATTTGAATGTTTCGCGCGAATCGGAAGTGGCAACTAAAACAAAATTCCTATATGGGAACTCATTATTGGCGTATTGTTGGCAATTATCAAAATTCGGAATGCCTGTAACGCGTATTTTCTCCTCTTTGATGCCATTTTGCACGAATAGCTGCTTGTAACCCTCAGATGCTACACAAAAGACGTCATAGGCGTCGGATAAGCCATTTGTTGACGTGCTTGCAATGTATCGCGGGAATTTAAACCACTTCACCAAATAATATGCAAAATTCTTAGGGTCAGTCATGCCTTCTTGCACGAGTATCAGCTTCTTATTTTGGATATTCTTGGGAACAAGCAAGTCACTGCATGTGACAACCAAGTCATAATTATACGAATTGCCATAGTAATCCACGCGAAGATTTTCCTTCCAAAGGTAATTCATAGACGCTCCTTTGAAACTTCCGCCCAAAATCGAAAAGTCAAGATAACCTTTTCGAGCTAAAACATCAATGTAGCCATCAGCATAGTAAGGTGTGAAAAAGCAGTTGTAATCCTCGAGGTGTTTTGAGATTGCGTGCATCATTGTAGTTTGATTCAGCGAACCGCAGATAAATAATATGTTTTTGCTTTCCATTCGTTTCAATTTTCCTTTTAATTTTATTTATCAAAAGTACACTTCGAATTTGAACACAATATTAAGGAATCAATAATGTTGTGTTAATTGCTACCGACTCTGTTAACCTCGTGTTAATCAATGTTTTCGTGCATTAACAATGCTGCACAAATGTTGATATTTGCTTATGAATATGAAGATTGATTGAATATGAAAAGCGATTTAAGCAGGGAATTTTGTCGGTGTGAGAGGATTTGAACCTCCGACCCCTTCGTCCCGAACGAAGTACGCTACCGGGCTGCGCTACACACCGAACAATCCAAGTGCAAAAATAGCAAACTTGAACGACATTTGAAAGAATAATTTTTTCAGCAGACTATATTTTCGCTCTGCTTTTTTAAGTGCCGAAAAATCAATATATTTGAGATTGAATTTTTATGAAATTAGTGTTAATAATGATTACTATTGACTATACTTATATAATGGGACTGTCTCAAAAATGTAGAAAATTTCTCTTAGGGCGTGATATAAGTGGAGATTTTAAATTATTGAAAAATCCCCCTGCTCACAAGCTCGCTTTGGGACTGTCTCAAAAATGTAGAAAATTTCTCTTAGGGCGTGATATAAGTGGAGATTTTAAATTATTGAAAAATCCCCCTGCTCACAAGCTCGCTTTCCCCCTTTGTCAAAGGGGGATTAAGGGGGATTTTGTATTAAAGATTTTTGGTGGAGTGAACAGTTTTGAAATGCAAAAGTTGCCATTATGAGACAACCTTGTATAATCTGCTCACTCAAGTCCGGGGCTTGTTTAGTGCTTTTGAGCTCGTCACAACACAATTTGAACGAACACTATGCAAGCCTCATTCCCAAGAAACAAATTTTACAAACATAAATAAATTTCATCATGAACATATCTGAAAAAATCGTAATCTTAGACTTTGGCTCTCAATACACACAATTGATAGCCCGCAAAGTCCGTGAACTCGGCGTTTACTGCGAAATTCACCCATTTTCTGTCAAATTGGAAGCGCTCCAAGACATCAACCCAAACGGACTCATCCTTTCCGGCGGACCTTCGAGCGTATTTGAAAGTGATGCTCCAATTCCCGGATTCAACGTTTTTGAGCTCGGAATTCCCGTACTTGGCATCTGCTACGGCTTGCAACTTACAGCATACCAACTCGGCGGCGAGGTGGACAAAGCCGCAAAACGCGAATATGGCAGAGCAACTTTGAGAATTGACTCATTTGACGACCTTTTTGATGGAGTTAATGCTGCAACTACTGTCTGGATGTCACACGGCGACGCACTCACGGCTCCTCCAAAAGGATTTGAAATCATTGCTCATTCGGACAATTCGCCCGTTTGTGCAATTCGTTCGGCTGACAAACAGATTTTCGGCGTGCAATTCCACCCCGAGGTGCATCACTCCGAGCAAGGCAACATAATTTTGAATAACTTCTTGCGAAAAATTTGCAAAGTAGAAGCAATCTGGTCACCAACATCATTCATCGAACAAGCTATCGCAGATATTCGCGAGAAAGTCGGCGATGGGGGAGTGATTTGCGCCCTCAGCGGAGGAGTAGATTCTACCGTGCTTGCCGTGCTACTGCACAAAGCAATTGGCGATAAATTGCATTGCATCCACGTTGATTCCGGCTTGATGCGACTGAACGAAAGCCGCCAGATTTACGATTTGTTCAAGCACCATTTCGATATATCCGTTGACATCATAGACGCCGAGAAGCTGTTCCTGGACGCCCTCAGCGGAGTAAGCGACCCCGAAAAGAAGCGTAAAATCATCGGCAACAAATTCATCGAAGTTTTCGAAGTGGAAGCCACAAAATTCAATGATGCGAAATGGCTCGCCCAAGGCACACTGTACCCCGATGTCATCGAGTCAGTCTCCGTCAAAGGTCCATCGGCAACCATCAAATCCCACCACAACGTTGGCGGGCTGCCCGAAAAAATGAATCTCAAAATCATAGAACCATTTCGCGAGCTATTCAAAGACGAAGTACGTGCAGTCGGTCGCGAACTCGGAGTACCCGAATGGTTTGTAAATCGTCATCCATTCCCGGGTCCCGGACTCGGCATCCGAATTTTGGGTGACATCACCAAAGATAAAATCGTAACCCTCCAAAAAGCCGACGAAATCTATCTCGACGAAATCCGCAACGCCGGGCTTTACGACGAAATCTGGCAAGCATTCGCCGTTTTGCTGCCCGTGAAATCAGTCGGCGTCATGGGTGACGAGCGCACCTACGAGAACACCGCCGTACTTCGCGCCGTGACCAGCGTGGACGGCATGACCGCCGATTGGTACCCAATGCCCTACGAAGTGCTTGCCCGCATGAGCAACCGCATTATCAACGAAGTGCGTGGCATCAACCGCGTCGTTTACGACATCACCAGCAAGCCACCCGGCACCATCGAGTGGGAGTAGGGGGTTGAACAGCATTTTTTGACAGAAATAATATTTATGATAAAGGAAAATAAAAATGAAATTAAAATACATCAAGGACACGGACACATTCTATATCATACTCAGCGATAAAAAAAGTATCGAAAGTGATGAAATTACTGATGGCGTAGTAGCTGATTTTGATTCTGATGGTAATCTGGTTGGTTTCGAAATCCTCGCTGCCAAAGGGAAAATTAATTTCCATGACTTATTGATTGATTCACTACCTTTTGAAAACATGAATTTCATGAGAGAAACTACTACACCGTAGGGTAAACGGCAGTGAAAGTGTTTGCATGTCAATCTTGGTTTAAATTTTATATAAATACAAATTATGACAAAACAAGAAATTTTAAAATCAATTAGCGACTTTTTCAAACAGGAAATTATTCCTTATGACACTGTAAGTTCGGTTAAATTTGACTTCGAACCAATCAATGATTATATTGCGTCCCTAAGAAGTAAAGTAAAATCGGAAACTGCAACAGGACAGCTGTTTTACGAATTCATGAAAAATATTTTTGAAGGTGAAGTTAAACCGGAAGTCAATATCGAAGGGCGATTTATTGATTTCATTTTGCATGATAGAGGTACAGGGAATCCTATATGTATCGAACTTAAACCGCTTTTTTCTTATAAAGATTCCAAAAATGCTCTAACTCGATTTGATTTCAATTACAGAAAACATGAAAATCAGATTAAAAATTACCTCAGCAAACGTAATGTTGAATATGTGATTTTAACAAATGTCGAGCATGTTTATATTTTCAATCGTAATTCTCTAATCAAATTCGAACCTTTTTCAAGTACTACTTTTGTTGATTTGATTGATGATTACATTAATACCGGGAATATGTGGGATGTCCTTCGGCGACGGGAAGATGATGAATATACGCATGATTTGGACACGGCATTTTTTAATGATTTGAAAAAATGGTACTCAGAATTTAGTTATGTCAAGATGATAAGTAATGCAAATTTTTCTCATGAAGAAGTTGTTGTGCTTTTCCTGAATAAATTCATTTTTATTAAAACTCTCGAGGATTACGGTTTAATTCCCTATCGCTTTATTCAAGATGAATTTGAAAAAGTAGATTACAGATGGGGGGTAAAAGGGAATCAACAAGTATTTTCTAATTTTTTCAATGTTATTGAGAAATTTTTTCAAGATTTCTATAATACCGAACTTTTCGACCATTATTTTTGGGATTATGTTGACAAAAACAAATCTAACTTAACCACTTTCCGAAGAGTATTCGAACTAATACTTGGATTAGATAAATGGTCAAGCACTTTTGGTAAAGGTTTGGTTCATTATAATTATAGAAAAATTAACGAAGACATTTTCGGTAAAGCTTATGAAACATGGATAGCTGAAAACCGAAAAGATGAAGGAATTTATTATACCCCTGCTTCAATTACTGTCTATATGGCTGATTTGATTGTAGATTCACTTTTTGAGCAACCTGTAAATGAACTGATTGCTGAATTGAAAAAAAGCAACTTAGATGAAAATCTTGTTCACTCGTTGACTGATAAAATCGCTTCAATAAAAATTATTGACAGCACATCGGGTAGTGGAAGCTTTTTGATAAAGGTATTAAGGAGAATATATACTCATTATGAGCGGCTGAAAGAATCTACTGAATGGGCAAGTCAATTCGAAAGCAAAACTCTGGCGAATACGCCTATAAATGTTAGAATTGTTGACCAGTTCCGTAAGGATATGGATTTTATAACCGGTAATGAACTTTTTCTGATTTCCAAGATTATAGTCAGACACATTTTTGGTGCTGATAAAGATGAAAGAGCGATTGATACTGCAAAAACAAATATTTGGAAGGAAGCCGTTAAACTCAATCCGCAAATCTATAATTTCAGATATTTACCGGAAGAAAAAGAACATATTTTACCAAATTTGGGAATGAATTTCATAAAAGGAGATTCTTTATCCGATATAGATTTTGATTTGCAGATTAGTATAATAACTGAGAATTTCAAAGCCGAAATTATTGAATTGCATCTTATCCGAAACAGTTATTTATATGATATTTTCAATCCTGCATTGCTGGAAAATGTTAATAGTATTAAAGATAATATCCGTAATAAATTGAAAGAGGAATCCGAATTCGCCGATGCATTATTTTTTCCGCTGGAATATTTCTTCTGCTTTTTTGATAAGCATGGCAATCCATTACCAAAGGCTCAACGCGGTTTTGACGGAATTATCAGCAATCCGCCTTGGGAAGCTATTAAACCAGTGAAAAAGGAGTTTGCGAAACAAGGCAAATTTGAAATGGATGTCCTTAAATTTAACAAATGGTTTGATTTGCAAATCAATACTAACGATGAATTTAAAGCAAAATGGAATTCATATACAGAAAATTACAAGAAATACACTCAATACCTTTATTCAAAATACTCTCACCAAAGTTCCGGCGACCCGAATTTTTACAAATTCTTTATGGAAAGAGATTTCCAAATTATCAAGGATGATGCTTTGTACTGCTTGCTTGTGCCTTCAGGCTTCCAAACTGACGAAGGTGCAAATATGCTCAGGAAAATGTTAATAGAGGATTATAGGTTGATTGAGTTATCTTCTTTTGAAAATAGAGGGTATAATGAATCAAATAAAGATTCCAAAGTTAGATTATTTCCTGAAGTAGATAGCAGATTCAAATTTTCTGTGGTTTATGCCAAAAAAGAGATTATCAACGGAATTGATTACAAATTCAAAGCAAAATTTTATTTACATAACCCGAATGATTTATATAATGACGATTTTATATACTACGATATAGAGAAAATCAAACAATTCTCTCCGACTAATATATCCATAATGGAATTCAAATCCGATAAGGATTATGAAATTTGTAGCAAGATTTTGAGTGACCACAAAAAATTGTCGCATTTTAATATCAAATTACGACGCGAATTTGATATGACAAATGACAGTAATTTATTCAACTCTTTGGAGGATTTGAAAATTTTCAAGGGCAGGAGATTTCTGCGGCTATACGAGGGAAAAATGATTCATCAATACAACGCAAATTATTCTATCCCTCGATATTTTATTGACGAAGAAGCCGCTTGCGATATACTTTTGCGTAAAGTGCTTCATCGGATTAAATCTGAAAATAAACTTTCTGCACAAGAGATTGACGCACTTGATTATGGTGAAAATTTCAAACTTGACTATCAAACATACAGGCTGGCTTATCGGGCTATTGGAAGTTCTACAAACGAACGTACTTTGATTTGCTCAATTATTCCTAAGAATGTGTTTATTGGACATTCAATGAATCATATTGTTAATATGGATTATGATTTATCAGGGAATATAATTATTCCTAATATTATGCCAATCAATGAATTGTTTTATATCATGGCTCTCTTTAATTCGATAACATTGAATTATTATATTCGAAACAAAATATCTGCTAATTTAACAATGAATTTTATTTATGAGATGCCAATTGCAGAAGCTGGGGATAGTGTTAAGAAACGTTTGTCCGATCTTGCTTTCAAGATATTATATTTGTCAAGCGGTAGATTGGAATTTGAAGAACTGAGAGAGGAGCTTGGCATATTGATTCACGAAAGTGAAGACCCAACATTACTTCGTGCAGAAATTGAAGTACTAATTGCTCGCGATTTATACGGATTGACTAAAGATGAGTGGAAGCATATAACATCAACTTTCACTTATGGTGATGGCAGTGAAACAAAAGCCGAAATGGACGATTTCATCAAAGCTTCGTTTGATATTTGGGTTTAAAAAAAAAAGCTATCCGACTCTTGCGAATCGGATAGCTTGTAGGAATTGTTAAGATTCTTATTTTTCGTATTCTAAACCAATGATTTCTGCGTCTTTCCAGATGCTGAGTTTCTTTTCAACCATTTTGTCATAAATCATGGAATTAGCACCAAAGAGTAATGATTTTGCATCGTAGCCCATAAGTCTGAGGAATGCAGCAAGCATCGAGCTTTGTGTTCCAGTATGGCAATAGATAATGATTGGCTTATCAGTTGGCAAAGTAGTCAAATCCACCGAATATTTCAAGCTTTCTTTCGGAGTGTATTGGATTGCTCCTGGGATGTGACCCGGGTCGAGATATTGTGCTTCTGTCCAATAGTTTGCTATGTAATATTTGCTCAAATCTTGGAAAGTGGCTTGAGCATTGATACCCGCAGCTCCAAAACCTTCTTTGAGCAATGCGTCAACGCGTGCTTCTAAGATTTCTTTACCTGTGGTTTTCCCAGTCTTAAGCTCTGGCAATTTGCCTTTTGCAGGTTTTGCCGGGCTTGGTGTATTCACGAATTGTGAAGCATATGAATTGCTAATTGCACCTTTCCATTTTCCGGCGAAGTCATTGTGCCATGAACACATTCCAAATTTTAGGTCGAATACTTTATCATAACCCAAAAATCTCATCAATGAAGTTGCAAAGCCTGCTGTTTGACCTGTATAGCATACTAATGCTACTTTGTCGTATTTTGTCATATCAACAGTTTTGATATGAGTAAGTAGGTCAGCCAATTTTACATTCACAGCGTTCTTGATGTGTCCGGTTGCGAAGTCTGTATCAGCACGTAAGTCAATGATATATGCTTTACCTGTTTGGTTGAGTGTGTGCAAATCAGATGCTGTAATTAACGCAGGCAAGTATGTATTAACGTAGTCGCCATTTGCTTCTAAATATTTAATCAGAAGGTCGCCTTCGTTAATAGTCGGTGTTGTTGTTTCATCATCGGAACATGAAGCGATGAATACGATTGCTAATAAAATAGCAAAGAATTTTGAAAATCTGTTCAACATGGTTGTTACTCCTTGTAATTTTTAAAAAAAGATAATTATATGATATTATTGAACTTCCCATTTTGCAGGCAATTTGCCGTCAACGGTAATGGGTTTAGTTGCCTTTACTTCCCAATTTAATAAGTCTTCCTCGAAAAGGTATAGTTTTTTGTTGCGGAATTTGCCATTTTCTTTTACTATATGGCAATTATCGCCACAATGTTTGCCCGAAGCTACTTGTGTGACTTCAGTCCAACGCAAAATGTTGTGAGGAGTTGTGTAATTGTATGTCGGAAATGCTTCGAAGTTCGAATAGTTCGGTGTACCGAATTTCTCGAATGTATCAGGTGCCCCGGGTGTTCTTCTTACGAGTGCAAATTTGTAAGGTTTTGTGCCGGGAATAGGATTCATTGCAATTTTGAAATCTTGATATGAAGTGATTCGCACTCCTTCGCCGCCGACGTGGCAGCTTCCACAGCTATTATATTTTTGCGAATGGCAGCTTTGGCAATTGAATGTATCCCAATGCAAAGTATGGTACATATTCTTGTTTTGAATTCCTGTGTGGCAATCTGTACATTCCGGTAGTTGTGAATATGCATAGCGATGTTCGACGATTGTGCCGTCGCCATGAATTTCTTGTTGGCTGTGGCAACTTGTGCATGTCATTCCTTTGGTTTGATGTACGTCAGGCTTTGTGCCCGGAGCTACACCCAAGAAAGCGTGACCGCCGCGAGTTTTATGGCAAGCAATACATGTATTGAGCATATCAGGTTCTTTGCTGAAATTGTGACCGTTCAACAATCCACCACCTGAAGCGTGTGGACGATTGACGTGACAATCACCGCACGTTGCATGGCAAGTAGCACAATTTTTACCATAACCTTGTTGCATATCAAATGATAATTTTGTGAATTCTTGCGGTCCGCTCAATCCTGAACGCATTGTTACTTTGCGTTTTTGTCCCCATCCTTGTTCGTGCAAACTATTTTTAGTAGAAGCAACGATATCGGCATGGCATGTGGCGCATTTTTCTTCGGCATGTTGAGATGGTTTTGCTATAAAATTACCGCTGTGGGCGACAGCTTTGTCGTCTGTCTTGTCAACTCCATTGTGACATGCAATACAATCAAGCTTGTAATGCTCTGATTTTTTGTATTCTTCAAAACCCGAACCACCGAGATAAACTGCATCATAGATTTCGACGTGTGGCACATCGCCACCGCATCCGCCACCACCCGGGTCTTCGTATGGTTTGGCTACAGCTTTGAGATGAGCGTAATTTGTGTGGCATCCTTCGCATGATGCTACACTTTCGTTGTTGTTGTTGTTGTCTGACGGACTATCATCAGAACAACTAAAGATAAACAAAGATACAGATGCTAATGCAATAATAAAGAGATGGATTTTGTTCATATCCTACACCTTTTTCAAATTTATAAGAACTTTTTTTATAATATTCCTTATCGTTCATGTAAACATAATGATTAAAATTTAACTACGCAAGGAAAAAATTATAATAATCACAAAAATGGTCTAAAATATGTTAAATAATGATAATTAGATAACAATAAAAACAAAATTAATCAAGGATAAACTATGAAATTATAACATTAAAGATCTAATTTCAAATGAAAATGACAAAAATGTCATAAATTTGCTGAAAATTTCGTAATTTTGCTTTTCTATATTTTGACACTTATATATTTATAATGACTATATGAATAACGAGGGTGATATGTACGATTTTGAATTCAAACCCTTTGATGAGATGACCCCCGAAGACTATGCTCGCGTAGGTTTCATGTCCGGGCTCGAAGTGCATCAACAGTTGCTTACAGACCAAAAATTGTTTTGCCGTTGTCCGGCTGGCAAATATCAAAAATCATACAATGCTGAAATTCTCAGACACATGCGTCCGACTTTGTCGGAGCTTGGCGAGTATGACGGCACTGCATTGATGGAATTTAAAACCAAAAAGGATATTATATATCGTATCCATTATGATACAGTGTGTACCTACGAAATGGACGACACGCCGCCGTTCCAAATCAACGAGCAAGCACTTGATATTGCGATTGAAGTTGGTATGTTGCTCGATGCCTACATTGTGGACGAACTCCACATTGCACGCAAGCAATACTTGGACGGAAGTATCCCGACAGGATTTCAACGTACTGCAATTACAAGTGTAGGCGGTAGGATACCATATAAAGATAGGTATATCAATATAATCCAAATGTCAATCGAAGAAGATTCGTGCCGTGAAACAAGTGACGTTGGGCATAGAAGAGTGTATTTGACAGATAGATTGGGTATGCCGTTGATTGAAACTGTAACGTATCCTGAGATGAAAACACCTCAAGAAGTGGCTGAAGTAAATCAAATTCTCCGGAGATTAGTCCGTTCTACAGGTAGAGTTCGTACAGGTGTTGGTGCCGGACGCGAAGACGTTAACGTCAGCGTTACAGGTGGCACACGTGTAGAAATCAAAGGTGTCCCGAGCATCAAACGAATTCCTCTTCTGACATACAACGAAGCCATGAGACAATGGAATTTGCTCAGAATGAGGGAATCTCTTGCAAATAAGGGAATCACACCGGAAACTTTCAAAGCGAATTTCGAAGATGTTACTAAAATTATCAAGAAAACTCACTTCAAACCTATTGCCGATGCTATTCAAAATGGTTTCAAGGTTAATTGTGTCAAACTTGACGGATTTGCCGGCTATCTCAAATGGCAAACTCAAACTGATACTTATTTCTCTAAAGAAATTTCTGATAGAGTCCGCGTAATTGCTTGTCTGACTACATTGCCAAATATTATCCATTCCGATAATATAAGCGAAACACTCGCTTCGGCTGAATGGGTGTCACTCAAGAAATTTATGAATGTAACTGCTGATGATGCTCTAATTTTAGTTTGGGGCGATGACGCTGATGCACTAATGGGTGCAAACGAAATTATCATTCGTGCACGCGAAGCTACAATTGGCATACCTTCTGAAACGCGTCAAGCATATCCCGACGGAACAAATGGTTTTGAAAGGATTCTGCCCGGACCCGAAAGAATGTATCCGGATACCGATTTGCCACCAAAGCCAATTACCGATGAAAGAAAGAAACTTATTCGTTCAAGAGCTCCCGAGCAAATTTGGATTCGTACTCAAAAATATACAAAGCTAGGTGTTCCTGATGACTTGATTGAGGAGCTTGCTATATCAAGATTTGCATCTTCATTTGAGATGTTAGTTGCAGAACCTTTCAATATAGACCCGGTTTTTGTAGCTACTGCTATTATCCAATATCCTAAGAGATTGCGCAAGCGTGGACTTCCTATTGAAAAATTAACTCACGATGAGTTTGAAAGAGTATTCAAATTATATTCATCAGGAAAAATTTTAAAAGATGCTGTATTGATAGCTTTAGATATGTTTTTGCGCAACGGTGAAATTGATGAATCTAAATTGCCGAGCCCATGCACTGACGAAGAAATTAATATTCGCGTTGGTATGGCAATGAAGCAAATCAATCATATAACATTAATCAACCCAGAGAAAAAATACGAAATCGTGATGGGAATAATAATGGACGACTTAAGAGGCAGAGTGGACGGAAAAATGGTTAGCAAAATGGTTTCAAGTAAATTAAATTCGGAGATGAGTAATGGAAGATAAGGAATTATTCAAAGGATACAGCAGCATTACGCTCGATGTAATGAAGAAATGGGGTGCTTTCGTTTGGAGCGACATTGATGTCGAAACCTCCGAAGGCTCAAAATATTCGGGTATAATTTTGCCACGCTCCGAAACCGCAGATAAATTGCACTTAGTTTTGAAAATGGCAACAGGTTATAATATTGGTATCAGAGCCGATAAGATTTCCTCAATTGTAATCAAAGGTCGCAAAGTTGCAAATTACAAAATCCCTGAAAAGGCATTCCCATATGACAAAGGCAAACCACGCGTCAAACTTTTTGGGACCGGCGGTACAATCGCAAGTCGTTTGGATTATCGCACAGGGGCTGTTATTCCGGCATTTTCACCGGGCGAACTTTACGGTTCTGTCCCTGAATTAGCTGACTATTGCAACTTAGAAACTGAAAAACTTTACGGCGTATTTTCCGAAAATATGGGTCCCGAACAATGGATTGGCACTGCAAATGCAATCGCCAAAGAAATTGAAAAGGGCGTCAAAGGCATCGTAATCGGTCATGGTACTGATACAATGCACCACACTGCAGCTATTCTATCATTCATGATTCAAAATTCACCTGTGCCCATCGTCATGGTTGGTTCGCAACGTTCATCAGACAGACCCTCATCCGATGCGGCATTGAATTTGATTCATGCCGTCAAAGCAGCCGGAGAAAGCGATATTGCCGAAGTTATGGTTTGTATGTTCGGACCTACGTCAGATTCCTACGGATTATTGCATCGCGGAACTCGAGTACGTAAAATGCACTCATCCTATCGCTCAACATTCCGCACAATTGGCGATATTCCCTTGGCAATGATTGATAGGAATAAAATATCTCCGCTCAGACAAGATTACAAGCGCCGCAGAACTGACAATAATTTCATATTGGCTCCATATTTTGAAGAAAGAGTAGGGATGGTCTATTATTATCCCAATATGATGCCCGATATGATTGATTCGATGATTGATTCGGGATATAAGGGCATTGTGATTGCCGGAACCGGGCTTGGTCACGTCAACAAGCCGCTTTATCCTGCGCTGAAAAGAGCGAAAGATAAAGGTGTCGCAGTTTACATGACCGTTCAAACGCTTTGGGGCTATGTCCAAATGTACGTTTACGAGACAGGTCGTGAGATGATGGACCTCGGTGTTGTACCTACTGCAAACATGCTTCCCGAAGTTGCCTACATGAAACTTTGTTGGGCTTTGGGGCAGACTTCGGATTTGGAAAAAGTAAAAGAAATTATGTTAGACCCAATCAACGGCGAAACCACCGACAGAGAGCCTTCAAACGGCTATCTTGTCTATCAAGGCGGCATCCCCGAAGTTGAAGAATTTATCTCGAAGTTTAGGAAATAGATTAAAAACAAAAAAATAATAGCTTGAAAAAAATGGAGATGAATGTTTATTCATCTCCTTTTTTGTTTATCGTCCCGCCAGGTGTAACACCTGACGGGAGGAAAAACATAATCATAGAAATCATTCTTTCACAAATATCTGCGTCCGATTACCGATACGAATATAGTACAAACCACGAGGTAGAGATTCTACATTCAACTGCTGCTTCTGAGTCATCGGATGAATTGTTTCGGTCATTACACATTCACCTAGCGTATTGAAGATTTTGATTTCCATAACTTGTAAAGTTTTCAAAACTTCCGAAGTTTGGATAGTAATGTATTCGGATGCTGGGTTGGGATAAGTGCTTGTTTGGTCATCATCAATTTGAATTTCTTCAACTGGTGTCACTGAAGGACAATGCAATTTTGCAACAGCACATTTATCATAAATAGATAATTCTTTTGGTGGTGCGTCGGAGCCCAAACTTGAATTCATAACTGAGTTGCTTGTAATTTCCGGTATAGTACCATTACACATGTTTTTATTGAAATGATGCAATCCTAACAAGTGACCAATTTCATGCTTAATAATCGTTAAAATATTCCATGTAGCATAAGTACTATTCGCCTGTAAATAGTAGCTTGAGTTTGAATTACAAAAGTTATTTTCATAGTATCCATTTATTAATTTCCCTTTGAAACCTTTTGTATTATTCATTCTAATTTCGCTTTTAGCACAATCGAATGTACAATTAGTTGTTCCATGTGGAAATGACCATTTACTATCGGCCTCAGCTGGGTCATTTTTATACAATAATTCTTTTTCATTTGATATAAACCTAATTTTCATTCTACAACCTTGGGAACAGGGCGTATTTTGTTTTCCACAAATACAATTCCAATCATATAGAGCTGTCATGACGTCGTTAGCGAACGTCGAATTATCAAAAACTATTTCTTCACCGATTGTGGTAGGTAATTTAATAGTGCCAGGCGAATCTTTCCAAACAATATCCAAACAAATTGGCATTTTAGCAAAAATTATCTTAGGATTTAAAGTTAACGGTGAGTCTGAACATACTATTTTTGCTGTTTTGCCAAAACATTGTATATAAGGGTATTTTATGGCAGGATCACAGTAAATCGGGTCTCCGCAAACTTGCGAGAAAAGATTCATCCCTGATAATACAAAAATAATGATTATATTTTTATTCATTTTATATGCCCTCTATGGTTGAAAACTTTTTATTTCATTGATTCTATTATTTATATTATTGTAAATAATATTTATATTCGTACTTACCCCAAATCCTAACTCATTTTCCAAATCTATCAAATTGTTCTCAATTATCGGATAAATTCGTCTCCCTCCTCTTCCTAAAGGCAAAATTGTATAATAGTTTGTTGAATCAACATTGCACAGATATCTATAATCACCAGAAATTAAATATTTTTGGCCTGGTAATAAGGGAAATACCGTAGTATCTTGTCCGAACCACTCTTTAACAATTTCAAAATCAATACATTTAGTATTAGTTGGGCTGATACTTAAATTATTTGTACAGTATAGGGGGGCTTTGCCCTTAATTAAACTGTCTATCTGTGCAGAAATTATTGAACACGTTCTGGCAAATACTGCATTTGTATCTGTATAATTATATACAGTTGTTACTGTTACCGTACCTATAAAATATGAAGACATAAGATAAGCGTCCAAAACAGGATATGGAGATATACTTTCAATAAATTCAATAAAATCTCTTACTAAGAACCTTATTGGAGATTTTCTGATAATTGCTTTGTTATCATGCTCATAATTTAAAAATTTAATTTGGTCATATTCCATTACTTTGTAAAAGTATCTCATCATTGTTTTGATAGTGTCATTATATGTTTGCCGCTCTAAAAAATCGTTAAAATCATTTAACTTTATTGATTTACTAAGACTATCCATTGCTAAATACCCGACAAATACATCCAAGGGCATATCGGTTGAAAAGGGTGGACTGGTTTGGTTTGTCTGGATAGTATAAAACAACCCTTGGTATTCGGAGTGACAGGGAACATTTTGTCCGTATAAAGAGGAATTGAAAGACAATGTTATTAAAACAAAACCAGTTAAGATCAAAACTAATTTTTTCATGTTATTACTCAAAATTATTTAAAAAAATGTTATTTTTTAAAACAAAAAACCAAAAAATCAATGTTTACTTTCTCGCGGCGGGAATAAGCCACCCCCAAAGCTCCCCGTGCTCTGGGTGCTTAGCTGACAATCATAAACGACCTCGCTTGTTTATGAGCGAATACGATTTATAGTATGTCAATGAACTTTGCGAGAGTTTGGTTAATAAATTTAAACTATGATTCTTGTGTGTTTCAAGTGTAATGAATTGTGGAAAAGTTCCGTGCAATAGGGTACAATAAGATTTTAGCATCTCGTCGCTCCTCTGTAGCTCTGTAGCTCTGTAGCTCTGTATAAATCCCTATTTTCGAACTTCCTAACATCAATTGTCTTTATTGTATGTTTGTTCAATGCTAACGTAAAAAAGTTTTTTGAGATTACCAAATATAAATTTACATTTTGAATTTGTACTTTCTCATATATGTATAAACAAGTGAAAGTTCGATTAGTTACACTTTTCACAAAAAAAAGATTTAAAACAACTAAGATGTGCCACACCTGAGACGTTTGGAGTCATGGGCTGAATTAATCAATAGAGATGTAACATCTGCGAGGTGTGGCACATCTACAAGGTCATTTTCTTCACCCACGAATGAATTCATGGGCTATGTTTTGACTTAAATTCCCCTCTTGAGGGGTGTATGCGCAGCAGACGGGGTGGTTGTCTTATTTTAAAATTCTTTACCCACGAATAAATTCATGGGCTATGTTTTTCTTTCTGAGGCTGTCTCATAAGGGCAGCCACTTTTGTTATTTTTGTGGAAAAAAAAGAGAAAATACTAGGTGTAAATCGGCGTCATAACAGCTGTAATCAACAATAAGTTAGCGATGCAATGAGACCAAAGTT